>OGFC01000612.1_pt1 | contig 30960 bp, 36 predicted proteins | sample 1570841 | NCBI WGS metagenome assembly OGFC01 (sample SAMEA2582137, study PRJEB24529) | metagenome | biome: Human gut stool | place: China | collected 2011 | reverse complement strand
GCACCACACTTCATATTATTGACTTAAAGTTTGGCAAAGGCGTACCAGTAGAGGCCGCACTCAATCCGCAGCTTATGTTATACGCACTCGGGGCACTTAATCTCTTTGAGGATTTGTACGACATCAATCTGGTGAGGATGACCATCAACCAGCCCCGTCTGGATCACATCAGTACCAGTTTTGCCTCGGCGGCGGAGATCAGGTACTGGGGAGACCATAAAGTAGCACCGGTGGCCAAACAAGCTTATGAGGGCAAGGGAGAGTTTGCCTGTGGTGATTGGTGCCGGTGGTGTCCTGTTAAAAATTGCAAGCATCGGGCGACAGTCAATCAAAAGTTGATCGAGGAGCATCCAGATCCTGCGGTGCTCAGTAAAAAAGATCTTAGCTCAATCCTGCAGCAGCTTGGCCAAGTTAAGTCTTGGATGGATACACTCACCAGCTACGCTACCGATCAGATCTTGAGTGGCGAGCAGATCCCGGGCTGGAAGCTTGTTGAAGGGCGCAGCGTTCGTAAATACACTGACGAGGACAAGGTAGCGGCGAAGCTGAAATCCGAAGGATACGCGGAAGCCACCATCTATGAAAAAGTCTTGCTCGGCATTACGAAGATGGAGAAAGCCATTGGTAAGAAACTCTTTGCAGACTTACTTGGTGATCTGGTCGTTAAGCCGGCCGGAGCGCCGACGTTAGCTCCAGAGGCAGATAAACGTAAGCCTTACAACCAGCAACAGCAGTTAATTGACAGCATTGTAATCCCAGAAGGGGTAGAAGGAGAAAACTAATATGTCAGAAAAAAGAAGTACTATCGTTACTACGAAGAAAGTCCGTTTGAGTTATGAGCACTTGATTGCTCCTGCTGCAATCAATGATGGGGATGATCCTAAATACTCCGCGTCGTTCATCATTTCGAAAAAAGACACTAAGACAATTCAGATGATCGAGAAGGCTGTACAGGACGCCATTAAACAGGGCATCACCTCAAAATGGGGTGGAAAGAAGCCGGGGAAGCTGAAACTCCCTTTGCGTGATGGAGATGAGGAGCGCCCTGATGATGGGGCTTATAAGGATGCTTACTTTATCAACGCAAACTGTACGACAAAATACCCGCCGTTTATCGTTGACGCCAATAAGCGGCCAATCACAAACGAGACAGAAATCTACAGCGGTTGCTACGGCCTTGGTGTTGTGAGCTTCTATCCTTTCGATAGCAACGGCAATCGGGGCATCGCTTGTGGTTTATTAGGCTTTGTAAAAACAGGCAATGGTGAACCTCTGGCAAGCCGTATCTCAGTTGATGACGCGCTAGAGGGTGTAGACCTGAGCGCCTATGTTGACGACGATGACGACCTCTTTGACTAGAGGTGAGCATTATGCGTCAGCTGTCCATCGACATTGAGACCTACAGCAGCACTGACATCAAACTGGGCGTTTACAGATATGTAGACGCCCCTGATTTTCAAATATTATTGTTTGCTTATGCGTTTGACGATGGGCCAGTGGAGCTTGTTGACCTAGCTTGCGGTGAGGCGCTGCCGGCGGATGTCGTGCAGGCACTAACTGATAAGACGGTTCTCAAAAAAGCCTACAATGCTCAGTTTGAGCGAGTGTGCATCGGTAAACACCTGGGGACGCAACTGGATGTCAGGCAGTGGTGGTGTACGATGGCTCACGCTGCACAGCTTGGTCTGCCTGGCCGACTGGGCGATGTCGCTGCGTTGCTTAAATTAGAGCAACAAAAGGATAAGGCCGGCACACTGCTGATCAATTACTTTTCTAAGCCTTGCAAGCCAACCAAGGCCAACGGAGAGCGCACGCGCAACTATCCTTACCACGACATGGACAAATGGGATCTGTTTTGTAAGTATTGCAAGCAGGACGTCGAGACGGAGCGAGCGATTGGCAAGTATTTAGAGCAATTTCCTCCTCTGGCCAATGAGTTGTTGATTTACAGAGAGGACCAGCGGATCAATGATCGTGGTATTCAGATCGACATGGATTTAGTTGACGCCGTGCTGGAGTACAACGATCTGCACGCAGCCGATCTATTGGATCAGTCCGCGGAGATTACCGGTCTGGCCAATGCCAACAGCCGGGATCAGCTGCTGTCTTGGATCCAAGCGCAGGGCGTAGACGTACCCGACATGTGTAAGGAGACGTTGGAGACATTACTGGAAACTGAGATCCCAGATCAAGTCCGGATTGTGATCAACAACCGATTAGAGACCGGCAAAGCGTCGGTAAAAAAGTACCAATCTATAAAAAACAGCATCTGTGCTGATGGCAAAGTCCACGGCACGCTGAGATATTACGGAGCCAGTCGAACCGGGCGGTGGAGCGGGCAGATCCTTCAACCGCAAAACCTAAGTAAAAATCTTTTGCCGGAAATTGACGCTGTCAGGACATTGGTTAAACGCAAGGATTTTGACACGTTAGAGATACTTTACCCATCCATGAGTGAGCTGTTTAAGCAGCTGATCCGGACAACGATTATCGCCAGTGAGGGCAATACCTTGGCTATCGCTGATTATAGTGCGATCGAGGCGAGAGTAATCGCCTGGCTGGCGGGTGAGGACTGGGTCTGTGAGGTATTCAAACACGATGGGGATATCTATAAGCAGACCGCGTCAAAAATGTTTGGGATTCCAATTGATCAGATTGACAAACCACTGCGGCAGCGGGGTAAAGTGTCAACCTTAGCCCTGGGCTACCAGGGCGGGACTGGCGCACTAATCAATATGGGTGCACTCAAGATGGGCGTACCTGAGGAGGATCTGCCCAAGCTGGTCAAGGCTTGGCGTAAGGCAAATCCACACATTGTTCGACTTTGGCGTGATGTCGAGGAGAGCGCAAAGAGATGCATTGTAAACCGATCCGCCGTTAAATTACATCATGGTGTCAGTTTTAAACATGATAAGGGCTATTTGTTTATCCAATTACCATCCGGACGACGGCTTGCCTACTTTAATCCGAGTGTCACAGCTGACGGAAAAATAAAGTATGCCGGTATCGAATCCGGTAAGCGGGTATGGGGAGCCAACGAGAGCTATGGCGGGAAGCTCGTGGAAAACATCGTGCAGGCGATAGCTCGAGATTGCTTAGCCGAGGCACTGCTCAAAGTAGCTGCAGCAGGGTATCAGATCATAACGCATATCCATGACGAGCTGATCGTCGAGGTACCAAAGCAAGACGCAGATCAGCACCTGGTAGTGATCCGCAAGCTGATGGGATCCAAGCTCACCTGGGCGCCGGATCTCTATCTGACGGCAGCGGGATATACATCAGATTATTATCTAAAGGACTAAGGAGGTGACAGCGTGCAGCTGAAAATAGCAACGGGAAGATCCCGTAAAGAGAAAAAGTGGAAAAACATCGAAATCAGCTGGAGTGACCTCTGCAAAAAGCTGTCAGAAACCTATCGCACCCGGGAGACGGTGGCCGAGTACGCCAAGCTCAAAAAGCCTGGCCAGGACGAGATCAAGGATGTCGGCGGGTTTGTCGGCGGATGGCTCGCGCAGGGCCAGCGTAAGAGCGGTACGGTGATCTGTCGCACTGTCCTTACCCTTGACGTGGACAACGCGCTGCCGAGCTTTTGGGACAATCTAACGCTGCTTAATGATTATGCCTGCTGCATTTACTCAACGCACAAGCATAAGCCGGAGGCACAGCGGATTCGATTGATCATCCCGCTGGCCCGGGAGGTCAGCGCGGAGGAGTACGAGGCGATTGCCCGCTGGGTGGCCAAGGAGCTTGGTATTGATCAGTTCGATGATACAACCTATCAAGCCAGTCGGCTGATGTACTGGCCGAGTACCAGCAAGGATGGCGAGTTTGTCTTCAAGCAGCAGGATGGTCCTTTCCTGGATCCAGATGCCGTACTGACCAATTATCCAGACTGGCATGATGTTAGCTTCTGGCCGCAGTCCAGCCGTGTCAGCGAGATCGTCCACAAGCAGGCTAAGCGTCAGGGCGATCCGCTGACCAAGGAGGGACTGATCGGCGCCTTCTGCCGTACCTATTCGATCGAGGCAGCCATCGAAACATTTTTAAGTGATGTCTATCTGCCATGCAGCGTACCTGACCGGTACACCTATGCCGGCGGATCTACGGCTGCGGGACTGGTGTTGTATGATGATAAGTTTGCTTACAGCAATCACGGCACGGATCCGGCATCCGGCAAGCTGTGTAATGCGTTTGATCTGGTCAGGATCCATAAGTTTGGCGATCTCGACGATGACGCCAAAGTAGACCCACCAGCCAATAAGCTGCCGTCCTACTTGGCCATGATGGATATGGCAGCAGCAGATCCAGAGACACGCAAGACGCTGCAGGAGGACCGCCTGGCGGAGGCAGCGATTGATTTTACGGATATCGCTGATCTGGATCCAAAGGATAAGGATTGGATCAAGGATCTCGACGTAGACCGTAAGGGTAATATCCTGCCCACCAGCGATAACTTTTTAAGGATTATGCGCAACGACAAGCTGCTGGCTAATCTTGGCGGCTACAACGAGTTTAATCACCGACCGGAGGTGTCTGGTCCTCTGCCCTGGACAAAAGAGCGTGACAGCAAGTCCTGGACGGATACAGACGATGCCGGGCTGCGGCATTACATCGAGACCGTCTATAAGATTACCGGAGCTGGTAAGTGTGCAGACGCCCTCGCGTTGATCCACGAGGCTAATAAGTTTCATCCCGTGAGATCCTTCCTGGATCCGCTGGAGTGGGATGGCATCCCTCGGCTGGATACGTTGTTTATTGATTACCTGGGCGCTGAGGACTGTGAGTACATCCGCCAGGTCACGCGTAAGGCGTTTACCGCAGCGGTGGCACGGATCTACCAGCCCGGCTGTAAGTTTGACTACATGGCCACACTGACCGGGATCCAGGGCATCGGTAAATCAACTCTGATCAAAAAAATGGGTGATCCGTGGTACAGCGACACGATCACCACAGTCAGCGGTAAGGAGGCCTACGAGGCTCTGCAGGGCGTTTGGCTGCTGGAGATGTCGGAGTTAACAGCAACCCGCAAAGCCGACGTGGAGGCAGTTAAACAATTCATCAGCAAGCAAGAGGACACCTACCGGATGGCGTATGCCAAGAGGACAGTCAGCTATCCCCGACAGTGCGTATTCTTTGGGACAACCAACGACAGCGAGTTCCTGCGGGATCGTACCGGTAATCGTCGATTCTGGGTCATCGAGGTGGGTAAGTATTCACGCAAAAAAAGTGTGTTCGATGATCTTAATCAGGGTGAGGTTGAGCAAATATGGGCAGAGGCTAAATGCCGTTATCAACAAAAAGAAGCTCTATACCTGAGCGGAGATATGGAAGAAGAAGCACTGAAAAGACAACAAGAGCACACAGAATTCAATGCAAAAACGGGACCAATTACTGAGTATCTTGAACAGTTACTGCCAGAGAATTGGGCTCTAATGGATCTATATCAGCGCCGTACTTTTCTACGAGGTGATGAGTTCACTAACCCTGGAGAGGGGACGGTTCAGCGGCAAAGAGTGTGCGCGTTAGAGGTGTGGTGCGAACTTTTTGACGGTGATCCTAAGAATTTATCTAATGTACAGTCCAGAGAAATCAACGATATTTTAAGAGGTATCCCAGGGTGGAAACCCATCGGAAAGCTAGTTAAATTTGGCAGAATATATGGTCCGCAGAGAGGATTTCAGAGGGTAACAAAGTAGGGTAACAAACAGGGTAACAAAGGTAACAATTCAAAAAACTGTTACCCCTGAAAGGTAACAAAGGTAACAAACTTTTGGCGATTGTTACCCCTAACTGTTACCGCAAAAAAGACTTATACAAAAGGCTAAAACAATAAAAGGTAACAAAGGTAACAATTATTGTCCTATGTAGATGTATATGATAATTAGGAGTACACATATACACCTAGGTACACCTAATACGCATTACACCCTCGCGCGCGTACACGAGAGAATTGTTACCTTTCGCAAAAAGGAGGATGATGAGCATGACATTGGATGTAGCTCGGAGGAATTCGCGGGCACACGAAGATCCGGAGAAAAAAGTTGAGGAGTATCTGGAAAAACGAATTAACGATCTCAGTGGCTTGGCCTGGAAGTTCGTGAGTCCAGGCACTACTGGCGTGCCTGACCGTGTAGTTATGCTGGATGGCTTGATCTGTTTCGCGGAACTCAAGCGCCCCAAAGGTGGCCGGCTGAGTGATACGCAAAAATGGCGGATTAAGCAAATTAACCAGCAAAGGATAAAAGCGTACGTTATAAAAAATCTAGAGCAAGTTGATCTGTTGGTGGACAGCATGATGCGCGGAGTTCTTCCAGATGAGATATAAGCCGCACCAGTATCAAGCAATCGCTGAGCAGTACGCACTGGATCATCCGCGCTGCGGTTTGTTTTTGGACATGGGCCTTGGCAAGACGGTAGTCACACTGACGGTGATCGATCAGCTGATTTATGACTATTTCGAGATCGCGAGAGGCCGGATCCTGGTCATTGCACCGCTGCGTGTGGCTGAGGATACCTGGAGCCGGGAGTCCAGTAAGTGGGATCATCTGCAGCACCTGCGCATAAGCAAAGTGCTTGGATCCGCAAAACGACGATTACAGGCACTCAGCACCCCGGCTGACATTTACATCATCAACCGGGATAACGTCGTCTGGCTGATCCGCCAATGCGGTGCTCGTTGGCCATTTGACATGGTGGTCGTGGATGAGCTGAGCAGCTTCAAAAATCCCAAAAGCCAAAGATTCAAAGCCCTTAAAAAGCTGTCGCCATTGTTCAAGCGCTTTGTGGGTCTGACCGGGACACCAGCGCCACGCAACCTGATGGATCTGTGGCCGGAACTTTACCTGATCGATCGCGGTGAGCGATTAGGCAAAACGATGAGGGCTTATCAGCAGCGTTACTTTATCCCTGGGCGGCGTAATGGTTACGTCGTTTACGATTACATTCCGATTGATGGAGCTGAGCAGCAGATCTACGATCGGATCAGCGACGTCTGTATGAGTATGACGGCGGAGGACTGGCTGCAGCTGCCGGATCGGATCGATCTGACGCGCGAGATTCAGCTATCTCCGGCCATAATGGCTGCTTACAGGCGATTTGAGCGCGAGAAGTTCCTGGAGCTCCAGGACAGCGATAACCCGCTCTTAGCGGCCAATGCAGGCGTCCTGGCGGGCAAGCTGACACAGTTTTCTAACGGTGCAGTTTACCTGGAGGACCACAGTTGGCAGCCGATCCACGATGCAAAACTGGATGAGCTGGAGCAGCTGGTTGAGGAGGCTAATGGCCAGCCGGTAATGGTCTTCTACAGCTTCAAGCACGATCTTCAGCGCCTGATGGATCGCTTCGCAGCCTACGAGCCGCGCAGCATAAAGGACGCCGAGGATATCGCGGACTGGAATGCTGGCAGGATCCAGCTGCTGCTTGCCCATCCGGCGAGCATGGGGCACGGACTTAACCTGCAGGACGGCGGGCATATCGTCATCTGGTTTGGGCTGACGTGGGACCTGGAGATCTACCAGCAGGCTAATGCACGGCTGCACCGGCAGGGGCAACAGCAGTCAGTGCGGATCTATCACATCATCTGCAAAGGTACGGTCGACGAGGACATTATGCGCCGGTTGCAGAGCAAAGATGCAAATCAACGGGCCCTGATCGACGCGGTCAAGGCACGAGTAGAGCGATTGGAGGAGTAATGATGAGCGAAACATACTTTGTCTTGGAAGTGCGGAGCGGACGCGAAAACTACAAGATTCAGCTGACCAAGGCTGGATGGGACGGATTAAGCAGTCAAGAGCGTACCCGGCTGATCAAGATGGCAGGCGGTAAGACGAGTGATATCAAAAGCTGGATCCATGGCAAGCAGAGTGCGTTGGGAGGTTATCAATGATCCCCGTGATACTTGCTACCGCCTTTGTGGTGATCGTGCTGCTGATTGATCGGATGGGAGGTGACAGATGATGAACGTCTATGAGGATGAGAGAGGCTGGTTGTTCAAGGTCATGCCCGGTCTAGGCGTCGATACTTACAAAGCACGATACAAAAAGCCAGAGGCGTCCGGTTGGCACTGCGTAGCGCGATTGCCGTGGAGATCGACAGCGATCGCAGCGCAGGAGGATCTCGACGAGTATGCCAGGCGCAAAGGTTGGAGGCAAATATCATGACAGCCGCTGAGCTCCAGGCGGCCATCCTGGCCACGCAAAGGCAGATCAGCAACACAATGTCACCGATGCGCAAAAGAGATCTTCAGCACCATCTTTCAAGGCTCAGACGCAAGCTGCGAGCCGTAGAGAGGAGCAATCGATGATGTGAGAACTACAAAAATATACGCGTTGTATGACACCAAGGATAATGATCTGTGTGTGTTTATTGGGACGGTTCCGGAGATTGCTGCCTTCTTCGATATGTGGCTTGCTGCGGCGTACCACAGTATCAAACAAGGGCGCAAATTTAAAAAGAGGTATCGGGCAGAGTTGATAGAAGTGACTGGGAGGGGTAGCGGTGGACGAGAGGATCAAACGGACAAAGGATAAGCTGCGGGTGTACGGAAACTACACCCGGCAGATCCGGCGGCTGAAGCGCCGGCTGCAAGAGATCAATGACGCGATAGCTTGGCACGCCGACTGGCCAGAGCGGGCTGCCAAAGAGTGCGGGATCCACCGCCTGGATCCCAAGCATCCTGCGGTGCAGCGGATGACTATTGAGCAGGCAACACTGGAGCGAGAAATCGACCAGGCGTACGCCGAGCGGCAGCTGCTGGGACTGGATGCCTGGCTTAACAGCCTAAGCCAGGACGATCGGCAGATCATCCGGCTGGTGTATGAGGATGGATACAGCTATCAGGCAGCTGCGCCCATGGTCAATCTCTCAAAGTCCGGAGTACAGCATCGGATAGATGCAATTTGTTGTAAGTAGATACGCGTATCGTTGACTTTTGTGCTATACTGTGCGCGTAAGATGCCAGAGGGTATCTGAGCCGATAGTAGCGTCCCCACGATACGGGATTTGCGCGAGATCGGCAACACAGGATAGTACCGCCAGCGCCTCTGCTTGCAAGCGTACCAGCGACGGTTAAAAAAACACAGCGGTGGATGAATTCTAAGTGAACCCATCTGCGCAAGGCACTCAGTGATGGGTGCTTTTTTGATGAAAAACACCAAAAAAGACATATTTTATGATTTGTAATAAAACTTTCAGTTGTAGAGCGTTACGAACTGTGCGAAAATGTGTATAATAAAAGTGGAGGATGATGTGGTATGACGATTAGAGTAAGCAAGTCTTTTCGCGAAGGCATGAAGTACCCTAAGCGCAGTTCGGAGTCTATCAATTACGTGAAGGCTATTAGACAACAGTCTGTAAATGAAGCGTGGATCAATACAGGAGAGCGTATAAGAAAGGCTTTAGATGATTATGGGAAATCCTTCAGAAGAAAAGACAAATGATTTAGTCCTTGAACCTGAGTCTGTCCAGGCAGCTCAAGAAACAATTGAAAAAGCGCAGAACGTTGTAGATCAGCTGGATCCAGAACAAAAAAAAGCGATTATGACACTGCAAGCGGTTGAATATCAGGGACCGCTCCCTCCGCCGCAAATGCTTCAAGGCTATGAAGATATTGAAAAAGGTCTGGCTTCAAGAATCGTAGCGATGGCCGAAAAGGACCAGCAGAAAGCATTTGAACACAGAGAAAAAGTTTTGAAGTTCCAGGGTAGAGATAGTCTTTTAGGAGCTATATTCTCATTTTTGACAGTCATCGTGACCTTAGTAGTGGGAACAATTTTGCTGCTAAATAACAAAGATGTTGGTGGCCTAGTAGCCTTGATAACTGGTGTAGGAACTATCATAAAATTGTTTCTAGGAGATCGTAACAAGAAAGATGATTCAGAAAAGCACTCTTAGCGGGGTGCTTTTTTGTTACAGCTATGATAAAATCAAGCCGAGGTGATATCTATGCGTAATAGAGCTTATCGCAGAGCACAAACTCGCCGCGTAATCGCAAGACGAGAAGCGATTGTGCGTAATGTCTACCAGTTTGTGCCGGCTGAAACTCAAATCTGGGTAGGCCATCGGCTTGATAAAGGCAAAGTACACTGTTCTTGCCAGCTATGCAGCGTAAAGACTAATCCACGCCGCTGTAAGCTTAATGGCGGCTGGAAACATTCAGACAAAAAAAGATTATTACGAGGTGCTGATGAAGCGCCTTTTTCTTTGGTTTCCGGTCGGTTCTTTCTCCTTCCCCGGCTGGATGAGGCAGGCACCCCATCTTTTCTCCTTTCTACTTTCTGACCTCCCTTTTACACTTTATACTTTTAGCCTGCAAACTCACGGCCCCGCGTATCGCCTTGCGGGGTTTTAATTTACATTTGACGCGTTGACATAAATCAGGAGGTGGTGATATGACGTGACAACAGATCCAAAACGTGAGCTGGCCCGAGAACTTTATCTGCAGGGCAAGAAATATCAGGAGATCGCAAACGAGGTCGGCGTGTCTCTGTCTGCAGTAAAGAGCTGGGCGATCCGATACTGGCGGTCTGAAAAGTTGCAACCAAAAAAGCAAAAAGTTGCAACTGAAGTTGCAGAAAAAGTTGCAACTAAACGACACCGTGGCGGGCAGCCCGGCAACCACAATGCCACGGGTCCGCCGGGGAACCAGCATGCCGTCAAGCACGGCTTTTTTTGTAAGGTGTTACCAGCTGAGACTCTGGAGCTTGTCGAAGACCTGCAGGTACTGGATCCGCTGGATGTCCTCTGGCAAAATATCCAGATCCAGTATGCTGCTATCCTTCGGGCGCAGAAGTTGATGTATGTCAAAAGCCAAGAAGACAAAACGGTCGAGAAGATCGAAGAAAAATACGGCAATGTCAGTGGGGAACGCTGGGAAGTGCAGCAGGCCTGGGACAAGCAAGCAACCTTTCTGTCAGCACAGTCTAGGGCGATGCAGACGCTGACGAACATGATCAAGCAGTATGACGCGATGGTGGACACAGGCATGGCCAATCAAGAGCAGCGGGCACGAATTGAGCTGTTACGAGCTCAGGTAAACAAGCTGACCGGAACAGCTCAAGAGATTGAAGATCTAAGCGAAGCAGAGGCGGAAGTTTATGGCGCGGAAAAGTAAAAAGATCGCCTTTTGCTTTGGTGAGAAGCACAAGGAGTATATCCGAAACTGTACAAAAAACACCTTTAACTTTGCGGAAGGCGCAGTCCGTGCCGGAAAGACCGTCGACAACGTCTTTGCTTTTGCACATGAATTGAAAACAACGCCGGACAAGATCCATCTGGCAACCGGCAGCACGATGGCCAACGCGAAGCTGAATATCGGTGACGCCAATGGCTTTGGTTTGGAGTATATCTTTCGAGGGCAGTGCCACTGGGGCAAATACAAAGACAATGAGGCGTTATTTATAAAAGGCCCTTCTACCGGTCAGCAGCTGCGGATCGTTCTGTTCTCTGGCGGTGCGAAGGCGGATAGTTATAAAAAAATCCGCGGTAATTCTTACGGGATGTGGATCGCTACGGAAATCAATCTGCATCATCCGGATACAATCCGCGAGGCTTTTAACCGTCAGCTTGCAGCTCAGCGGCGTAAGGTGTTCTGGGATCTCAACCCTGACAACCCAAATGCTCCGATCTACACCGAATATATTGACCGGTATAGGCAGCGAGCGGAAATAGGGGAGCTGCTTGGAGGCTGCAACTACGAGCATTTTACGATTGACGACAACGTAACAATCAGCGATCAGCGAAAAGCTGAGATCAAGAGCCAATATGATCCCCAGAGTATCTGGTACATGCGGGATATTCTCGGCCGCCGCATGGTGGCAGAGGGATTGATCTACCGACAGTTTGCCGAATCCTGCGAGCGCAAGGACGGCTTTTTCTTTACTCCGGATAAACCCAAGGACATTATGGAGATCAACGTTGGCGTTGACTTCGGCGGCGGCGGATCAGCTCATGCCTTCGTCGCGACGGCGATCACCCGTGGATATCAAAAAGCAGTTGGCCTGGCAGCGCAACGGATCGACTGCAAAAACAGGGATATTGATCCGGATCAGCTTGGCAAGCTGTTTATCGATTTTTGCCTAGCGATCATAAACCGGTTTGGTTACATTACCAACGTTTACTGCGATAATGCCGAGCAGACGTTGATTGCAGGCTTAAGGACCTCGGCGCGAAAGTCAGGGTTATCCTGGCTGCGTATTACTGACGCGCTGAAAACAACGATTAACGACCGGATCAACCTAACAACACGGCTGATGGCTATGGGACGCCTGCAACTGATGGAAGGTTATTGCGACACACTGGCAGGAGCTTTCCGATCAGCGGTCTGGAATCCGAAAAACTTAACAGAAAACGAGCGTCTGGACGACGGTACAAGCGATATCGACAGTCTGGATGCTTTTGAGTACACAGTCGAAAGATCAATCAGCCGGTTTATCCGGTATGAGTAGGAGGTGATGAAATGCGATTTACAAAAGCGGCTGAGCAGATCCGCACAGCGCTGAAAAGTGATGGTGTGCTCATGGGGGATATGTGTTTAACCTCGAAGATGGCGCAGAGCATTGAATTGTGGACAGCGCTCTTTGAAGATGATGCGCCTTGGCTAAACGCGATTACTCAAAGCATGGGGCTGGCTCCAGCAATCGCCTCCGAAATGGCCAGGCTGATCACGCTGGAACTGAAATCAGAAATTGATGGCAGCGGCCGGGCTAAGTATCTCAATGATGCCTACCAAAAAGTGCTATCCCACATTCGCCAGCCGGTCGAAATGGGATGCGCAAAAGGCGGACTTGTTTTTAAGCCCTATGTTTCAGCGAGTGGGATTGTGGTTCAGACCGTACAGGCTGATTGCTTTTTCCCTGTTTCGTATGATGATACAGGGCGCCTGATCCAATGTGTGTTTGCAGAGCAGGTATTCCGCGGTGCTGATTACTACACCCGACTTGAGGTGCATACGCTGCGTAAAGGACAGCTAGAAATCAAAAACAAGGCTTATCACAGCCGAGTGGCAGAGCAGCTGGGCGCTGAGATTCCTCTGGCTGCGATCGACCAGTGGGCAGGACTCGCAGAATCCGTCGTGTTTGGTGATGTCGACAAACTGCCGATCGGCTATTTCCGAGTACCGCTGGCCAACAACATTGACAGCAACAGTCCGATCGGCGCCTCGGTGTACTCCAGGGCGATCTCTAAGATTCGCGAAGCAGATCGGCGTTATAGCCAATTAAACTGGGAGTACGAAGCAAAAGAAACAGCAGTGCATGTGTCGGAAGCTATGCTGCAGGACAATCCTGACGGGACCAGCGCTATGCCGAAAGGCAAGGAGCGTCTGTACCGGAAACTGAAATACGAGACAGGAGCCCGGGATAAGCCACTGCTGGATACTTACAGCCCGGACATTCGCGAGCAGTCCTACCTTAACGGACTGAACAGCCAGCTACGATCTATCGAGTTTAGCTGTAATCTGGCCTATGGTACGTTGTCGGATCCGCAAAGCGTGGATAAAACTGCCGAGGAGATTAAAGCCAGTAAGCAGCGCTCCTACGCCTTCGTCAGCGACGCTCAGATGGCTTTGCAGACGGCGCTGGATGATTTAATTGACGCGATGGACTTTTATGCTACGTTGTACAAGCTAGCGCCTGCAGGCAGCTATCAGGTGTCGTACAAGTGGGATGACAGCATTGTGATGGACGCTGAAAAAGAACGCCAGCAGGATCTGCAGGAGGTTCGCGATGGTATCATGCAGAAATGGGAATTCCGAGCCAAGTGGTATGGAGAAACTGAGGAGCAGGCGAAAGCAGCGATCCAATCGGCGAGCGAAACCGAGGATGAAGGATTGAATTTTAATGCTTAGTCCGCAGGAACTCGGCCATCTGACAGACGACATCGAAAAAATCTGGCAGGAGCTTGAAGACGAGTTGCTGGCTGACATGGCGCAGCGGATCGTTAAAAACGATTACGCTTTCCCCTCCACTGCAGCATGGAATAAGCAAAAGCTGGAAGGAATCGGCGTGGAGTATGATTACATTGTGCGGCAGCTTAGCCGGACATTGAAATTATCAGAAAAGCAGGTTAAACGTATCATCGGGGAGTCAGTGCAAGCCGCTGTGGATACGGATAATCTGATCTTTAAAGCTGCGGCAGAGGCGGGTTTGCTTGGCTCAGTGACGGATACGTCAGAGCTGATATCAAAGTTTATCGCCGATGGTGTTAAATCAACCAATGGCGAGCTGCGTAATTTTGCCAGGATGTATGCAGCAGATGCCAGTAAGCTATATGAGCACGCTGTCGATCAAGCCTATCTGCAGGTGACCAACGGGTTTTATACCGCCCAGCAAGCCTCGCAGACGGCAATCGAGCAGCTGGCACGGCAGGGGATCACCTCTGCGATAACGCCAAGTGGACGTCGAGAACACGCTGATGTGATTGTCAGACGAGCCGTAAGGACCGGCACTAATCAGGCAGCGCTCAAAGCCCAAGAGGCGAACTTTTTTGCGATGGGAGCGCAGCTGGTCGAGGTTACAGCGCATTACGGTGCCCGGCCAAGCCATGCTGAGTGGCAAGGCAAGGTTTATGAATGGGTGAAGCCTGGGCAACAAAAGAAGACTTCTTATCCTGATTTTATCAGCTCTACAGGGTATGGCACTGGAACCGGACTTGGTGGATGGAATTGTCGGCATAGCTTTTATCCATTTTTTGAAGGATTGTCTGAACGGGCCTACGAACCCCTAAACACGCAGGAAACTGAGCGGGTCTACGAGTTGGAGCAGGAGCAGCGCTACAATGAGCGGATGATCCGGGAATGGACACGCCGGCAGAAAACACTGGAAGCCGGCGGTTATGAGGCGAACAAAGAACGTGAGAAAGTCAAAGAATGGAAAAAGCGAAATGATAGTCTGATCAAGGCTAATCCGGATGTGTTGAAAAAGAATTATGCGAATGAAAAGATAAAACTTCGCTTGATTGATGGTAAAGTTGATCTTTCGGATATTAAAATTACAGGGGCTTTAGATCCGTACTCTAAGAGAGCAGACAAACATGCCGCACTTTATTATGAATCAGTTCGTAAAATGAAAAGCGATTGCGAAAAGATTTCTAAAAATACAGGTTATCCAGTTGATTTAATTAAGAGGATAAAGTACTATACGTTTATAGAAGAGCATGAGCTGGATAACGGTAAGGAACGCTTTTATCCGAACTTTCAGATGGCTCAAAGTTGGCAGCGTTTGATTGAAGGAAAAAACATCCAAGATCATGATCTGCTTTTACTTGAGCATGAAATGTATGAGCTTACTTTGGTTTCACTGGGTATGCCTCAAAATAAGGCCCATGATGCAACAAACAAGCTGTACAATTACACGAGAGGATGTGAAGAATTCTATGGTCAGTTTAAAAAATTTAATCGATAATGGGGATACTTTGGAATGTGATTATTATCCGGAAAATGATATGAACAACAAATGTCATCTTGTTATCGATAAAAAAACCGAAGAAATCATCTCTGTAAGTGGCGGCGAAACTAAGCCAAGCATGTATGCCGGTGGTGCCAGATCAAAGCTCGCAAAGTATATTGGCCGCGAGGATGAATTTCCGGAAATTGAATACTGTATCTGGGGATAAATTTGCGAAAGGAGGCAGAAGCGTATAATGGCAGACACATTCAAGATTATCTATAAAATATTGAAATATTTAGAGAGAGCCATGGATTTCAGTGAGTTGGATTTAACCCCGATTATGCCTGAAGCGCTGGGGATAACCCGAGAGCGATGGGGCGCTGTATTGAAGATGATGATCGATAATGGTTATGTTGAGGGAGTTACTTGTAAAGATTATGTTCACATAGATACACCGGTATTAGACATAACGCGCATAAAGATCACGCTGAAAGGACTTGAGTATCTCAGCGAAAATTCAATGATGAAAAAGTGCGCAGAATTCGCAAAGGGAATCATTGAAGTTATTTCTTAGAATTGGATAGCAGCACGGTCAAAGGATCGTGCTTTTATTATGCCCTGGCGCAAGGCGTAAAAAGGCAGGCGAGCAAGCGGAAGCAACCCGTGTTAAAAAAGCGTAGCAGGAGGAGATTATGGAAAGAAAGTTTTTAGAAGATTTAGGTATTGCATCCGATCTGGTCGACAAGATCATCAACGAGCATGGCAAAGACATCAATACAATCAAGGCTCAGCGTGATACCTATAAGACTCAGCTGGACACAACTAAAGCAGAGCTTAAAAAGTTTGATGGCGTCAATGTGGAAGATCTGCGCGGACAGATCACAAAGCTGCAGACAGATTTGTCCACAAAGGAAAATGAGATCGCGGAAAAGCTGTCAGACATCGAATTTAATTCTGCCCTTGAAAGTGCTATTAAGGCAGCTGGCGGGCGTAATGCAAAAGCGATCACCGCGCTGATCGGCGACACGAAGACGCTGAAAACAAGCAAAAATCAAGAAGCGGACATTAAGGCGGCGCTGGAAGCGGTGAAAAAGGACAACGATTATCTGTTTGAATCCGCTAAGCCGCCTTATGTAGTAGCATCCACTTCCGGAGCAGGGACGCCGAATCCGGATGACAAAAAAGCTCAGGCTAACGAGGCTCTGAGAATGCTTATCACAGGAAAGGAGGCATAAAGAATGCCTAATATTACAAACAGAGAAGCTGCTGAGGCACTAATCCGGCAGCAGATTATTGACTCCATCGTCCAGGACGCTCCAAAAAGTTCCATCGTCATGCAGCTCGGCCGTCGGCTGCCAAACATGACCAGCAATCAGACCCGTATGCGTGTATTGGATACCTTACCAACCGCTTACTGGGTGGACGGCGATACCGGGTTTAAACAGACTTCCATGCAGGCGTGGGATAATGTTTACATCAACGCCGGCGAGTTGGCGGTCATCGTGCCAATTCCAGAAGCAGTTGTCGCCGATGCCGACACAGATCTGATCGGCGAAATTACGCCGCGAATTAACGAATCTATCGGTAAGCGGTTTGACGCGGCAATCCTGTTCGGTGAAAATCGTCCTGCCGCCTGGCAGAACGACATCATCACCGTAGCAAGACAAGCCGGTAACAATGTCGCGGATACGGCAGAAAAGGATCTGTATGACAAAATCATGTCAGAAGGCGGTCTGCTGAACAAGGTGGAAGAAGACGGCTACGCAGTTAACGGAGCGATTGCGGCGTTAGGTATGCGGGCTAAGCTGAGAGGCTTACGGACAAATGATGGTCTGCCTATCTTCAAGTCAGATATGCAGGGAACAACACCGTATGCGCTGGATGGCGCGCCGATGTACTTCCCGGAAAACGGCTCCTTTGACAAAACCATTGCACAGATGATCGTGGGCGACTTCCGTCAGTTGGTTTGGGCAATTCGTCAGGATATCACGGTAAAGATTTTGGATCAGGGTGTGATCCAGGACCCAGTGACAAAAGCAATTCAGTACAACTTGGCGCAGCAGGACATGATCGCGATCCGTGTTGTCTTCCGCGCTGGCTGGGCATTACCGAATCCGGCAACAAGACTGAATGAAGACCGCACAGGCTGCGCATTCGCTTATCTGGAACCAGCGACCCCTGTAACAACTCAGACTGTTACAATTACCGTGAAAGACGGCTCTAATGAATCCGCAAAGGCGGTCAAAGGCGCATCGGTGGATGTTAACGGTTCGATCCTGAAAACCAACGATTCAGGCGTAGCTGTATTTAACTTGCGCAAAGGGGATTACCCAATCAAGATCAAGAAAGCAGGTCACAAAACCATCAACGACATTGTCATGGTGGCTGAAGCAGCTGTGTCCAAAACAATTGTTTTACCGGAGGCATAAGGCAGGCTCAGTCCTGCCTTTCTTCATCTAAGGAGTGATAACATGCAGCTTGATCTAAAATACTATAGAGAAATCTGGATGGGAACCGTGACATATGAAGAATATCCGCAGCTCGCTTCTCTGGCTGAAATGATTGTAGAGTCTTTTGCGCAGGCATATTTATCTGATGTTGATTTAGTGCCATTATCTGAGCTGCAGGGTGACTATCGTAAAGCGTTATGCGCTGAGATTGATTTTTTACATACTATCGGTGGTGTTGATGCTGCTTTCGGAGGTCAGAACCAAGCGGATCTGAAAACCTTAAAAACGGAGAACTTTGAGTTTAGTTACTCCGATCGGAAGCAGAAGGAATCGGACTTTAATGGAATGCCGCTGTCACCGATAGCGCGCAGCCTCACACTAAGTGAATTAAGAAAGCAAGGGTATTTATCCTTGAAGGTGAATCAATGCTTACGCCGCGAATGCTAAGGCCACACAGCGTGGAAATCCACAACGCTTTGCCCGAGACACCAATGGAAAGCCCAGAGGTCATCGTTACACCTTTAAATCGTGTTAGTTTTGCGGGAACCGCAAAGAGCCGGCATACACAGATGGACACTCGCAACAGCGATGAGTTTGTCTGTGTTGTGGATTGTACGGACTGTGATCAGCCATTTAAGGAACCGGAAGTCTGGGATAAGAGTCCTATTGGCTGGACGGCGCATGCAGATGGCGATTTTTTGATTCATAACGGCGAGACTTACACGATCAAGGGTTATCGTATCATCCGTCCGTTTGGCAACAAGGCACAGCTAGTGGAGATCTTATGTCAAAGGTAATCAAGACAGAGATTGACAGCAAGCGGATCAGTGCTCAGATGGATCAGCGCGTCCGGAAAGGCAGAATGATGCTTAAAAGTGAGATTGCCCGGGACTGTAGTTCTTATTTGCCATTCGCAAATGGCTATCTTGAAAAGAGCGTCAATCGCAGTATTGGCAAGGACGATCCTTACCTGGTCTGGGATATCATTTACGCTCGTTTTTTATATTACGGCAAGTTGATGCTGGGGGTCTCCTCACACAGCGCCTGGGCTAAAAAGTACGAGCGCAAAGTGGCGACGAATACAGATTTAAAATATCGCAAGCTGCGTCCGCAGGCCGGCCCTTATTGGTTTGAGCGGCGCAAGCCAGGGCGAATCCAAAAGTGGCTTAAAATTTTAGAAACAGAGGTGCGTAAACGATGACAAAGCAATCAGTGTTTACCGGTAAAGAGCAAGCGCAGATTCTCACCGCTCTTGTGCAGCTGGCTAATCAGTGTCCAGAACTGCCGTGTAAGGTCTATCTGGATACACTGTCAGAAAAAGCACCGGCAATGTGTCTCGGAACGATGACTGGCGGATCCAAAGTCTACAACGTGGTTGGCGGATATACTGCAGAGTTACCGTTTACGATCAATCTGAAAATTTCGGAACGGTTTACTTTGAAAAGAATCAATGCTGTGGAAGTGCTGGGGAAACTTGGCGCTTTTTTTGAACAGCTAAAACAACAAGACGCATTGCCGGATTTAGGTGATCGGGACGTCTGTCTGGATATCCGGATGGAAACCAACCCTTACCTTTTCGACACAGAAGAATCTGGCGGAAAAGCGCACTACCAGGCACAATGCGTGCTGGTCTACAAACATAAAAGTGACTATGAATAGGAGGAATGAATTATGGCAGGTCTACAAAGACATCAGCGGCTCGTTTATTTAAAATGCGCCGAAGGCTATGAACTGATTGGTAAAGGATTTACCGGATTGAATGTTTCAGGAAATGCGAAAACCGAGGAGAAACACTGGGTGCATGAACAGAATGCAACAGGGGGTTTGTCTGGTTATGCGCCAGCGATGGCATTTGTATCGGAAATGGATGACACAGATCCGGTGTCCCTCTATCTGCAGGAGATCGCCGATACCTTTGATATCGGAGTTAAAGCTCACACTGACATTGTAATCGTCGATACATGGAAAAATGGCACTACGTCTGGTACCAAAGCGGCTCGGAAGCAGGATGTTGTCATTTCCATTGACAACCCAGGATCTGGTGAGGCAGGCAGTGCTCTGGCATTAACCGGCACCTTTACTTACGACGGTGATCCGGTTCAGGGCGAGTTTAATCCATCTACAAAAACGTTTACTGAGAAATCAGCGGCTTAAGAGGAGGGCGCGATATGGCATCGTTTAAATCAAACACACAGATCCCATTGGAGATCGACGGCCATCAATTTGTGATTGACGGTATCAGCAAAACTGTTATGACAGCTGTACAGATGATTACTAGACAGTCTGCTGAGCTTGCTGCTCAAAAATTGGATCCAGAGGATAACGCTCAGCTGCTGGAACAGGTGGATGATATGGCTGTGATCTGTAAAGACTTTTTAGCTTCGGTTCTTGGTCTAGTCGGATACGAAGAGCTGATGTCAGACCGCGTGGATGATGTCGCTTATTTGTCCGACGTCTGCCAGTACATTTTGCAGGAGATCACAGCAGCCAAGACCGCGCGGATCAATCGAATGATGGGGAGATCATGAGCTTTAATCTTTTGACCGACCCGCTGCCAGACAGCGTAGAGATCAACGGTACTGATTATCTGATTAACCCAGATCACAGAACCATCATCCGGATCCTGCTTATCCTAGAGGATACAACCTTTTATGATGAGGAGCGCAGACAGATGGCGCTTTTTTTGTTTTACAAGCAAGCGCTTGAGGATGAAGTGATTGCTTTTGAAGCAATGATGGACTTTATTCGATGCTACAAAGATGAAAAAAAGGCAAAGGAGGCGGAGAAGATCGCGTTTGATTTCGAGATCGATTCAGACTCAATCTTTTCCGCCTTTTTTCAAGTTTATGCTATTGATCTCACGGAAGTGAAGCTACATTGGTTTAAGTTTATGGCGCTGTTTGCGGATCTGAACGACGGGACGCCGGCGCTGATTAATCTAATGCAGATCCGGACAGCAGAGCTAACCAGCGATATGAGTAATGATCAAAAGTTACGGCTGCTAGCGTTGCAGAAAAAATACCAGATTAAGAAAGGTGAGGATCCACTCAGCTATAATGCTGGACTTGCGGATCAAATGATGAGAGGAGGCTGATTGGATGTACAGTGATGGCGCAGTTGTTATTGATATACGAGCCAATCAGACTGACTTTGATAACAAGGTTAAGAATTTGGCCAAGACAGCAACGGCAGCTCTTGCGGCAGTTGGAGCTACGGTTGCTGGGATGGGGGCGGCTGTGCTGGCAGTTGGTTCGGATTTTGAGTCCGCCTTTGCCGGCGTCAAGAAGACAGTTAACGCTACGGAGCAGGAGCTGGAGCAGTTTAGACAGGGCATCTTGGAAATGTCCAAAACCATTCCGCTGGCAGCAACTGAGATCGCAGGCATTGCTGAGGCGGCAGGTCAGCTGGGGATCCAAAATGAGAATTTGCTGGCTTTTACTCGCACAATGGCTGACCTTGGTGTGGCCACGAATATGACCAGTGATGAGGCAGCGACATCCCTCGCGCGTTTTGCCAACATCGTAGGGATGAGCCAGGATAATTTTGACCGGCTAGGCAGTACCATCGTTGACCTGGGCAATAATCTGGCGACGACTGAATCAGAGATCGTCAGCATGGGCATGCGATTAGCTGGTGCAGGAGCTCAGATCGGGTTGTCGGAATCCCAGATCATGGGCATGGCTGGCGCACTGTCATCGGTGGGTATTGAGGCAGAGGCTGGCGGTACCGCCTTTTCGACCTTGATGACCAAGATGCAGTTAGCAGTTGAAACTGGTTCAGGTCAGCTGGAGTCGTTTGCCAGCGTCGCTGGTATGACGACTGCAAATTTTAAAAAATCGTTTAAAGAGGATGCTGCTGGAGCGATTACAGCGTTTATCACAGGTTTAGGTAAGGTCAATGAAACCGGTGATTCCGCGATCAAAGTGCTGACTGATATGAACATCACCGAGATCCGAATGCGTGACGCACTGTTAAGAGCGTCAGGGGCTTCGGAAGTTTTTAATAAGTCGATGGATATCGCCAACGCCGCTTGGGAAGAAAATACGGCCTTGACTAAAGAAGCGGCGCAGCGATACGAAACAACAGAATCGAAAATGCAGCTGTTGAAGAATACACTGATTGAAACAGGAATCACAGCCTTTGAAAAATTCAAGGTACCTTTTAAGGATGCTTTGAATACTGGCATCGATTCTGTGTCGAAACTCAATGAGGAGCTGGGCAGCGGGAAGCTGGGGCAAAGTGTTGACACCTTGGCCACGGGCTTTGCGGATTTGACTTCCACTGTTATTAAACTCGGCACCCAAGCACTGCCGGTTGCGGTTGACTCCTTGGCGTGGATCATCAACAATGCCGGAAAGATCGTTGTTGCCGGAGGTACAATCGCTGGAGCTTTGGCGGGGAAGAATCTAATCCCTGCTGCGATTACCAATGTCCAGAAGCTGCAACAAGCCTGGAAGCTGGCATCAAATGCCATTACCGCTCATGAAAAGGCGAACAGATTATCTTTGTTGGCAACTTATGGCGGGTTAAAAAAGAATGAGATGATTGTAGGTGTGCTTACAGGAAAAGTAAAACTGGCAACTATCGCTTCAGCTGCATGGAAAGCAGTAATGACACCGGCAGGCATCGGCTTGATCGTGGGCGGTATCGCGGCTTTGACTGCAGGTTATGTTTTGCTTAATAAAAAACAAAATGAATCTCTGGAGGCAGCGAAGGCCTATACTAAAGCAATCGCTGAGCAGCAAACAGCCTTTGACGATATGGCGAAGGCATCAAGAGAAGCTTTTGCTGAATCATCTGCGCAGATTGAGCTGGCGGAACGGTATAATAAGGAGCTGCTCTCTCAGGTAGACGCCAATGGGAAAGTGACAGGAAGTCAGGAGCGTGTAAACTTCTTGATCGATCAGCTTAATCAATTACTGCCTAATGCCGGAATCCATTTTGACGAAATGGGTGAGAAGGTGTTGGACGCTAATAATGAGGTTATCACACTTACTGATTCAATCAACAACCTGATCGAAGCGCAGCGAGCTCAAGCCTATCTTGATGCGTATCAGGATGATTATGCTGAAGCGATTCAAAATAAAAACGAATTGATGAAGAAGCAAGCCGAGCTGTATCAAGAAATCAATGAGAAACAGGCGATTTACAACGAATACTTAAAACTCGCTCATGGTGCTCTGACTGAATATGATTACGGGAGTGAAGAGTATAATAATGTACTGAATAAATTCTTGGATGATAACGGCATCAACAGTATGCTTGAATTTAAGCAAGAGTTGGATGAACTGACCAAAAGCTATGAAACAGGAGCTGAAACGCTGAAAGGCTATACTGATTTAACAAGTAACTTTGAATCAATGCAGGAAGCAATCAGCAATTCGGATTGGGACAAAGCAAAAGAAATCATGAGTGGCCTCGGCTCTATCGAAACCTTCGATCCTAATAAGGGAAAAGAACAAGTTACGAATTTGGAAAATCAAGTGACCAATCTTGAAAAAATGCGGGATACAATCCAGGAGATGAAAGATAAAGGCGAGCCAATTGATGAAAGCTTTCTTGAATCTTTGGCTGAGCAAATTCAAACTGCACAAGAAGAATTGGATGAAGCCAAGCAGACGTATATGGAACAGACAGCTGTTGATTATTCTGAGTATGGCACGATATCAGGCGAGAATTGGCTGGCAGGCATAATGCCAGGATTTGAAACTGCTGGATCGCAACAGATTGATCAGGCTCGGGCAGATGCAACACAAGCGTCTAACGAGATCGTGGCCATCGCTGCCGGAACACGCCCGCCGGCGGTCATTATCCCGGTGTATTATCAATTGATGAACAGCATTGCCAGCGTGACTGGCGGTGGAGGGGCGTCGTATGATGACTCGCAAACGGGGCGAAGCGTCTTATCTGCCTTTAGCGGAGGTTTGATCAGCATGTCTGACCGGGCGCGATCGGCAATGGTGGGATTATCCAGCGCGGTACAGTCACGATCTGTCAAGCTGGATCAGATCAAACGTCCTACGGCTGCAGGAGTTAATCAAAAGGTAGAGGTGAACCAGGTCACCAACTTTAATCTACCAGTTGAGCGGCCAAGCAAGACTGCAGATAAAATCGCTGAGGTTAATCGGGAACTGGGCAAATTGCTGAAAGGAGGGTAAAGATGGAAACAGCATATTTACTGCTGACCTTTGTACGTAATGATGGCCGTCAGCTGCAGATGGGCTGCGGCTGTCCGATTAAGGTTGCTAAGATAAGCGGGATTGAAAGCCCAGATTATTCCGTCCATACTGCCTCCAGCGCTGTGGAACCTGGCAGCTATGTTGCCGGGAAAAAAGTAGAGGAACGCGAGATCAGCGTGACCTTTGGCGTGGATGACTGGCAAAACCGGGAACTGTACCGAGCTCAGATCGTCAGCTTTTTTAATCCGACTAAGTCCTATACGCTGCGTCTGAACTGGTGCTATAAGCAGGTGCAGATCGGCTGTGAGCTGCAAGGTTTCAAATTCTCCGAGATTGAAAGCATGTGGGGAATCTTGGAGGGAAAGCTGGATCTGCTTTGCCCTTATCCTTACTGGTCAGATCTCGACAACTTCGGAAAAAACATTGCAGCGATTACCGCTCAATGGGCGTGGCCAGTCAGCTTCGCAGCCCTAAAAAGTACCCATCATGAGGCGGGGAAGATTTATGGATTTAAAACTTTCAAAAATGAGGTCAATCTGCCGAATAAAGGGGATGTGCCAACGGGGATTGTGATCCAGTTTACAGCGGCCCGCGGGGCAGTCAAAAATCCGAAAATCACCAAGTTGTCCACAGGAGAATATTTGAGGGTTATCGTTGATATGCAAAAAGGAGATATCCTTACGATTGATACCAATAAAGGGCGTAAAGGTGTCAGACTTAACGGCGAGGTGATATCCCGCAAGCTGGACAAGCTGAGCACCTATTTCTCTATTGATGGGTCAGATAACATCATCCAATACGACGCCGACGAAAACTATACCAATCTGGACGTTTATCTGTATTATCAATCTAAGTATCTGGGGGTGTGATCATGGAGTTATTATTACTTGACAGTGCTTTCGATGAGCTTGGCCGGGTAGATGATTTTGAGAGTTTGCAATGGATTTCCAGGTACTATGACGTCGGCAGCTACAAACTGATTTTAGACGTCTCCGCTTTTGATCTGTTTATGTCTGCGGTTTATCTTTATCGGCCGGATTCCGGTCAGTTGGCCTGGGTTGAGGATGTCTTGTATAAAGTCAGTGATAGTGGTAAGCAACAACTGCAGATCACCGGGCGATTGATTGAGTCGCTGCTGGATGATCGGGTAATCGATACGGAGTCCAATTATACGGGCACGGTGGCTGAGATCGCTCGTCAGATCGTCAAAAAGTATTTTGTGGATACGGCAGGCCGGCAATTCGCAAGTCTTCAGATCGGTACGATTCCTTCGCTGACGGAGAGCATATCCAGGCAGTACAAGGGTGACAAGGTTGGCGAGGCTTGTTATGAGCTGCTTAGAGAGGCAGAGCTGTCGCAGCGGATCCGGTTCGATTACCTCAACAACACATTGATTTATGAGGTGTGGCAGGGACTTGACAGGACGCAGAACCAGATCGCAAACGAGTGGGCGATCTTTTCAGATAATATGGAAACGATCACGGATTTTGGATACGAACGGGATATCACGGATCACTGTAATTTTGCCTATGTCGTAGGCGATGAGATTACCGTTGAGATTGATCAAACCCACGGTGCTCGCCGCCGGGAGCTGTATGTCCATGGATCCACGTCACGTAAAAATGATGATGGCAGCGCAATGACCGATGCACAATATCGGGAGAAGCTGCGCCAGGAAGGACTAGAGAAGCTTAAGGATAAACAGGTGGCCGAGGTGCTGAACGGCACTGCAAACAGCAAGAATCTGCAGTATCGCGTTGATTACAACCTGGGCGACCTCTGTACCTGTATTAATCAGCAAATTGGAAAACTGACCGATAAACGAATTGTAGAAGTAAAGGAAGTTTTCGAAGACGGAAATGTAGAGATTCTGCCGAAGTTCGGTGAGGACACGGTAACGATTACGTCACTGATCCGGAGGGCTGGTTTATGATTGAAATAGAGCAGCGCTTAATCAAACAAGAGCATTGGCCTCGAAAGTGTCCGGTATCGATCATTCCGCGGTACATCACCATCCATGAAATGAATACCTGGCAAGACGCGGAAGCTTGCGCGAAGTATGCGGCACGATCATTGGATCCCAGCGCGGCTCACATTTACGTTGATGAATGCCAGGCTATCCAGATCATCCCCTTGGATCGTTGTGCCCAGGCATGTGGCGATCGTGATGGTTCAGGCAACAGAGAGTCTATCTCGATTGAGATATGCCGCTCTGAGGCGCCGGGGAATCTGTATTATCAGGCTATGGCCAACACAATAGTGCTTGTCAAGCAGCTCATGGATCAGCTGCAGATCGCTCCAGATCATGTCGTGAGGCATTACGACTGGACAGGGGCGAATTGCCCTAAACGAATGTTAAAAGAAGGTCTGTGGAGTGTGTTTCTCCGCAGCCTTTTTGATGAGAAAGGAGGAAACGTATGATCAGCTTTCCTTACAATGCCAATATCACCGGTTACGACAGTGACGGGATGCCGATCTTTGATCGCGCGATAGACGCCTTAACTCAACGGCAGCTCACCAAACTGTTTTATACCAATGGAGTCCATGCAGATAACAATGGTCAGAGCAACTTTAAAGTTAACGCTGGCACCGGCATGACGGTCGTCGTAGATCCGGGATCCTGCTGTATTGAGGGTGCTTACGGCATCGAGGATGAGCGGCGTACTCTGGCGATCCAAGCGGCTGACAGTATGGATCGGATTGACCGAGTTGTCATCCGGTTGGATGACGCAGAACGCAAGATTGATCTTTATGTGCTCAAAGGCACGCCTGCAAGTGTACCCGCAGCTCCTGCGCTGACCCGGCCGGTCAGCGGCGAGTCAGGGGATATTTATGAGCTGGGCATTGCCGACGTGTTCATCTCCAAAAATACAACAACGATCGCTCAAGACCGTATCACAGATACAAGGCTTAACGCATCACTGTGCGGTATTATTGGTACGCCAAATACGGTAATCGATGCCAGCAACTACTACACGCAGTTTCAGGCTGCGTTGAATCGTAACGAGGTTATTTTTAAAACTTGGTTCGATACGATCAAGGGGATTTTAGGGCAGGATGAGGCAGGCAATCTGTTAAACCTGATCAATGATCTTGAATCAAGGATGATCACAGATCATAACACTGTGATCATCGTCCCCACAACGGCCACCTGGACGCAGCTGACAGCGGACAATGCAGCCACTCTGGATCCACAGTACAAGGCAGGCCCTGATCCTAACCTAAAATATCCATGGTTTACTGATATATCCTTCAGCTGCAGTGAGGATGATGAAATCTATCCGGAGTGGGACGCGGACACCGCGGAACTCGGCTGCCTTGGTCCCTGCATCAAGGTAACCACCAACAAGCTGCGGATTTACTGCAATGCAGATATGACCGGCACCCAGCTGCGGGCTTATAAATATACCCGGCGTAAGAGGAACGCAGTATGAGGCAGGGGAATACTTACTCCCTAGCCATTGAGCTGCAGGATGAGACTGGATCTGTAATAGATATTGATCTGGTGGACAGAGTTGAATTTGTTTTCGGGTCGGTCAGAAAAACATATCCCGAAGACGCGAAATTTGATCGCGATCTTGGGCAGTTTATCGTTGGCCTGACGCAGCTGGATACCTTTAAGCTGGATCATGTAGTTGCGTGTCAGGCTAGGATAAAATTCAAAGATGAGTCAGTTACTGGAACAGCGATCACCCGTGAGGCTGTCTATGAATCAATTTCAAAGGAGGTACTGTGATGGCCGCTAAGATGGAATTCAGAAAACAAGAGAAAGTGATCGTTATGAAAATGGATCCTTACAGTGGTGCTGGAATGGGGAGTAAAGATTACGAAACGCTTTACAACAAACCACGCATCTCTGGTGTGGAGCTGGCAGGGGATAAAGACTTCGACGAGCTAGGAATGGAACGAATGACAAATACAGATATTTTTAATCTGATAGGAGGACAAAATTCAAATGGCTATTAAATATCTTGATAATGATGGTTTGCTTTACCTTTGGGGGTTAATTAAGGCTCAGGTGTCCAATGCTGCAGCCACAAAAGTGGATAAAGAATCTGGCAAAGTTTTATCCTCAAATGATTACACAGATGATGAGAAGTCGAAGCTTGGAAATGTTGCAGCAGGAGCTCAGGTCAATAAGATTGAGTCGATCAAAGTCAACGGCGTTGTGCAGGACATTAAAACCAAAGAGGTCGATATCACCGTACCGACGGATAATGCAAGTCTGGCCAATGGCGCTGGGTATCAAAAGGCTGCTGAGGTACAAGCAGCGATCAATGAAGCCCTCAGCGGGATCACGGGGATTGACTTTCAGATCGTTTCTGCGCTGCCGGCGACAGGCGTCAAGGGCACGATCTATTTGATGGCACACAGTCACGGAACAGGGGACAGCTATGATGAGTATATCTGGCTGCCAACATCCAGCAAATTTGAAAAAATCGGCAACACAGACATTGACTTGTCCGGATATCTTAAAAAGACAGATATGGTTGCGATCACCAATGCCGAAATTGACACAATCACCGCTTAGTAAGGCGGTGATTTTACATGGCGAATAACTATTTAGATAAAAACAGCTTAATTTATCTGTGGGGAAAAATCAAGGCTGCTCTAGCGGGGAAGTCCAATACAGATCATACGCACAACTATGCCGGCAGCATTTCTCCACATGGCGCAGCAAACTCAGCGACTAAGCTGCAGACAGCTCGCACAATTGATGGCGTTGATTTTAACGGCACATCAGCGATTGCGCATTTTGGGACCTGCAGCACTGCAGCAGCAACAGCAGCCAAAGTGGTGGCTTGCACAGGCTTTAAGCTGGTCACTGGTGCGCGGATCATCGTCAAGTTTACGATAACCAATACCGTAGCCAATCCAACGCTTAATGTCAATGGCAGCGGTGCAAAGGCAATCCAGTACCGTGGATCCGCGATCAGTGCTGGTTACCTGGCAGCAAATCGGACGTTGGAATTTGTTTATGATGGCTCTGCCTATCAGTTGGTCGGGGATCTGGACACTAACACGACATATGCTGCATTTAAGGCTGCCACAGCTTCGGCCGCTGGAAGTGCTGGGCTGGTGCCAGCTCCGGCTGCTGGTAAACAAGCGAGTTACTTGAGAGGTGATGGGGCATGGGCAGTGCCTCCAGACACCAACACTTGGCGTGGTATCGTTAATAACTTGACCAGCGACAGCACCACAGATTCGTTATCTGCAGCACAGGGCAAGGAGCTTAAGCGGCTTGTGGATAATGCTGGCGCCAAACTCGTTGATGGCTTTACCATCCCCTCAACAGCGACATGGACCCAGCTGACCGCGGATAACGTAGCCAGCCTGGACCCGGATTATCTACAATTCGATCCAACGCTTAGCTTTCCGTGGTTCACCGATGTAACCTATACTTGCGGGGCGGATGACATCATCGAGCCAATGTTTCCGAACGGCACGGAGGGTATTGGCTTATATTCAAGAATAAGCGCAAACAAGATCAGGGTTTATGCAGATTCAAACAAAAATGGCACAGCTTATACGGTGCCACGTTGTAAGAAAGGATGAAGAAAATGGGATTTTGCAAAAATATACTGCCTTCCAAAGGAAAAGACCCTTTAAAAACAGAACCAATTGATTGTGTAGTGTCTAATAAGCGTACAGGCGGTGTAACAGTAAGTTATCCTGCCGGTTATTATCAGTTTAAACTGGCTTATACTTATCAACAATTTGACCGGTCCAACGAAAATATTTATTATCGAGATTCGGTTGGAACGTTGCATTGGCTTGGAAGCATGGGAGCGGACGATTATGGTTATTCTCCATACTACTCTATAGCCAATTTAATTTTGGATTTAACTCTTTTCGAAAGCACTGAAACACTAAAAAAGATGACGAGTTTTTCCCTTGTCTTTGGACCAAATAGCCGTGACCCACATTTTAGTTCTTTTGCTGCCGTAGGACTCAGAAGAGTCGGTGGGGGGGTAATTTTATCCCTCTATTCTTTAAAAAAGGCTTTGTTAAGCCATTTTATGAATGTTTGTATCACCTCGGGAAGAGGTGGAAACTGATGGGATTCTGTAAAAACATCTTGCCAAATGGATCTGGTGGTAATCCATTCCCTGGATATAAGCTGAAAACAGGTGTTTTGTGTAGCCTGCCACAAGCGAATCAGAGTAATACTGCACGCAGAAGCTTAGCTATCCCAGCTAATTGTATCCCAATTTGCATTAAGTGTTCTGGTACTTGGAATTGTTATTCTGGTAAAGGAGAAACTTCTAGTCTTGGTATTTCTATCTCCGATAACAATGGAAAATCGTTATTAAATGTAAACAAAAATTCAGGCCCACAATGGATGAATATTAGTAATGGTTTTTATCTCTATCCTTTGGGAGCGTATGATAATGATGTTGAAGCGGCTTCGACGATTAACCGGATCGACATTAATACTTGGGGTAATGGCGGCATGTATGACGCAACTACCGGGAAAATAGAAGTGACAGCTTGGCTTGAGAAGACAGGCGCAGGGGGAGCTAAGCCGGTTAAACCAAAAGAGTATAAGCGACTCTATCTATATAAAGATGGGGATCAATGCACAGCCGTTACAGGAGGATGGACTTTCACGAAACCAGCATCTCCAGGAGGAAATTACACTTCGTCTTTTAATAAAGATGGTTGTTTATATTGTGGAGGTCAAAACACAGGTGACGCCAGGTTTAAAACTGTAAATTCGATAAATATGTCCGATTATGATCGGCTAATGATCGAATTTTATCATAACGGAAGCGCTGCTGACGCCAATACACAATTTGGCCTTACTAATGGTGGAGTAAGTGTTGTGAAAATGGCTTTAGCTCAGTCTTTTGTTAATAAAATTACTTTAATGGGAACTAGTGATATGGTTAGCGATGTAATTGATCTGTGGTTGTGGACTGGTGGATATTCAACTACTCATCTCTA
>OGFC01000610.1_pt1 | contig 31025 bp, 18 predicted proteins | sample 1570841 | NCBI WGS metagenome assembly OGFC01 (sample SAMEA2582137, study PRJEB24529) | metagenome | biome: Human gut stool | place: China | collected 2011 | reverse complement strand
CGGTTGTTTGGGAGCTGTTTTCTCTTTCGGAGCCTCTTCCTTTTTTGCACGCGGCTTACGCGGTTTCTTTTCTTTTTTCTCCTCTTTGGGCTGTTCTTTGACAGCCTCTTCGATTGTTATTCTACGGGTCGACTGGTCAGACAGAACGTTGATGACTACCTGGTTGACCATTTGCTTCAATTCTTCCAGGAATGTCCGTGCTTCGTAAGTGCCCCGTTCGATCTGACGCAGTTTCTTTTCCCAAAGACCTGTCAGTTCGGCACTTTTGAGTAATTCCTCATGTATGGTTCCGATCAGTTCCACACCGGTGGCAGTGGGGTATAGATTCTTACGTTCCTTGCGGATATAATTACGTTTGAACAATGTCTCAATTATCGCAGCCCGGGTGGAAGGACGGCCAATACCATTCTCTTTCAAGGCATCACGAAGTTCATCATTATCGACCAACTTACCTGCCGTTTCCATCGCACGGAGCAATGTCGCTTCCGTGTAGGGCTTGGGGGGAGTAGTCCATGTTTCCTTTAAAATAGGTTTGTGCGGGCCACTTTCACCTTTTACGAAGTCCGGCAATACACCTTCTTCTTCGGTCGGTTCGGCATCCGGATCCTTTTGTTCGGCACCGAATACAACGCGCCATCCCGGTTTGAGGATCTGCTTTCCGGTTACTTTGAAATCAACCTTGTCTACCTTACCGAGCACGGTGGTGGTAGATATGTCGCAATCCGGATAGAAGGCGGCTATGAAGCGGCGGGTAACCAGGTCGTATACCTTCCGCTCGTTTTCCGTCAGGTTACGGGCCGGTACCCCGGTCGGGATAATGGCATGGTGATCCGTTACTTTCGAGTTGTCGAATACCCTTTTGCTCTTAGGGATCTTGGCGGCTAATACCGGAGCTGTCAACTCAGTATAATCGACCAGCCCTTTTAGGGTGTTAGGTACCTTCGGGTAGATGTCATCACTCAGGAAAGTTGTATCCACACGCGGATAGGTGGTCACTTTCTTTTCGTATAATGACTGGATCAGTTTTAATGTATCGTCGGCGGTAAATGCAAACTTTTTGTTGCATTCCACCTGCAATGAAGTCAGGTCGAAAAGCCGCGGAGCGTATTCTTTCCCTTTCTTTTCAGATATATCGGTGACGGTGAAGTCTTCCTTTTGTACAACTTCAAGGAAAGCTTCGCCTTCTTCTTTTTTAGTGAATTTCCCTTTCGTAGCCGAAAAGGTAGTATTCCGGTAGATCGTTTTCAACTCCCAGTAAGGTTCGGGTTTGAAATTGTCGATCTCTGCCTGGCGGTTTACGATCAGAGCCAGTGTCGGTGTCTGAACACGTCCGATAGAAAGCACCTGACGGTTCTGTCCGTAACGGATCGTATACAGGCGGGTCGCATTCATACCGAGCAACCAGTCGCCGATAGCACGCGACAACCCGGCTTCATATAATGTTCTGAATTCTGTTTGTTCTTTCAGGTGCTGGAAACCTTCGCGGATAGCTTCTTCTGTCAGAGAAGAAATCCATAAGCGGTACACCGGACAAGTACATCCGGCTTTTTGCATTACCCAGCGCTGTATCAGTTCCCCTTCCTGGCCGGCATCACCGCAGTTGATCACCATTTCGGCATTCTGCATCAAGGTCTCGATCACCTTGAACTGCTGCTCGTAAGTGGGGTTACTGATCAGTTTGATACCGAAGCGGGGAGGGATCATCGGAAGGGCACTCAGGCTCCACCGTTTCCATTCGTCGGCATAATCATGCGGTTCTTTTAGTGTACACAGATGTCCGAATGTCCAGGTAACCTGATATCCGTTTCCTTCAATATACCCATTCATTCTTTTTGTAGCCCCCAGTACTTCGGCAATCTCGCGTGCCACACTCGGTTTTTCAGCAATACATACTTTCATCTGCAATCTAATCCTTTCGTAAAAATCACACAAATGTACACTTTCCTGCTGATATTTCCATGAGAAAGTTGCAACCGAAACAAATACTTCTTCCAAATGTAATAGGGGATATAACGGAATGTTTTTATATTTGACGGTTGAAAAAGTATCTGCAAGTATAGAAAAGGGAGATTTATAATAGATGTATATCAACTCGGAACAGGAACGACAACTAATAACGGGATTACTCAATGATGATGAAACCGCATTCTGTGAATTATACGCTTTGTATAAGAACAGGCTGATGTATTTTGCCATGACATTTCTGAAATCCAAGGAATTTGCTGAAGACATTTATCAGGATGCTTTTGCCTCTGTGTGGCAGAATCGTCGGTTCCTTAATCCGGAGTCTCCTTTTGCACCCTATATTTATACTATTGTAAAGAACAGGATATTGAACGTGCTCGCCGGTATCGATAAAGAACAACAACTAAAGAATAAAATTTTATCGGCGGCAGTAGAAATCACAAATGATACGGAGGAAGCCATCTTGGATGCTGATTTGAACGGGTTGTTGGAGAAAGCCCTAATGAACCTGACTACCCAACAACGAAGGATATTCGATATGAGCAGGAAAGAGATGAAATCGCATAAAGAAATAGCCGACGAATTAGGTATTTCCGTCTATACGGTTCAGCAACATATCTCAGCTTCATTGAAGATAATCCGCATTTACCTGGCTAAATATGCCGGGACATATACCGATCTATTGTTACTTCTATTCTGCTTAAATGTATAATAAAAGTTAACGGTATCCCAGTTGCGCTGCTTATCTCTGTACTATTAATAGACACGTAAAAAGATATGGAGCAATTGAAGCATATAAATATAATTTTAAAACGATTTATCAGTGGAATATATACCAGTGAAGATGCAAATCGGATCATGGATATGTTTCGTTCGCAGCAGTATACAAAAGAGATAAATGAAGAAATGGATCTGGTTTGGCAATCAGTACCGGAAGAAGAAACGACTTCCTTGCAGCATGAACAGTATACAGCGGAAGCGCGAGCATTATTAACCCGTATACGCAAAGAGGAGAGAAAAATACCGTTTGGCTCATTACTTAAATATGCTGCGATCTTTGCTCTTATTGTATCGGTGGGATTCGGTGCATATCAATTTACACGGATCACGGACATGCAAAATATAGCATACACGGAAATAAGGGTTAAAAATGGAGAGCATAAGCGGATTGTTTTGCCGGATGGGACAAAAGTAATTCTGAATGCCGGTTCTTTCATGAAATACCCGGAACGGTTTACACAGGACTTCCGCCGGATAGAAATGGATGGAGAAGCCTTTTTCGAAGTGGTGCATGATGAAGATAAACCATTCGTAGTATCCACAAAAGATGCCAGTGTAAAAGTATTGGGTACTTCATTCAATGTAAAAGCTTATGATGTGGATGAACAGATTCTGGTAAGTGTACGCTCCGGAAAAGTCCAGGTAGATATGACCGATGCAATGATGCGTCTGTTACCCGACGAACAGCTTGTCTTTTCCCGGAAAAACGGTGAGATACAGAAGCGAAACGAAAGTGCCCGCCATGCAACGGTCTGGATAGACGGAGGCCTGTATTTTAATAAGACCCCGATCCGTAGTGTAGTCAAGGAGTTGGAACGGATGTATAACTGCAAGATTGAATTGTCGGGCGATAAACCTTATGATGATTATATCTATGGAGAACATGATAATAAAAGTCTTGAGTCTGTACTTAAGTCTATTCAGTATTCTACGGATATAAAATACCGAAAGGAGGGCGATAAAATTATTTTCTATAAATAGATCAGAGTATTAACCTGTTAATCGAAAAAGTTATGAAAGATACAACCTGAGAAAACACCAAAAGAAAAGGAAGACCTGAAGCAGACCTTCCTTTCAAAATCCTGTAAAATAATGCCAAGCGTCCACTCCCGGCATTGTTTTATACGGAGTCGTTTTTAATATTTCTATTTAAAACAACAATTAAACTCCCAAAGTTATGAACTTCCTAACTAATAAGAAGTATCGCTGGGCTGGTTATTTCATTCATTTTGTTTTTTTAGCAATTTTGTGTTTGCAACCTGTAACCGCCCAGACCAACCGATCAGAGAAAATAACAATTCAAGTGCAAAATCAGCCTGTAGAAAAGGTATTCAAAGAGATATCAGAGAAAACAGGACTGAAGTTCTTTTATGGAGAAACTGTCCTTAAAGCCAATCAATCCTTAAGCCTAAGCTTTCGGGATGCTTCTCTCTCTACTGTATTGGCAGAAATAACCAGGCAGGCAGGATTAAATTTTGAGCGGACTGATAATACGATTTCAGTCAGCAAGAAAGCAGTCGGAGGAGAAGCCTCTGCTTCCCGGTCATTACGTCCTGTCTCCGGTGTGATTGTAGATGAAAACGGAGAGCCTGTTATCGGAGCAAATATTGTGGTCAAGGGAACTACAAACGGCACGGTGACAGACCTGGATGGAAAGTATGTGATTGAAGCCGGAAACAATGACGTTCTGCAGGTTTCTTACATCGGGTATCTTCCTATGGAGATAAAAGTCGGAAATAAGACTGTACATAATCTTAAATTGCAGGTAGATGCCCAGAACCTGGAAGAAGTTGTAGTGGTGGGTTATGGAACGATGAAGAAAAAAGATTTGATGGGAGCAGCCTCTGTCCTAAGCGGTGAAAACCTGGCTACCAATTCTAATATTTCGGTCGGAGGAGCTTTACAGGGTAAGATGTCGGGTATGTCCGTTTTGAGTAGCAGTGGTTTCCCCGGTGCAGAAACTTCCATTAAGATACGTGGTGTCGGGACTTTCGGAAGCGGTAGCGATAGTAATCCGCTGATCATTATCGACGGTGTTCCTGTTACGTCCGGTTTTGAAACATTGAATCCCGGTGATATTGAAACGGTGAATGTCCTGAAGGATGCTTCCTCTGCTGCCATTTACGGATCGCGTGCCGCCAATGGTGTGATTCTGATCACAACCAAGAAAGGTTCGACCGGTGCAGCCAAAGTATCTGTCAATGCGACATGGGGTATTCAAAAGGCTTCCAGCATTATGGATTTGCTGACTGCTGAAGAATTTGTCTCTGCTATCCAGGAGATGCGCGATAATAAGCAGGCTATCGACGGAGGTAATCCTACAACTAAATTTGACGGTATCGATCCCGCTACCTTCGGGAAAGGAACAAAATGGAGCGATCATATTTATAGCTCAGCGCCTACCTATAATATAAATACAAGTGTCTCCGGCGGTGGAGAGAAAACCCGTTATTACCTGTCGGCGGAATATCTGAACCAGGATGGTATTGCGATTAATACCGGTTTCCAGAAAGCCTCTTTACGTGCCAATATTGAAGGGCAGGTTAACAGCCGCCTGACTATCGGTAATAATGTACACCTGGCTTACCGCAACACCAAAGGAAGTAAGGATAACCGGTATTCCGATGTAATCTTCAATGCTCCGATCATTCCGGCTTACGATGCGGATGGAACCTATGGAGAACCGGATCCGGCCTATACCAGTTCCAAGAATGCTATTGCCGAAGTGGGTTGGAATACCCCGACGAATGACAACTACCGGGTACTGGATAATCTGTTTGTCGAATATAAGTTTACGGACTGGTTGAAATTCCGTTTCAACGGAGGTATTGATATGGTTTATTCGGAAGACAAATCGTTTTTACCTCTTTTCAGTGACGGGGGACAGACCAATAGCCAGAATAGTTATTCGGAAAATCGTCAGAAAGAGTTTATGTGGGTAACAGACTACCTGCTTTATTTCGATAAAGTATTCGGTAAGCACACGATCAATGCGATGGGAGGTTTTTCCCAGCAGCTATTCTCCAAAGATAACCTGAAAGGAGTCGTAAAGGATTTCGTATCGGAAGTCGATAATATGCATGTGATCGATGGCGGAACGAATTCGACCGACCGGACATTGGAAGGTGGAAAGAGCCAACTGGCCCTGGCTTCCTGGTTTGGACGTATCAATTATGATTATGCCGGGAGATATCTTTTCTCCGTCAATTTGAGAGCCGACGGTTCTTCCCGTTTCAAAGACGGCGAACGTTGGGGTGTTTTCCCTTCTTTCTCAGGAGCATGGCGTATTTCGGAAGAAGATTTCTTTTCGGTAAAACCGATCAGTTCCTTGAAACTGAGAGCATCCTGGGGGCAATTAGGTAACCAGTCTATCGGTTCATGGTATCCGACGATTGCAGCAGTGGAAAGCCAGAAAGTCATGTTCGGCAATGGCGGTAACAATCAGATCCTGTATTCCGGCTATAGTCAGACTGCTTTATCCAACAAAAAACTGAAATGGGAAACGACCACCATGACCAACATCGGTGTCGATCTGGGATTGTTTAACGGCAAACTGTTTATGACGGCAGATTATTTCATAAAGAGTACGGATGGTATTTTACGCAGCATGGTATTGCCGTTGTCGGTGGGGATGACTGCTCCGAATGTCAACTATGCGAAAGTACAGAATCGCGGTTTTGACCTTGAAGTCGGCTATAACGGTAAGGTAAGGGATTTCACTTTCAGTGTTTCAGGGAATGTATCTTTCCTGCATAATGAAATAAAGAAACTAAGTGAAGGAGTCACCGAGGAAGTAACTTCCATCGGAAGCTACGGTGGCGTGACGATCAATCGGGTCGGCGAACCGGTCGATGCTTTGTATGGCTATAAGACCGGGGGCGTGATTACGACTCAGGAAGAAGCCGATAAATATAAAGCGATGGGACAAGGGAATGCCAAGATCGGACGTTTGAAATATGTCGACATGGATGGTAACGGCAAGATAGACAGTGACGACCGTGTCATATTGGGCAGCTATATCCCCAAAGTCAGTGCCGGTCTGACTCTGTCTGCCGACTGGAAAGGATTTGATTTCAACGCTGTGTTTGCCGGAGTTTTCGGAAGGAAGCAACATGCGCCGATGTCGTTCCAGAACCGTTTCCCTAACCGTAACATGAGCCGCCACTGGTATGACAACCGTTGGACATTGGGTTCTGATCCGGAAGGAAAATATCCGGCGTTGATCCAATCCGAATCGTATGAAGAGATGACAGACCTGATGGTTGCCAATACATCTTTCGTGAAATTGCGTTCCTTGACTTTAGGCTATACGGTTCCTGTAAAGTCTTTCAGGACACGTGTATTCGTATCGGGCGAGAATCTGTTCACTATTCATAGTAAATCATTCGACGGTTTCGATCCGGAGAATGGCAACGGGGTAGGGCACTATACGAACTGGGGGGATGACTTCCCGACTCCGAGAATATTTTTGGTTGGTTTGAATTTAACATTTTAATAGGAGATGGCTATGAAATCGAATATAATAGGATTATTGATCTTGTCATGTGTATTGACAACAGGCTGTATGGATAATTTCCTGGATAGGAATCCCTACGGTTCAATCGATGAAACGACATTCTTTACACAAAAAGAACATGCCGACCTGGCAGCGATGGCATGCTATGCCAAGTTACAGAAACTGAATGCCCATTGGGCCGATGCTCAGTTGGAACTGGGAATGACAGGCGATTTGTCGTCTGCCGGTTTTAAAGATGCCCAACCTTTTTATGTCGGTTCTTTCAACCCGAACGAGTCGAATCTGGTGAAAGGCATCTGGCAGCGCGCTTATCAGGGAATTGCTGTCTGCAATAAAAATATAGAAGGCGTTAAGAACATGCCGGATGATATAATCGATGAGGATACCCGCAATAAACATCTGGCCGAGATGTATTTTATCCGGGCATTCTGGTATTTCCGCCTGATCCAGTTCTATGGGGATGTTCCTTTACGTTCTGCTTCCGTGTCGGATCCAACTAATAAAGACGATGTGCAGTTGGCTGCTACCCCCAAGGGTGAGATAATAAAACAAGCCATCCTTCCCGATCTTGAATTTGCTGCACAGAACCTGCCGGATGCCTGGGAAGACAAGTTTCAGAATCGGGCGACGAAAGGGGCAGCATATGCCTATCTGTGTGAAGTCTATTTGTATGAAAAGGATTATGAGAATGCTATAAAAGCCGGTGAACAGGTCGACAAGTATGGTTATTCTTTGATCGAAAATCCGGGTAATGTATTGCGGGTAGATTATGAGGCATGTCCTGAAATCATTTTCTCCGTCGGTTTCGGTAGCGGAGTAGAGACATATCGTGAGTTCTATTGGGGAACAATAGAAGATTTGGGAGAGGACGGACGTGTTATGCGTGGCGATACCTATTCCGGTGATTATTTCTATCCATCCCGGGAACTGGTCGGTTTTTATGAAGCGATAGACGGTAAGCCGGTCAGTGAGTCTCCTTATTACAATGCAGATGAAAGCTGGAAAAATCGTGATCCGCGCTTTGATGCGACATTCTTCACTATCATGGATGATATCGAAACGACTACCGGAAAACAGATGAAATGGAAACAGGATTGGCTGGTGAATACGGCAACCGGTTATGATATTCAGAAAAGGGGAGTATGGTATGGAGAGAATACCTGGAATAAACGAGCGGATATTCATCTGATGCTGTTGCCGCGGGTTTATTTGCATGTAGCCGAAGCCTATGCTTTAAAGTCTTCTCCTGATTTTGCCAAATGTTCGGAATATATAGAGAAAGTCCGTTCCCGTGCCCGTCAGTTCGCGCTGGCCAACCGGGAAAAATATATCCCCGAAGGAATGGCCGATAAGGATGTATTGCCTGCTTTTACCATCCGTAACGCCCAGGAAGCGATGGATGCAATAAATTACGAGTCGAGGGTGGAACTTTTTGCAGTCGATTGTATGCGTTATTATGATCTGAAACGTTGGGGTACTTTGAAAGAAGAATGGCCCCGGGTAGGCGGATTTACCTGGGATGATAAATTGTTGGATCTGCCTTATCCGGCGGATGAGTTGAACTCGAATAAAAATCTGCAACAACATTCCGGTTGGGGTAATTGATTGGTCGATAAATAAGTAGATAATATGAAGAAGTTGATTTATATATGTATGCTGTTGCCATTTCTGATGGCAACAGCTCAGAATAATAGCGGAGTGCAAAGAGTAGGGAAACCTGAGCTGACGGATTCCGAATCGTTTTCTATGATCCTTTTACCCGATCCGCAGAGTTATACCAAATTTGATACCAACCAGCCTCTGTTTGATCTGATGACGGCATGGACGGCAGCCAACCTGGAGAAGTTGTCGGTAAAGGCTGTGTTGTGTACCGGTGACCTGGTGGAGCAAAACGAATATATCGTGCCGGATAATGTAAATGGCAACCAGACTAGTACCCAGCAATGGAAAGCGGCGTCCAACGCCTTTGCAAAACTGGATAATAAGATACCTTATATCATCTGCGGAGGAAACCATGACTACGGATATACCCGTTCGGAAAACCGCCTGTGCCGTTTCCCGGAGTATTTCCCGGTGGAACGTAACAGTGCCTGGAAGAATTCGCTGGTCAGCGTGTGTAATAACGCATTCGGGCTCCCCACGTTGGAGAACGCCGCTTTTGCTTTCGACGAACCGCATTGGGGAAAGATCCTGATCATAACGACTGAGTTTGCCCCCCGTGACGAGGTGCTCGAATGGGCGAAGGAACTGGCTGCAAGTAAGAAATATGCCGATCATAAGGTTTTTGTGCTGACACATTCCTATTTGAGATGGGATGGAACGGTCATCGAGTCCGAGAATTATAAAGTTTCTCCGGCTAATTATGGAAAGGCTGTCTGGGAGAAATTGTTATACCCGTCTTCCAATATTCGTATGTTGATTTGCGGTCACTATTGCCTGGTGGATGATTTTTGCCACAATGTAGGACGCCGTACAGATAAGAATATCGCAGGGAAAAACGTATTCCAGATGATGTTCAATGCCCAGACTGCCGGAGGTGGTTGGCATGGGAACGGAGGCGACGGTTGGTTGCGTATCCTGGAATTTATGCCCGATGGGAAAACGATCAAGGTAAAAACCTATTCTCCTTTATTCGGTATTTCTCCGACAACGGAACAGTTCGCCTGGCGTACGGGAGACTGCGACGAGTTTGAGATTGTGATTGAACCCTAAGCATTTGTAAGGGAAAACTACTGTAAGAATATTTGTTTCTTTAGAAAACTTTGCGAACTTTGTCTACTCTAAAGTTCGCAAAGTTTAACAAGAAACATAATATCATGAACAGTAAACTATGGTTATTAACCGCCGCATCCGCATTTTCAATGACTGGTGTGGCCGCAAACTACACCAACTTTATCATCATCAACCTCGATGATGCCGGTTACGGAGACTTTTCCTATAATGGCGCATACGGATATAAAACGCCGAACATCGACCGTATGGCTGCCGAAGGAGTCCGCTTTACTCATTTTCTGGCCGGACAACCTATCAGCGGGGCATCACGTGCCGGATTGCTGACCGGATGTTATCCGAACCGTATCGGTTTTGCCGGAGCGCCCGGGCCGGGTTCCGACTATGGTATCAGTCCTGATGAAATGACGATAGGGGAACTTCTGAAACAGAAAGGATATAGTACGGCCGTTTTCGGTAAATGGCATTTGGGAGACGCCAAACAATTCCTTCCTTTGCAGAACGGTTTCGATGAATATTACGGATTACCTTATTCCAACGATATGTGGCCTTTCCACCCGCAACAGGGAGAAGTATTCAATTTCCCTGATCTGCCTACTTATGACGGAAATGAAATTATCGGTTATAATACGGATCAAAGCCAGTTTACAACAGATTATACGAACCGTACGGTCAACTTCATTAAGAAGAATAAGAATAAACCGTTCTTCATTTATCTGGCACACTCTATGCCGCACGTACCGCTGGCTGTATCCGATAAATTTAAAGGGAAGAGCGAACAGGGATTGTATGGCGATGTGATGATGGAACTAGATTGGAGTGTCGGTGAAGTATTGAAAGTACTTCGCGAACAAGGTCTGGAAGAAAACACACTGATCGTCCTTACTTCCGATAACGGCCCGTGGACTAACTACGGAAACCATGCCGGTTCGGCCGGGGGACTTCGTGAAGCGAAAGCGACTACCTTTGACGGCGGTAACCGTATTCCCTGCGTGATGTATTGGAAAGGTGTTACCCAACCCGGAACTACTTGTAACAAGCTGGCTTCCAATATCGACCTTTTGCCTACATTGGCTGAAATCAGCGGTGCACCGCTGCCACAGCGTAAGATCGACGGTGTAAGCGTCTTGCCTTTAATCAAAGGAGAAAAGGATGCAAACCCTCGTGAGTCGTTTGTCTATTATTATCATAAGAATGACCTGGAAGCCGTTACGGATGGCATGTTCAAGCTTGTTTTCCCGCATAAGTACGTGACTTACGGAGCTTATGTGCCGGGCTACGATGGACAACCGGGACAATTGACCAACCTTGAACTAAAGAAAGCTGAAATGTATGACCTGCGTCGTGACCCGGGAGAACGTTACGATGTCATTTCCCAATATCCCGAAGAAGCAGCCAAGTTGATGAAGATTGCCGATGATATGCGCAAGGATCTGGGAGATAATCTGACACGTGTCAAGGGAACAGGACGCCGCGAACCAGGTAAATTAAAATAACAAAGATGAAAAACGCTGATCTAATTTTGAAAGCAGGCATGTTGGCTACATGCCTGCCTGTTATTGGTTGTAGCTCGAACAAGAAAGCAGAGAAAGAGGCAGGAGAACGCCCGAACATTCTCTTTATTTTGTCTGACGACCACACTGCCCAGGCATGGGGTGTCTACGGAGGCATCCTGGCCGATTATGTTAAGAATGAGAATATCCGCCGTTTGGCCGATGAAGGCTGTGTGCTGGATAACTGTTTCTGTACCAACTCGATCTCCGCACCGAGCCGTGCCGCTATCATGACCGGGGCGTATAGCCATCGTAACGGTGTCTACACGTTGGAAGACGGACTGGAGCCTGCGGTCGATAATATCGCCAAGCAGATGCAGGCGGGCGGTTACCAGACAGCCCTGATCGGTAAATGGCATTTGAAAAGACAGCCTGCCGGTTTCGACCACTTCAATGTCTTCCACGACCAGGGGGAATACGTGAACCCGATCTTCAAGACTGCTGAAAACTGGGTGGATGACGATAAGGGAAAGCAGGGAACCGAGGTCAAAGGTTTCTCTACCGATATCGTAACCGACCAGACGATGGAATGGATACGCAACCGCGATAAGGATAAACCTTTTATGATGTGCTGTCATTTCAAAGCGACGCACGAACCCTGGGACTTCCCCGAACGGATGAAACATCTTTACGACGACGTTGTTTTCCCTGAACCCGAAAGCATGATGGAGTTCGGCCCCGAAGAGTCGGGCAGGGCATTTAAAGGTCAGCAGTTGGAGAACATGGGATGGCGTTGGGAGACAGCTTCCAAAGATCCGGATGCCTGGTGGTGTCGTTACCCGGAACTTCCTTTCTCTACGAAAGGTATGGATAAGGTGGCTGCCCGCAAGAAGATCTATCAGAAGATGATCAAGGACTACTTGCGTTGCGGGGCGACGATCGATGATAACATCGGCCGCTTGCTGAAGATGCTGGACGAAGAAGGGCTGAGCAAAAATACCATTGTCGTTTACGTCTCCGACCAGGGCTACTTCCTAGGTGAACATGGTATGTTCGACAAACGAATGATGTACGAAGAACCTCTGCACATGCCCTTCGTGATCCGCTACCCGAAAGAAATCCCAGCAGGTACACGCAATAAAGACATTATCCTGAATGTGGACTTCGCTTCTACGCTGGCTGATTATGCAGGAGTGAAAGCTCCCGAACTGTCGCAGGGAAAGAGTTTCCGCGAAAACCTGAAAGGACAGACTCCGGCCGATTGGCGCAAGGAAATGTATTACCGTTACTGGACGCACCATGATATCCGTCCGGCTCATATGGGTATCCGTAATGAACGCTATAAACTGATGTTCCTCTATGGCGACCGCCTGAATGCAACCGGTTCGGATCCGAAACCGACCACTCCGGCTTGGGAATTCCACGACCTGCAGGTAGACCCGAAAGAGGATAAAAATATGTACAACGATCCACAGTATGCAGACGTGATCAAAGAGATGAAGCAGGAACTGTTGAAGCTCCGTGCCGATGTGGACGACACCGATGCAGACACTCCCCGCATGAAGGAGATTATGGATCAATATTATTGGTAATAAACGTCATTAATAATTTAGAAAGAGGGATATCCGGTAGTAGATATCCCTCTTTTCCCCTTCCCGAATAATTCTTAAACCACTAAATTATATCACATGAAGAAAATGTACATTATGGTTGCTGCCGGGCTTTTTATGAGCATGACCCCGCTACTGGCGCAACAAACGACAGGGAATATCGTTGAATACTTTGGCAAAGAGAGAGTGGAACGTGTGGATGAAGGCATTATCCTTCATGCCTTCAAGCAGGGATATTTTGTCCCGGTAACAGCCCCTTCAGGTTATTTATTTGCCACTTCGGATGGCCTTGCGTGGGAAATCGCAACAGGCAAATTCCGTACCCCTACGGAAAAAGACCTGACTGCAACGAACTATGGGCGTACCCGGGAGGCGGTACAATGGACGCCGATCACAGCCGACTCGACCGGCAAGTTTACCAACCGTGCCTTACGTCGCGCCTATGTTTATACGGGTTATGAGGCCGATAAACCGCAGGTGGCCCTGTTGGAGTCGAGCGGAAACACCCGTACTTTTATCAATGGCATGCCCCACGAAGGCGATCATTATGATTTTGCCTATACGCTGATCCCCTTTCATTTGCAAAAGGGAAATAACGAATTTATCTTCACCCCGGGACGTTTCGGACGGGTCGAAGCTAAGTTGATCATCCCGTCTAAACCGGTGATGTTCACGAAAAGAGACATGACCCTTCCTGATATCATCAACGGGGAAACAGGGGAGAAATGGGCGGCTATCCGTGTTGTCAATGCACAGGAAAAAAGCCTTTCCGGATTAAAGATACAATGTAAGTTGGAAAGTGGCGAGACGGCTACCGTGGCTACCGACGATATTATGCCGATGATGGTTCGTAAGCTTAAGTTCCGTATCCCGGCAGCTACCTCAACCAAAAAGGGAGAGACGAAAGCGACTGTAACTCTCCTGGATAAATCCGGAAAGGAGATCGACCGCGCGGAAATCGCATTACAGCAAAAGGATGCTTCCTCTATACATGAACGTACGTTTATCAGTAATGTAGACGGCAGTGTGCAGTATTACAGCGTAACCCCGTCTACTACGCAGGCCGATAACCAGGCATTGTTCCTGTCTGTTCATGGAGCCTCTGTCGAAGCACGCAACCAGGCCCGTGCCTATGCGCCGAAAGACTGGGGGCATATCGTGGCTCCGACCAACCGCCGCCCGTTCGGTTTCAACTGGGAAGAGTGGGGACGTATCGATGCGCTGGAAGTACTGGCGGAAGCCGAACAAGTATTTAAAACCGATCCGTCGCATACCTACCTGACCGGCCATTCGATGGGTGGACACGGTACCTGGTTCCTGGGCGTTACCTATCCCGACCGTTTTGCGGCGATCGCTCCCTGTGCCAGTTATCCGGATATCGCCCGTTATTCGCGGCGGAATGCCGACGCAGCCAATGCCGGCGAGAAACATTTCGATATGATCTGCCAGGCTGCCAATGCCGGACGTACACTGGATTTGAAAAAGAACTTCCTTCAATCGGGTATCTATATCCTTCATGGTGACTCGGATAATGTTGTCCCCATCCAGCAGGTACGCCAGATGCGGGAGATATTAGGCACATTCCATCCGGACTTCTGTTATTACGAATATCCGGGCGGTTCACACTGGTACAGCAACGAGAGTGTGGACTGGAAACCTATTTTCGATTATTTCCGCTGGCATAAAGTTCCGGCTGCGGACGAAGTGAAGCAACTGGAGTTCTATACTGCTTCCCCGGCTATCTCGGCCAAAGATTACTGGGTAACCGTCAACCAGCAGGATACGGCGTATGCCTTTTCTTCCGTTTCTTTCAAACAGACAGGGAAAGGCCTTGAAGGAACAACCTCGAATGTGGCTTCCCTTACATTTGACCTGCCTGCATTGAAGCTGTCGGAAGAAGCTACTATAACGATCGATAACGAAACACTTCGGGCAGACGGCAGCAAACCGGCCATTTTGAAAAAGGTTTCCGGTAAATGGGCTTTGGTGGACGAGGTTCCGGCAACGGAGAAATATCCCTCGCGTTATGGTGGTTTCAAACAGGCTTTCGACAATAAGGTGGTCTTTGTATATGCAACCGGAGGAAATAAGGAAGAAAACGCGTGGTATCAGAACAAAGCTCGTTTCGACGCTGAAACATTCCTTTACAGGGGCAACGGTTCTATCGACGTTATTTCCGACCGGGAATTTATTCCGTCTGCCTATGCCGACCGCAATGTTGTGCTTTACGGCAATGCGAGCAATAACAAAGCATGGAACAAACTCTTGAAGAATGCCCCTGTGCAGGTTCTGAAAGGTGAAATCCGTATGGGAGACAAGGTGCTGAAGGGCAACAACCTGGGTACTTATTTCGTCTATCCCCGTCCTGACAGTCGTACGGCCAGTGTAGGCGTGGTGGCAGGAACGGGTATCGAAGGAATGAAAGCTACTTATCCGAATGATTATATCTCCGGTATCACCGGTTATCCTGATTTACTAATATTCAACGTAGATGTGTTGAAAGAAGGTATTCGTGGAGTTGAGGTATCAGGTTTCTTCGGCAACGACTGGAGTGTGGAAAATGGTTGTTTTATAACTGAGTAAAGAGAACTTCCGAAGGGTGTTATACCCTTCGGAGGTCTGCGTATTCTGTAGTAGCTGTGTTCCTTAATACAATCTGATTTGGCTCATATCTGTAAAAGTGTGAAGCAAACTGTAGCAAACTGCAGTATCCAAATATCTTATCCGGATTTTACAAAAAGATTTATATTGGTATAGTAATGTATCAAAATGATTAGACAATGAGTTTATCTGTAACGCATGTTTCCTGCAAAAGTTGTCTTCTGGATGAATGTGTATTACAATAATTAACAATATGATTTCCTCCTATGCCATTTTCAGTTCAGCTACAAGCAAATTTCATCTCGTTTAAAACGAATTTTTTTTTGTTTTAAACGAGATGGTAGTTTGTTTTAACGGAAAATTAATGTGAATATAAGTTAATCAGGGGCTCTCAAGAGACTTTTTATGTTCAGAATCTTATGTTTTTTAGCAGTTTGTTTTTCCAGAGTGATCTGAAAATAGTACATAGATGAAATATCATTATTTTCAATAATTGTCTTTTATTTCAGACAAAAACTTCTGATATTTTATTTAACTCCTCTATTATGATATGATATTATTGCTATTGAGATTAATCTGATATTACCGAACCCTTCGACGTTTGTGTAAAAAATGCCCTCTCTGTCATAAGTCTTATATAGCTCCTTCTGATGCCACTTGATATATCATTTTGATATTCAGAAAGTCTGGATCTATAAAACACTCACTTCTGATCAGAACCGAACTTCGCCAACAGGTATCTCTTTAAAAATAAACAGGATATAAGCATTTCTCTTTCTTTATTCCGTATATTTGGAAACTAATCAAAAAGGGCGGTATGGAGAATTATTATCTATCACTAGTATGTCTCAGTTGCTTGTGGCTTGTTTCTTCCTGCAATTTGTCCACTTCCCGTAAGCCGGCAGATGTAGTGCCGGAAGACAGCGTCAATCAGATAGTAGACCGGGAGAAGGCTACCCAGGAAGTCCCGACACGCTTGCTGCATAAATTGGGAGAACTTTATGGCGATAACCCTCCCGGAGTCGTCGGTTTCTCGGTCGAGAGCAAGGATTGTCCTGATTTTATCGGTGGTGTTTATATCAACGACCGGGATACGTTGGTTATCCAGATCAGGGGTGATTCTGCCGCCGTACGTAAACAACTGGAAGACGTTCTGGACTCGAAAGAGTTTATCGTTGAACCGGCCGGGGCTTATACGCAGAAAGAACTGACAGTTATCCAGAATAAGCTGAGCGAACGATGGGATGCATTGATGGATGCACCTGTTATGCAGAATGTGGTAAGTACGGGTGTCGGAATCAATGATATAGAAATCCGTTTGATGCTCAACACGCCGGAGAAGCGGAAAGAGTTCCGTGAGAAAGTAATGGATTCCCCTGCATTCCGTTTTACCGGGCCGGAGAAGGCAGCCAAAAATGCAAGGGTGGGGGTTAATGATACACGGGGCATATCCCTTCGTCCAGAGTATACGGTTTATCCGACCGATGCGGAGAAGGCTTCTTTTATTTTGTATAACAATAGTGGTGGCACTGTTTATTATGGTGGAGATTATACAATCACTTATGAGGATACGGATGGTGTGTGGCGTGAACAGCCTATGGATCGAATCGTATTATCTCTTGCTTATGGAGTGGAAAATGGGGAGCATAAGCCTATCACCGCTTTTCTTTATCCCCAGGTGCATGCGAACCTTCACGGACGCTATCGTTTCTTTTTGGATGTCACCCTCGGCGACCTTCAGGCCGGAATAGATGTACCCCTGATGGCAGAATTTACCCTTTCTGATGATAAACAGGAACTGGCACATGCCACCAAAACTCCCATTCCCGAATATATCCTGCAAGGAATGTCTGAACAGGAATATCTGATACAGAAAGAACGTGAGCTGGAACAGGTATTAAATACTAAGGTATTTGTGGTTGTGGAGCAGATGCCGGAGTTTCCCGATGGTGGTCAGCCTGGTTTACTGGCGTTTATAGAGAATGCTATATCGGAAGAGGTTAGAGCAACCGGCAAGGAAGACCGGATAACTCTTAGTTTTGTTGTTGAGAGGGACGGCTCGTTGAGTAACATCGAAATTCTTCGTTCCAAAGGTGATAAGCAGTTGGAAGATGAAGCAATCCGTATCATCCGGAAAATGCCGAAGTGGAACCCTGGCAAGCAACGCGGGAAGATAGTCAGGACGAAATATACCATGCCGGTAACTTTTCGTAAGAAATAAGATATAAATTAATAAATCAGGAAAAGATATGGATAGTCCGCTTTTTTCATTAATATGTATGTTTAATAAGTGAGAAGTACGCCTTCTCTCATCTTTTTATTCTGTATATTTGGAAACCGTATAATATCTAATTGGAGGGTCTGTTTATGCGAATTATAGGATTTCTATTCGTGTACCTGTTTTCGTTGACCGATTTGGGTGCACAGGTAAAAGACCGGTATCTTGAACTCACTCATGATACGCTTTCTGCCGAAATGGTTGGTGCTAACTTCCTGCGTACGACATTTTCTTCCGCTCCGCAGGCTTTTTTTATGAATAAGGATTGCATGAGCGATTGTAAAGCCTGGGAAATAGAACAGTTGGATGATATCTATCGGTTCAAAGCTGTTGAGGGCCGTCATCTTTTTCATTATTCTACAGACAGATTATTTGCTAAAACGATGGAAGCACCGGCTGACCGGGAGTTGTACGACCTGCTTTCGAATCTGTTCCGCCGTGCCCTCCTGCTGGCAGAAGATGCAGACGGATATAGTCTCGGGCTGGATGGATATACCTGTTATTTTGCTTCGACGGATACCAGTGGAAAAGTGAGCGTCGGTTTGAAATGGGCACCTGAGACCGGTTCTTTGTGCCGCGAATTGACCGACCTGGGAGATTCCGTTTACAGCCGGATTGTCAGGAATGAGACTGATTGGGCTTTGACGAAGCAGGTTGCTACCGCCCTTTTGGATAAATTGGAGAAAGAACCTGTCGATGCAGTCCGTAATCCGGTTTATCGTGGCATCTGGCAGCTGGGATTACAACAGAAGAATCCGGTGGAGTTAAGTGAGGAGCCTCAATTTCCCGGTTTTGTAGGTATTGAAGAGTATTTTTATGATAAGATGGAGTATCCTGCGGATATGTTAAAAGCAAATAGGGGAGGTTACGCCGTTTGCCAGTTTACGATAGACACAATAGGAATGGCAAAAGATGCTTTCACGCTGGAAAGTAGTGAACCGGCCTGTGAAAAAGAGGTAAAGCGCCTGGTAAATACACTGTCGCATTGGCTTCCGGCCTATGATAAAGCTGGCAAACGGGTGGAATGTATGTACGCGGTTTATGTTTCGTTCCGTCCGCAACGTTATTATACCCGACAGAAAATACGCGAAGCATGGGACAAACAGAAGGAACAAGTGTTTGTCAATTATGAATCGGCACCGGAGTTTCCCGGCGGTAGTGCTGCATGTTCGGAGTTTATCAGGAAACATATACAATATCCATCTTCGTATATCGGTTCTGCTAAGAATGTGAGGGTTGGTTGTATATGTACTATAAATGCGTATGGAGAGTTGAAGGATTTAGAAGTTATTCGCAGTAGTAATATTCCTGAATTTGATGAAGAGGCTTTGCGGGTACTTCGGCTTATGCCGCGTTGGAAACCGGCTACCAGTAGTTATCAGAAACCTCGTTTTATAGAATGCAGATATGTCATTCCTGTTATATTTACAGACCCTGGGAAATAAGCATCTTTAGTCAAAAGCATTAAATTAAAAGCGGTATGGGAAATTATTGTCTTTCACTGGTATGTATCGGTAGCATGTGGCTTGTTTCTTCCTGCAATGTATCCACTTCCCGCAAACAGACGGATTTAGTGCCGAAAGACAGTGTCGGTCAGCTGTCAGGCAGGGAGATGCCTGTTCAGGAAGTTCCGATGCTGTTATTGAATGAGCTGGGAGAACTCTATGGCGATAATTCTCCCGGAGTTGCAGGCTTTTCGGTCGAAAGCAAGAATTGCCCCGACTTTATAGGCGGTATCTATATTAACGACTGGGATACGTTGGTTATCCAAATCAAAGGCGATTCTGCTACTGTTCGTCAGCGACTGGAGAAAGAACTGCAATCGAAAGAGTTTATTGTCGAACCGTGCAAAACATATACACAAAAGGATTTGTTTGCTATTAACGATAAACTGGTTGAACGGTGGAGAGCCTTGGAAAATACGTCTGTAATGAGAAACGTAACCGGAGCTGGAGTCGGTACGCACGATATCGAAATCCATTTAATCGTTAATACGCCGGAGAAGCGGAGGGAATTTCGCGAACAAGTCATGGATTCTCCCGCTTTCCGTTTCACAGGAGTTGAAACGCCAGTTGAAAACATGACGGTCGGGGTGAATGATACATTAGGCGTTGCCATCCGTCCGGAATATACAGTTTATTCGACAGAAAGCGACAGCGTGAAGTTTATCTTATATAATCGTAGCGGTAAAATTATTCATTGCGGCGAACATCATTTTATTACTTATGAGGATGTCGGAGGTGTTTGGCGTGAATTGCCTATTAATAGAAGTTTTGTAGACATAGGCTATTGGGTAGCGGATGATGATTACAGGGAGTTTACTGCTTTTCTTTATCCGAAAGTACACTCGAATCCTCCAGGCCGATACTGTTTCTTTTATGAGGTTACTGTTGGCGATCATCGGGAAGGGCCCCGATTGAAGATGATGGCAGAATTTCGTTTATCCGATAATAAAAATGAGTTGGAACAGGCTACAAAAACACCTCTTCCGGCAGTGATATTGGGTGGTCTCTCCGAACAGGAATATTATAAACGGAAAGAGCAGATACTGGAAACCAAAATATTCGATATCACGGATGAAATGCCTGATTTTTCCGAAGGAGGAGTAGAGGGGCTTTATGCTTATATCGCGGCCCGGGTACCGAAAGATGATAAAAAGAGAGATGCAACGCTTCAGTTTGTCGTTGAGAAAGACGGTTCGCTAAGCCATATCGAGGTGGTAAGCTCTTCCGAAAACAAACACTTTGACGATGAGGCTGTCCGTATTGTCAAAGAGATGCCGAAATGGAAACCGGGCAAGCGCCGAGGGAGAGTTGTCAGGGTTAAATATTCGATATCGGTGTGTTTTTATTAATGGGGAGGAAGATAATCTCTTTTCGTCTTTATGACTCTTTTTTTCGCTTTCCCTCTCTGGGACTGTGAAGTAACGATTATTTTGTTTTTCTTTGTCCAGGAAATAAGATGCTATGGACTCGTTCGATATTTATATAACCCGTAGACTTACGCTGGTCAGCCTGATCAGTACGGTTTTTATTGTTTATCCCAATATAGCCTGCATCCCCTGGGAATTGAAATATATAAAAGGGACAGACCTTGTAGTTCTGTTATCCTTTTTCGTTTACCGTTTCTTTTTCTTCTGGGGATTGATCAGCCTGCTGATACGTTATAACCTGAAAAAGATGCCCGACGCTTTGTTCAAGCAACGGCTGATGCATAACTTCCTGTTCTCATTCATCGCTTATCTTCTTTATGCCTCTATCTCGTATGGAGTGTCTTCTATGGGGATTCGTACGGATGCGTTGGGAAGTATCCTGATTTTCCAGTTTTTTGTCACCTGCTTCCTTTGTACGTTTATCGGCTATATATCCATGTTGTATTCTGGGCAGCGGGAGAAGGAACAAGAGATCGAGCGTCTGCGTTTTGAGAACCTGCAAAGCCGTTGTGATGCACTGGCGAACCAGATCAACCCGCACTTTTTCTTTAATTCGCTGAACGGTATCTCCGCATTGATCCGTAAGAAGAACGATGAAAAGACACTGATGTATGTGCATGAGTTGTCCGATACCTTCCGTTATATCCTTCAAAGCGACCGGAAAGGACTGGTCTCGCTGCGGGAAGAACTGGAGTTCGTACAGTCTTTCCAGTATGTCATGGAAGTTCGCTTTGCCAACAAACTGGTCTTTTCGGTGGAGGTGGAAGAAGGGCAGCAGGATCTGTTGAGGTTGCCGGTTCTCTCTTTGCTGCCGTTGCTGGATAATGCGGTTGTCCATAACCAGATCGACAGCGAGCATAAGATGGAGGTTTCGATCGTGCTGAACGAACGGGGGGAACTGGTGGTTTCTAACCCGGTTTACCCGAAACTGTCTCCTTCCGACACGAACGGGACAGGGCTCAAGAACCTGGAAAGTCGTTTTACTTTGTTGATGAATAAACAGATCCGGATAGAATGCGATGAAGATATATTCCGGGTTTATCTCCCTTTAAAGTGATACAGCTATGAGAGTACTGATTGTAGAAGATGAAACAGCAGCTTATGAAAATTTAGTGGATATATTGAAAGAAGTCGCGCCCGATATCCGGATTGCGGGGAATACCGAAAGCGTGACCCAAACGATCCACTGGCTTCAAACGAACCCCGCACCGGAACTCATCTTTATGGATATCCACCTGTCGGACGGTTCGGCTTTCAATATTTTCGATAAGGTCGAGCTCGAAACGCCCATCGTGTTTACCACCGCTTACGACCGTTATGCCATCGAAGCCTTTAAGGTGAACAGCATCGATTACCTGCTGAAACCCATCAAGGTGGAAGATATCAAACACGCCCTGGATAAGTATGGCAAACTGAACCGGCAGGATCTCATCCAGTATTTGTCGCAGTTGACCCGTTTAGCACCTGCACCTAAGTATAAAGATAAATTCCTGTTACCATATAAGGACAAGTTGTTGCCGGTCAGCGTAAAAGATATCTCCTGCTTTTATACATCGGATAAAAACACGATCGTCTATTTGAAAGATGGCAGCAAGTATCCGTATTCCCGGACACTCGAACAAATAATGCCTTCCCTCGATCCGTCCGGTTTTACCCGGGCGAACAAACAGTTTATTCTCAACAGGGATAGCGTCACCAACATAACAATCTGGTTCGACAGCCGCCTGCTTATCACGCTGGATGTGGAAGTGCCGGAGCGTATTTATGTCAGCAAAAACAAAGCGGCTGAATTTAAGTCGTGGCTGGTGAGCGATTAAGGCCTATTCGCGATCATTCCCTTTTTTTTCGTTTTGACGAAACAACCGTATCTTTTAAAGTAGAAATCCATCACCTTTGTAACCGTATTACTAACCAATAAAGAGATACAATGTTAAGAAAAATCAGACTGACAGCAGCCATAGTATGCTTCGTACTCATCACATTGTTGTTCCTCGACTTTACCGGGACATTGCATGGATGGTTCGGATGGCTGGCAAAGATCCAGTTCCTACCTGCCGTGTTGGCTTTGAATGTGGGTGTCGTATTGTTTTTAGTTCTTCTGACCCTGGCTTTCGGACGTATTTACTGCTCGGTGATCTGTCCGCTGGGTGTTTTCCAGGATGTTATTGCGCGGGTCGGCAGGAGAGGGAAGAAGCTTCCCTATTCTTATTCGCCGGCACTATCCTGGTTGCGTTACGGAATACTGGCCGTTTTTATCCTGGCCTTGGTGGCGGGGATCGGTTCCCTGGTTGCTTTGCTCGCTCCTTACAGCGCGTATGGGCGTATCGCTAATAACCTGTTTCAGCCGCTTTGGATGTGGGGCAACAATCTGCTGGCCTATCTGGCGGCGCGGGTGGAGAGTTATGCCTTTTATGAGGTGGACGTATGGATGAAGAGCCTTCCGACCTTCCTTATCGCCCTGGCTACAACGGTGGTGCTGATCGTATTAGCGTGGCGCAACGGACGTACCTATTGCAATACGATCTGTCCGGTGGGAACAGTGCTGGGTTTCATCTCCCGCTTTTCCCTCTACCGTATCACGATAGATACGGATAAATGTAACGGTTGCGGCCTTTGTGCCCACCAATGTAAAGCAGCTTGTATCGACAGCAAAGAGCATAAAGTGGACGGTAGCCGTTGTGTGGCCTGCATGAACTGCCTCGAAGTTTGCCGTAAGGATGCCCTTCGCTATGCCCCGGTATGGAAAACAAAGAAACAGGCAACCGGTGAGGAACAACCCGCTCCGGAAGATAAAACAAACCTTTCCCGTCGCCGGGCTTTGTCGGCCACTGCCCTGGTTGTGCTGGGCGGTACCTTGAAGGCACAGGAAAAGAAGGTGGAAGAGGTCATTATGAAAAGAGACGGCGGACTGGCTCCGATAAAAGAGCGGAAAGAAACGGAGCGTCTGACGGCTATTGTCCCCCCCGGCGCACAAAGCATACAGAATATGAGGCATCATTGCACGGCCTGCCAGCTCTGTATCTCGGCCTGTCCGAATCACGTCTTGCGTCCTTCCGGTGGTTTGATGACTTTGATGCAGCCGGAAATGTCGTACGAACGTGGTTACTGCCGCCCCGAGTGTACAAAATGCTCCGAGGTCTGTCCGGCAGGAGCCATCACATTGATAACGAAAGCAGATAAATCGTCCGTCCAGATCGGTCATGCCGTATGGGTGAAAGCGAATTGCATCCCGCTGACCGACGGTGTCGAGTGCGGTAACTGTTCCCGCCATTGTCCGACGAACGCCATAGAAATGGTCGCCTCTGATCCGGATGATCCGAAATCCCTGAAGATACCGGTCGTTAACACCGAACGCTGCATCGGTTGCGGAGCCTGTGAGAACCTCTGTCCTTCGCGCCCGTTTACGGCCATCTATGTGGAAGGGCATGAAAGACACCGAATTATATAATCCGTTTAAAGAATAGACCTATGAAAGATCAACATATCAACCGCCGCGATTTTCTGAATATCGTAGGTATCACGGCTGCCACTACGACCGCCGCACTTTATGGCTGCGCCCCGAAAGACCCGAAAGGTTCCGGTAGCAAAGCCGCTTCGCCTGTTCCGACCGACCAGATGGCCTACCGTACTTTCCCGGAGCTGGGGGATAAGGTTTCCTTGCTGGGGTATGGCTGTATGCGCTGGCCCACTATCCCTTCACCCGATGGGAAAGGGGATCTGATCGACCAGGATGCCGTCAACGAACTGGTAGACTATGCCATCGCCCACGGCGTGAACTATTTCGACACGTCGCCCGTCTATGTGCAGGGCTGGTCGGAAAAGGCTACCGGGATTGCGCTTAGCCGCCATCCGCGGGAGTCGTATTACCTGGCAACCAAGCTGTCTAATTTCTCGAACTATACACGTGAAAACTCGATGGCCATGTACCGCCGGTCGTTTAGTGAACTGCAAACGGATTATCTCGATTACTATCTGCTCCATTCCATCGGAGGCGGGCAGGGAATGAAGACGTTCAACGATCGCTATATCGATAACGGAATGCTGGACTTCCTGCTGAAAGAACGGGAAGCGGGACGCATCCGTCATCTGGGTTGGTCGTTTCACGGTACGTCGGATGTATTCGATGAAGTGCTGGCTATGCATGACACCGTTCACTGGGACTTTGTACAGATACAGTTGAATTATGTCGACTGGCGTCATGCAACGGGACGGAATGTGAATGCCGAGTACCTCTATCAGGAGTTGGAAAAGCGGAATATCCCCGCAATTATCATGGAACCGTTGTTGGGAGGCCGCCTGTCGAATGTGCCGCAGCATATCGTTACCCGGTTGAAACAGCGCCGCCCCGAAGATAGTGTCGCCTCATGGGCTTTCCGTTTTGCCGGTTCGCCGGAGTTGGTGCTGACGGCGTTGAGCGGTATGACCTATATGGAACATTTGCAGGATAACATCCGTACTTATTCCCCGCTCATACCGTTGACCGATGAAGATAAGGACTTCCTGGAAGAGACGGCGCAGCTGATGATCAAATATCCGACAATCCCCTGCAACGATTGCAAATATTGTATGCCGTGCCCGTATGCGATAGATATTCCGGCCGTGCTTCTTCATTATAACAAATGTGTGAACGAAGGGAATGTACCGAAGAGCCGGACGGATGAAAACTACCGTGAAGCCCGCCGTGCCTTCCTGGTCGGTTACGACCGTAGCGTGCCGAAACTGCGGCAGGCAGACCATTGTGTCGGTTGCGACCAGTGCAACGAACATTGCCCGCAAGCGATCGACATACCGAAAGAGTTGCGCCGCATCGACCAGTTCGTCGAACAATTGAAACAGGAGACGCTGTGAGACAGGTGATCCGGGTTGGGAAATATTTTATGGTTTCCGTACGTGAGCCTTGGTTTATATCGACCGGGTATAAACCAAGATTCACCGGATCTGTAATTAAGGTAATATTATCTGTAATTTATATTACGCTTTTTCTTTTTAATCCATTTACCTTTGTATCGGTAATAAATAGTATATTTACCGCCTAAATAGAATGCAAAATCGTATGGCAATAAAACGTTTTGGTGTCTCCCTGGAAGACAATCTGCTGGAATCGCTTGATCAGTATGTGAACGAGAATGGCTTCGCCAACCGCTCGCAGGCTATCCGTTTCCTGATAGAGAAGAACGTGGCGGAGAAGAAATGGCAATGCAACCATATCGTGGCCGGTACCATTATTATAATGTACGACCAAGAAAAGAAAGCGATCGCCTCTAAGATTGTCAGTATCGAGCAGGACTATCAGGACGTTATCCTGTCGTCTTCCCAGTATTATGTCAACCGGCATTTTTGTCTGCATATCGAGACGGTGATGGGTACTGCCCACCGCCTCACCGAACTGGCCGATAAACTGACCGCTATCAAGGGAATAAAACACGGCAAACTGGTGATGAGCCGGGCGGATTGAGCCTATTTTTTTATCCCTATGGTAACACGTTTTTAAAGAATGGTGTCACCTTTTGAGCAAAAGCAAATAACAAATTATTATACAAGTTGAATTATGAAGAAAGGATTTTTACTTATTTCGGGCTTATTGGTCACTTCGGTTGCTTACTCTTCCGTGCCGGTTGAGCCCGTTGAACCGCTGGGAATAGACAGCCTGATCAACCTTCAGGGTGTTGTCGTCTCGGCTAATAAGATACAAGTGAACCGCAACAGCGTGCCGCTCTCCATATCCGTGATCGACAGGGAGGAGATCGAAGCCAGCAGCGAGTCGGCACTCCTTCCGGTGCTCTCGCAACGCGTCCCCGGATTGTTCGTCACCCAGAAAGGGATCACCGGCTTCGGGGTGAACGACGGGTCGGCCGGAACCGTCAACATCCGCGGGGTGGGACAGGGAAACAAAGTACTCATGCTCTTCGACGGACAGCCGCAGTGGGCGGGGATCTTCGGACATGCCTTGCCCGACACCTATGTGGCTTCCGACGTCGAACGCGTGGAAGTGATCCGTGGCCCGGGCTCCCTGATGTATGGCTCGAACGCGATGGGAGGGGTGGTCAACATCATCACCCGCCATCATAAGCAGGAAGGACGCCGCACGCAGGCCCGTATCATGTATGGCTCGTACAATACCCAGAAATACATGGTGAACAACGGCTACAATATCGGCAACTTCAGCGGCTTTATCTCCCTCAACCACGACCGTACCGATGGCCACCGTCCGAACTCCAAGTTCCACATCACCAACGGTTTCGCGAACCTGGGCTATAAGATCAACGAACACTACAGAGTGACCGGCGATCTGAGCCTGGCCAAGTTCAAGACCCAAAATCCGGGCGAGATCGATGCTCCTGTGCTCGATTATCTCGTGGATGTGTTGCGCGGTACCACCTCTTTTGCCCTCGAGAACCACCACGAAAAGACAAGCGGTGCCTTGCGTGTCTTCTACAACTGGGGTAACCACGAGGTCAACGACGGCTACGAACCGGGAGGAACCCCGCGCTCTTACCTCTTCCGCTCGGACGACCATAACACGGGCGTCCTGCTCTATCAGTCGTTCCGCCTGGTGGAAGGGAACACCTTCACGGCCGGTATCGACTACAAGAACTGGGGAGGCCATGCCTGGCAGGATAGTATCAACAATAATAAAAATGAACTTATCGATAAATCGGTTAATGAGATTGCCGGGTATGTAATCATGCAGCAGGACTTGTTCGACATGCTAAGCATCAACGCCGGCGTGCGTTACGAGCATAACAGCGTATTTGGTGGCGAATGGGTTCCGCAGGCAGGTCTTACTTTTCGTCCACTTGAAGGAAATGTGATCCGTGCCTCTTTCTCGAAAGGTTTCCGTAGTCCGAATATTCGGGAAATGTATATGTGGGGAGCTGCTAATGCAGATTTGAAGCCGGAGAATATGTTGAATTATGAAGTAGCTGTCGGCCAGTCTTTCCTCGACGGCCGCCTGTACGGGGAGGTGACGGCTTTCTTTATCGACGGTAAGAACATGATTGAGTCGGTTCGGGTGAATCCCGCGAGCCAATTCCCTCAGGAAAACCGCAACGTCGGCACCTTCACCAACAAGGGGATCGAGCTGGAGGGACGTTATCAGATACTCCGCAACCTCAGCATGGATATGAATTACAGCTACCTGCACACCAGCAAGCCGCTTCTGGCTGCCCCGGCTCACAAACTGAACGTCGGTGCCACTTATTCCCCCGGCCGTTTCACCTTTAATGCGAACGTGCAATCCGTTTACGACCTGTATGTCCGCCTGGAAAATCCGGCAAACAAAATCTCCGAAGTGAAGGAGAACTACACCGTCCTTAACGCCCGGGCTGCCTATCGCTTCGGTTCGCGCGACAAAGGGCTGAACCTCTTCGTCAAAGGAGAGAACCTGACCGCTACCCGTTACACCATCAATTATGGCTTCCCGATGCCGAAAGCCGTGTTCATGGGAGGGATCGATGTGACGTTCTAAGTGATAGAGTAAATAGGATATCTGCAAAGAGACTGCTTTGAAAAAGGCAGTCTCTTTTTGTTTTCCGTCGTCTTTTATGAGTTTTTGTTAAATAGGTTGAAAATTTAACTAGTATGAAATTTACATTTTGTTTGTTTTGTAAAGGGGGATGACGGAAATGTTTACCGTATAGCTTATGTATTTCAAAGCTGAGTTAATCTGTTTAAATTAACTACCACACCTCATCCTAATTTGTAAATTTGCGCCAGTCGGATAATAGATTTTAACTGTCTGGGAAAGGAAAGAACCCCTTTTTTCTGGGAGAACGATATTTTATAGAACTTTATTTTATTTAGAATTATGAGTGAGAATGCTACAGTGTTAGTAACTGGCGGTAGGCCGGTCGGGTTTGTTAGACCTCGTGTCTATAACTACAGAAGCAAACCTATTGTTTTGTTTTTTGCCTTGTTCTTATTGATACTATTTCCCGCTAAGTCGCTAGCGGCGGATGTAGAAGTCGGAACGGTTGGAGAATTGCAGGATGCGGTGACCAATGCTAGTGAAGGGGATGTTATCACATTATCAAACAGCTTTGTATTTGGTGAGGTATCGCTTTTGATGCCTACCGTCAACGTTACGATCGACGGAGGGGATAAGGTGTGGAATATAGGGACTTTCCGTATCTCCGGTGCCGGAGATAAGACCCTGACAATTAAAAACCTGAAGGTGGATGGTGCCACAGCAACGAAACGGTTGCTTTATAGCACGGCAACCAACGGTAAGCTGGTGCTGGAGAGGATGGAATTTTACAACTCTTCGTTCGGGGCCTTGGATATGGGCACTGGGGTAGATGCCTCTACGGTTGTTTCCTATACGAGGATATACAATAATACGGCAAATAACACCGCCCCGGCCGTTTGGGTGTCCGGTTATTCGAAGGTGGCGATCAACAATTGCACCATCGAGAACAACATCGGTACGGGTGCGGGCTACGAATGTGGAGCTATCGGCTCGAAGAACTATCTCGGAACGCTTGATCTCAACAACACCATATTCCGAAAAAATGTGAACAAGTGTCTGCTTTCCGGCCCCTTTGGTGGTGGTGGCGGTGCCATGTCGATGCATTATTTCTACGGAAACCTGACTATAAACGAATGCCTTTTCCAACAGAATGAAACGAACGGGGCAGACGGAAATGTACAAAATACCTTTGACGGCGGAGCAATCTATATAATCGATGGTGGAGGAAGTACCTACGGCGCGTCATTAAATATCAACAAAACGACCTTCGACAGCAACCTGGCTTACGACGATGGCGGCGCCATGATGATACAGGTGACCGGGACAGTGGGCATGACTACCAATATAACCAGCTGCACGTTCTACAACAACCGGGCATACGGGTTGGACGGTGCGAACGTTACCGGAGGAGCTATCCAGTTCTTCCTGAACGGCGGTAGCAGTAAAATGAGCAACATCCTGACAAATTGTACTTTTGTGGATAATGTATCGGGTAACGAAAATTCGAAAGTAGACCAGCGTGGAGGAGCGATAGGCCTGAGCGGAAACAGCTCATGGGGTATCGTGGCTTCCGTTACGAACAACGGCTCTTTGTATATGGGGAATAAGGTCTATAATTCAAGCGGTGTGCTGAATACTGCAAGCACCTATAAAGATATTTCCAATTCGACAACCGTCGCGGCGGGAACAAGAAACGTGCTCAACGCCGACAGAGGCGATACTCCGGCCTATACCGTCGACGATGTGTTGGGAAAGAACTATAAATTCTCCGCTAACCTCACCGGTGTAAAGGCCGGTGTGAAAGACGAAATCGTGAAAACCGTCCCCATCAAGCCGGAAGGTATTGCCGACAACTCCTACAACTACTCGGCAACACTCCCTACGACCGACCAGCGGAATTTCAAAAACTTCAAAGACCAGGGCGCAATAGAGATGTCGTGGGTAAAGTATAATTCCAACGGCGGAACATTCGGTTTGACCCCCCAGACGGAATACGTGGGCGAGGTCTATTACGAAGCCGGTTCCGACAATAAGGCAACCAATTACTACACGATCGGCACGATCGACGGGAAAACCACGGTTGTAGATGGCAAGACCACCCTGAAGGCGACCCACGCCACGAAAAGTTTCCTGGGTTGGGCGCTGACCGACGACGCAACCGAGCCAAATGTCACTTACAAGGTGGGCAACAGCCTGACGTATGCTGAAGGGAACCTCACCCTATATGCTGTTTGGGGCGATGGCGGGAAAGTGGTCTACCACTCCAACTTCGACCCGGATCAGACCCATGAAGTCTCTTATGACGGTGGAAACGTAACTACCGCCACTTACCCGGAAACCGGATTACCCAACCGTCCGAACCATATCTTCACCAAGTGGACAACGAACGCCGACGGCACCGGGACGACCTATCTGCCGGGTTCTACTTTCACGGTGACGACGGCCACCGACCTCTATGCACAGTGGGAACCGAATACGACCCTTAAACTTCAATGGTCTGTCTCCAAGACAACTAACGAACTGCATGAGTTCAACGACGTACCTAATAACTCCACAACTACGGTGAAGGTGGGAACGCCTGTTTATGTGCAGATCAGGCCTGTATCGCTCGATCATATCGATTACGACACGTGGTCAATCGAATATGCGGCC
>OGFC01000606.1_pt1 | contig 31139 bp, 27 predicted proteins | sample 1570841 | NCBI WGS metagenome assembly OGFC01 (sample SAMEA2582137, study PRJEB24529) | metagenome | biome: Human gut stool | place: China | collected 2011 | reverse complement strand
TTTTAAATCATTCATATGGTATCATATATATAATCGATACATGTTATGTAACAAGGGTATATATCATGAATTGAAATCATATTCAAACTTGGATTCATAGCAATTCCCAATACACGATGCATCAAAAAATATACATATTGCTATATCCATTAACAAAAGCAAACCTGTTGAAAAGCAGCGACGCAAAGCTATAGGGTCTACACGCATTGCGTATGACAGCCAGCTGCATTTCGGTCACTACAAGATATACATCAACAGATTTGTAGACAGAAATCTGTTTTTTTGTTCTCGTACATGGCTTTTATGCTTCTTCTTGTACAGAATAATTTTACGTTTGGAAAATGAGAGGAGGTATGGGATACCGTGCAGAAAAGTCTAAAAGCACATACCAGCAGGATTTCAACTATGATCAATATTCTGTTATGCGTTATTTTGGTTCCTGTTATTTTTATAAATGTAACAGTGATTATGAATTCTTATATCCACCCCAATGAAATACCGGGGGTGTTCGGAATGAAACCCATCGCTGTCTTGTCGGGTTCCATGGAAGATACCTTTATGACAGGAGATTTGATTCTAATCAAAGAAACAGATCCATTTTCATTAAGAAAAGGAGATGTTATTTGTTATCTGGTGTCAGATCAGGCGGTAACGCATAGAATTGTTGATGTAAAAGAGGAAAAAGGAAAGCCTGTCTACACAACAAAGGGTGATGCAAACAACGCTAATGATCAGGATCCTGTAAAGCCTGAACAGATACAGGGGATCTGGTCGGGTATAAGGCTAAATGGGATGGGGAATTTCGTTGTTTTTTTATCCAGTACAACGGGGATGATTCTCTTTATACTATGTCCGATTCTCATATTGATTGCTTTTGATATTTTGAGAAGATGGCGGTCTGATAAAGTCCAAAAAAGCAAAACAGCTGAATTAGAGGCTGAACTGGAGGCTTTAAAGGCTGAGAAAAAAGCCTTATCTGAAAGAAGTGATAAGGACTGATACAATGGTATGAAGTGTAGATGATACAGAAATTGCTGGAATCTACTTTACATAAGTAATGCTTGATAGCATACAGAACAAGAGGAGGAGAATTTTATGAAAAAGAAAATCGCTGGGAGATTAGGAGTCACAGCATTAGCACTCAGCTTTATCACAACATCTGTTATGAGTGGAACGCTTGCAAAGTATACAAAGGAAGTAACAGGAACTGCAGATGCAACCGTAGCAAAGTTTGCATTTAATTTGAACGGTGCAACACAAGAAACAGATACTTTTACGATAGAGGATCTATTTCAGAGTGCCTATACAGGCTCTGATAGCAGCGAAATAGTAAAGAGCAGTACTGACAAAGCTGTTGTTGCCCCTGGCACAAGCGGAAAAAAGAAAATAACGCTGGAAAACAAAGGAGAAGTTGCAATACAGCTAGAAGAATTTACTATCAGTGATACAAGCGCTTCAAAGATTCCTTTAGTTTATGCAATTACAGAAAACGATGAAGCACCAGAGGTTGCTGATTGGAAAGATGCATCTTCTTTAGCTGCCCCAGAAAAAATTCTTGATGCTACATTGAATGTCGGCTTAACAGATAATTCAAAAAGTTTTTATCTCCATTGGAAATGGAAAACAACTAATGATACAGCGGACACTGAATTCGGTACAAAATCAACGTTGGATACCGTCAAAATCACCATCACGTGTACCGTATCTCAGGTGGTTCCTACCACTACATCGTAAATTACTTGCATATATTACACTTTAAAGGGCATTCAGCCCTTTGCAAAGCGTAAGGTATCACCTTATCTTGCGTTTTGCAAAAAGCTGAATAAGGGCAAAGGAGTAAATCCTATGGAAAAAGTTCAAAGCAAACAAATTCCTTCACAGGAGAAAAACACAAATAAGCAACGTATACTGCTTGTTTTTTTGCTTTTACTAACGATGTTTTCATCTGTCATTGTCGGTATTCTTATTGGTCGTAATACGAATCCTTTTCGCGGACAAATTCTGGATACTATTGTAATAGGCTCCGATTCCACACGTAAAGTCCATGTATCTGGTCAAGTTCTATATACCAATGGTACCCCCTATAAAAACGGAATTGTTGAATTACATAGTGATCCAATGACAACGATCACCAATGATAAAGGACAATTCTTTTATAAGTCAGTGGCTCCAGGAAAACATACACTTTCCATTATTGATAAAAATAAAAATACTTTGGCTAAATGTCAATTCACAGTGAATCGTAACACCGATAAGCAGGCTATCGATATAAGAAAGCAAAAGGAAGGTGACTATTCTGTCAATCTTTCTGTGGATGTTCGATTTGTTGAATTAGCGATTGAAATTGATGCAGATCAGAAAGTGTTGAAGCTGATTCCAGAGAAAACTGTTATTTTAAGGGATGATGGGACTTTAAGTATAAATGGAAAAACTATGAATGTAAAAGAAGGTGCTGTCATCCTTCCGTCATCAACTGTAATTTTATCGGATAAAACAGTTGTTATTACGGACAGTTTGATCTTACCGGATAATACGATAGAGCCTATCGCGCAGAATGATTATATTAGTAAAAATGGAGAAAAAGTAAATAGAAACGGAGAAATCACTTTTACAGATGGATCAAAGACGACATCAAAGGGTTTATTGAAAAAAAATGGTGACCTAGTTATTACAGATGAAGCCTATCAGATTACATCAGATACGATGATAACCAATCCAGAAAATTCACAGGCGAGTATGAATTCTGATAATCGTTCCACAAAACAGGATGATCTATCTTCTACTTCTCCAGTGAGACCTAGTAAACCAAATTCACCAGAAAAACCAAACATTCCAGTAAAACCAAGCGTACCACATATACCTAATACTCCAAGTACTCCAGATACTCCTAGTATCCCAGATACACCTAGTACTCCAGATTCACCTAGTACCCCAGATACACCTAGTACTCCAGATACACCTAGTACTCCGGATACTCCAAGCACTCCGGACACTCCTAGTACTCCGGATAAACCGGATACACCAGGTACACCGATTGAACCCGAAGATCCGGATAAAGGTGTACTTCAGGCGCAGAAAGAAAATGCTGATGGGTGGAAAGAATGGCTATCAGAAAGTACTATAGACCTATTCCATAAACGCAGGGGAACCTCAGATAATGGTAATATTCAGCCTGGATCATATGGCTATTATTTATTTAAGCTGGAGAACAGCCGCTCAAAGGAACTGAAAATTTCATTACGATTATCAGAAAAAAGCCTACATCTTCCACTGAAATTTACGTTGACTCCACTTGATAAAAATGGAAATAAAAATCTTAAAGCTGCTGTAACTGGAGTTTTGCGAAATGGAAAGGTACTAACACTTGATACAACTATCAAAGCACAGGAGGAACTTATCTATCAGCTGGATTGGGAATGGCCGGTGAAAGGTAACGATGAAGCTGATACAAAAGCAGGCGCAACAGGCGGTACCTATAAGCTGGATTTGAAAATACATGCAGAAGAATAAAATTTGTATACTTCTTGCTAAAAGCATACGAATCATTCTTACCTCCTTACTTTTTCTACTTATTCTACTGAATGTATGGCTGCTTGCAAATCATTATCTGTTGAAGTCGCAAAACACTTCTCTATTTGGCTTTTCGCTTGAAATCGTGATGTCTGGCAGTATGTCACCGACGATCAATGCTGGCGATATACTGCTAGTTCAGAGACAGAATGAGTATAAATGTGATGATGTCATTACATATATAGATGCTGGATTTCATGTCACACATCGCATTGTTGAAAAAAGAAATGAAGATTTTATTACGCAGGGAGATAATAATAATACAAGAGATCGTCATCCCGTAAAATATGAACAGATTATGGGCACTGTGATTCTCATAATTCCTTCTCTGGGAACACTTGCTTTGTTCCTTCGTACCCCAATAGGAATTCTTATCATCGTTGGTCTTTCCCTCTTGTTAAGTGTACATTCAGGTTTGAAAATCAAAAAAAAGCATTCAAAAAAAGGGCTGTAACGAATAGTCACAAATTATAGGCTATGGACTTGCATTCCCTTTTTAATATAGTAGCTTAGGTATTTAATAAGCTACATGTGATATTTCAGATTTATCGCATATTCTAATGATTTTTGTACACAAATTTATTTAACTGATAAATTCAGATATCGCTCATGCCTGCTTTTCTTTCCTGCAATGTTTTGATTATGGTGTTTTCTGATATTATAGTGTGCTATATCATTTTGAAAAGAAGGATTGAAGTTTAATGTCGAACTGTCTGGTATGTAGTATCATCTATTCTAGGTAAAATTCAACATTCCATTAAATCTTACCAAAGAAAAAGCACTTTTTTCCAATTTCAGGATGAGTGCTTTTTCGTTTTTATGACTGTTTTCTCGTTCTAAATTCAATGCTCCGTAACAAGATTATTGACACTTTCTTCAAGAAACTGATTTTGAAATACAATCTTTTCCACCGGTTTTGAAAAATAGAAGCCCTGGATATTATCTGCCTGAATATCCCGTACGACCTTTAGCTCCTCCTGCTCCTCAACCCCCTCAACACAAACGCGGATGCCAACACTGTGGCACAGCTGAATTACAGCATTGATAAAGCTTTGATGGAAGGAATTTTCATGAATGGAGGAAATAAACAGCCGATCGATTTTCACGATATCCGCCGGCATCTGTGACAGCATACCCAAAGAGGAATATCCGGTACCAAAATCATCAATGGCAATGCGGATTCCCATTTCCCGCAGCTGCTGGAAGGAACGCTTCAGCGCATCCATCTCCGTCACGAAGCAGCTTTCTGTCAGCTCAATGACGATATGCTCCGCAGACAAATCCGCCTGCTTCAGTGTTCTGCGTATGAAAGGCAGAAGATCCTCATTTAGCATCTGTATATAGGAAAAATTCACGTTCATCACGAACTTCGGCTGCTCCTTCACCCATTCCTTACATGTACGAACAGCCTCCTGAAATACCCATTTTCCTGCCTGATGAATCAATCCAGCAGATTCCAGAATGGGGATAAACTCATCCGGTCTGACATTACCATATTCACTGCTTGACCAGCGAAGCAAGGCCTCTGCCCCTTCCACCTTCATACTGGCAGCATTGATCAGGGGCTGATATACGAGATAGAAATCCTGCATACCGCGCAATACGCTATTCTGCAGCTGATTCGTAATGGATAAACGGCGGCGCTTGATCTGTACAAGCTCATGTGAAAACTGGGTGCACTGATTCTTTCCGCGGTATTTACTTGCCTCCAGTGCATTGTCCGCAAATTTGATCAAATCCAGATAGTTATCGCCATCCTCACAGAACATCGCAATACCGCCGGACACCGTACAGAAATAGCCGGTATTATCGATACTGTGACGCCTGTTGCAGTATGCATGTATGATTTTATATAGCTCCCGCACCTGCTTGCGTGTTGCCTGTTCATATACAATGGCAAATTCATCTCCGTCAAAGCGATACATGCGTGCCGATGCAGGAAGAAGGCGCTGCATGGTCTGTGAGAACTGACGCAGGACTGCATCTCCGAAAATATGATCGTTCAATTCATTGATATGAGAGAAATCATCGAGCCCAAGCAACAGAATACCGCCTGTTCTCCCATGCTCCAGCAGCTGTGTAACAGAATTTTCACAGGCTGTCTGGGTAAACAGTCCAGTGATGGAATCTATTTTGCCTTTATTCTCTAAATTGGTCACAATGCCGGCAAAGAAAATCGGATTTCCCTGCTCATTGCGTTTTAAAAGACCTCTGCAGATGACCCAGATATATTCATTTTTCCGATTGCGAACCTGATACTCCACATTGTGCTCATCGGTTTCTCCATTCAGCATTGCCGAAATGGAATCATCAAATCGCTGGCGGTCACGCTCGTGAACCAGATTCCCCCACAACGGAATCAGTCCAGGGACAATAAGATCGGGAAGATCAAAATCCCGGAGCATGTTTTCAGAAACTAAAGCACGATCCTCCTGCATGTTCACAAGGTAAATGTAATCATCCGTACTATTGACTATGGTATCATACAACATCCATGGATCCAGCTGGAATTCAGCCAGAATCTCCTTACTGCTTTTCATAGCAACAACCCCGTTTCTAATTTCAGGCTTCTTTGAAATGGCAGAATGAATCGTTAAACAAACCTGTATTTTTAAGAAGCTCTTTCTTCCTATATCATACCACATCTACATGAAAAAGATTGCATCATTTTCCTAAATGGATGGTTTTTCAGACCGCAATGTAGCACCAGCGAAAAATATATCACACCAGCATCACACATAACAAAATACCTGCCGATTTATGTACAGCTGTTTCATAGACACAGCTCTTACAGCGGCTGCTTCTGCTTGATATTCCAGCAGTGATTCAAAGGACCACTGCCCTTTCCCAGATCAAGACCGTCACGTAGCGCTCCGCTGATATACGCCTTCGCCCGTTCTACCGCACTCGTCATATCATAGCCCATTGCCAGATTGCTGGCGATGGCACTGGATAATGTACAACCGGTTCCATGAGTGTTGGGGTTATCGATTTTTTCACAGCAAAGCCAGTGAACATCTTCCTTATATACCAGCAAATCATCGGCACGATTCATGGAATGCCCGCCCTTCATCAGAATATCCCCGTCATAATCCTGTGCAATTACAGCAGCGGCCCTTTGCATATCCTTGCGGTCATGTATCCGCATGCCACTCAAAACCTCTGCCTCCGGGATATTGGGGGTGATGATATCGGCAAGAGGAAGCAGCTTTGTTTTCAACAGCTCCAGCGCAGGTTCCTCCAACAGGCGGGAACCGCTGGTGCTGACCATAACCGGATCAACGACAATACGCTCGATTGCATACTGTTTCAGCTTTTCCACAATGACAGTGATCAGCTCCGGTCTGGAAACCATACCGATTTTTACCGCATCCGGACGGATATCCGTGAAGACGCAGTCAAACTGTTCCTCTAAAAATTGCGGTGTTACATTCATGATGGAAGTTACACCGGTTGTATTCTGCGCCACCAGCGCTGTGAGAATACTCATTCCATATACCTCATGTGCCATAAAGGTTTTTAAATCAGCCTGTGCTCCGGCTCCTCCCGTAGGATCAGTTCCGGCAATCGTTAGAACCGTTTTCATATGCATTCTCCTTTCAAATCGTCCAGCGACGATAAGGCGGCATCCGCCAGTGTACAAATTTCATCCCATTGCTCCTTGCCTGCAGCATCATACACTGCCGTAACATGAAAGCCATGCGCTTTCAATGTCCGAATGGCATGCAGGGCATCCTCTACAAACATCGTTTCCGCCTTATCCGTATGCAGCATAGCAGGCATGAGTGCAAACAGACGTCCATCCTGCTTATCATAGGGCAGTTCCTCACAGCTTGCGACAAAATCCAGATACTCCAGCAGACCGTTTCGCTTCAGGGCCTCTTCTGCGCAAATCCGCTCACATGCCGTCAAAACACCCATCCGCATACCTGCTGCATGCAATCTTTCCAGACAGGCCTTAGCTCCCTTCTTGGCAACAACCTCCTGCTTGTAGCGTCGCCGTATGATTGTATAAACCTCTGTACGCATCTGTGCCAGAGAATCCGGTATTGCATACCTCTCCTTCAGATAACGGATAGCCTCTGTCATCGTCATCGGCTGCAATGCTTCACTGAGATTATCAGCGGCTTTGATTCCCTTTGTCTGAAGATATACCACTGCCAGATCCTCCCATACCCACATGGAGTCCATCAGCGTGCCATCCAAATCAAATATGTAACCCTTCATATGCTGAACCTCCTTCCATGAATAATGAAAAAAGGGCTATGCCATGTATGCATAACCCGCGTTTTATGTGCAGTCCCTACGTTGGCATTATCCAAATCAGGTAATCGGTCGAAGTTCACAACTTCCTCTCAGCCTGTCTACAAGCTCCCTTATTTCCATGCACATCATATCATTTCCACATAGCTTCGTCAACAAGCATCCGTATCTTGTGACAAAGCTTTTTATGGATGCATGCAGATCAAGGAGGGCTGGAAGTATATAAGCAGCGGGCTGCATGATGAAATCCGGAAGCAGGACTTTTGGGAATGGCTTGCATTATCATATGTTTCCCCACACTTTTCGCATGGACATGAAAGTTTTAACAAAATCGTTTATTCTATAACAATCTTACTTTCTTTCACGCGATCACGCTTCATCTTTTTCTTAGGAACAGTTACGTTTCTTCTCCAGCTGTGATACAATACATAACAGAGGTGATAACATGGATTTAGAAGCTTTTTTTCATGAGTATAAAGAAAAAAAGAATGCCTATCAGATGGCACTGAGCACAATGTATTATGATCAGGCCACGATTGCACCAAAAAACGGCATTCCCTACCGCAACCGCATGTCAGCAATTTTATCGGGAGAAGCCTTCGATCAAATGGCGAATAAGGAAAGTATTGAGAAAATTGAAGAACTCGCAAAACAGGAGAATGTAAGTGCAGAACGCAAGAAAGAGCTGCAGCTGCTGTTGCGGGAGCTGAACGATCTGCGTGTGCTTCCAAGAGAGGTATACGTGGAGTACAGCAAAACCATTGCGGACAGTGAGGCCGCATGGCATGAGGCAAAGGAACAGGACGATTACCAGCTGTTTAAGCCGCATCTGATCAACGTCATAGAAAAGCAGAAGGAGGTTCTGTCCTATGTCACAGCCAAGAAAAGCGATTATGATTTTATGCTGGACAGCTATCAGATCAATACCGATATCGCATATTATGACCGCTTCTTTGATGCGATCCGAAAGGAGCTGCTTCCGTTCCTGCAAACGCTGTTGAAGGAGGGAACGCCGATTGATGACTCCCTGCTGTTTACAGCCTTTGATACGAAGGAGCAGGCGGCCTTCATGCAGGAGCTGCTGGACTATATGAAGGTCAATGACAAGGAATGCTATATGACGACAACCGAGCATCCGTTCACAAGCTTTTTTTCCGCTCACGAAGCACGCATTACAACGCATTATCATGAACATAATCTCATGTCTGCGATTTTTTCCACCATTCATGAGTACGGGCATGCCCTGTATGGCCTGCAGGTGAAGGAAGCGTACGAAGGAACCTCTTTGTTCAGTGGCATCGGTACTGCCATGCATGAATCACAGTCACGGTTTATGGAAAACCACATCGGAAGACACCGCGCATTCTGGGAAGTGAATTATCCAAAGCTGCAAAAGCACTTCCCTGACCAGCTTCATGCTGTTTCTCTGGATGATTTTATGAAAATGATCAATGTATCCCGGCCTTCCTTCATCCGTACGGAAGCAGATGAGCTGACCTATCCGATTCATATTCTGATTCGTTATGAGCTGGAGAAGGAAATCTTCAACGGCACAGCAGATTATGATCATCTGGATACGATGTGGAATGATAAATACGAAGAATATCTGGGTATCCGTCCAGAACATGCAAAGGATGGAATCTTACAGGATATGCACTGGGGCGGTGCACTGCTGGGGTATTTCCCTACGTATGCGCTGGGAAGTGCATTTGCGGCTCAGTTCTATCACCAGATGGAACAGGATATTGACGTGGAAGAAGCGCTGCATACCGGTGACTTTGAAAGAATCAGCGGCTGGCTGAAGGAGAATATTCATCAGTATGGTGCCTTCAAGGATGCAGATGAGCTGATGATGGAAGTATGCAAAGAGGCCTTTGATCCGAAGTATTACATCGAATATCTCAAGAACAAGTATGCACAGCTGTATCAGATTTCTGCAGATTAAACAATAAAACAGAATAGAAAGAAAACGAAAGGATACGCTCCATGCGAAGGCCTTTCGTTTTTTTTATTGGTAATTCAGCATTTTTATTTTACACTATCCCGCTTCTACAGGAATGCATAGTTACAAAAGGGTTACCCTAAATATTTTGTAAAGCGGGCATTTCTACAGTTCCTCAGCGTTTGATTCTATCACGCGCGTATACCAGTAAAAGGAATCTTTCCGTAAACGGGCATAGCTTCCATTCCCGTAATTATCCGCATCCACATATATAAAGCCATAGCGTTTCTTCATTTCACAGGTTCCCTGCGATATGATATCGATTGGTCCCCACATCGTATAGCCAATAACATCGACGCCATCTCTGATTGCCTCTTTGACTGCTAGGATATGTTTTCTTATATAATCAATTCTGTATGAATCATGAATCAATCCATCCTCACTCACAACATCATCTGCGCCTAGTCCATTCTCCGCAATAAGAATTGGCAGCTGAAACCGGTCATAAAGCTTATTTAATACGATCCTCAAGCCAACGGAATCAATGGGCCAGCGCCAGTCACTCACCTCCAGATGAGGGTTTACCTTATCTACCATGATAACACTGTTTTTGCTTTCCCCCTGCTTACTGCTATGAGTTGCAATATAGCTCATATAATAACTAAAAGCTATAAAATCAACTTTGCCCTTTCGTAATATTTCTTCATCCCCTTCTTCCATATTTATATGAATATCATGTTCATGAAAATATCTTGCCATATAGGATGGATAATACCCCCGCACAGTTACATCCAGATAAAACATATTTAATTGATTTTCCTTCAATGCCTCTAATACATCCAGAGGATGGCAGGTTTCCGGATATGGGTCAATAACAGCAATCATACTCCCTATTCTTGCATTCTCTATAATCTCTTTGCACAAATTCACAGCCATTGCACTTGCAAGCAGCTGATGGTGAATCGCCTGATACTCCACCTCCAGCAGATTGTCTGTTTTTGCTTTTTCCAATAACAAACCACCACCTACATAGGGGACTGTCGTCATTTGATTCATTTCATTGAATGGAATCCACATCTTAACCTTATTTTTATATCTTTTGAATATCGTTTCACAATACTTCAAATACAAATCTATCGTTTTCCGGCTTTCCCATCCATTTAACTTCAAGGTTATTTCAATAGGCATTTCATAATGTGAAATCGTTACGATTGGTTGGATATGATACTTCCTACATTCATCAAATACGTTGTCATAAAACAGAAGTCCTTCCTCATTTGGCTCGGCTTCAAAGCCTGTCGGGAATATCCTTGTCCATGCGATTGACATCCGATAGCAGCGAAAACCCATCTCTGAGAATAATGCAATGTCCTCTTTCCAATGATGGTAGAAATCACACCCTCTGTGTTTTGGAAAATTTCCACGGAAACCATTCGCTTTATATGTCTTGATTTCATCATAGGAAGCATCCATAACAGGTGTATGCTTCGCTGCAGCATCCTTCCGAAACGGCGTCATATCCGCAGTAGAAAGTCCTTTTCCTCCTTCCTGGAATCCACCCTCTAATTGATTGGCTGCAGTAGCACCACCCCATAAGAAATTCTTTGGAAAACTATCCTGATACTGTTTCATAATACATCCTCCTCACGTTTGTGAGCAAATTATACCTTTCTGCTTCTTCAAACACAATAATGATTCCGGATATAAAAACACTGTACTAAAAAAACACTCTGCCTCCCTTACGCCTGCGAAACACTGTACCGTTTTTCCATTTATTTATCATCCATCAGTATGGGATTTCTTATCAGCTTCTTCATATCTCCTCTATTCTGTTCAAAACTGGTTAAGAAGCTTTGTCTGTTCTGATAATTTCCAAAATAGTCGGAAGCAAAGGAATAGGAATATAAAACATCCATCAGAAACAGTACAGAGATATTGAAACCAAAATCACCTATTTTGGCATTTAACCTTTCTCTTGTAGATACGTATAAGCAGCAATCCGAATACTTTGAAAGTGTATTATTACCATACGAGGTAATAGCAATACATGAGATCTTGCGTTCTTTTAATTTTGCGGCAACCTCTAAAATGTTTTTGGTTTCAACAGAATAGGATACAAGAATAAATGCAGCCTCCTTTTGTGTAAAGCAGGCACTGTAGTATAGCTCATCGATAACATTCGATACAATGACAGTCTTTCCTATCTTTATCATTTTGTCCTTGAATATCTCACACAGTCCAATTTGTATCCCTGCACTGTATACATAGACAAGCTCTGCCTTTATAAGCGCCTGATCTGCTTTCTGCAGCATTGCATAATCCGCCAGTGATAAGACATCATCGATAGTTTCTTTAAACAAAGCAGCCAGTTTATTGGTTCTCGTCTTCCCATCATCCTGTGCAAGGAAGGGAATATTGGGATCAATCTGCTGAAAATGTGAAGAAAAATATGTTAATTCTTCCAAAAAATCCTTTTTAAATGCGCGATATCCGTTATAGCCAAGTCTTTGGAAAAAACGCATTACAGTAGCTGGGGAAACATATGTATTCTCTGCAATGGAACGAACTGTTTCAGTGCTCAGATCCATCCCTTTTTCCAGTATGAAGGCCGCAATAATGCTATCTATATTTGAAAAATGCTCTCCTCTTTTCAAAATCTGTATAAGCAGCATACAAACACCTCTCTTATTTCATGTTTTTCACGCATATACCAAAAAGCAAGACCTTACCATCTTCCCTGATATGCCTTGCTTTCTGATCTGATTTCATTCTTCTTTCCCGTTCTTTTTCAAAAAAAGGGAACAGCAATCCTGTATCCTGCAAATCTATACAAGCTGATTATCCTTCTTCTGCTTTTCGATAATCTTCAATCAGCTGCTTGAACCAGTAATAGCTCTTTTTCGGATATCGCTTGTTGTGATCATCAAAATCCACCCGCACAAGTCCATAGCGCTTTTCATAACCGTTGACCCAGCTGTATAAATCCATCGTAGACCAGGCATAGTAGCCGCATACATTACAGCCGTCTTCCATCGCTTTAAACATATAGTCGATATATCCCTGCATCATGTCGATACGTTCATCATCCTCTACGTATCCGTCAGCATCCGGTGTTTCATAGCAGCCATGCCCGTTTTCTGTGATATACACAGGAATATCTCCATATCGTTCTTTGATTTCCATCAGCGTATTGTACATACACTTCGGATAAATTTCTCGCCCCCATAAATTCCGTTTCGTATTTGGATCAATCGCTGTTTCATACCAATCCTTGATTCGGATTCCCTCCTTTGCATTGGAGCCTGCCCCCTTATTGTTATGGAAGACCTCCGTTTCCCCTGCAGAGTAGTCCGTAATATAAAAGCGATTGTATACATTCATACCAAGGAAATCCACTTTTCCCTGTTGGAATACCAGCATATCCTCAAACCGAATATACTTGGTATCCATACCATACTCCCGCAATAAAGGTATCAGTGCACCGGGAAATTCCCCCTTGCATGCGGTATCAAGTATGATACGGTTATAGAACAGATCTGCAATCATACGAACACGTTCTTTTTCCTTTGTATCTGGTGCTACCTCCACATTACTGGAATCATGTACAATACCGATTGTCCCGTTCAGCTTGAGCGCATGATAGATTGCCACTGCCTTTGCACTGGCTACTGCTTCATGATAGACCGTTGTAAAATAGCGGTTAAAGTCATGACGGTGATTGGGAGGATAATTGCCTACCATATTACTGCAATATGCATAGTATTTCGGTTCATTGATCGTAACCCACAGCTTTACACGGTCACCAAAGGCGGTAAAGCAAACTCTTGCATATTCTGCAAACGCATCGATAATGGCCCGATTTTCCCAGCCGCCCTCCTTTGCAATGGCTTCCGGTAAATCATAATGAAACAAGGTCACATTCGGCTCTACATCCTGCTTCAGGCAATAATCAATAACCTTGTTGTAAAAATCTATACCACCCTGATTCACGGCACCTCTTCCATTTGGAAGGATCCTTGCCCAGGAGATGGAAAAACGGTATGTATTTTGTCCGCCGGCCTTCAGCATGTCGATATCTTCCTTATAGTGGTGGTAAAAATCACAGGATACATCCCCTGTCGCACCATTGATATTCAACGGATTTCCATGAGAAAATACATCCCATTCACCTAAGCCCTTTCCATCCGCATCCCAGGCGCCTTCACATTGGTACGCAGCGGTAGCACTGCCCCATAAAAATTTCTGTTTCTTTGTCGTTTTCATGATAGCCTCCATTTCCGCATCCGATCGGATGCATTCTTATACTTTTTTCGCTTCCCTTAATTTTTATTTCATAAATATCCTTTTATGATAAAGCATCCTTCATACGAAGCAGCATCTCAATATCTTCCGATTCCCGTTCGTGCAGGAATCAGCTACTTATGCAAGAACGTTCCATACAAAGCAAATACCCTATGTCGTTCGTGCAATTCCATGATGCTTTTCTTGCCTACGCAGGATGCGTAACGGTATGCTCAAAATCGCATCCCATTACGCGCAGGCTTTTCAGCTTTCTTATCTTTACTTTATTTTCATACATTGACAAGTGCCATTTCTTTTTTCAACAGGTATGGCCGAAGATACGCCGTTGCCATACTTGTCGGTAACACGTCTTCATGAATATGGATTCCCAGCACCTCCTGCATATACGCTCTGCGTTTCACTATGCGTTCCCACACAGCCGGATATTCCCTTGCGATTTCCTTTCGTAAGGCTTCATCTGCCAGTAAAATTCCACTTTCACAGCTGACTCCGCCATAGCCGTTTACACTTGGAATAATATCAATCTGAAACAGCATACCGCTTTGTAATGCTTCCTTAGATTGCGGATAAATCGGCGAGGACATCCATTCCTCATCAGCACACAGGTGACCCGGATTCAGTGTCCAGCCATATGCCTTCTTTGGCAATACAGTCTCAATCGCCTCATACAAATCGTTTCCGTTTATCCCGATTTTAATGGTTTCCAGCCACACTTTTACTGCCTGAAAATAAGGAATCGCTACCGCCGTTAAATACTCCTGTTCCTTCTCAGGCAGCTGTTCAGCACATTCCACTGCATAGCCTGCACGACTCTGCAGGCCTCCCTTAAAGCCTGTAGTAATGGAAATTTTATCACCGCACTGGATTTGTTTATTTCCCGGATACAGATTGGCTTTTTCAAAACGGGCTCCTGTCGCCATGATGGTAACAACACTATGACGCTGTCCGTCCGCTGCAAGTGTTTCCGCCATTTCCATTTCCGTTTTTCCTACCTCCAGACGATCCATAGTTTTCAGTATGCAATTCCCTGCCAGTGCTGCCCCATATTCATAGTGGGCAAATTCATTCGCATTATTGGTCGTTCGTACACCGTTTTCTCCAATGAACAGATACGCTGCATTGGTAAACTGCGCTTTCTGACAAACCGTCTTCAATGCCTCAACAAGAAAATACGGCAAATCAAACAGCAGATGATTATCCTCTACCTGACTGGTGAAATTCTTCCATCCAATCAATCCGATTTTTTCTGCTTTTTCCAACTCGCAGGATGCCAGTATTTGCGCAACACTTTTCTCTGTCTGCATCGGCTGATTCGGCAGGGAGAAATGCGGCATATGGATGGGAACCGCTTCGATTCTGGCTTTTTCCGCCTTGTTTAAATTTTCATTTCCCAACACCATAAATGCCTTTCCATCCGCATGAAGAACAAGCATTGCTTCCTCAAAGCGCGGCAGAAACCCGCATAGATATTCAAAATTACTGCCATGCTCCAAATCTGCGTACACGACAACGGCATCAAAGCCATCCCTCTGTATTTTTTCAAGCAGACGTGCTTTACGATTCTGCATGGTTTCATCGCTCAGCATCACAGGGATAAGCCCTTCCTCCAGCGTTGGTGCTTCCACTTCTTTTAACTTAATCATACAGTTCTTCCTTTCTCATACAGTTCTTTATCGTACTCACTTGCGTTGACCATTTCTACATATCATCCAGCGGATACATCGGACGCATGATCAGCTTGAACGGTATCTGCTTTGTATCCTGTGGGGTTGCCCCATCCGTTAAGGACATGATACACAGCTTCCCTTTTTCCTTCATTTCCGGATGGATATACCCCTGCTTAACAACGATGACATCATAATCATCCCAGTCAATACCGCACGCACCAATCTGGTGCTTTTCCACAAATGAATGATTATTATCCGTAACAACAATCGTTATCGGCTTCCCCTTTACCGATACGCTAACCAGACCTCCATAGTCGCCTTCTTCCCCATACATATGCGTTCCTTCCTGCCGGCCCTTTGCAAGTATGGTAACATCCAGCTTTACTGCTGCTGAACAGGTATCCATATCCATACCAAGGCGCAGATGAACCTGCTCCTGCACATCGTGTTGCTCCAGCAGGTGATACGCTGCGGGATCGTTGATTGCGGCAAACAAAAAGCGTTTTTTCAGATTTTCACAAGCCAGCACCTGTCGCAATATAAACGTGTTTGCCCCCATTGCCCCAGAGGTCACATTATCCCCGGAATCCGTGATAAACACCGGTTTATCCGGAAAATCAAGAGCTGTCTGCAATGCCTCCTGCGGCGATTTGGTAAGCCCTGTATAATGAAATTCATGACGCTTATCCCAGACATACTTCATCAGCCGATCTGCCGCTTCTTCTGCGTAAGCCTGAAAGGCCTGTGCACTTGGCACTACGACAATACCACAGCCTGCTTCCGGAGCATCATGACGCAAATACCCGACATGCCACGAACAGCTCAGTATCCGCTCATCCTTTTCCAGTTCATTCATAAACTGATTGATGGAACGAACCGGTTCATCCGCCGATACACTCTGTTCTCCTCCCAGAATCAACGGAAGCTTGCGATATACAGGGCGCATATTCATCCGATTCCGTATTTCCTGAACCAATGCACGGCATACAAATTGCACCGTTTCCGGAATATCGGTATGCGGTGCTTCCCGAAAGCTGCGAAGTATGGTCGTGTTTTCCACATATTCCTTTGTCAGATTTCCATGCGGATCGCAGGAAATCGCTATCGGAAGATAGGGACCGGTGATCCTGCGAATACAACGCAGCAGGTGATGCTCACCGGAACCGATATCCTCTACAAAGCTAGCACCGTGCAGGTGAAGATAGATACCGTCCAAATCCTTTATATGTTCTTTTACAGCCTGTAGGATGCGCTGCTCGATATACGTAAAACAGGATTTTTTCATCACCCCGCTGCATCCGGCATCCGCACAGATAACCGGAATGAGTTCGATATCCTCTGCCGCAAACACATCGCCAAGCTGCATGTGTCTTACTGCTTCCTTTCCATAAGACAACGCCACATTCTCCAGATCACATTTCATTGGTACATGGGCATTTGCCTCCAATACAAATTTAGCTGCTAAAATTTTCATCAGCTTCCTCCTCATAATATAATCCGTATCCATTCATTCCAATATTGCTTTCCATATCATCGATTGGAAACATAGGACGCATGATACGTTTAAAGGGCAGTCGTGCCGTATCCTGAAGCGTTGCCCCTTCTGTCAGGGACATGACACAAAGCTTTCCCTTTGCTTTGAAATCCGGGAATATATATCCCTGCTTTACGACGATAACATCATACGCATCAACATCAATCCCCGCACTGACAAACTGATGCAGCTCACAAACTGCCCAGCCGGTATCCGCAACCATGATATCGATAGAGGTTTGCTTCACATGAATATTGACACAGTGTCCAAAAACAGAGGTATGATCAAGCATCATAAAGCCGGTCAGCTTTCCACTGCTTTTCACAACAGCATCCAGCTCTACTGCTTGGCTCAGCGCATCGAAGCCTACGCCCAGGCGAATAGAAATTTCCTCCCCAACCTTACATTGGGATACGATCTGGTAGGCTGCTGGATCGCATATGGTCGCAAATAAAAATTTCTTTGTCGTTTTCGTACGCAGCACCTGACGCAGTATATACGTATTCCACCCGGTCGCACCTGAAGTTACATTATCACCGGAATCCGTGATAAACACGGGCTTATCCTGAAAATCCAGTGCCATCTGCAATGCTTTGGAAGGTGAAGCAGTTAGGCCTGTATAATGAAACTCATGACGCTTTTCCCATACATAGGCAGCCAGACGATCCGCAGCCTCCTGTGCATAAGGCATATCCTGCTCACGATAGGGAACAACAATGATACCGCAGCCTGCGACATCACAATCATGACGGATATACCCGACATGCCAGGAACAGCTTAAAATACGATCGTCCTGTTCCAGTTCATCCATATACCGGTTGATCGATAGCACCGGCTCATCTGCTGATACACTTTGTTCTCCGCCCAGAATCATAGGCAGCTTACGATATACCGCATGAATATTACGCCGGTTTTTCAAAAGCTCACATAGCATTTCCGCTACCTTCTCCATCGTTTCATGTGCATCCGTATGCGGGGATTCGCGATAGCTTCGCAGGATGGTAGCCGACTCTGCATATTCTTTACATAAGTTACCATGTGGATCACATACAATCGCAATCGGCAAATACGGACCGACAAGTTTACGCAGCTCTTTTAAAATATAGTGATCTCCGGAGCCCAGCTCCTCCACCTCACTGGCACCATGCAGCATTAGGAAAATACCGTCGATTTCATGCAAATTCTTTTTTAGCGTATCGATAAAAGCATGCGCAATATAAGTAAATGCTTCTTTCTCAACAACACCGGAAGCTCCGGCATTTGCATATATACTGGGAATCAGCGTGACATCGTTTCTTTCAAAAACATCACGAATTCCCATTTTCTGAATACAATCCTCTCCAAATCCAATATCATACTGCTTTAACGTACAAGTAGTAGGGATATTTGCATTGGATTCTGTGACAAACTCACCAACGAATACCTTCATGTTCTTACCTCCGTGTTCTTCGTTCCTTTACTTATTACATTTGAAAGAAAGACTTCAACAAATACAGTTTCGTCAAAGTCTTTTCTTACATTATTCTTTCACAGTATCTGTTTTTTTAAGAATATAGCTGGTTGCCATAAAGGATACGATAATAGCAATCGCCGCTACTACAAAATATAGGATGATATTCCCCGTAGAACCATCAGCCGGCAGGAAATAGAAGAAGGATAACAGACCCGGACATCCGCCGACAACATAATTTTGAAGACCGAAGATTCCAGCAATCAGACCGGAGCAAACCGCACCGATTGCAGTACCAATCAGACATTTCGGCCGCATGATCAGGGAACCATAGAAGGCAGGCTCCGTAACACCACACAAAGCTGTGATACCAAAGGATGAAATCATACCCTTTTTCGCTTTATCTTTTAGATGGAACGCAACTGCGAGTGCACTGCCGCCAATACATAAATTGGATACAAGACCCATAACCATATTAAAGGGATCATAGCCGATTTCCGCAATGGACTGCGCCATGATCGGCGTAAATGCCTTGTCCAGCCCAAGCATAACCATATATGGATATAAGGCAGAAAGAATAGGCATTGCGATCCAGCCGGCAACACTCATGACTGCCTGAATAGCAGCACCGACGCTGTTGCTTAACACGGTACCAATCGGTCCTAAAACAATCAAGGTGATAGGAACAACGATGATCATTGTTAGAATTGGTTTTAAGAAATACACGAACATTTCCGGTATGACACGCTTCAGGAATTTATCAACGAAATACATGACAGCCACACCCAGAATGATCGGGAACACACTGCCTGCATAGGTTACGGTTGGTACACTAAGTCCAAGGAAATCAAGCCCCTTCGCATCACTGCATACAAACAGGACAGCTCCTAAAAAACCACCCATGATTGGTTCCATACGCAATGATTTCGCAAAGGAATACCCAATCCAGATTGGGAAGAAGGAGAAGCCGGCCGTGAAGATATTCAGAAGCAGCGTTGCAGTTCCGCCATCCGCACTCATACCGAAGTAGTTTACCAGCAGGTTTTTCACTGCCAGAATCAAACCGCCGGTAATCATAGCCGGAATGATCGGCATAAAGATTGCCGCACACTTGTTTCCAAAAACATTTAAATAATACATGAAGTTCTTTTCCTGATCATCATCGGATGAATCATTTCCCATCGTCTGATGCTCGTCCGTTACCTTGAAGCCGGAAACATCCAGAAATTCATTATATGCATCATTGACTTCCGGACCGATAATAATCTGTACCTGTCCGGCTTTTTCAACAAGCCCAACTACACGGTCCACCGTTTTCAGGGCTTCCACATCAACCTTGCTTTTGCTCTTATAATGGATTCTCAATCTCGTCGCACAATGCTCAACGAATGTAATATTTTCAATTCCGCCAACATTCGTCAATACACCTTTGGCCATTTCTGTATATTTTGCCATATTTTTTTCCTCCTGTAATGAAAATAAATTTTCTAAGAGGTTTGGCCGGATCTACCGTCACCATCCAATGCTGCCTGCCATCTACCTAGTATAGCTTTGGTATAGCTGAGCTACCCTTCTCTATATCCCTTTCTCACTGATTTTCTATCAGAACCTGAAGCATACATACCGTCGCAGAAAGTACCATTCGTCCCCAAGCTTTACGCAACATCATACAGGTACATATCATATAGCGATCCCTTTTGAAACCAGTGAAACAAGAGAAAGCTGACGATGCCGTACCGGTATTTCAAAAACTCTCCGCAGGCTTTTTTGGTATGCTATTCAGGACTCCACCTTTTTCTAAACGCTGTCCTTCGTTAATTTATTCAAATGAATCAGAAGGTATAATTTTTCCTCATCATTGACAAAGTATTCATACTTCTTTTCCAGCATCTCTGCGATTTGATTCACACAGGCATATTGCTGCATGCTCTGTTTCTTCATCATCTGAAAGATTGCCTGATTTGCCGTTGAGTGATGCACACCGGCTTCCGCATTGACAATGCGCTGTACAAAGAAGCGGCAATGAATGAGGAACCGGTCAAAATCATAATTATCCTGTACATCGACATGAAAGCTTTGCAATACGATTGTACTGATGCTTTCCAGAATGGATGTAATGGTATATATTTCCATCATATTGGAGGTAAGCTCGGCATTGACGATATGCAGCGTTATAAAATTTGCTTCACTGTCATCGATGTGAAGATGAAATGCATTGCGCAGCATTTCGATTGCATGTAAAGCGAGCTTATACTCCTCTCTGTATAATGATTTCACATTTAACAGCATCGTCATGTCGAAATCAATCCCCATGCGTATGCGCTCTATGGTATTCGCTATATGATCGGTGAGTGTTACATAAATACCGTCATTCAGTGCTTTCGTGCTGTTCTCCTTAAAATACGCAATGATTTCCTCGGAAACCAGAATATAATCGATCGGTGTATCCTGAATCATTTTTTCAAATTTATGCTTCGCTTCCCCCTTCAGCTCGAATTTCTTCTCCGCTTTATCCGCCTGAATTTCATCCCCTTTTTTCAGTCCGAATACAATGCCCTTTCCTACCAGGATGACCTCATCCCCAACCTCGTTTTTGACCATGGCAATGTTATTGTTATAAATTTTCTTGATTTGCATAAGAGCACCCGCTTACACTATCTCAAACAAAGGCTCCCCCACTTTGATTTCCCCATTTGTTTTCATTTGTTCAACCCTTTTATTTGTTACAATAATCGGTACAATAACATCCATGTTTTTATTTCTTATCAGATTCCAGTCTACGATGGTGAGCAAATCTCCCTGCTGAACATGATCTCCAACCTTTGCTTTCGTCTGAAACGGTACTCCATGCAGCTGTACGGTATCGATACCGATATGGATCAGGATATCGGTTCCCAAATCCGTCTGAATGCCAATCGCATGCTGTGTTTCATAAATCATGGTTACCGTTCCCGCTACCGGACTCATCAATTCATTCTCATCCGGTATCACCGCGATACCGTCTCCCAGCATTTTTTCCGAGAACATTTCATCGTGTACATTCTCCAGCCTGGTAGCTTTGCCGTTCACCGGACTACATAATACTTCCATTTTCTTTCCCTCCTGTTTATTATTCAAATTTCTGTTTCTCTTTGCGAATGAAGCTTTTTTAAGTCAACCCTTTTTCTTTTCGCTCATCCAGCTTCTCTTGCACTTTTATAAGATAACACAAAAAAGCAAGACGTTATCATACCAAAAATTGGATTTACTGATAGGTCTTGCTTCCTAAAATCTAGTTAAGAATTACAATCCAGTCATTTCTTTATCCGCACCTACAGTATAGCATCCTGTTGAAAGCGTTGTCAATACCATATATCTGTATATTTTTCACATTTTTTTAATGCTTGGAATTTTTCATACCATATGCTCCCATCTCCCGTTTTCATCCATTCAAACGCATATGCAGATAAATCATCACTGTATGCAGACCACATTTTCATTGCAAAGTTATGCTGTATGGTATAGGAAGCATACTTCTCACATACACTATTCCATCCGACATACAAATAGGAGGCTGCTTATGATATCATCACTGGAACAGGAATTCGCACTGCATATGCCAAACGTAGACAAGCCCTGGTTTGAGGGCTGGTATGTTCGTGTGCATACGAAAGACATCACTTTGCAATAATCTTCGGACTGCAAATCAGCCGCGATAAAAAAAGCGCATTCATTCAGTTTCTTGACACACATACCAACAAGAGCCGCTATGTGGAATATCCCTGGAAGGCTGTAGCGATACAAAAGCATCCGTTTCTTCTCAAAATCAGGGGAAACCGTCTGACGATGAATTCCATAACGCTACGACTGCCGAATCTGCAGGCAAATCTGCTGCACAGCTCCTTAACACCGTTGCATACCTCCCGGTATGCGCCGACGATTATGGGTCCCTTCTCTTATATGCCGATGGAGTGCGTGCATTCTATCATCTCCTTGCACCACACTGTCAGCGGAACACTTTGGCTAGGGAAGACCTGCATTGCAATTCATGGCAGTGGGTATATGGAGAAAGACCGCGGCACCTCGTTTCCCTCCTCCTATGTCTGGTTTCAGTCAAACAACTGTGAGGATCCAGCATCCTGCTTTTTCTTTTCTCTTGCACATATTCCATTTCTAACCGGCTCCTTTCAGGGCTGTATCTGCGTCTTGATGATTCACGGAAAACAGCTATGCTTTGCGACCTATCTGGGGTGTCGAGTCATAGAGGACAGGAAAAGCCGGCAAATCGTGCTGAAGCAATATCCTCTCGAGCTGCGTATACGCTTGTCTGGTGAAAAGGGAAGCACCCTTGCTTCTCCAAAACAGGGAGCCATGCAGGGAAGGATTCAGGAAACCTTGCAGGGAGAGGCCTTTTTGACTCTTTTATGTAGAGGCAAACTAATCAAAAGCTGGCATTTTACACAGGGAGGACTGGAACGTGCAGGCATTGCCTGCTGATGATTGGAAAATTTACAATCCATGCCTGTATTTCTTCTGTGTATAGGATAGGATGCAAGGTGGAAGCAGTAGTATTCCTATAAAAAAAGCTGCGGTTATTGCCGATTACCACAGCCCTTCCATATTCACGCAAATGCTTCCAGCCTGCGCACCAAACGTTTGTTTTCTTCTTCCTCCATGCTGCACATACCGATGTGTACGGCAGGCTTTGTCTTCCCATGGAAGTCACTTCCGCAGGTCATATACAGCCCATTGCTCTTTGCCAGATCATAATAGAATTGTGTCTGCTGTTCACTATGATAGGAGCTGAATACCTCAAATCCGTCAATTCCAAGCTTCAGTAAATCCTGGATGCGATCCAGCTGCTCTGCGGCATTCATACCCGGATGTGCAACGATTGCCAATGCTTTTTGCTGGTGGAGCAGTTCGACAACAGCATGGACGCTTGGATAGACGATTTCCACATAGGCCGGTTTCCCCGGTGCGCATAGATCCCAATAGAAATTCACAAAAGGATTATCACTGCGCTCTCCTCCCGGATAATATGGCTGCAGAAGCGGGTTTTTCTTTTCCACATCATACTCCATAGCAGCCTCACCGATTGCCTCTCCCGTAGTGATACCGCCGGGGCTTAATTCCTGAATACGCTTTTCATCAAAGGAGATACCCAATTCGCGCACAAGCTTACGGCGTCGCTTGCTTGCTTCGCGTTCCTGAGAAGCCACATGCTCCTCAATTTCATCAAATACAGGATTATGAACATCGATTCCGTATCCTAAAATATGATAGCCGACGCCCTGTGATACGGCATCTATTTCAATAGCAGGGATACAGGTGATTCCATATTCCTGCTGGTGGCGAAGTGCAATCCGACTTCCTCTCACACTGTTATGATCGGCAATGGCCATCATATCCAGACCGGCAGCGTTGCACATTTTCAATAATTCTGTTGGTTCATACTGCCCGTCGTCGCTATATTTGGAATGCATATGCAAATCAAGTTTTTTCATAATGAAGTACCTCTTTCTTTCCGTATTATCTGATCAAAAAGCTCTCTTGCGGCTATTTCTCTCACGCCCAGTGAGAAATCCTCGTGAATACTGCTACGTAAGATCATCGTTGGAGGCGTCAGCACCTTCCACTCCGTCTTTACGATAGTAATGAGCCTTTTTAGCAATGCCTCATCCATTGTGTCACAATAAATCAGAAGCGCTTGCGGATCGTACATACAGGCGATGCTTTGTATAAGCAAATCCATGTTATGCAGCTGCTGCTCATCACTCATATCCTGTTTTCTCCAATCAACGCCCAGTGGCAGCTGATCAAGCTCGCCTACCATGTGGTTCGCGCCGCGATAAATATCCCCGCGGATATAGAGTGCCGAACCCGGTGGATACTTTTTTGGAAAATACAGACCCGCCGTACATTCCTGACGTATATGCTGTCGCTGACAGTAGCCGAATAAAGCCGCATTGATATCGTTTTCTATAAGCACAGGCACCTGATAGGTGCTGCGTAGTTTTGCGAATAGCTCCTGTGATTGGAGGATTGCATAATCCATAACCTTCAGCTTCCCCTGATGCTCCGTACCCGGAATACCGAAGACCATAACTGAAATTGTCGGATACTGTTTCATCCACCTTGAAATGGCATGCTCCAGCAAATTGATATTCATGTCTGCTAACTCATAAGCATCGGATGCTACCATGTTTTGAAATAAGTCCTGAACCTCCAGAAACAACCGCTCTCTTCCCTCCTGAACATACATATACGCTGTTAATGCCATTTTATAGCGGGCGTTGTACTGATACTGCAGGGCGGGTCGTCCTCCACCGGATGGAAGCATCTGCTTTTGTATTACTTCGCCGGTTTCCAAAAGCTCATGGATTAAAGAATTGACAGTCACAACGCTTAAACCGCTCAGCTTTGCCAGCTGCGGCTTTGTCGCACTGCGCTGCTTGAGAAATACGTTTCGTAAAACAGATAGGTTTTCCTGTTTCATCTGTATGGGATTCCAAGCCAATAGATCACCGCCCCTTTTTAAAGATTCTTTATTAAGTTACCTATATCGTACAGGAAGCTGCATAAAATGTCAACTACCTGCCGTATAAATATACGGAATTTAATTTGAATATGAAGATTCATAATTGAAAATACAAAAGCTCTTTGTATTTGATATAAATTCGTGTCTGACCTGCAAAAGCATGATAAAATATGCGAAGTGAAAAGATGAAATCCGCAGACTATGAAACTGCTGAAGCAGGTATCGCCTGTCCTATGGTATCTGTACAATAGTTTAAACCCGCGGCACTCGTTTAGCTCCACAGATAAAAAGAAGTTTCTTGGTGGATTGTGATTATTATTTCATAAACACAATCGTCTCGAAACTTCTTTTCATTATCTTATTCTCTGCTCATGGAAACACGTTTTCCACAATGTGCCAAGGCGATATAAACACAGTTCTCCAAACCGATACCATATTTTTCCTTTTTCATCTGTTCCATACCCGCTTCAGCTAATGCTTTCAGATTCACATTCTCATCCTTCGTGTATTTCAATTCAAACAGCATAGATGGCAGAGCATTGTTTTTACTGTTGAGCAAAATATCAAAACGTCCTTCTCCGCTTTCCCTGTTACTGACGATTTCATAATCGTTTCGCAGCCACATACACATACCTAAAAGCAGTGAGTGGTATGAATTTTCATTTCTTAAATCATAATAGCTGACAGACTCCAGCAGCATTTTCTGATAATTCTTCAAAAATTCATCCCAGATCTGTGTTTTTAGTGCCTGAAACATTTTTGCCACCGTGGTTTCATCCACATTCAGAAAAAACACCGTCAGTGATTGAAATTCTCTTGCGACCTCATTATTAGGAATCCGCAAGGAGTACATGTCCTCAAGTACATCCAAAGTCTTATGTACAGTTAAGTATCCCGCATTGACAAATAGTCCCCACAAGCTGGATGTATTTTTCAATTCATAAAAGGAAGTTTCAAAATTCACCAATGTTTCTACTGTACCGGTTTTGATAAGTTTCTCATAATCATCCTTAAAATCCTGTTCACAGCTTTGCATTGCTTCTTTAATCATTGTATTGGAACTGGTATTGATCCAGTAAGGAGCCAATACCTTCTTGCATACATAGTTCACAATTGACCATGGATTATAGATGTCGATGCCTCCAATGTTATATCCATCATACATTTCCTTTACATCAGCTGTATACTCCATCCCGTTATCAACAAGCATCTTCTTAACTTCATTCTCTGTAAATCCAAAATAGCTTGCATAATCAGCATCCTTCACTGTGCATACAAATATATTATTCAAATCACTAAAAATGTTCTCCTTCGCAACACGCTGTATCCCGGTAATCATGGCATATTCCAAATCATCGCTGGATTTCAGTGAGGTATGAAGCAAAGCAGCAAACGCCCCGCGTACATCTTCATAAAACCCTCCGGTATGAGCTTCTATAAAAGGTGTGTCACGCCTTGGGCGGGCAGCGCCTATTCGTCTATAAAAAGCATGACCCGTTTTCCATAGTATTGATGACACCTTGTCATAAGAAAACTGATGGCGCGATCAACGGTCTCCAGATTTCCATCATCCAAATTTGACAGTCCCTTCAAAATAGAATCAAATTGGGGCTTTTCAAAGATACTCAAATTTTCCAATGTAAAGGAGTATTGATCATACACCTTAAGCAGTTGTTCTTTCACGCATGCAACAATCCGGTTTTTACTATCCTTTGCATCTGCAAATGAAAGAAATATTGTCGGATAGCTGTTCATATGTTCTGCGTACTTTGTTTTCATAATGGCAGTATCTGCAAAAATCACTTTTGAATTCTTTGTGATATCGAAGAATTCTGCAAGCACACCATGGGCGGGCAACGCCTACTCATATTGAGTGTTTTACCGAATCTGCGGGGCCGTGTAACCAACGTGGCTTTTGCCATCCGCTCAAGAAATTCCTGAATCAGAAGACTTTTATCAACTACATAATAATTTTTTTCTTTCAATTCTCTGTAATTCTTGATTCCTAACGGAATTCCTTTTTTCATGATATCACTCACTCTCTCTTCCTATTATATCGCATTTCTAAGTTTATAGAAACCTGCGAATGAAGAAATATAGAATTCTGATTTCGCAATGCAACATTTATCGTGACAGGTTGTTCTTTGTTCCCTATGCAAATCCATGCAAGCTGCAGCCGGTTCCCTTATGGTTCTTTCTCGATTGCAGGTAAACTTGAAATAGGGAGACTTCAATACTATTGTAGTTATCAATAGAAGTTGAAGTCTCCCTTTTACAAACACCCTAAAGCAAGAAAGAACCTCCCTTATAAATGGCTGCTTTTCCTTAGCATTTTCATTATTATCAGCTACAATTTTCTGTCCTGAATTTGTATGGCATTTTATATTATATGTTTATCATTTAAACCTGTGGATGTAACAGATTTTTTATGAATCGTGTAACAGGTGTATCCTCTGCATTTCTGAAAAACTGCTCCTGAAATTGTGGATAATCAAGAAGCTGCTTCAGCAATTCCTGATCTGTTCTCTGCAATGCTTCCAGCAATGCATACTGGGCAGGCAGCTTTGTTTCCTTCATCATACGTGCTCTGCTGCGTTTTTCACCTTCTGCATAGCATTGCGGATAGCCGCCGCCAAATTCCTGCGCAAACAATTTTTCAAACACATACTGCAGATTGATTTCCGCGCCCCATCCAAAATACTGGGAAAATGGCAGAGATACCGCATTTCCGGCATTCACCTGGGTAAACAAATACGCATCCAGTGGTGTATTGACATAGCCGCAAACAACATCAGCGAACGCATTACAGGAAATCATAGCTCCTTGCCCTGTTCCACAGCCTGTCACGACAAAGTCTACAGCGTGACTGTGCAATAGAACCGCTGCAAGAATCCCTATCTGCGTAAAATTGATCTGATGAGAATCCTGCTCCGTATACATACCGTAATTGAATACCGTATGTCCTTTTTTCTCTGCTTCCTGCTTCAGAATATCAAATATCATGGTATTCTTATCTGCCTGTGAATCTTCGTTTATCAACGCTATTTTCATACAACCTCCTAAAACATCGAAATGGCAGCACCAAGGATACCAAACAGGATGATACCAGCCAGAATATAGGTTACCTTAATATCCTTTTTCAGGAAATAAAAGATCAGTCCGGTAAAGCATAATGGTAGAAGATTAGGCATAACGCCGTTGATGGTGTCCAGAATTTTCACATCGTCGTAGGCTACCGTCAGGGGAACACTGACATTGGTTGCGACCATTCCACCGATAACCATCAATCCCAGAATACCGGCTCCCTTGAAAATTTTATCCATGATGCCGGATTCCTCTACCTTATTCAGAAAGCTGGTTCCCAGCTCATACCCCTTGAACATCAGGAAATAACGGGATGCAAAATTCGGAATATTGAAGATAAGCAGATAGATGATTGGTCCCAGAATATTCCCCTTCAATGCCAGCGAGCAGCCCAGGCTTGCGGCGATCACACGCAGTGTTCCAAGAAAGATTGAATCACCGATTGCCGAAAGCGGCCCCATTAGTCCTACCTTAACAGCATTGATGGATTCGGTATCAAAATCCCTATCATTCGCATTCTGTTCTTCCATCGCCGCAGTTATCCCAAATAGCACCGTACAGATAAATGGGGTGATATTGTTAAATTCCAGATGACGAGCCAATGCTGCTTTCATTTGTTCCTCATCATCCTTATAAAGCTTGCGCAATACCGGCATAAGAGAAAATGCCCATCCCAGATTTAACTGTCTTTCATAATTAAATGATGAATTATACGCGATAGAACGAACAAACACCTGCTTTAAATCTTTTTTTGTCAGCTTCTTCTCTATAGAATTAGAATTCATTATCATCCATACCTCCCATCTCCATATTGTTTTTCTTACGATCATTCATAATAACCAGCAGAGCAATCAAAATCGCGATACATGCAATTCCAAGCACAGGAATCTGCAGATAGCTGGCAATCAGAAAGCCGATAAAGAAATATGGAGCCAGCTCCTTACTGATAATCATTTTCACCAGCATGGCAAAGCCAAGGGCAGGCAGCATACCACTTGCAGCTGACAATCCCTTCATAATGAATGCCGGTATCTGATCAAGCACTACCTGAACTGCAGGACCTCCGACATAGAAACAGATTCCGACAACAATTGCCATCGGTACACAATATGCCAAAGTTGACCATACATGCATGGCAGCTACCTTGGAGTCATTCCCCTGTAATGCATAGCGGTCTGCGCGGTGTACAAAGAATCCTCTTACAAACGTATAAATAACCTGTTTTATCAGCAAGGCGAAGGTTGCAATCGGAAGGGAAAGTGCAACTGCCCCCTCGATACCGGAGCCTGTGGTTATTGCAAATGCCGTACCCAGGATTCCACCGGTGTAAATATCGGGTGGAAATGCTCCTCCGATTGTCAATGTCCCCATGTAGACCAGTTCCAGACTGGCCCCCACCATCAGTCCCTGCTGCACATCATTCAATGCGATACCAACCAGTACGCCGGTACAAAGCGGACGGTCATATTGTGAATATCCAAGAGCATCTCCCATATAGGCAAGAAAAGCTATCAGTGCTATCAATGCTGCTTGTATCATACTTTATTCCTCTCTTTCATTTAAAGTCGCTTAACGGGATCACTGGGAACCATACGAAGCTCTACATCAATATTCTTATCGATCAGCTCCCGAAGCATCATTTCCTCTTCATCTGTAAAATTGATATTATGATTGGAGGGATGCGGATGTGTATGCTCTCCTGCTTTCAGACCTCCAATGTTGACGTTATGGATACGGTCCACCTCACTGGCAAGACGATAGGCGTCCGCTACATTATCCACAACAATAAACAGATTGTATTTATCTGCTTTCCCGCTGTTTAATGCCGCAATGGATTCCTCGATACCTTTTACAATCAGCTTACAGCTGGATGGCTTGGCAAGGCGAAGCGTTGTTCTGCGCAGATCATTGGTTACACAATCATCATTCGCAATCAATATGCAGTTGACCCCGAGATACCCGGTCCAGGAAAAGGCTACCTGTCCATGCAGAAGTCTGTGATCAACACGAAGCATTTTTATCATATGTTCATCCTCCTAAAAATCGTTTTCTTCCTGCAGGTGTAAAGTATCTCCACTGCAGAATACTATATAATCACTGTTATGCTCTACGATTTTCTGAATCGTATCTGATTTTAATTCATCCGGATACAGTGCTAATTCCAGCAGCAGACTGAGATTTAATCCGGAGACCAGATAAAACGGATATGCCTCTGTAAAACGCATGAATTCGTTATTCACACTGCCTCCCAGCAAATCTGTGATAACCAGAAGCGGCTGCTTTTCATAATCATGATCAGCTACCAGCTGCTGTATGCGTGCGCTATAGTCAACGCTACGATCAATATAAGCACAAAGCGGTTCTACATGGTCCTGCTCTCCCGCAATCATTTTAAGACTATCCATAATACCTTCTGCAAATCTTCCATGACTTGCGATAATAATTTTTGTTTTCATTTAGAAATCCCCCTCTTGCGTTCCATGCAGCTTGTCTTCCTTAATATAATCATATAAATAGGATATTTCGCTCATAGATAGCTCTACGCCATAATGGCTGCATACCTTTGTGAAGCTTCTTCTTACTATCTCTATGAACTTTCTGTTTTCTTTCTCAAATTGCTGTAAACCCTCGTGATTGGTAATCGGTTCCTTTGTTACCAGACGTTCAATCATACAGCATAGATGAATATACAATCCGGCTAGCGTATTTCCATAGAAGCGGCGGTCCAGCTGCAGCTGCATTTGATTGACAGCACCCTCTACAAACTCCAGCAGCTTTTTTGCATCCAGAATTGATAAGGTATCCAA
>OGFC01000601.1_pt1 | contig 31386 bp, 30 predicted proteins | sample 1570841 | NCBI WGS metagenome assembly OGFC01 (sample SAMEA2582137, study PRJEB24529) | metagenome | biome: Human gut stool | place: China | collected 2011 | reverse complement strand
TTCAGATTTCACAAAGTCCTATTTAGAATTTACACCAATTATACGGACATAACCTTTACAAATGAGAAACTAAATAACTTTGATTATATGAAGGTTAGAGAAGAAGAGCGGGAAATATTTTGGCGATACGTTATTTTAAAAGAATTGGCATCTCTTGTATTAAAAAATGAATCTGGATTTTTGAATAAGAAACATATATCCCAGCTAAGAAATGTTGATTCAGACATTACTTTAAATTTAGAGCAACTGATTCAAGAGAACAACGAAAGCCTTGGAGGCAGCGTTGATATAAAGAATACAAGTATTGAGGCCAAGGAGTCAATTAAAAATATAAGTACTTATGCAACAGGAAAGTACTTTAATAAAATAGGTGAATTAACAGAGTCATTAATGAATGTTATGAAGAAGGCGAAGAAACGCTACTTCCTATTCTTTGATGATTTGGATGAAATTAAATTAGGATCCATTCAAAGCAATGATGGGGAAAGTAGTGTCATTGTTCTTGCGAAGTTATTAAATGACTTTGTGACAGCACTTGCGTATGTGAATGACAAACTATTAGATATTGATAGTGGTAGTAGAATAATTTCAACGCTTAGAAAAGATGTAGCCGAACAGATGCAATTTTATGGTAATAATATCAACAAGATAATTACGGACAATGGCATCAATATCACTTGGTTTTCAACGCTAATTAAAAGTAATCCTCAACAATCTGATCTAGGAAAATTAATTATTCACAAGATAAAAGCGTCAGTTGAGGAGTACAAATCTATTGATGATAAAAAACTCTTTGATATAATTTTTTTAAGACCGAGAAAAAAGTCTAATCCGTTTAAGTTTATAGTAGAGCGTGGATTTGGAAGACCACGAGATGTTATTAAATATCTGGATATAGTGCAGGACACTTTTCTGGATGAACGAAGAATCTCTTACTCTATGGTTAGGCAAGTACAAAGTGAATACTGTAGCTGGTTTTATTCCGAGCTACGGAACGAAATAAACATTCTTGAAAATAGTAAATCTATTGTTAAGACAATAGATTTGATTAAGAAAAACGGTAAGGTTATTTTTAACTATGATGGCTTGACGGCTCGCCGAAAATTAGATGAACAAGAGTTTACTGATATTATTGATTTAAAGATGGATTTAAAGAGTCTATTTATTCTAGGAGCTATTGGGAATCATAAAAAGCTCAAGAATAATAATCCAATCATTGAATATTCTTATCGTGATGGAGCAAATAATCCCGATTTTTCAAATAATTTTGTCGTTCACCAAGCGTTAAGAAACTATCTCTCTATTGGAGAATAAGTGTTGACAAGTAGTGCAATTTAATTGTATCATTTGATTGTTAAGTTGTATCATTTGATTGTTGAGTGAGAAATACTGGTATTAGGTGCTCCATCTAGTGCTAGCAGGATTACTCTTAATCCATGGATATGATTATTTATTCCATTTTCTCATTTGATAATCTTTGTAGATTGGACATGTAAATGCATGTATATTTTATGACGGTCTTAGCATCTTATAGGTGCTAAGACTTTTTTAGTAGAGAGAATCCCTTTTTTTAGTAGAGAGAATCCCTAGTTGCTAAAATGACTTTTAGCAGCAAAAAACAACACCTCAGCCATAGAGTAGCCGAGGTGTTGTTTTTACATAATTAGGCTGACTTATCTGCAAGCAATGAGCTAAGGTATTCTTGCATTTCGATTTGCACTTTTGGTGGGGCGGCAGTCAGCATGACTTTTAGCTTAGTTTCGAGATCCTCGTAAAATTCACCTGGCCCAGCTAACAAATAAAAATTAAACTGTTTATAGCCAAGCTCAGCAATAAACTTTTCCGGTGATCCCGCCCAAATACGATGATGAAATTCCTCGAATGAGATATTGCCACGCTTATATTGATCAAGCAAATGCATGCTAACCACCTCCACATTATTTATTTAAATAACACGAACGATTGTTCGTGTTGTCAAGCTTTGCTTTTAGCTGCTTGTTTGGCTGTCTTATTGGTGGAATAACGTTCTGTTTTGTAAGCTAACAAAGATCCATTGTCACCGAATACTGCAGTGATCACAGTGCAGCCAATTACTTGATGCCAAATGCCATCGTTGATATAAATTTGCATAATAAAAATCACTCCTTTACTTTAATATTCGCAAGTAGGAGTAATTTATTTTTTACGCTTAATTTTATTTCGACTATATATAAATCTGCTTTTGGCTTAAAACCGTGGATAGTCAAAGGGATAGTCACACTAAGTAATCTAGGGTGTTGGTATATCAACGTTTTAAAGCGTTAGATGTCCCAAAAGTGTCCCAGCAAAGCTAAAAAGGTCCTGCTTAACTGCAGGGCTTTTTTTGTAGCTTTTTAACACAAAAAATCCCCCTCACCACGAAGGCAAGGGGGACTAATCACTTAATAGTAGAGAGTTTGGCCGGGATAGATTAGGTTAGCGTTGGCAAGGCCGTTCTTAACCTTTAAGGCTGTCCAGGACGTGCCTAGCCGGCTAGCGATGCCGGATAGCGTGTCACCAGACCGTACCGTGTAAACCCGTGTGGATGAGCCACCGCTTAGCTTGAGCACCTGACCCGGATAGATCCAGTTAGGATTAGGGATGCCGTTGATACTTGCTAGCGTGCTGGTGGACGTGCCATACCGACTGGCGATCCCGGATAAGGTGTCACCATACCGGACGGTGTAAACCTGTGTCCCCGTAGACGTGATCGGTGTGGTAGCTTTCTTGGTAACCGTTGATCCGGCACCGCTGTCGGCTACCAGAAGTACTTGGCCTGGATAGATCAGGTTGGCGTTTTGGATCCCATTAAGCGCAACCAACGCGTTGACCGTCATCCCGTAACGACTTGCGATTGCGGATAATGTGTCACCACTCTTAACAGTGTAGTTATGCGTGTTCTGGTGAAGTTGCTTCCCAGTTGTGGTTGCCTGCGTATTAGTAACCGGTTTTTGGGCATTCCCGTTCTTGTAGCCGTTCTCGGTAATTCCGGTAAAATCCACGTCACCGTCCAACCCACCATATGAGTACGTTGAAGTGAATTGGAAGAGTTGAATGTTCGTAAACGACGGGAAATAGTTATAATCTGGTTCCGTTGTTACTTGATAGTCCTTATATTCGCCCAACCACAGAGGCCACTGACTAGCAATCTCTTGCAGTCCTGCCGATCCTAAATGATTGATCAAGAAACTCTTGTAACCATAAAGAACAGCTGTATAGCCAGCGTCTTGCACCCGCTGGAGTGCGTGCTCAACACTTGCCAAGTCCGGATTACCGGATTCCACGTCTAAAGCCACGATCGAACCCTTAGGCGTCTGGACTTTCGGCAAGTAGTAATCAAGCATTTGATCGGCTTGGACCGTGCCACTGAACTGAGCGTAAATATAGGTGTGCGCCCGTTTGTTTAAGGCAATTGTGTTGGCTACTTGTGTTCCATAGGTGGCCTGATCGATAAATGAGCCGTTGTAGTAACCACCAATCTGCGAGATTGAAAAGTCATCTCGATCATAGCCCCACTTGCCAGCGTTGCCTTGATACTTAGACCAGTCCACCCCGTAGTGCTTCACGGTCGTAGCGTGCGCCGTGCTTGCCAACGGCAAAAGTAAAAGCGCGATCGCCACACTTGCGGCCCCGCGCTTGATCATCTTCATCTTTTGCATTTTTAGTTCTGCGCCCCCTTCAAAGCGTCCAACTGCTTTTGAGCGGTTTCTTCTTGCTCCTTGAGGCTTGTTAATTCAGCTTCTGCCTTAGCAATTTCGGCTTGCTTAGTGTCCTCATCGCTAGTATCAACAGCTTGTGGGTAAGCATCAAGCGTCCCGTCCGCCTTGAGCTGGGCATAGGCGGCTTCGATCGCATTTTGTAAAGTCGCTTCGTCCGTGTTGGTAAAGCCAAGATTAGCCAAGGCTTGCTTGACGATCTGGACGGCGTGGGACTTTTTGGCTTCGCCTTTGATCACCTTTTCCACTCCCAACTGCTGCATGGCTACGACTGCGTCCTTGGCCAAATTTGGCAAGATTGAAACGATAGTTTCAGCCGTCCGGTTGCCCTTAACCCACTTAGACAAGTAAGTGATGATGATTGGCAGTGAGACCGCCGCCACTGCCGTGATAACGTCTGCAATTGAGTTAATCTCCATTTTTTCTTCCTCCTATTTACTGTCTTGTGTCCGTTCTTCGAGTACTTTAAGCCGTCGATGGTCACTAACCAGCCAGTCACGGTGCTTCCCCACCTCTTGACTTAAAAGGTCAAGTCGCTCGCGATCCTCCGTCCGGTCTTCACGGATGGCCTGTAGGGTTGCATTGACTTCGATCATGGTCTTCTCCAGCTGGTCAATTGCTCTTGAGAGCTTTTGCGACTCGTTTTGTGAGGATTCGATTGCCATACGGCTTACATTTGAGCGGACATAGGCGGCAACGACTCCGATTAGAGTAAAGATTGCCACCCACTCGCCCCAGTCAAACCCCAAAGGGTGGTGCACGTCCATAGTCATCACCTCCCTTCACTAAGCCGTAGTTGTGGTAGTCGTCTTGAGCTTGGCCAAGACCGTGTTGATCTGATCTTGAAGCTTGATCATCGTCTGGGCTTGGGAGTTAACCTGCGCATTGAGCTGGTCCACCTTGTTACTCAGCGTCTGCACCGTGTCTTTATCGGCGATGTTGGCGATCATGGCCAAGTCCGCCTTTGCACTGAGCTTGGTGTCCATCTGAGCGGAAGTGTAGTAGCTAGTGAGTGCCTGTTTAGTCGCGTATGCCGTTAAGTCCGTCTTTGTGGCGTAGCTGGCCAGTCCCTCCAAATCTTTTGGGGCGAAGGTAAAGTCCAAGACTAGGTTGGTTGATGTCCCCGAGTTAGTTACCGTCGTTGTGTCGCCCGAAGTAACCGAGCCAACTTTGACGCTTAGCGCCGTATCGCCTTTTTCACCCTTATCGCCTTTAAGCGAGGCCAACCAAGTATCCAGATCAGACGGATAGCCGTTATCCACCGCCAGCTGGTAGGCACTTTCGCCGTCCTTGCCGTCCTTGCCGATCGCTTGGATCCCAGTATCGTTACCAGATATAAACCAGTGCCCGGTTGGCAGGTCAATCGTTGGCGTTGCTCCACTTTGCCCCACTGCCGAAACGTCTTGGACCACACCATCGATAACCCATTTCTTAGTTGCCTCATCGATTTCTACTGCCATTTTATTGCCTCCTTTACCGATCCACTGTAAAGATCACGAGGGAGAGCCGGCACGTTTGATTAGTGCGCTTACCCTTCATCGAGATTCCAAGCGTTTTATCCCACACACCCAAGTGTGGCAAGGTGTAGGTATAATCGCCTTTAGAATCCCAATACATTTGGCAGAAGGCCGTATCAGCGTTATCAACTATCCAAGGAAGCGTAATTGTGCCTTCAAAGTACTCGTTGGCTGAGTTGACAACTAAGTCACCACGTCCGGTAATGATTGACAAACCGTCCATGATCTTGTAGCGGCTTAAAGCGAACTGGTTTGCTCCACCTTGTGGTGCGGTAAATGCACCGCCAAGCGTGTAGTTCCGCGTCCAATTTTCAGTCACCGTTAGCTTGCCGGCCAACTGTGAGTTAACACTATTGGAAACAGCGTTAATATTGTTTGTCAGTGTTGACTTTAAGCTATCAAGAGTTGGGCTTGATAGATCATTAATTGTAGTTTTCCCATTAAAGGTATTATTGCCGGAATAAGTATTTTCACCGGTCAGTGTAGCAAACGAGTTGGCCTTTGCGGCGGCTGACACAGCGTCAAGACTAGCTTGTGCCGTTTTGGCCAGCGTGGAGGCTGTGTCTACCTGTTCCTGTAAGGCTTTGAGTTGGTTGGTGATTGAGGTATTTACCTCGTCCATCTTGTTGCCCATCTCGTTGTTGTAGACTTCCGATTGACCGGTCGTCATGATGGTTGCGGACTCCAACACCTCAAAGCTTACGTTGATCGTGCTAATGACCGTATCATCGCTAGTTGACTTGAGTTCAAAGTATGCCGTGCTGTAAGGCCCATCGGCTTGGTAGAACTGGCTTGGGACTGTGAATTCCACTAGCCCACCAGATGACGAAATAACGGCGGTCATGGTGTCCGATACCTTCGGCGTCCCGCTAGCGTCCTTTGCCTTTAAGACGAGCTTTTGGCCGTCCATGTTGTGCGGAACCGTGCCGTCCATAACGGCCAGGTAAACGGTCCGTCCGGCGTCACCTTGATGACCAGATAGCTGTGGCACGGCCACTGAACGGGTCGAACCAACCGTAGTGTCGAGCACCACGTACTTACCTTTCATGGTGGCGTCGTCACCTACTAGAGTTGCCATGTTATTCCTCCTTTAAAATTCGTTTGCATAAGACTGTAAGTTGTTGAGCGTGGATTCAATCGTGGACCATAAGGCGTTGATTGAGTCCACGAAGTTACTATCGAGGGTCAACCCCGTTGGCGGCGTTAAAATCACCGTTGCGGTTGCTTGCCCAGTTTGCTGGTCAAGGACACCATAAGAGTTGGCCACCTTGATTAAGCCGTTTAGGTACATTTCGAGGGACCCGAACAGATCATACATATAGTTCCGCACCTCGCGACCGAGCGTATCCGCGTCTGGCTTGGCGACTGTTTGAGCGCCAATTGTGCCGGTGGCAAAGACGCCAGCTATTTGGCTGTCAACGCCGTTCAGATAGTCGACTACCCGCTGGTCGTTGCTTGCCAGGTTGTCGAGCAAGTCGGACGCTTGCGTGAGTCGGGCGAGCTTAAGCTGTGCCGTGTTCTTGGTTGGCGATGGTGAAGGTGCAGGGTTAAACGTGCCGCCCATCGTCTTGAGTTTGTCAGCGATCCGGCTAGCTAACTTGGCCATCGTGGCCACCGTTGGATGCACGCCCTTAGCGCCATCACCAAGTGTTTCAGCACAATTCTCCGGCGTGATGACCGGGTCGTCCCGCCAATCCAAAAAGGCCACCCCATTCTGTTGGGCGACCTCTTGGATTAGATCATCTAGTTGATTTTGGGACCAGAACTGACTGTTAACGTCATATAGTGTCGTTCCGCCCCACCGAAAGTCTTGCGTGGGCAAAACCACTAACAGCTTGGTGGTTGGGCTTTGTGACTTAGCCTTATCGATCCCGTTTTGCAAGCACTGCTTGATCGTGTCGAGGGAGTCTGGCCAGCCAAAGTTATTAACCCCGTACATCCAGATTGCATAGTCGTAACCGGTGATGGGGTGCTGGTCTAAAATACCTGGAAAGCTGGTGTAAGAAGTGTCGTACTTGGTGCCACCAACGGCCCAGTTCTCAACTTCCCAGCCCATTTTTTTACCGACTAATTCCGGGATCCGCTGGTTGTCACCAACTTTTTTAACCCCGTCCCAGCCCTCGAAAATTGAATCCCCAAATGCAATTAATTTTGTCATTTAATCATCCCTTATTGAGCTTGAGGAGTGGTGGATTCCTTAACCGCCGTATCAGCCGCCAGCTTCTTCTTGGCAATGGCGATGATATCATTCATGGCCACCGTCAAGAAGGTAGCGCCCTCACTTAGATCGGATTGGTTAATCCGTACTGACGCGTTAACGTATTCGCCGGTCGATTGGTTGTTCCCGTAGAGCCCCACTTGAGCTGAATTAATTTGACCGTCTGTGAAATTGTAAGTAAAACTGTTAACTTGTACGTTCATGGTTAGTCCTCCTTAGTAGTGTCTTGCTTGTCTTTGAGTTCTTTCAGTTCTTGCTTTGCCTTATCTAGCTGTGTTTTTAGTGCCCGGTTATTTGCACGTTCAATCACTAGGTTTGAGTGCAGTACGCCCAGTTCTGACGCGTAGTCATTCACTAGATTTTGCATTGCTTCGTTATCCATTTAATTTCTCCTCCAATGTTTTAATTCGTCTTGTTAATTCTTGAATTGCTAAAAATAGATAGCCGACCGCCGATCCGTCATCACGACCTGTTCGTTCCTCGTTAGTAAATTCATCCGGTGCGTAGTATTTACTTACATCGTTTACATCATCAATGATTAATGATGTATAGCGCTTGGCTTTGCCCTCTGCCACGTCGGTCTTGTACTGATACGATCTAATGTCAGTCCGGTTGACTAAATCGAGTGCGTCCTTCGGATCGACTGTTTCAATATTGGTCTTGGACGACAACGTGGACTGCTGACTAAACGATCTGGCCATAACATTTGTAAATGAATTGCTGAGGTGATCACCAATCGCCAGAAAATCGCTCCCAGACCAGATCGTGTTACCTGACTGGATCGACAGAACCCCAGCTAACGGCTTACCAGTCGTGCCATTCCAAGATCCTTGGTATATATTACCGGTAGCAGAAATGTTGCGATCAAATCGTGCATGACAGGCAACGAAAAAGCGTTCGCCATCGTTATCCCAAGTATTAAACATTAGGCCGTCTCGGCGAACCTCATTGCGAGTAAAGCCAAGCCAATGCCCGGCGGTTTGATCATATCGCTCGAAAAACAACGTTGGTGTGACTGTTGCACCCACTGGTGTGACTGAAAAGGCCCGGTTGTTGTAGTCGCTCGAAAAGCTAATGATTGATTGCGTCGTATCTTGGACTAAGCCTTGTTTGACCTGGATCAGTGCCTTGAGATCGTTACTTTGATTGACCAGATTAAGCGTCCCGTCGGAGTTGTATAGTGCCGATGAGCCTAGCATGATCTTATCTGCGCTAATGCTGCTGATTGCCGCATCAGGTATCCATGCTTTACCGGTAATGATCGTGTTTCCCGCATCAAGGATTAGCGATTTTTTCCCGTTGCTTACCTGGATCAAAGTGTCTCCGCCAGCTTCCTGGTTGATCTGACTGATCACGTCGCCTTTAGCAACCCGAAGATTGATATCGTTCTTGAGCTGAGTGATCTGCGAGTTGTAGTCGTCTTGAGATACCTTTGTCGCGATCAAGTTGGACAGCTGAGTGATTTTGCTAGACCCGTCTGAGTTGTAGACCTGTGCCTGGACGCCTTCTACCCCTACCGCCAATTGAGTCAAGCTGGTTTGAGTGTCGTTTTTTAGTTTGGTTAAGTTTACGTTCCATTCGTCGGCTTTTTGTGTGACGAGTGATTGAGTGTAATCTTGCGTCGCATAGCCGCTCAACATGCCAGTCACTTGGCTTGATGTGACCTTCTCTTGGATCTGCTCAGCTTGCACAGTTAGTGAAGATTGCAGTTGACTAACCGTCCCGTTGATCTTGTCCACGGCGGTCTGGTCTGCTTTGAGCGTGATTGCATTTTTATTTTGATTGATCGCCGTTGTGTTGGCAGTGATAAGATTGCTCAGGGAAGTGACGTCCGTTTGTGTTGCATCTCTAACCCACGCTGACCAGCTGTCGGCAAATCGTCGTGTATAGCGATTATTTGACTGGTCGGCAATTACTGTTTGAGTGATTCGGTCATCCTCTGAGCCTTCAACCGTCAAATACCACCAAGCTGTTTCGTTAGGCGCGTTGGTCACTCCCCCTTTAAGGAATTCGTGACAAGGCGTTTTGATGTTGTTTAGATCAACCGTATCGGTGACGATTACCCATTGAGCTTGGCTCTTCAAGTTATTCAGATCTCCGGACATACCGCTGACTTGAGAGCTAATTCCCGATGCAGTCTGCTTAAGCGTACTGATGTCGCCCTGCGCACTGCTCATCTGACTGGTCAGTGTATTAGCGGTGGACTGCAATGTGGAGATGTTTCCTGCATTATCACTGGTCGTCTTCTTAAGCCCTGACACGTCCGACTGGAGCGTAGAAATATTACCTTGCGCATTGGTAAGCGTAGTTTGAACGCCTGATACCGTAGACTTGAGTGTGGATATATCACCTTGCGCATTGGTAAGTGTCTGACTAAAACCACTAGCATTCGTCTTAAGTGTATTGATATCACCAGCTGCATCGGCGTACTTGGCGTCAAGACCATCAGCACGTGACTGCAAAACAGCCACATCGCTCTTGGTGTTAGCGAGTGTCTGCGTAGTACCCGTTGCATCCGTCTGGAGTTTGCTGATATTGCCATTGGCAGTCGCAAACTCGGCGTCAAAACCATCGGCACGCGTCTTGAGCTGGGCGATGTCGCCTTGTGCGTTTTTGATTTGAACGCTGGCATCACTTGCCGTTTGCTTGGCAATGCTGGCATCCCCTTTTGCGTTAGCCGCTGTTAAGCTGGCTTCGCTTGCAGTTTGGACGGCGACTGTCGCATTAGACTTTGCGTCGCTTGCTTGGATAACAGCGCTATTGGCCGTGGTCATTGCGGTGGTGGCATCACCTTGCGCGTTGGTTGCCGTTAGGCTAGCTCCGCTGGCTGTTTGCACAGCAACAGTTGCATTTGATTTCGCATCGCTAGCCACCGCGACAGCACTGTCGGCGGTTTGCTTGGCTACCGTGATGTTACCGGAGTTATCAGACACAGCTTGCTGAATTTGCTTCGCCGTTTCTTGAATTGTTGAAATGTCGCCGGTGTTATCTGCCACTGTGGTTTGCAACAATCCCACATCGGACGTTACCTTCGTGATCCCATTTGCGTTGGCATTTGCTTGGCTTGCCACTGCCGCTAGATTATTTGCCACGCTGGAGGCACTCTCAACGGCACTGTCAGCCGTTGCCTGCGCCGCGTTGGCTAGTTCCTTAGCACTAGCAACATCACTATCCATCGCCTTCTTGGCGTCACTCAGTGCGTTGGCTTGGCTAGCCAATTCTTTAGCATTCTCGCTAGCACTCTCAACGGCGCTGTCAGCCGTTGCTTGGGCGGTGTTGGCTAACTTCTTAGTCTCCGCCACGTCACTGCTAAACGCAGTCTTAGCGTCACTCAAGGCGCTGGCCGTGCTGTTATAAGCAGCGCTTGCCTGTGCCGCATATGAAGATAGGCTCTTGGCTTGAATAGTTAGACCGGCTTTGGTATCAGCGATATCGCTCTTAGCTACTGCTACGTCTGACCGTGTGGTGGCCACGCCTGCCTGCACCGCTGCTACGCTTGATTTTACGACAACAATATCAGCTTGTGCTGCGCTTGCTGACTTCTTAGCTTCATCAGCCGCCGCTAAGGCTTCGGTACGAGCGCTTGAGATTGACGCACTGGCTGAAGCATAGTTTGAATCGATCAAGTCAACGTTGGATTGTGCCGCATCCCACGCACTAACAGCCCGGCTCATCGCATCGTTAGCACCTTGCTTAGCATCGCTCACGGCCGAGTTGATATCATCGATCGCCTGGCTGTTGACTTTCGACTTTTCGATTGCATCGTTGGCATACGCTACGGCACTGTCAGCGGCGGATTTTGCGGGAATCACGTTAGCACTAATTGCTGAATCAATTTGATCAGCAATTGTTCCATAGATCCGATTACCGTCACTCTTGCGCACAACCAACCCCTTGGGACCAACTAAGGCGTAAAAGTTTTTCCCATTGGTCGAGTAACCGAAGGTTTTGCCACCGCCGAGCCCCGTTGTGTCATAGCCCCAACCAATGTAGGCGCCACCGACGGGCGCTTGGGGGTTGTACGGGTCTTTGTTAATGTCAGCCCCTGTAAGAGTGGTACTCAGGTTGTATTTGAGCTTGTCGGTCTTTGCAAAGTTGAAGCCGATTTTCACACTACTGGTTCCGATCGTCCCCTCACTTGAATACTGCCATATATCGTAGTTAGCCGGTTCGGTGTCACTGATTAACCAGCGGAGGCTCCCACTAGCGGTCACCTCGCTATCCGTAAACTTGGATAGGTAATCCTCGTTACTGATCAGTAGTCCAGTTGAGTAACCCTCGCTTAGCCAATTGGCGTGCAAGGCATAGTAGTCATTGAAGGGGTCGGAACTATTGGTTAAATCGGCAAAGTAGTATTGGCTAGTTGATAGCCCTAATTCGGTTGCATTTTTTATTGTAAATTGTGGTTCATTAACTACGCCTTCGTAGGTGTGGTAACCGTGCCAGTAAAGTCCGTATTGTTTGGCTTTGGCGATATGTCCGCTGGCACACGGATCACGGATGATCCCATGCCCCAGCCGGATTAAAACGCCTTGCACTCCAGAATTTACCAACCCAGCCCAGTTAACGTCATTTGGTGCTTGTTGACTGCTCAGATTGATGAAGTTCAAGGTTTGAACCAAAGGTATTCACCTCGTTTTGCGTCCATACGCTTTTTTCTGTGTTGCTTAGCATTTCAGCCACTCGTTCGTTCATATTGTTTAACGCTTGCGTTATCTTACGGCTATATCCACTCTGGTAATCAAGGATATTTTGGGGGTTAGTGTTTAACGTTAGCTGGGTTGGGTTAGTTGGTGACTCTGGATACCACGTATAACCAACTACTGCTAGGTGCGTTAAAATCGACCCGTCCTTGACTTTGAGTGTCATTATATCGCCGGCGATTGGCTTGAAGTTCTCAAAGGTTGTTACATCGACCGACAAGGCCGGTTCAGGTTGAAGTTTAGATAAGGCGTATTCTTCCATTGTCTTAGCGTCTGTGAACCGGCTATCATCGATTGGTTCCATCGGGTGTTCCCCGTACTTATCGATTGAGCTTTGTACTTTAGTTAAAAACGGCCGGAAATAGTAATACTCTACCGTATTGCTAGTTGATTCCGTATCGCCTTCAGATTCACCATCAGTACCATTTTCAATCAGGCTTTCCGGGTTCAGCCACGTGCCGTTGTTAATGAAAGCACTAGAAAAGGCGCCCGGAATGGACGCCTTCGTTACTCCCACATGCAGGTGATCAGTCCGCCGGTAACCGATCACGTCACCGGTTTTAACCGTGTCACCAACATTAACAGTGATATCGTTCATTGAGCTAAATGCTTCTTGGTATTCCACATTGTATCCATCGTCAGAGTGAGTAACCACGTAGTAGCTAATCGATGGACCACCGTAAGACTTGATAGTCACCTTCCCACCGTGGATAGCGTGAACTTCACTGCCTGGGTGATCTACCGAGCCAAAGTCTAGTCCATCGTGAAAACCATTTTGGCGAAATTCTCCGCCGGCATTCACTCCGAATAATTGGGCGCCAGTAAATGAACCTTTACCCACACTTGGAAACGGCCATCCCCAGGTACCACCTTCCGCCGACTCGGTAGTGGTTTCGGTTTCGGTCTCTAATGAATACCGAGCCCCAATACACATTACCTCGTTTGTAATGGAAGTGGAATCAGACGTTAGCTTAATCTCGGTGGTGTTTCGCAAGTAGTCTAGCCGGTTGCCATGATCATTTTGAAAACTGTTCAAGTCATAAACTCGAATGTGGCGGTTGTCTGGATAGATAATCGCCGTGGGCCAATGGTCAACGATCTGGCTTAACATGTCCGAACCACTACCTTCAGTGATTTCTTCAATCCGGGTCTTATCAAAGTTCCCAATTACCTCCCAGGTAAACCCAAGAGAGTTACCCTTTAGGTAAGTTGAAAGCACATCATCGACTGAATAATACTTTTGGTTTTCACCAGTATCTGATTCGTCCGTCTTAGTAACGGTAGTTGTCGTGTTCCCATTCTGAGTTGTCTTGCTAGTCCCTTTAGAATCTGCCGTTAGTGCATCTTCAGCTACTCGAACGTCAGTTTGGTTATTATTACTTGGGTCGCTTTGATCAATGTAGTTCTTGTAAATACGAACCCGGCTTAACTCGGTGTAAACGTGGGTCGCCACAATATCTTTGGCACTCACTCCCTCCGAGTAGTTGGGTTCTGCTTGCTTGATGATATACTCTTGCCCATCCCAGAATAGGGAGGCTTCACTATCAAGCATGGCATAAGCAAGGGAGTTATCTTGCTTAGCCGTGAATTGTAGACTGAAGGACGAGTTCATATCCCACGTGATGTAGAACGTATCCGGGTCAATGCTGTTTAGGGGCTCCCGTTCGGAGCGTTGGGAGCCTTGCACGATTAATTTTTCGTTCGTCTGCATTTAGATGTACACAAATGGAAAACTGAAGGTTATATCAAGGCTACTAGCTCCGGTTGCCTCGATATGATTCCACCCCGGTTCCAGGGTTAAGTTTCCATAATCAGTGTTGTTACTAGCCGGTTGTCCGTTTAACGTGGTTGTTATCCCGTCTAGTATGATTGTATCGTTCGATGTTGCAGGATTCGTATAGGTATAAGTCGAACCATTGTTCGTATTTTCTAACTTTAATGAACTACCGTTGAATTTGATTTTGATTTGCAAGTCGTGCTTTTCAAAATATGGATCCACGATGATATCACCGGCGTTAAACACATCAAACTCTGGGGTTGTGAAATGGTAGTTCAGCTTTTGCCCAGCCGGTATCCCCATTTCGAGTTGTGACTTTTCAGCAATGTTATCAGCGTCACTGCGATACAAAGAGTAACGATAACCGCTTGGGTTATCGAAGTTCTCTGTGAAAGTGCCCCAGTGACTGTAAGCCTCTTCCATCGGAGCAATCGTTGGGAGATTAGCTACCACAAAGCGTACTATTGATTTCTCAGTGTCCGTGCGGATGCGGATTAATTCCCGAGTCGCAAATAGGCGGTTAATCTGATGTTTGATTAACTTGTAGTCCTGGTAATCCCGGAAGGTGAAATAAAACTTAGCCGGTACTTGGTAGTTATTGATTGTCTTGTAGACAAATGAGGCGCCATCGACACCAGCAATCTGATTAAATTGATTGGTGTTAGCCGGTGTTGCATCGTCCCCAAGGTAGTGGACACCGGGGATCTTGTCAGCAATATCGAATTCATCACTGTTACCAATCTTCATATACAAGTGTGGGTCTTGCATTAGTCAATTTCACCTCCTTAGGGTCTCATATAGTCCGCCAGGACTTGGTCCCGGCCATAATCACGGTAGAAGTTCATTCGGTTGTTCCGGTTGGTCATCGGATTATTGGTCAAATCAAGGCTAGTAATGGCATCAATTTGTTGTTGCGATAACCCAGCGATCGTCCCTAACAAGTTGATCACTTGCATTAGCCGACTATCAACCTGGTTAGTCTGTCCTTGGTCAACCTTCTTGATTCCTGATCCACCGCCGTCCGTTTCCATCCGGTTGATGGTCTCACCTAACAATTGTTTAGCCCGTGGACGCTTGCTAATATCCAGCGGGATAACAGCCTCTGGTAAGTCACCTTCGGCTAATTCAGCAATCATGTGTTGACTTGGAAATCCACCGTTAGCATACCAGTGGTTAGCCTTCCAAAATTTCTCGGCTTGTGGTGCGCCACCGTAGCGTTCGGTTACGTATGACTTCATCCACTTTAACTGAGTGATAGCATTGGTTCGCCAGTCTTTCCCGGCGGCCGCCATCTTGGATCCTGGTAAGGCTTGTGGAATCCCGTAAGCGCCCGAGGATCGGTTAGTAGCGTTAAATCGCCAGCCAGATTCGTGGTTAGCAATATAGTTGATCGCACTGTACCAACTCGAAGAAATTCCGGCTTGCTTCATCCAGTGCTTGTGGTCACCAGTTGGCGCGGCACTTGTTCCGTCTGGATTCATTCCCGTGTCAGCTTCCTCAGCAATCTTCTTGATTGGAGCCTTAATCGCCGTTAAGAATCCTTCGGCCATCGCTTGCCCTAAGGTTGAAACTACCTTAACGCTATCGGTAAATGAAGTCTTATCAAAGAAAGCCTTTTTAAGCCACTTCATTTCATTCTTACCGGTCAAGCGGTCAATCCACTTGTCGGAATCGTCCGTCCCATCAGCATAGTGCGAAACCCCAATTGTGCTCATCACACTGTGAGTATCCTCACCACTTAAGACTTTAGTTCCTTTTGGTGCGTTTGGAATCAAGACGTTACGTTCGTTGAACATTTGCCATGGTTTGTTAGGAAATTTGACTAATTCCTTCCAATGTGGACGCACGCTATCGTTAACCAGCATGTGTCCGCCTGGGTGGCCACCGAGGGAGTCGGTTCCATCAGCGTAAGCGATGGTAGATAGATTCTTGCTCCCGCCAAAGTCACTAATTACGGCGTTAACCCCTTTGATCCCACAGTTCATCTTGCTTACGATCGACTTCATCGAGGATGCGGCATAGTCAGGCAACTTCCCGAAGCCAGCCTTGAATTCATCCCGAACGGAATTAATCCACGATTGCCATCCTTTCAGGAAGCTATCTTGGAACTTAGCGCGACGGCTTTCAATTGACTTGAAGTTATTGTAAGCCGCTGTATCAGCCTGATCTAATCCCTTTTGTACTGGGTTTTTAACATTGCTCCAAACGTCTCGCCAGTTCTTTTCAAATGACCTTCCAAAGGATTTGAGCTTGGAAGTCATCGAATTAGTGGCGCTATTAAACTTTTCAACAAAGCTTGATTTCTTGCCACTCAAAGCGGAGTTAGCGATGTTAGCTTGTTCGGAGATTTGTTTACCAAATTTGTACTTGTCTAGGGTCTTGGAGAATGACTTAACGTCCGTTTCTAACTTAGCAAACCCATTCTTGCTTCCTGTCAGCATTCCGACGGCTTTAGCCATCGCTGTAAAGCGGGTGGTAGTCGTCCTAATTGCCTTGGCCATCGAGTTCCAATTATTAGATGAACCTTTGATCTCCTTGTCCATTGACTTGAGTTTGGAGCCAATCTTCGACTTTTGAATCTCGTCACCGAGCTTCTTTAATTCTGCGCCGATCTTAGTGCTCTTTAAGACTCTACTGAGTTTTGGCAGCTCGTTGTTCATCGCCTTAAAAGCATCGTATTTGGCCATCGAGCCTGTAAACCTGGATAGGTATTTGAAGGCGTCCCCAATATCTTTAATCGGTTTAGCCATCTTTTTCCAACTCGAGGTTGCGCTAGTTAGGCGCCTATTCATAGCGTTGAGTTGCTTAGTCGGGTCATTCTTCCTAATTGAGGCTTTCAGCTTAGCTAATGAGCTAGTGTAGGATTGAATTGCCTTGTTCATCGCCTTAACATTGGCGATATCTTCTTTGGAGTAGTTATTACCACCTAATGATTCAACGGCATCGGCGCTGTATTCCTTCTTAGGAGATGATTTCTTTTTGCTAGTGGTCTTCTTGCCAATTAGCTTATCCCACCAGTCGCCTAAACCTTCCCAAGTCTGTTTCCAGCTCTTGGATAGGTTGCCCCAAGCTTTACTCCAGCCATGCTTGGAGAATAGCAGTTCCATCGTCTTAATGGTCCCTTTGGTAAACTTAACAACCGAGTTGGCCATCTTGCCCCCAATCGATTCACCGATCATTGAACCAATTGCGGCACCTGCTGGGCCACCAAAGTAACCCCCAATTCCCAGGCCAAGAAGTCCCCCAATACCTTTACCGGCATTTTCAACCCTATCCTTTTTCTGGGTAAACGCTTTTCCAATGTCCCATAAGCCGGCGGCAATATTGATTCCTAAGAATAATTTACTCCCCAGGAACTTACCAACGGCCCCAAGTTTAGAGGATAACTTAGTTGCCGTGGCCATCTTGCCAATAAAACTTGTCCCGGCCTTAGCGCCTTCCTCACCAGCCGCCGCGGAAACCTTGCTAAACCAGTTGCGAGGGTTTAATAGGCTGAACCCTTTTGAGAACGCCTTAGTGGCAATGGAACCAAGTTTTAAGAAGGTCTCCGGCACGATCTTATTTCCGCCCCGAAAGACAGTCTTCATTTCGTTAAGAATGCTCCCGCCATATGAACGGCCCAATTTAACCGCCCAGTTGTTGCTAAACATTCCCTTCAAAGCACTAAATAAGCCCTTGCTTTTACTAAATACCCCGGTAATTCCACCGAGTAGTTTAGTACCGATTAAGGCTCCTTTAGCTCCGAGTGCATCGATGACGGCAGTTGGTAAGAACATCCCTAGCACTAGCCGTCCAGCACCCTTAACCTTGCTTAGGAACCGTGCGACAAAGCCTACACCGGCTTTAGCGCCGGCTTTTTCGCTTGTCCCAGTAGCGCCCACATCGATTGCTGTGGTTGCTACATCAACAGCAGTGTTTACCGCCGATCCGCCACCGCCTTTACCGGTCGTACCCGACACGGCGTTGGTAGTGGCTTTTTGATCTGCTAGCCCGAGTGATTCCTTTTGGAGTAGGATCATCTCTCGCATTAAGGAATTTTGTTCTTTGAGTTCCTTATTTTGAACACCAAATACGGTCTGAAGGTCAAGCGATACTGCTCGGACCCCACTAATTGCTGTATGGAATAGCCGAAGACCAATGACAATTCCAGCTATCGTTCCGGCAACCTTACCAAGGTTGCTGGCTAGTCCCCCGTTTCCTTCACCAGATAGCCCCGGGATCTTCGAAACCAACTTTCCGATTGCGGAGGCAGCCTTACCAGCTACATTGGCCACATTAACTAGCCCAGTGGCAAAGCCACCAATAAAGGAAATGATGGATCCGGAGTGCTTACCAATCGTAGTGGCAAAGTTTGCCACCGTGGTGGAAAAGTTCTGGATCTCTCGTTGGCCCTCTTTAGAGGCGACCCACTTACTGAAGCCTTGGGTAACTTGGTTAACTGCCGGCAGTAACTTTGTTCCCATGTTGATAGCGAGGTCTTGGACACTAGCTTTCAGCACATCAACCTGCATCTTGGTGGATTCCATGTTCTTTTGAGCTAGTTTGTGAACGTAACCATTACCCTTTTCGGCTTCATTAACTTTGTTAATCAAGTCAGTTAACTTTTGATCGTTCTTTTCCAAGCCACCGGCAGATTGTGCCAGAATTTGTGCTGCTTGTTGACCAGTAGTTCCGAAGACGGCTTTAAAGAAAGCTCCACGGTCAGACTTTGATAGCTGGTTGGTGTGCTGGTTAATGGTCTTGAAAATCTCGTCGATAGATTTAAGACTCCCAGATTTATCCTTGAAGTCATTAATGGATAAGCCCACACCCTTCAAAGCGGCAGTTGCTCCGGCTGTTGGTGCGATCAAGCTGTTAATGGTCTTACGTAACCCAGTCCCAGCCCGAGTACCTTCGACCCCGGCATTAGAAAGTTCACCGAGGGCGGCAGATGTTTGCTCGACTGAAAAACCGGCTTGACTAGCGGACGCCGATACGTAACTCATCCCCAATCCCAAGTCTTGGAAGTTGGTAGCGGTCATATCGGCGGCGTAAGCCATCGCGTTGACTACCCGTTCGGTGTTCTTACCCATTTTAGTGGCGTTTTCAGACCTCAAGCCGAAGGCGTCTAAAGCGCTTGATGCGTTCTTGACCACATCGGTAAAGTCGTCACCAGTTGCCCGAGTAGCTTCCAACATTGACTTCATCGACCCTAGGGCAGATTCAGATGAATACCCACGCTTGACCAGTTCGGTATACTGATCAGCAATTTCTTTTTGGGTCAGTCCGTACATCTTGGAGTATTTGGAAGCGTCCTGTTGCATTAAAGCCAGGTTGCGGGTAACACTCGTAGCCCCTTCACCACTGGTAATCAGCAAGTTCTTAGTCGTGACCCATTGGGCCTGCAATTCAGACGCCATAGACACTGACTTACCCATCCCAGCAGTAAATATTCCCAACCCGATCGTAGCACTAGCAAATCCTGATCGTGCCGAGGCTAAAAAGGCCCGAGTGTGGGTAGTGGCTTGGTCAGCCTTAGTTTCCACAATTGATAAGGCACTACTGATCCGGCGTAAGCCAGTTGGGTTAGCTCTCGCACTCTCCCGGCGTAGTTCTGCTAGCTTCGTGGCGGAATTATTAGCTTCGGTAGCCTGTTTAGCCATCTCACTCGCTGTGGCAGTGATACTCGACTTAACGGAGGCTTGTGTAGACTTGAGTTGGTTGTAGCGGGCCGTTAATGATTTAACCTTGTCCGCTAGTTCCTGGGCTCGATCGGAGGCAGAACCGTTTTCAGCAATCTCCTTGTTTAATTGGGCAATAGCAATCTTACGAGCGTTATTTACTCGATTTATTGCCGTCGTTGTCGAGGTGTAGGAACCTTCTAGCCGTTTAGTCTCAGCCATCAACCGGGAAGTTGCCGATGCTTCCGCATGGTATTGGTTCTTCATTGCCTCAAGCTCAGCCTTTAAAAGCTGGGCTTTTGTCTTATTTGAAGTAAATAGCTTACCCTGTTTATCTAGGGATGCACTATATGACTTAGTGATTGATTCTAGGTTTGCGGTGTATCGGCGGGCGCTCTCTAAACCGTCACCATACTGGGAAATTGACACCCGAGCGGATTGAATGCCGTTCTTTAAGACGTTGATTTGGTGTTGGTAATTCTCGATTTGACGGGCATTACGGGCATAAGCCACGGCGTCCTTTTCGATCATCTTACCGTTCTCATCAGCGCTCTTTTGTAGTTCTTCGTTCCGCTTTTTGAGTGTATCTATAATCTGGGTGTAGTTCTCGATCTGGCGCTTTGATTCCGTGATCTTGAAGTTGTAGGCGCTCATCACACCTTCACCTTGTTGAATTGTTTCAAAGCCTGACCGCATTGCCAACTTCATCGCCGACGCTTCCGCCTTCATTTGGCGGAGAGTGACGGTGACCCCACGGTCTTGCATATCGACCGAGAACGTATATCCATCAATTGCGGTCAATCTTTTCTCCTCCTCTCTTGTTTGATCACTTCGTTAAATAAGACCTGCCTTCCTTGCTAGGATTAGCGGGTCTTGTACCCGATCATCTCGGGATTTGGCGTTAATAACTCGGGTCATATCATCCATGCTCGTATTATAGAACTCAGTGGGCGGGACCCCATTTTGTAGCATTACTCGCGCCAGGTAATCAATGTCTTGGGAGAATTGGTTAAGGTCCCAGATTAGACGGTCTCTTTTGGTTTTGGGTCATCTTGGTCCGCCACTGCCGGTTCGTCGATCCCCATTACATCCTTAATACTATCGATACTTGGAACAGTCATCGCTAGGAACTTATCGGCCGCTTCAGCATAAAAGTCGAAAACGTCTGAGTAAGAAATATCCTTGAGCTTGTTGGCGTCCGTCTTGGAAAGCCCAAGCAACTTAGCGGTTTCTTCTAAGACCGCCGAAGAAATCACGTCTTGGTAACCCATCAAGGTTACGCTATCGTTTTTTGCTTCATAGTCGCTAATCTTGTTAAACAAGCGAATCAACCCGGCGTTAACGAGTTGCACGTTTGTATAAGTATCGAGGATTTCAAAATCCTTGCCGAATGCTTGCTTACCATCAAAATGAACTACTTTTGCCATTTATTTTCTCCTCTGTTCTGTGTTAGTTTCGTCTCACGTTTAATTTTCGTCTCTGTTCGTTGCCTACTTAATAATTAACTACCGGCCTTAGTCGTCGGTGTAGTGCCTGGCACAGGTGCCGTCGTTACGGCGGCATCGCTACTGGTTACTCCTGCGCCAGAAGTTATTTTGAAGCCGAGATATTAGCGACGGACTTGTCTAATGTAGACGTAACCAAAGTTTGGCCCGGCGCACACATATCAAAGTAGGCGCTCTTAGTGAAGTCACTCACGGATGAGTCTGCCACAGCAATAGCCGCTTCGCCTGGAAATCCAGAGAATCCAAGAGACGTGAAGACCAGGTTATCGTCTTCACGTGTTTCAGCGGTATCAGTGTTAGTCTGAATGTTTTGGGAGGCTTCCGTCACCTTGCCCCGACCGAAGCCATAGAAGATAGACTTACCAGACGTTGGCGAAGTCGATTCAATGATCAACCCCGCATCCGGTAATGTGGTGCCGTCCGTGTAGGCACCCTTAACACTCGTTTCTACCCGGCCGAGTAGCTTTTGCTTAACGACAAAGTTAATTGCGTTAGCGTCAATTGCGACAGACGGTGCGGAAGGTGGGTTAGATACATCCACAATCGTATCGTTACCTGGGATCTTAGCTGGCGTCCCGGATAAACCGGTGATGTTCGCCGTCTTAGTCCCTAAGTTCCCATTGCCTGGGTTGGTATCTACCACGTAGACACCATCAGTGGACAAGCCCTTATCGGCGTCCTTAATTACCTGGCCGTCAGGACCGACAAGCCAGAAGTAAATACGCTTTAAACCAATGTTAGCCATTCTGCGTATCCTCGCTTTCTTGGTAGTTAAATTTCAGTGTGTTTAAGATGTTCATTGTGTCGGGGGTGATTATGTGCCCGGCATCGGCGTAGCACCGATAACCGTGAGCACGTAAAAAGGCTTTGACCGTTTTTTCGATCAAAGCCATATCCTCTTGGTAGTCTTTGGGGTAATAAAACTGAATCTGAATCCGGCGATGCGTGCTAATCACATCGTTGTTGCCATAATTAGCATCCCCGGCGGCATTCTCCCCCACCACAATGATTAAGTTAGTGTCATCAACGTTATCGTTATCGATCGAGTACGTACAGATGTTGCTCTCAGTTAAACCTGGGAGCTTGTCTAAGTTGTCGATCAATAGGCTAGTGACGATCATTGCTGGAGTCATTAGCCTTCACCTCCCGGCCGGAAGATAGTGCGGGCTTTATCAGCCATTGCCTTGCCCATCCGTTCATCGTTTTCATTCCCTAATTTCGAGATAAAATCGTGCCATTCTTCCGGTTGGGCGTGAGACCACGGCCCACCATAGCGGTTTTTGACGTCCCACCCATCATTTAGTAACCGGGCGATGTAAGCCTTCTTTCCCTTGCGAGAAAAGCCAATCTCGTATGCCCCGTTATTTTGAATCTCGTGGGTTAACGTATCCGCTAGATGCTGTTGACCATTTAGGTAAACAACTGACCGGCGGTGTTCGTCCAGGAACCGTTGCATTGATTTCTCGTATACATCAGCGCCTGCCTTGTTGATCTTACGCCGGTTATTAACCGTAATCTTTTTTTCTAAATCGTTTAAGAAGTCGTCAAAGCCGTGGCTAGTCATTTCGTTAGCCATGATCTACCACCTTCTTAGAACAAGTGATCAAATCGAATCCATCAGGTGGTAAACCATCATCGTAAGTAATACTTTCAATGGTGTATTCGTCTTTACCCCAGTGAATCAACAAATCACTTGTAATACGTTTGTCGTGGCGCACAAAGAAGACGGCTGCGTTCTCAATCTTTGCCCCCGCCAGATTTAGCGCTTGTGTTTGGGTTAACGTCCATTTGCCGGCCCATTTTGTAAATTTGATTTTAAAAGCACTTTCTTGTTTACCTGTATTCGGGTTACGTTTGCCAGTTGGATCATTAGCACCAAAATCAAGCTTAATAGTCATCCGAGAAGGGTTCAGATTCTTCGCCATCGTCATCATCCTTATCTAGTTGCGCTACTTGGTACCGATAATCGTCTTTCATTGAATTAATCAACGAGTACATTACCATCGGTACCTCATAAGTTTCTTGGGTTGATACTGCTTGACGATTAGTATACAGGTGCGATACCTCTACCATAACCGCCGTATCGAAAATATCGTTATTGTCGAAAAAGGTGTCAATCTGCTCACCAACTTGATTGATTACATCAGTCCTGGCAGTCTTGATTAACAGTGTTAACAGTTCATCATCATCTTGACTATCTAGCCGGAGGGAGTTGCGAACTAATGACAACGTGCCGTCATCAACAGTTGTTTTTAACGCCTTTATTGTCATTTCAATACCTCCTTATTATCCCACAAGCGCTAACAAGTCACTCTTATTTGCACTTGCTTGGTAACTGATGTGGTGAGCGTCAAGGTAATCCTTGATCTGCTGAACCGTTTGGTCATTGGTTGGCTTTACGTTCCCATTTGGATCAAACGTTGATGTTGCTGGAGCGGCACTGCTATTCGTGCTACTATCAGTTGCCGTTGTTGCTACAACAGCGGTTGATCCTGCTTCACTTGAACTTGCCCCGCTTGAACCCGACGACGGGGTACCTGCCCCATCATCGGACGGGGCTAGCTTTTTGCCGCTACTTCAGCAATCCGGAAGGCATTTGCCAGCTTGATTTGGTGGTCAAACCAAGCAGTAACGACAAACTTTTCAATCCCAGTGTCAACGTCCTTGTCTTGCTCGTAGAGGGTATCGATGTCGTAGTTGTAGTGTGAGTAGGAGAAGTCCCCAATCACTGGTAAGGAAGCGGCATCCGTGAAGACAACCGGCTTACCCAGTACAGCGGACGGTTGAGCACCGTAAAGAGTAGCTGAACCGTTAGAAAGCGTCTTGACGATACTCAGATAGTCCTTGTAGGCCATCACGATCGTGGCGTTTTCACGATATGATTCAGGCAGGTCAGCTATGGCTTGTGTGATAGCTTCGTACAGGTCAACCCCAGTAACGTGCTTGATGTTAACCGTGGACTTGTCGTAGAAGCTCATGTGACTTTCAGCGGGCTTTGATACTGGATCAGGGGCAAATGCTACCGAACGTTCCTTAGTAGTCACCCCGTTGCGCAGGCCTTGTTCAATGTATTGGGTAAGGTTAGCGTCGGATCCTAACAGCACCGTTTCAGAAATCCCAACCTTAACCTTGAACTTGTTCCGAGTGAAGGAAACCGTGTCACCCTTGGCTTGCATTTCATTAGCAGTAGCAGTGTCTTGGATAAAGTCAGAATCATCTAACGTGAAAGTAAGTCGTGGGATTTCTAGGTTAGGGATCTGCGTAACCATAGAAATGTCACGGAGCGGGTTAGTTTCTTCTGGTGCGGCAATAATGTTAGTGGAAACAGTCTTTGGTAAGAACTTGGAACCACCAGTGGTGCTGTCATCACCGAGGGCTTGGTAAATTTCAGCGCTCACAGCTTGCTTAGCCATCGTGTTACGAACGAGTTGAGCAAAGGCATGGTTCTTCCGTTCTTCCGGTGACTTTTGAGCTGGTTCCTTTGAGTCCTTGAGCTTTACTTGTTGCTTAGCCTTTTCTTCCTTATATTGCTTGTTCAAGGTTTCGTAGCGAACTTGAAGGGCATCAACCTTCTTTTGTTGTGCGCTGATGTCTTCAGTAGTTGCGGAAGGGTCAGCAGCTAATACGCTTAATTGTTCGTTGGCGTCCTTCAATGCGGAGCCAATGTTTGATACGTTGGTCTTTAACTCATAAAAGTTCATTCTATTATTCCTCCATATTTTGTAATTCGATAGTTAAGACGGTTGCCTTGTCTAAAGCTTGCTTGCGGATTTTATCCCGCCATTCCTTAGCCGGGTCATTAGCTGCCGATTGGGCTAGCCGTTGAGCCAACTGGGTTGGGACGTTGCAGAATTGCTTTAAGAAGCCTGGGTCAGCGCACGCCGCCATATTGTTAGCGTCGATTACTTCGGTTGCTAGCCCGTAGTCGACGGCCTCTTGGGCAGTTAACCATGTTTCATCGTCCATCAACTGGTGTAAGGTGTCGGCATCTAACTTGCCACTGGCTTTATCAAGGTAGGTTGTTACACTTAGCTCCCCGATCCGGTCTAAGTCATCTGCTTGCTTGCGTAAGTCGTTAGCGTTCCCCATTGCCATGGTCCACGGGTTGTGGATCATCATCATAGAGTTTGATGGCATAAAAATATTGTCACCGCTCATTGCAATAACGCTTGCGATTGAAGCCGCCAATGCATCCACATACACGTTGATTTGGGCTGGATTGTTCTTTAACATGTTGTAAATTGCGATTCCTTCAAACACTGAACCGCCCGGACTATTGATATGCAAATTGATCGTATCAACATCACCGAGCTGTTTAAGTGAATCTCGGAAACCAGCGGCGGAAGTATCGCTCTCATACCACTCATCGCTCACAATCTCACCATCAATAAACAAGTCAGCTTCATTGTTGCCCGCTTGTTGCTTGATCGTCAGATACTTTGGTAGTTTGTTCATCTTCATTCTCACCCCCTTTCAGTGGGTTATCCGTGTCAGCGCGCCCTTTGCTAATTTGATCAGAATCGATTGGATATAGGTCACCAGATAGCCACAATTGATCGGCATTCTTAGCGTCACTTGGTGGCAATTCTTCGAGCTTACGAAGGTCATTAACACTCGCAATCCCGTTACGGATCATCATTTGGTAGAAATTAGTACGGGCGGCCGTGTCCCCACGGAGGAGCCCGTTAACGTTGAACTTAAAATAAAAGCCCCTAGCCCGTTGTTCGGGCGTTAGAAGTTTGCGATTAAATTCAGCTTCATACTGTTTGACGATTGGTAGCAAGGTCATTTCCACAAATTGGGTCATTACTTGTTCCGCCGTTGTGTTGGAGTGGGAGGATCCCAACTCACTCAAGAATGAGATTGGAATATTAAAGGCCGTGGCGATGCGGGAGCGGGTAATAGATTCCACAGTTGACAAGTCACTCGGTTGAAAGTTCGTTGCGAACCGGTCATATTCAAACCCTTTTTCCTGCACCACAGCCCCACCGTTATCTTTGATCATCCGGACAAAGTCTTGGATCATCGCTTGCCGTTTCTCTGGTGAAATACTCCGGTCGTACTTGATAATATAGCTGTCTTTTTTATTCATCTCAGACAACGAAAAATCTTGTACTGACTTTTGGAAGGTCAACGGTCCCTTCAATACATCGAGTGGTGAGATGCCCAGTGTTCCCGTCAACGGTGAAATATGTTTGACGTGAATTAGGTCAGTGCTTACTAGCAAGAAGTGGTGCTCATCGTCGTTGACTTCATACCAGATAGATCCATCATCAATATTCTTTTTTACGATCACGGTACCGGGGTCAATTGGCCATAAGGCAACTGGGGTGCCTAGACGGTCCCGCTCGATAAAAGCGTAAGCGTTCCCATCGGTGTTTCGTGATACTTCTAGTTGATTCAACAGGGAGTATGCACTCATTGACGGGTTAGCTTCCGTAGTAAGCAAATCTGTTAGTGGCGTGTTAACTTCTTTGTAGTTGTTATATTCGTGGATTGGGAGGCTTGAGATAGTGTTTGCCAAGCGACTAATCACACCAAATATCTCTTCGTTAGTCCGTAAGGCCCCATTGTGGGATCCCCAAAAGTTACTATTTTTCCAATTCGTAAAGTCATAGCCTTGTCCAGCCCATTGATCCGTCTTTTCTTGTGGTTCAGGGCTGAACGCTCGCTTTATGCTTTGCCAAAATCCCATCAGGTTATCACCTCCTTTCCGGGCGGTAGCCTATATTTAGTCACTCGTCTCTATCATTGCTTTGAAGATAAATGCCCAGAATCTTAATCCTTCATAGCAAACCCCGGCGATGATCAGGGGTAACCACCCGCAGTGAAGTGCCCCAATCGCCTTCAAGGAAAATAAAATGGCTAATAATGTTCCAATCATTGCATTACCTCACTATCTGAATGATATAAACATGCTAGTTTGACCGGTACTTTCCAGTTGGACTAACATATCGATAACTGATACGTGGGCATCAAGTGCCGCCGCAAATCCATCGATCTTCCGCGATTTGGAAGTCTTGGTCGGGAGCCAGTTATCATTACGATCTTGTCTTAGTTGTACGTTGTTTAAATACCACTTGAACATGGACTGTTCGTTGAAAATGACCTTGCCATCAAGCAACAGCTCCTTGAAATTCTGCATCGGCCCGCCTAAGGTGTAGAAACCCTGGCGAACAACTTCAGTTGTAAACCCGGCTTCTTCGAGCTCCTTGTTTAAGCGGAGCGCTTTGGCCGGGTCGTAGTTAATCTGTATGATGTTGTACTTGTCGGCTTGTCCTTGGAACCATTCGAGTACGTAGCTATAATCCACGTAGTCACCGGGAACAATAGTAATTTCACCTTGCTTTTCCCATTTACGGATGCGTTCTGGGTTTTTGTCCCGTTCAAAGCGTTTCTCCGGTATCCAGGAATGCTCCAAGATAAAGACACCGCCATCATTGAGTGGGAACTCTAGACAAGCGGAGGTAAAGTCCTCCGTGTCAGATAAATCGTACCCGCCCACACAATCAAGGTCTTCTAAGTCCTCAATTTCAAAGTGGCCTCGGTTTTTCTCCAGTATTTCCGGCGTGATGAAACTCATCTCGTCCGTTTCGGCGAAAATGTTAAACCGCTTGGTTAACCAGTCAGCATAGTTGGCCGGTACCCGCCGATCGTTTTTAAAGTCATTGATCATGTCGGCTAATTGCATTAACCCAATGTTTGGGTTGGCTTTCACCCACTTAGTTGGATCATCGACTTCCTTTTCATCATCAAGCCGAGCAATGTAATAGAAAGTCCGGTTATTGATATCGGCATCGTAGTTCTTTAACGTATCCGTGGCTTGATCGACCATATCAATTAATGGTCCATCGAGCACATACCCGGCAGTCGTAATATACACGATCAGCGGTTGAGTACGGGCGCCACGGGAGTTTTTCATAACGTTAATCAACCCGTAGTCTTGGTACTCGTTGATTTCATCAAACACGGCAAAATGGACGTTTTCACCGTCCTTGTTGCTCTTTTCAGCACTCATCGCCGTTATCTTCCCACCGGTCTCTGGATAGCGGATTTCGCTGCGGTTCGGAATGAACCGTTCCGCTAACCACGGTGATTTTGTAATCATCGACCGAGAAGCTTCATACAAAATGCGGGACTGTTGCTGTGAGTTGGCTAAAAAGTAAACGTTAGGCCCGTTTTCGCCGTCAAAGCCAGCCATATAATCAGCTAGCCCCGACTCGAGCTCCGTTTTACCATTCTTACGTCCCACGAAGATTAATGCTTCCCGGAACCGGCGCTTTTTAGTTTTCCTATCAACCCAGCCAAACATGGAGCCCACAATGAAGTGTTGCCATGGTTGCATAACCAGGTGCTCGAAGTCCCCTTTGGTTGGGTGGCACTTTTTCTCAATGAATTTGATTGGGCGCCATGCTAGGCGCTCATCGAACTCCCACGGGTAGTTAGGATCCTTCTCGGACCGCTTAATATCCTTTAGGTGCCGTTCACACGCCTGTTTTACCTCAATGCTGGCTTCTATGTTGCCAGAAACTACATCTTCAGCGTAGGCAGTCGTCAATAGTACCGGTGAAGGCTGATCAAGGACGTGGAACTTATCACGCTCAGAATGCAGGTAGGTTTGTGCCCACTCCACAATCCCAGCGTAGTCCATCTCCAGTGGGCTAGTCGTCGAAGTCGTCTTCGCCATCGCTTGCCTCATCGCCCTTCATATTGATTGCCATCGACGCCCGTGCGGTTGGTGTCAGCCCGAGGTTGCGGGCTAGTGCATCTAATCGCTGGGATAATTGCATTTTTAACCGGATATCTGGGTTTGGTTTGCCATCGTTATCTCGGCCATGCTTCTTTAACCGCATATTTGCCGACTTGTATTCCATTAGCAGGTCACAGTAGACTGCTAACTCTGAGATGTCCGCTTCGTTAAAAACTTCCGTCTTTTCAAACAGGCCGACAATCCGTTTAAACTCAGTTTTTGCACCTGGGCTCAACCAAGCTGGCGGCTCCATATTCTCGGCAGAAACGGCTAATTTCTGTTCGTTTTTTTGGCGCCGGTATAATTCTTTCTTAGTTTTATTATTAGGATTGCCTAACATCATCTGAAGCCTTGAATTCATCACTGGTCTCGCCATTTTAAGTCCCTCCCCTCACTTTAAAAATTTTGTTGACATCCTCCGGCGGATGGTGTTCAATAATGGTGAAATGAAAAACGAAAACCGCACCGTCCAAACTGGGCGAGTGCGATTTTTTTGTTGCATAAATAAATTTTCAAAAACGAATTTATCGTGAAATAGGGCATGGCACCGCTCTAGCGAACATTAATTCGATAGTTTTTTGGGGTAGGGGGGGTTGTTTTCACTCAAACTTGCACCCGTTAGCGATTGGAAAACCATTATATAGTGCCTGTCGTCGCTTGTGTGCCGTTTTGCCCCCACTTACGTACAACTTTATACCGGTTTAAGTAAAACGCTCTTAGCGGTCTTTATACCGCTTTATCTTGCCTGCTTGCCTTGCTGCCTGGTGGTCTTACCTGCTTACCTTGCTTGCCTTGCCCTGCCTGGTTGCCTTGCCCTGCTTACCTTGCTTGCCTGGCTGTCTTGCCTGGTGGTCTTGCATACGGATCCGTCCGGCACTCAGCTACCACACTTCGGGGCTGGCCTTGATCACCTTGACGCCTCGCCGCTTGCTTGCTTTTAGCTTGACTTGTTTCGCCTTGAGCGCTTGTGCCTTCTCCGTGTGCTCGGCGTTATGACAAGCCCGGCAAATCGTTTCTAGGTTGGCCGGATCTAGCTTAAGGTCCGGCGCTTGCCTTACGCTTTGCAAGTGGTGCACGGTAGTAGCCGGCGTTAAACGGCCGGCCCGCTTGCATACTTGACACCGGTAGCCATCGCGGGCCAAGACTTGCGCTCTAACGGTTTGCCATGCTTGCGAGTGATAAAAGCCGTTGTTGTCTGTTTGGTAGCGTCTAGACACGTCTTATCCCCCCCTTGACGGCAAAATAAAAAGCCAGCCGTTAAGCTGACTAAATGTTAAATGCAATTGTTAATCCTACAAGTAATATAAAAGCAATAAAACACAACACCGTTATTATTTTCATAATTATTAAAATTAAGTTGTCCACTTGTTAAGGCTCCAGCTTTTAGTTGTTCTCATCGCTTATTAATCCACCTCAGTATGAAATAGTAGACAAGTGCTATTACGACAACACACGCTATAATTGTGGCTGTTATCGTCCAATAGACCTGTTCAATACTGGCATGGAAAAAGTGAGCTAAAGCATTGTAAAACATATAACTGCTAAATCCATCTAATACCATAACTCTTCACCTCAAACTAAAAAGCCAGCGTTTCTAAACTTTCAAATTATTTGAACGCAGTACTGAATAGAGCATATTCCCCAATGGGTTTACAAGTTTTTCATCGTTATAACCATCAACTGCTCCCGCTTCCCAAAGCATAGCATGTACAAGCTCGTGAATAAGTGTTTGCTTAATATGTTGTTTGTTCAGTTTATTGTCAATATAGATAGCCGACCTGGCATAATCCGTATATCCCCATACTGGTTGGTGGCTATCTGGCTCAATTAGATCCTTCTTTAATTGAACATCATACTTTACTCCACCGACATTAATTTTATTAATATCCATTAAATGAATCCTCACTTATAATTTAGTTAGGAGGTGATATTATGGGTGAAAATCGGCACTTTCCAGCCAACCCACACAAAAGCGGACCTAAAACTGTAACTGTTCGTCCATCCAAAAAGCAGCCTGGTTATAAGAGAACTAAGCCTCGCAATTTTGGAAAATAAGTTAATAATGTCAGAACAAGTCGTTCTGGCATTTTTTTGCAAACTAAAAGACGGTAGCTATTGCTATCGTCTTTAACAATTTAACCTTCTATGCATTATCTCTTGTAATTTATTCGAGCAATTCTCTGTCACTAAGTTTTGAACAAATTATTGCCCCTTCTTTATTTTCTCCCATTCATTCTTAAAATATTTACTTCCGTCGGTTGAAGACCTGATAATTAACCCAGAAACATACTTATCTACATCCAATTCATAACTTGTGCTTCTAGCAAAAAGATTGTTTATAATCCCATAATCATAATAATCGCCAATATAACGTAACTCATACCATAATAGATTTATATCATCTAATATAATTTTATTAGAATCATTATCAGGTATATATAAATTTAACTCATAATATAATCTCCTTATTTCATCCATTTGCTCGGTCAAAACTTCACGGGCGCTTTTATCATCGTGTACCA
>OGFC01000596.1_pt1 | contig 31592 bp, 30 predicted proteins | sample 1570841 | NCBI WGS metagenome assembly OGFC01 (sample SAMEA2582137, study PRJEB24529) | metagenome | biome: Human gut stool | place: China | collected 2011 | reverse complement strand
TTGCTTGGCTTGCAAAAACCTATATCAAGCCGCCTAAGCTGATTGAAGGTCTGATGCCTGTACTGGTTATTCCGGTATTGTCAACGCTTGCCGTTGGTTTGGTATTTATTTATCTGATTGGAGCACCGCTGGCGATGATACAGCAGGGTATGACAGACTGGCAGCTTTCTTTGCAGGGGGAATCAGGCTTTTTGATGGGTGCTATTATTGGTGGTATGCGCTTTGATATGGGCGGGCCATTTGCACAGGCTGCCGGTGCTTTCTGTGATGCGATGCTGACACAGGGGGTCTATGCACCAAAGGCAGCAAGCATGGTCAGTGGAATGACACCGCCGGTCGGTGTTGCCATCGCGGTATTTTTAGCAAGAAAACGGTTTACAAAGGCAGAGCATGAGGCAGCAAAAACAGCGCTTCCGTTAGGCTTATGCTTTATCACGGAGGGTGTCTTTCCATTTCTTGCAAGTGATCCGCTGCGCATTGTTGCGGCATGTACGGCGGGTAGTGCGATTTCCGGCGGTCTTGCAGTGATTTTTGGATGTCTGTGTCCAATTCCCGCTGGCGGAGTCTTTGCAATACCATTTATCACAGAGCCGTTTCTGTTTGTCGTTGCTTTCCTTGCTGGTGTAGCTGTAACCGCAGGGGTACTGCTTCTGTTAAAGCCAAGACGTGCGGCTGTTGATGAGGATACAGAGGAGGACTATGATTTCACTATTGAATTTAATACGAAATAAGAAGGAGAATATAAAATGCTTGTACCAATGAGGGATTTGCTGGAAAAGGCAACAAAAGAGGGCTATGGTGTGGTGGCACCAAATGTTATCAACGAATGCACAGCCCGCGTATGTATAGAGGCGGCAGAGGAGCTGCATGCACCACTGATCTTGGATGTAGGCTATGTGTTTCATCCGGATTTGGTTTTTCTGGGACGTATGCTGGAAGAAATGGCGGTTCGATCATCAGTCCCTATTGCCGTAAATCTGGATCACGGAGCAACCTTTGAACAGGTCATGTGGGCATTGCGTGCCGGATTTACTTCTGTTATGATAGATCGCAGTACGGCATCCTTTGCGGTGAATGTACGGGATACTGCTGAAATCGTAAAAGCTGCACATGCTGTACAGGTCAGCGTCGAGGCAGAGCTGGGACATGTTGGAGATGGCTGTTCCTATGGGCGAGAGTCTTGTCTGTATACCGATCCTCAGCAGGCAGCGGAATTCGTAAAACAGACAGAGGTGGATTGTCTGGCGATTGCTGTTGGAACTGCTCATGGTGTTTATGCTGGAACACCACAGCTTGATTTTGCGCGTATTCGTGAAATTCGTAAGGTCGTTGATATACCGCTGGTGCTGCATGGCGGCAGTGGAAGTGGTGATGCCAATCTGCAAAAAGCAATACATTGCGGCATATCCAAAATCAATATAGGTACGGATAATTTTGCGGCTGCTATTGAAGCAGGCGAACAGGCTGGTGAAATTCATATGGTATATCATCGCATGCAGCAGGGCTTTAAAGACATGGTAAAGCATTACATGCATATTTTTCAACAGGAGGGGAAAGCATAGAAAGGGGACAAACTGTCCCCTTTTATAAAAGGAGGAATGCATATGCTGAGCAGAAGGCAAAAAGATATCCTGCAGCAGCTGGAGCATGCAGATGGTTATATCAGTATACGATCCTTGTGTGAAACCTGTTCCCTGTCTGAAAAGACGATATTGTCAGAGCTGACGGTCATTGAAACCATACTTCAGGAACAGGAAATCGGTATCTTGATTCGTAAACGCGGAATTGGAGTTTCTCTGGAGCTGCGAAAGGATAAACGCAGGCAATATGAAAAGCTGCTTCATACCCGACAGGATCAGGAGGAGGCATTCCTTGTGCGAAGTCTGTTCTTTCATAATGCAGATCATGTATGGAGTGAAAAGCGTTTTTGTGAAGTGCTGCATGCGGGTCGCCACGTCATTCACGGATACTTGCGCGAGCTTTCTGAATTCTGCCGCAATTATTCAATAGAAATCCGGAATCGACAGAAATACGGCATTCTGGTAAGCGGAGATGAATTTCACATCCGCGATTGTATCATTGCGTTGTTCATGGAACGAAGTGATTATCCGTTTGTAAAAGGAAAGGTAGGACAGATTCTGGATGAGCAGCAGAGTAAGCAGTTTCACGAGCTGTTTCAAGGATTTTTATTTCATCCACTTGAAACCTGTGTGTTGCAGCTGGAAAGGGATTGCCATGTATATCTTGATCACATCAGTCGATTAAATGTCTTTCTGCATCTTTGTATGTGTATCCTGCGTGTCCAGCAGAATGCTTTTGTGCATATGCGGCAGGAACAGCTGGAAATGCTGCAAAAAAAGCAGCGCAGCAAGCGACTGTTAAAGGTCTTTGAAACGATGGAGGCCATATATCATATGCATTTGCCGGAGCAGGAGAAATGCTATATTCAGCTGTATCTTGATATTTATGGTCTGGTAGATGAGAGTATGTTTGATGTAGCACGTGAGGATCTGGAGCATACTGAGCACTTCCATTCCTTTGTAGATCAGTTTCTGGACATCTTAAATGGCATTTTGAGTATTAGCATAGATCGCGAGGAGGAATTGATGGAAGGGCTGCTCACACACCTGGCAGGAACGATTATCCGTTTGAAAAACGGTGTTCGGATTCATAATCCGCTGCTTCATGAGGTACGCAATAGCTTTTCATCCATCTATCAGGCTACCTGGGCCACCAGTATTTTATTTGACCAATATTATAGGGTGACGATTACAGAGGATGAAATTGCATACATAGCTTTATATCTTGGTGTCGTTAGAGAAAAGACGGACTACGATTTGCATGTCTGTCTTCTTGTAAAGCGTTATGATAATGTTATTCGTATATTGCGGGAACAGATTCAAAAGCTGCACCATGCCATACGGATTGATGATATTATGACGTTGCAGGAGTATCAGAGCAGAAAACAGCATCGCAGGTGGGATTTGGTGATTGCTACGATTGATCTTCCGGATGACCTTCCTCAAATTCATGTAAATGAAATTTTAAAGGAGGAGGATTGTCTGTACATCCGCTCTATTGTAAATCATGTATTGGATAAGAAAATTCTGCATAGTGAAAACGGTCTGCCCCATGCAGAAAGCATGTTTGATGAGGATCTGATTTTCCTTGAACAGTCTGTGGAAAACAAGGAGGAGCTTTTGAAGCAGATTTGTGAAAAGCTGATGAAGGCCGGTTATGTAAAGGAGCCGTTTTTCTCTTCTGTCATGCAAAGAGAGCGTGAAATATCCACAGAAATCGGATCAGGTGTTGCGATTCCACATGGCAATGCACAATATGTTAATGATACAGTGATTGTGTATGCCGGATTGCAGAAGACCATTCCTTGGGGACGTGACGAATACGTACAGCATGTATTTCTGCCGGTGATATCCGCAAGTAATAAAAATGAAGTTGAGCGTTCCATCAAGAATTTTTATCGCAGACTGATTGCTCTGATTGAGCATGGGGAAATCAGAAAGCTGCTGGATATGCAGGATGCCTCCGAGGTAATTGCACATTTTGAGGACATATAAACAGTATACACGCCGGGATAGAGGAAACGTATACTGTTTTTCTGTTTTTTGGTATGTTTCCTTGAAATACGTTATAATCTACTTGACACTCCTGTGCACAGGAACGTTTACAATAAAGCAGAAGGAGGCGAATCACGATGTATACGATTAGTCAATTTTCCAAATTATGCAATCTTACAGTAAAAGCATTACGATATTATGACACAGAGGGACTATTGAAGCCGTCCTTTCGGAAGGCTGAAAATCACTACCGGTATTACAGTGATGAGGATTTAAAAACAGCGCGGCTGATTCAATATCTGCGCTCCCTTGATTTTTCCATCATGGAGATAAAGGATATTCTGGAGCATAATAAAGGGGAAGACCTTTCCTATATTCTGCAGGAAAAAATCAGCCATATTGAAGCAAACATTCGGAAAGAAAGGGAGCTGATTCAACAAATGCGTGAGCATAGCTTGGCGCAAGTGGAGGAGCATGTAGAAAATGCATATGCAATCGACACGGTTACGGTCGCAAAACAGCTGGTCGCATCCATTCGTTTTACAGGCAGATACTGTGATCTGGACACCTATCTTCCATTGCTTTATAAAGCAGTAAAGGACAACGCAAGCGGAAAGCATTTTAATTTGTATCACGATGAGGAATGTAAGGAGACTGCAGATATAGAACTGTGTATTCCGGTGCGAAAGGAAATCCGGCATCCCTCTGTAGCCTGTCGATATCTTCCGGAAATGCATGCATTACACACAACGCATCATGGCAGCTACGATATGCTATGGGCGGCCTATAAGACTCTGTTTGCCTATGCGAATGAACATGACCTGCGGATTCTGACACCATCCAGAGAGGACTATGTGAAGAGTCCGGGAATGCTGTTTCGCGGCAATCCCTCCACATATGTCACTGAACTCTACTTACCCTTTGAAAGAACCGGGAGCACGCGTATATGAAACGTATGGTGGAGGGCTTCGTCCCGCAGGGAGGAAAACACTGCATTACCAATTCCCTGAAACAAATTTTTGCGTATTATGGGTATCCCATGTCAGAGGAATTATTATTTGGTCTGGCATCCGGATTGTCCTTTCTCTATTTGAATCCGGCAGCCTCTCCTATGATCAACGGTCGTACCAAGGTATTTGAATTTGAAAAAAAGCTGGCAGACAGACTGCAGATTACCATGCAGTGCAAGGCCGGAAAGAAATATGACAGAATACTCCGAGTGACAAAGCAAATGATTGATGCCAACCAGCCGGTTCTTGTCTATGTGGATATGCCGTTTCTTCCTTATCTTGGTTTGGCTGATGGAAGTCATTTTGGTGGACATGCCGTCGTGCTCTTTGGCTACGATGATGAAAAACGAAAATTTCTGGTCAGTGACAGGGATCAGCATGACGCTTTGATTGATACACCAAACGGGCAGATTGCTAAGGATTTTCACATAGTGGATTATGATGATATGGAACGAGCCCGCAGCAGCAGCTTTCGCCCGTTTCCTGCAAAGAATAAATATCTGTGCATTGATGTACAGGGATATCGTGCTGTGAATCAAAAGGTTCTGCGCGAGGCAATCTTGGATACCTGTGAAGGTATGCTGTATCCGCCGGCACAGCTGCTGGGTGTTTCCGGCATTTTGAAGTTTTCCAAAGAGGTTTGCAGGTGGAAAGACTTTTGTCAAAAGAAGCGAAGGCTGGCAGGTATCACAAACTATTTTCAAATTCATGAAAAAGGCGGAACGGGAGGTGGCATCTTTCGCAGAATGTATGGTGATTTTCTGAAAGAAGCTGCTGGTATCTGGCAGGATACACGTCTTGTAAAGCTGGGAGAACAGTTTATTGCAGTTTCCCTTTTATGGGATGCTGTTGCAGAGCTGCTGTGGAAGCTGTCGCAAACCGGTGATATACAGCTGCTGGACATGATATCAGAACGTGTACTGGATATATATGAGCAGGAAACCGCACTGTATCAGGCACTGTACGCAATTGCAGTTTAGAGACAGCAGGAATATAGCTGTCTGTGCAAGGAGAGAAGGAAGGTCTGCGGCTGTAATCACTTCCTGAAAAGGTAAAAAATACCAATGTGTATAGCTATGCTGACTGCTTTCCTGTAAAATATAGCTGATTCGATGATGCAGATAAGAACGAATATCGAAAGCTGCACAGGCAGGAGGAAATGAACATGAGTCTGATTACAGAACAACACATCGTATTTGCCTTGGAGGGAAGCACCCAGAAGGAAATACTGCACGCACTCGCAGAAATAGCATTTCAGGAAGGAAAGGTAAGTGATGCAGATACCTTTTTTTCAGGAGCTTTGCAAGCGGGAACAGGAATGCACAACCGGCTTTGGGAAAGGAATCGCCATTCCGCATGCCCGTCATGCCTGTGTAAAGGAGGCTGGCATTCTGTTTGTCAGAATGAAGCATCGCATCGAGTGGCAGTCGATAGATCAAGAGCCCGTGGAAGCGGCTGTCTGTCTGCTTGCACCGGATGATAAGAATGACTTTCACCTCAGGGCATTGTCAAAGCTTGCCAGAAGACTGATGCATGATGATTTTGTGGAAATATTAAAAACGGCAGAGAAAGAGCAGATTCTAATGGAAATTCTGGATACGGTATCCTGAAAGGAAATTCTGACCTCACATGAAGGCTTGCACATGGTATGAATTTCCCGGGAAATATCTGTATGCGGATATTTTGGGGATTTGCCTGTTGCCGATCGGACAAACAGTGAAGAAAGAGCCATGTTCAAGAAGCCGTGAACGTTGTATAATAAAAGCAAGGAGGGTTTTTGTATATGGAAAACTTTGTTTATTCAATTCCCACAGAAATTTATTTTGGTAAGGGGCAGATTGCCCATATCGGCGATATCGTATCCAGATACGGCAAGAAGGCATTGCTGGTATATGGCGGAGGCAGTATTAAGCGCAACGGTATTTATGATGATGTTGTTAAAATTTTCAAGGAGAATGGTATCGCATGGTGCGAGCTGTCCGGTGTGGAGCCAAATCCGCGAATTACCACAGTGCGTGAAGGTGTAAAGCTGTGCCGTGAACAGGGTGTTGAAGTCATAGTGCCGATTGGCGGCGGTAGTACCATAGACTGCGCCAAGGTGATAGCGGGAGCCATCAGCTATGACGGTGATGCGTGGGATATCGTTTTGAATCCTGCGAAGGTTGTCAGTGTACTGCCAATCGTAACCGTATTGACTCTGTCTGCGACCGGAAGTGAAATGGATACCTTTGCCGTTATCAGCAATTTGGAGACCAATGATAAAATCGGTACGGGACATGAGGATATGCGGCCGAAGGCATCTATTCTGGACCCAAGCTATACCTGCAGTGTTTCCGCATATCAGACGGCGGCAGGAACAGCAGATATCATGAGTCATATCTTTGAATGCTATTTCTCCAATGTACAGGGATATATGCAGGATCGCATGGCGGAAGGATTGCTAAAGACATGTATTGAATTCGGTGTTCGTGCAGTACAAAATCCCGAGGATTATGAAGCACGCGCAAATCTGATGTGGACAAGCAGCTGGGCAATCAACAATTTTATCAAGCTTGGAAAGACGGTGGCATGGACAGTGCATCCAATGGAGCATCAGCTTTCTGCATACTATGATATTACGCATGGTGTTGGGCTGGCAATCCTGACGCCACATTGGATGGAGTACGTGCTGAGTGATGAAACGGTGGATAAATTCAAAGCCTATGGTGTTAATGTATGGGGCATTGACAAGGAGAAGGATCCGTTTGAAATTGCTCATGAAGCAATCGAAAAGACGAGAGATTATTTTGTAGCCATGGGAATTCCGACAACGATGCGTGAAGTGGGAATTACGGACGAAGCCAAGTTCGATGTGATGGCGGAAAAAGCAGCAGAGGATTTGAAGGGAGCTTATGTAGAGCTTACGAAAGAGGATGTAAAAAATATCTATCGCGCTGCATTATAAGCGACCTGCAAGAAAGGCCAGGCTGCTTCAACAAGCAATTCAAAAAGAAAGTCTGAATCGTACAGAGGCTTTCTTTTTGTATAAATAAGCAGGAGGGAAGCTGCTGCTATGCTGTATTTTGATGAATGGGGCTTGATAACGATCGGATCATTTGAATGAAGATCACAGGCTTCAAGATGAGCAGTCTGCGGGTATAAAGAAAAAATCACAGACAGCAAGCACATGTCATAGGAAACGGCAGTATGTAGTCGCATACTGTCAGAAAGGCAGAAATAACGCAGGCTCATGCGGCACAAACAGAAAGCGGCAGAGTTTGCGGAGCTTGTCAAAGTGAAAGAAATCGATAAACAAAAGCACATTACAACCACGGCTCCATATAAAACAGCAAAGGGCTGTAAGTCTGTGTGGGATTCATGCGCAGCACATAAGCTGAAACAAAAGAAACAGGAAGACATTCAAATGGAAATCAAAAATAGTAAAAGAAAAATGGTATTCATTTCATCCGGAGCCGGGATGAGAAGGATATCATTTTTTTTCATTTTGTGTCACTATGAAGCTGCTTATCCGTTATAAGAAAGCTGTTAGGAAAAGGGTTCCGGTTTTTTCCGCAGATAGTGGAAAATGATAGCCTATCAATCCGAAAAACGCTCCATTATAATAAGGCCATAAGCAAGGAGGGACAGTATTGGAACTATATAACAAACGTATGATTCAGATTCTGGAGCTGCTGATACAAAGTCGAAAGGTATTGAGCAGCGACCAAATTGCTTTGTCGATCGGCGTGTCATCAAGAACGATCCGAAACGATATAAAGGAATTGAATGGCTTGCTTCAAGCTCATGGTGCATCCATTCTTTCCGAAGCAGGCAGTGGTTATTATCTGAATACCGAACAACAGGAATCTTTTATGAAGCTCATGGATCAACTGCATGCCGAAGAGGAAAAAGTCGCGGATACGATTATTCCCAGTGATCCAAAGGATAGAGCGGCGTATATCATGCAGCATCTGTTGAAAAACACATTGCGCAATGAAGAGGTCATCGATCCCTACGATCTGGCGGATGAGGTGTTTGTCAGTATGTCCACCTTGAAGAAGGATATCCGGCAGATTGATAAAATGCTGAAGCGCTTTTCTTTAAAGGTTGGGATCAGTCAGAAAAAGGGTGTTCATATCATGGGAAGTGAAGCGAATATCCGCTACTGCATATCCGAGTTCATCTTCAAGCACAACGATGCCCTGGCGAGCGGAGAAACTGAATTTTTCGATGATATCGTGAGTGAGGAGCTCTTTTCACAGCTGCGAGGTATCCTGTTGGAAACCATGAAAAACTATGATATGCGGCTTACAGATATCGCATTTAAAAACCTGATCGTGCATATCGTCATCATATTAAAGCGTTCCTTTCATGAACAGCGAGTGGACTATGAAGAAGAGGAAATCCAGCAGCTGGAAGGGCATATGGAGTTTACGGCAGCGAAGGAGGTATTGGCAGGCATCTATCGCGTGCTTCATATCGACATTACGGATGAGGTATATTATCTGACACAGCACCTGATTTCCAGTAAGAAATTTCTTACCACGAATTTCACGGATGAAAATGAGGAATATGAATTCAAAAAGGAAATACAGGAAATTCTGTATCGGATCAAAGAGGATACCGGTGTGGATTTATCAGATGATACCCAGCTGATCAACGGTCTGGCTGTCCATCTCAGTGTTGCGGTACAGCGCCTTCGCTTTCATATGAATATTCGCAATGACTTTCTGGACTATATGAAAAACAACTATCCGTTTGCCTTTGAGCTTGCGGTCAAGGCGAGTGAAATCGTTGAGCATGTCTTTTCCATCAAAACAAATGAGAATGAAATCGGGCTGCTTGCCATTCATTTCGGTGCGGCCCTGGAGCGAAAAGGGCTAAATGAAAAGCAGAAAATCTTTGATGCCGTCATCGTTTGCGCATCCGGTATGGCGACCGCTATGCTGCTAAAGGAACGCGTAAAGCAGTTTTTTCAAAATCGGATTCATATCGTCAAGACCTGTCCGCTGTATGAGGTCACAAAGCAGCTGATTGACAGTGTGGATCTCGTATTGACAAGTGTTCCGATTGAAGATTTCCACAGTGATAAAATTCTGCAGATTCAGCTGCTGCTGGATGCCCGCGATGTTCGCCGCATTGAAACCTTTATGACGCATCACCATGAGGAGAGCGGATATTTCAAGGAAATCTTTCGGGAGGATCTATATTTCACCAATCTGAAGCTGAAAACAAGAGATGATGTCTTGCAGTATATTACCGACGCGATGATTGCGAAGGGCTATATGAAGGAGGAAAATAAGCAATCCGTATTCAAGCGGGAGGCTATGGCGACAACCGAGCTGGGCAGCCTGGTTGCCATGCCGCATTCACTGGAAAACGATATGAAGGAAGCCAGTGTTTCCGTTACGATTCTGGAGAAGCCGATTGTATGGGATCAGGAAAAGGTACAGGTCGTACTGCTGTTGAACATACCGAAAAGCAAATACGGCATGTGGGAGGATGTGTTTAAGACACTGTACAACTATCTCATACGGGATTTCGGTGTACGCAAGCTGACCAAGGGCTGCAGCTATGAGGAATTTATACGCGATTTGGAATATCAGAGGCAGGGAAAGGAATGAGGTTATGAAAGGAATTGAATTAAGTGAGAAAAATGTAAGGCTGCATGTGCGTGCGAGGGACTGGGAGGAGGCTGTTCGCATCGGTGGCAGAATTCTGGTGGAAAACGGAACAGCTAAGGAAAGCTATGTGGAAGGCATAGTAAATTCCATCAAAAAATACGGACCATACGTTGTCATCTCTAAGGGATTCGCCATCCCGCACACAAGAGCGGAGGACGGTTCTCTGGGCATCGGATTTTCTCTGATCACCCTGAAGGAGCCGGTTTACTTCGATCCCAAGGATGATCCGGTCGAGGTTATGATTTGTTTCTCCGCCATCGACTCACAGACGCATCTGGATATATTGAAAATGATTGTGACCTTTGTGGAAAAGGGCTATGTGGAAAAAATTGCGAAGCTGAATACGATTGAAGAGCTGAATGTCCTTTTACAGGATGAAGAATAAGGCAAATACGGTAACCCCGTTAAGATAGGAGGATTTCAATGAAGATTTTAATGGTATGTGGGAATGGACTGGGAAGCAGCTTTGCCTGTCAGATGACAGTGGAAACGGTGCTTCAGGAGCTTGGTGTAAGTGCAACACTGGATCACTGCGATTTATCCAGCGTGAAGGGAATGAAAGCAGATTTGATTCTTTCCGGCAGAAACTTTGAGAGCCAGTTTGCGAATCTGGAGCTGACAACACCAACCATCTTTCTAAACCGTCTGGTGGACAAAAACGAGATCAAAGAGAAAATCGTACCATTCCTGAAGGAACAGGGAAAGCTGTAAGCATTTATACGTAAGAGAGGAAGGGAAACACTATGCAAATCGTAAATTTTATCATTGACAACATTCTGACACAGGCACCGATCACCATTGCATTGATTGCCATGCTGGGACTTCTGCTGCAGAAAAAACCGACAGGACAGGTGATTTCAGGAACCTTTAAAACATTGCTGGGCTTCATGGTATTGTCTGCCGGCTCCAGTGTCATCGTTCAGGCGCTTACCTATTTTGGGGCAATCTTTACAGAAGGCTTTGGCATGCAGGGACTTGTGCCTTCGATTGAAGCGATTAACGGACAGGCGATGGGGGAGCTCGGACTGGGAAGTGAAATCGCACTAACGCTGGGAGCTATCTTTATTTTCAATATTATCATTGCACGCTTTACAAAATGGAAGTATATCTTTCTGACAGGACAGGCATTGCTCTGGATGTCAACAATCTGTGCAGTGTTCGGCTACTGGTGCGGCCTGCGCGGCGTAACACTGATTCTCGTCGGTGGATTGATTGGCGGTATTTTCGCAGTAGCGATGCCGGCGATTGCACAGCCCTATGTCCGCAGAATCACAGGCAATGATGATATCGCGCTAGGTCATTTCTGCACCGTCGGCTATGTGCTGACTGCATGGGTAGGAAAGCTGACAGGCGGTAAGAAATCAGTTTCCACAGAGGAGCTGCAGCTGCCAAAGGGTCTGGAATTTTTACAGGATACCTATTTGTCTATCGGTATTGTCATGATTCCGCTGTTCCTGGTAACGGCCTTCTTCGCAGGACCTGCGTTCTGTGCAGAATATGCAGGGGCAACAAATTATCTGGTACATGCCTTCCTGCAGGCAGTTCAATTTGTCGTAGGTGTCTATGTATTGCTTGCTGGTGTTCGTCTGCTGCTGGCAGAAATCGTGCCTGCGTTCCGTGGTATTGCTATGAAGCTGGTACCGGATGCGAAGCCTGCACTGGATTGTCCGGTATTGTTTCCTTATGCACCAAACGCAGTTATTATCGGCTTTGTCAGTACGACTATCGGTTCTGTTATCGGAATGTTCCTCTTCCCGATGTTTGGCTTGCCAATGATTCTTCCGGGTATGATGACGAACTTCTTCGCCGGTGGCTGTGCGGGAATCTTTGGAAATGCGATGGGAGGTACCAGAGGCTGCATTATCTCCGGCATCATTCATGGATTGTTCATCACGCTGCTGCCTGCAATCTTATCTCCTATGCTGGCAGATATCGGATTCCTGAATGCAACGTGTACAGATGTGGATACGATTGTCTGTGGTCTGCTGTATGGCTGGCTGTTAAAGCCGGTACTCGGTTTGTTCTAGGAGCCTGCTATGTTCTTTAAACGCAAAGAAAAGAAAGAAGCTCCTGTGCAGGAAGAAGTGGTACAGGATGTTGGTGAGCTGCTGGCAAAAGCACAGGCTGCTGTCACAGAGCTTAAGGATAAGAGCGGAGAGGAACGCATTGCTGCATTAAATGAAATAGGGATCTTATATGCAGAAGCTAAGCAGATGGATGAGGCTATTCAGTATCTGGAAATGAGTCTTTCAGAAAAGAAGGACCTGGGCAAAGGATATCGTACCTTGCTGAATCTGTATAATACCAAACGAAGAGAGGCCGCGAAGGCAAAGGATGATGAGCAAATCCAGTATTATCTTCGGAAAATCGATGAAATGATGGCGATTTCCAAGGAAGTCACAAGAGCCAGCTTTTAAAACAGAATGGAAATGGAAACAGATACAAGCAAATAAGGAGGACGTAAGAATGTATAAGAATCTGATTGAGATGTTTAAGGAGCATGAAGGAAAGGGTGCTGTAGGGGCCTTTAATCTTCACTGCTTTGAGATGCTACCGGCCATGGTACAGGCCGCACAGGAGCTGGGAACACCGATTATTATTCAGACATCCCTGGGAACTGCGGAATATATCGGCTTTGAGGCACTGATTGCGGCTGTCAAAGCACTGGCAGAGAAGGCGGATATCAATGTATGCCTGCATATGGATCACTGCAAATCCATTGCTGCACTGAAAAGAGCGATTGATTTAGGATATTCCAGCGTTATGTATGATGGCAGTGACCTGCCGCTGGAGGAGAATATCAAGAACACGCAGGAGGTCGTTGCCTATGCCCATGCACATAATGTGTCTGTGGAAGGCGAAATCGGAAGCATTGGGGGAGCTGAGGATGGCATTGTTGTCGAAAAGAGCGATGCAGCTTATACAAAGCCGGAGGATGCGCTGCGCTTTGTTAAGGAAACGCAGGTGGATGCGTTGGCAGTGGCAATCGGTACTACACATGGACAATATAAATCGAAGGCGAAGATCAACTATGAGCTGCTGGAAACACTACAGGCACAGTTGAAGGATGTCGGGCTGGTGCTGCATGGGGGAACCGGTGTCAGTGATGAGGATATGAAACGCTGTGCAAGGGGGATGAAAAAAATCAATGTGGGAACCGAGCTGAATAAATCCTATATTGAAGAGGTAAATGCAAGCTTTCCAGATGCAACGCCGCTGACCTCCCTGCGCAAGCTGTTTACTCCTGCAAATGATCATATCAAACGTATCATAACAGAGAAATCCACACTGTTTAGAATATAGCATGTATGCCCACTGTAAGGTGGGCATTTGTATAACAGATTACCGAAATAAAGGGCACTGTAACAAGGAAGGTGTTGAAAAATGAAAAAAACTTTGCTATTGCTGGCAGGCTATCCGGGTACCGGCAAATCTTATCTCATGCATAAAATTCAGCGGCATTATCCGATGTTTCATATTCTATCGCCGGATGACTACAAGGAAGAAATGTGGGATCGTTATGGCTTTGACAGCATGGAGAAGAAGGAAGCGAACATTCAGAAAGCATGGTCGAAGTATTATGAAGACATGGAGGATATGATGCACATGCATATGTCTGTTTTGAGTGATTATCCCTTCAGTGAGAAGCAGAGAAGCCGCTTAGAACAAATGGCATCTGCCAATTCATATCAAATCGTAACCATACGACTGTATGCTGATCTCGATGTATTGTATGAACGCCAGCGGGCACGTGATTTGGATGTAACCCGTCATCCGGGACATATTGCAGGAAGCTATCATAAAGGGGATACAATATTGAAACGTGACAATCAGCCGTGTATGGTGGGATATGAGGAATTCATGGATCGCTGTAAAAATCGCGGCTATGGAAGCTTTGCCTTAGGTACAGTCATAGAGCTTGATGTGACCGATTTTAACCGTGCAGATTATCCCTCCCTCATGGAGAGGCTCAAAGGGCTATTACAAGAAGCCTGAAATTCAAAATGACGATAGTTCAGTATGATATGCTCATAAACAATGCCGCAGCTTTAGCAATCATCATCGTATGAAACGCTACAACCACTGTAAGAAATGGCGATAAGATGTATTTCAATATGCTTTTTTTGAAACAAGATGAGAAGGAGTGAGAGGTATTACGGAAAACTTTTCTAGATCACGGTATCAAACAACACTCTGCGTCTACAGCTACAATGAGGATAGTATCCTTGAATACATATAGGAAAGCAATCATCATTATATTACAAGCAGAGGTAGAAGCGGGAGCGTTACAATATAAAGAAATACGGATGACTTTATAACCATGGGACAGGTGTCAGAAGCATACCAGTGGATGAAGCGAAGACAAGCGGAAGTATCATACAAACGATATACGTATAGAAAAGACGTCACTACAAGCGGCGTCTTTTTAATTACCTGCAGGAAGAAGATGGAAGCACATCTGCCTTTAAAGATGAAGACAGGAAGCATATGCGGAACAACAAACCTTCCTAGCACCTATATAAATCAGATAGGGATTCTGTTATATTTTACATTATGAATAAGGTGTAAGGTGAAAAAAATATTTTTTTTCGTCTTTTTGTGAAATGCAGCGTTATACAGAGTGAGGAGGGGCGTCATGCAGATGAAAATAAATAAACATTCTGCTTCTGAGGATGAAGAGCTGGAAGCGGTTATACGGGATGCCTATCCGAAGGTGTATTCCTATCTGTATCATCGGACATTGGATGCGGCTTTGTCCAAGGATCTGACACAGGAAACCTTTTACCGGTTTTACAAGCATCAGGATCAATATGAGGAAACGGGAAAGCTGTTGAATTTTTTATATCGTATCGCTCTGCATTTGGTGTATGACCATACCCGTTCCAGACGATACACGGACGAGCTGCAGGAGGAGCAGGTGCGGGATGATACCTATAACGGGGAACGGCTGTTTCAGAAGAAGGAGGAATTTGTTATTCTTCGCTCCTGGATAAGCGAGCTTCCCCCGCATTTGCAGGATGTGATTCTGCTGCGATATGATGAAGGACTGAAATACAAGGATATATCGCAGGTTACAGGTATCCATGTTTCTACTGTGAAATCACAGGTCAGGCTGGCACTTCAAATATTGAAAAAACGTGCCCAGAAGGAGGGATGGTAGTGAAAAAAGAACAGGTTCGACTGGAAACGCTGCATATTCCGGAAATCCCGGAGGACGATATACTGGAGGTTATCACACAAGTAAAGCTACTGCTTCACAAACAGCCGGTGAAAAAGCATGAGGACAGTCTGTTGAGAATTCTGCGGGAGCTGCTGTATGTACATGGGTGGAAAAGTATTGCCGTGCAGGCAGCGCTGATCCTGCTTGTAGCACTTGGTGTATGGCTGTGTCTGCCGAGTGGATATCAGGTGAATTCAGTTGCCTTTCTATCTCTTGGAAGCTCTCTGCTGTCTGTCGCTATTACAGTGGAGGTTTTCCGATGTGATATCTATGGCATGAAGGAGCTGGAAATGGCTTCCCCCTATTCTCCACAGCGTATGCTTATGTGGAAAATGCTGCTGCTGGGCGGTATCTCCTTTGTGGGAATTCTAATCATAGCGCTCAGCATCTCCATGCATACGGATATCCATCTGCTTACTTTGCTGTATAGCGGCTGTATACCGTTTTTGCTGCTGAATGCCTTTACGCTGCATCTATATGCCCATGATCAGGTTTTGCAGGTGTTCTTATACGTATACGGCTTTGCGGCTGGCGGTCTTGTATTGCTGGAGATGTTTGGGGCGTTGTATTGGATCAGCCTGCTGGAACAATATGGCGGACAGCTGCTGCTTGCTGCTATGATGTACAGCGGCTATGTTTTATGGGATCGCCGCAGGAGGAATTTTCATGCGTAGACTGTGTCAGAGTGAGCTGCATAAATTTTTTCACTCCCGATTGCATTGTGCGATGCTGTGTGTCCTGCTGCTGTTTCCGCTTCTGCATCTTGCTTTCACACAGCATGCACAGACCCAACAGCGCTATGCCCTGCTTGGTGATACCGTGTTAAATGAAAAAGAAGCAAAAGCGACAGCAGATGATTTACGCAGAAGCATGTCCGGGACAGTGCAGAAGAGCTGGGTTGCTGCACGAAAGCAGGAACTGGAGAAGCTTGTAAAGCAGGGAATCGACAAAGCAGATATCCGCTATCAAACGCTGGATCAGGCGTACTGGGACGGCTACCGTACCCTGGAAACGCGGGACGTGGTTCAATCGGATCCGCAGACACCTGCCCTTGTACGACAGGATTTGCAAACACATCAATGGCGCTATGGTCCATACGAGGGCTGGCTCAGTCGCATGAAGATATTTGAGGATACTGCCAAGGTCTATGCAATCTTCTGTCTGTTTCTGTTTGGAAACATGTTTAATCAGGAGGCTTCCTGCGATATGCTGGAGCTTTTGAAAAGCTGCCGTAAGGGCAGAAGAAAGCTGGCCTGTGCCAAGCTCATCGTTTCCTTTTCGATGGCACTTTTGCTTGCGGCAGTGCTGTATATCATCCTGTCCGTATCAACCTCGCTCATGCTTGACTTATCCGGTGGAGATACGACGCTCATGATGCTGAGAACCCTGCATATCTATACATTTTCGCAGGTTGATCTGCAGGCTCTGGGATTGCTGCTGCTCAGCGGAACAGCGTGTACCCTGTTTGCTGTCTTCACCTCCGTTATGGTGAAAAAACCGGCAGTCTCTCTGGGAGCGGGCATGCTCTTTTTCCTGCTACCCATGCTGCTGCCAATGAATGGACTGCAGACCTCATGGACATCCTTCTTTCCATCCAATTTCCTTTCCTTTCAGGCAATCGGTCAGCTTATGATGACGCCATGGTTCGCTGTGCTGGGAACGCTATATCATCGACTGCCTCTTTTATGTATCTTCTGGTTTTTCCTGTGTGCTGCCCTGATTCCTGTTAGTATTGCAAAGCATTGCAGTATAAGGTCATGGTCCATTATGCGCAGGATAAGAAAAACGTAACATAATGATAGAAACGGAACATCCGCTGCAGGATGCATGCAGAAGCAAAGCTCTTTCAGCGTTTTGGTGGAAACAATTATGGAATTTAACATTACGTTTTTAAACATTTAAAGCAATTTTAATGATGCAATACAATATGAGGAATACAGAGCGAACAGAACCATGCAAATGAAGGAACAATTTGAATACGTTTACTTGTGGTTAGCGAGAGAATGGAGAACTATATGAATGTAAAACTGGAACAGCTGTCCAAGCGCTTTGGTAGCGTAACGGCAGTTCAGCATATGAATGCAGTATTAACGCCGGGGATCACTGGTTTGCTGGGAGCGAATGGCAGCGGAAAAACAACACTGCTGCGCATGATGGTCAATGTCCTGCCTCCGGATGAAGGACAGATTCTATATGGGGATATCGACATACAGGAAAAGCGGGAGGAATATCTTGCCAATATCGGCTATATGCCGCAGCATCTGGGAATGTATCCAACCTTCCGCGTTGAGGAATTTCTACAATATATGGGGGCTGTGAAGGGACTGACAAAGGCCTATACGACACAGCGTATGGAGGAGCTTCTTCCGGCAGTTCACCTAACAGCACAACGGAAAAAGAAGATTCGTACGCTGTCCGGCGGTATGCGGCAGCGGCTCGGAATCGCACAGGCACTGCTGAATGATCCTGCTATACTGATTCTCGATGAACCGACGGCAGGGCTGGATCCAAAGGAACGCAATCAGTTTTCACAGCTCTTAAGTGAGCTCTCAAAGGATAAAATCATATTGCTTTCTACCCATATCGTCAGTGATGTGGAAGCAATCGCAGACCAGATCATGATTATGAAAAAGGGTTGTTTGATTGCCCATGATACCCCGCAAAAGCTTCTTGCGGTGCTGGATGGTAAGGTGAAGGAACGTCTGGTATCACAAAAGGAGCTGGAGCAGCTGCGCAGAGATACGATTATTTGCTATCAGCGGGCATCAGCACAGGGAACACTCGTCCGCTATCTGGATGGTACAGGAAGGGATGCCTGCAGTGTGGAGCCAACCCTGAATGATTTGTATCTGTATCATTTTCAGGAGGAAGAGGTATGAGACTGTACCTACTGGAATGTAAAAAAATAATGACCTCCCGCTTTCACCTAATTCTTTTATTGCTTTTTATGATTTTGCCGATGGTGATCTTTCAAAACATGATTGCGGATACCGACAACAGATCAAATCCTTATCTGCATGCGGACGGAAGCCGTATGAGCACCGCAGAGATTCAGGAGGAAAAACACCGCGTAAAATTAACATGGACAGGCACGATGGATGCGGCCTGGTGGGATCGTTTACAGACCGCATATAAAGCTGCTGAGAAACGCATAGATACACATATTTACGATATGGAGAAAATGGAAGCCCTGTATGGCAGGGACTGGTATGAGGATTATCAAAGCAATAAAAAGGCATATGCCTATGCGGAGGATACAAAGGAAGCAAAGAGTGGAAAGCGGATTCTGCATATGCGTGAGGTATTTCTCCCCAATTATAAGGAGGATATTGCAGACGAGGTTGTCAGTATGCTGTATCTGAATTATGGAAAAATAATGCTTCAGGATAAGCCATGGAATAGCGAGGATGGTACCTTTGGGACGATGTACAGCTCCTTCAATAATGAAGAGGTCGCTTCTCCCGTATATTCCCTCGATGCGAGCAGGGCTGAGCTTCAGCTATTGAAGGCCTATATGAATGAACAGGGTTCCTTTCATTACGGGGATAGTAAGGAATGGTTCTCCTTACTGGAAACCTATGCTGCCGTGGGTATCGTGCTGATGGTATGGGTGCTTGTGACTTCCAGCAATATGATCAGCAAGGAATGCAAACAGAATATGCTGGAGGTTCTCAGCTCCTGCAGTAAGGGAGGCAGCTCTTTGTTTTTATCCAAGCTGGCAGCTGCAATCACCTGTGCACTCTTCGCCCTGCTGTTGATACTGCTGCCGGTAACGCTGTATGCATGGCTGTCTGGAAATCTCGGTGATATGGCGGTAAATATGACCGAGGGTCTGCATTTGATTTCTGTATTCACCTATCAGGAGGGATTCCTCATATCAATGGAGGCGCTTGCGCTGGGGGCTGTTATCTGTGCTGTACTGGGAACACTTGTCTCCACCTGTCTGAAATCCTCTTATGTATCGCTTGGTCTCTGTCTTCTGGTGATGCTTGCAGGCGCACAGCTTTCCTCCTATGTTTCCTGGATGAAGCTATTTCCAATCAAATTTATGGAAACGACAAGTGTTGCAGTAAGAGGCTTCACCTGCAATCTGTTTGACCACGCCTTTTTCCTGTGGAAGCTGCTCCCTCTCGTATGGATTCCCAGCGGTATACTGCTGGGCTATGCAGCCCTGCGCATCTATCACTCCCGCTCCTATCGTAGAATTTAAAGATTGAAAACGGGATGAAGCACAGAGGGATATGCTGCTAATGGAGGGAATGAACAAGCAGTGCTCTGTTTCATTGCTTAAGCTTTTCACATAGGGGATGACAAGCCGCGTATCCTGATCACTGGCTTTTATCTTGCAGAATCGTATTGCAGTGGACAGATTGGTAAAAGCAGAACCGGTGCTCCTTAATGGCATGAAGCATACTCGCTAGCTGTTTGAAAGACAAACTTATTAGGAAAACAGTGTACGAACAGACTGGAATATGTTATATTTATAGCAAATTCAAAAGCGAGGGATAAGCAATGAAAAAATATATATATTTTCTGATTCCTGTATATGCGCTGTATATATTTGGAATGTTTTATGTGATGCTGCCGCCATTAAACTGGCATGCTCCTGATTTTTGGAAGTTTCTGGCATTCAGTGCCGGACCGCTTCTGGTACTGCTGATTGTGTTTTCCTTTACCAAGCGGCAGATCGATTCCTTTCAGAACTGGCGTGCAACCTTTCATAACAAGAATGTCGTCAATCTGACAAGTGAACAGAAACGCTGGGGAACCATCTGCAAGGTTTCCATTCTGGCACTGATTTTTGTGATTGTCTTCCCATCCGCCGCAACTCTGGTTACTTCACGTATCTTCCATGCCAAGGCATTCTCACAGAGAATCGAGCCAAAGGATGTGGAATTCAGCGAGGTGCCGCAGGTGGATTTTAAAAAGACACCGATTATTGACCGTGACAGCTCCATCCGTCTGGGAGATAAGGTTATGGGTAATATGACAGAATGGGTTTCGCAGTTTGATGTCAGCAATGAGTATACACAGATTTCCTATAAGGACAGTGTGTATCGTGTGACACCGCTGACCTATAACGGATTTATTAAATTCTTTAAAAACAAGCGTGGTGGTGTACCTGCCTATATCACGGTGGACAGCACCAGCGGTAAAACGCAGCTGGTGAAGCTGAAGGATCTCGGTCTGGATGGTATGAAGTATGTACCTTCTGCGTACTTCAATGAAAACCTGAGCCGTCATCTGCGGTTCCAGTATCCGACTGAAATATTCGGAGAGCCATCCTTTGAAATTGATGAGGAAGGAAGACCGTGGTATATTTGTACAACCTATACCTATTCCGGTGTCGGTAATAAAAAGCGTGTGACCGGCGCTGTGTTCCTAGATCCGATTACAGGAAAGAGTGAGAAATATGATACCAAGCATATTCCATCCTGGGCAGATCGTATCTATCCGGAATCTCTGGTTGTGGAGGAGCTGGATGACAACGGCAGTCTGAAGAAGGGATTCTGGAACTCCCAGTTTGGACAGACCGGCGTCATTGTCACCTCTGAGGGCTACAATTATCTGGAGAAAAACGGCGATATCTGGCTGTACAGCGGACTGACCTCTGCAAACGCGGATGAATCCAATCTTGGCTTTGTACTGGTGAACCTGCGTACACATGAAGCAATGAAAATCGCAACGGCGGGCGCCAATGAAAAGAGCGCTATGAAGAGTGCGCAGTCGGAAGTGAAAAATTACGGCTATCAATCCACCTTCCCTCTTTTGATCAATATCAAGGGAAATCCGGTATATCTGATGTCATTAAAGGATAACGGACTGATTAAGATGTATGCGACAGTATCTGCTGTGGATTATCAGAAGGTGGCTACCGTATATACGGATGAAGGTCTGGATGCACTGTTTAAAAAGACGCTGAATCTTTTGGGAAGCGGCAGTGAGGATACCATCAGTAAGGAATCCTTAAAAACAGCTGATATCACAGTTGCCGGTGTGGAAAAAATCAACATGGACGGAAATACGATTTATTATATTCAGTCGGACAAGGGCGATGTGTATAAGATCAGCTTTACGACGAAATATGAAAATCAGCTCGTATTCCTGAAGGCCGGAGATAAGCTGAACATATCCTATATTGATGCTGAGGGCATTAAGACAATCAAGGAAATAAAATAAGATAAGCATCCCTGCTTTTATACAGGGATGTTTTTTTGAATGGCAATACGCTGAAAAGTATACAGTATTTACCTGATGTTTTTTCTTCAGGGAATAGCTGCTACAGCAAGTATGTAAATATCGTTCTTTCTCTCGTGAAACAGCACAAATTTCATGTATAATAAAGAGTAATAGGAAGCATTTTGTATAATCAAAAATAATATACAATAATTATACAGAATACGTATGGGTGGTTCACTTCTGAAATACATAGATTTCATGAAAGAAAAGGAGAGAGTGCATGAGCGATAATACGATCAAGCAGGGCATTCTGGAACTGCTGGAAAGAGAATGCAGTATTCTGGATTTTGATAAAAGCTGGTCATCTGAGGAGCTGGAGGTATTGACGGCAGCATGGCTAAGTGATCATTTTCAATGCAGCCGAAATCTGATTTCTCATTATATGAGTGAACTGCAGCAGAGAGGACAGATTATCAAAATCAACACACGTCCGGTATATTTCTTTCTGCGAAAAACACTGGAGGAACGGTTTTTCCTACAGCTGCAGGCCGACATCTATGAAACGCTGGATGAAATGCGCGATGAAGTAAGGGCAGCGGATAAAAAGCATGCGTTTCTGAACCTGATCGGCGCCCAGGACAGCCTGAGCTATGTGGTAGAGCAATGCAAGGCGGCTGTTTCTTATCCTGATCATGGACTCCCGATTCTTTTACAGGGACCTACCGGCACTGGAAAAAGTCTGATTGCCCAGCTGATGTTTCAATATGGACTGGATACCGGGATTTTACCTTCCGACAGCAGATTTGTGACCGTGAACTGCTCAGAATATGCAAATAATCCGGAGATGCTGATGACCAATTTATTCGGCTATAAAAAGGGCGCCTATACTGGTGCGGAAAAGGATACCCTCGGATTGCTGGCACTGGCAGATGGCGGTATTCTGTTTATGGATGAGGTGCATGGACTGAAACCGGAATGTCAGGAAAAGATATTTTTGTTCATGGATAAGGGGATTTACCACATGGTTGGGGATAACGATAACTGGTATGAGTCCAAGGCGAGACTGATTTTCGCAACAACCATGCAGCCAAGCGAGGTACTGCTGAAAACACTGCTGAGAAGAATCCCTCTGCTTGTCAAGGTACCATCCCTTGCGGAGCGTCCTCTGCAGGAAAAACGAAGGCTTCTGCAATATCTGATACAGGAGGAGGAACAGCATATCCAGCGGGAAATCTGTCTGTCGGATCTGGTCTATCGCACGCTGGAGCGGCATGTTTTCATTGGTAATGTCGGGGGATTGAAAAACTGTATCCGGGCCAGCGTTGCCAAGGCGTTTCTCCGCAGTCAGGATAAACAGAAGCATGTGGAGCTGCATCTGTATGATCTGCCAAGCGACTTGCTGGAAAGCTCCGGGAAGGATTTGACACTTTACAGCTATGACGATAAAACGATGATACGCAGCAGCGAAATGCTGGTAAATACGCAGAAGGACGGTCACCTGTACAAGCTGAATTCCTATATGATTCACAAATACCGTACCATGAATCCAACAGAGCCGAGGCTATCCGTTTATGTTGAAAGCTGCTGCTTAAAGCTGGAACAATATGTAGATTATCTGTTTGCCGGGAACACCTATGAATCTCCGAAGCTTGATATGATGAATCATCTGGTGAAAAATATCATGAATATCGTGATTCATAAATATCATCTGGAGAAATTCTCAAACAATGAGATTTCCATACTTGTTCACTTTATGAATGATTACATGCAGAATTATGCTTCCATCAATCAGCTGAGAATCAGTAACCGTAAGGATGTGGAACAGCTGCAGAATCTTTTGCATCGGGAATATGGACTGGAATATGAAATTGTCTGCGATATCTGGCAGCTGGTCAGTGATGCGTTGAACTTTGTTCCGGGACCGTTTGGTTTTCTAGATCTGTTTCTTTTCATTCGCTATTTTGACAGGGAAATGCAGGCTGCGGATATACCGGCAGTGATTATCGCTCATGGCTATGCGATAGCCAGTGGAATTGCGGAGGTTGCCAATCAGCTGTTGAAGCAGCGTTTGTTCGGTGCAATTGATATGCCGATCTAAAGTGACTTTGATGTCATTGTGAAGAAGCTGAGTGAGTATTTAAAGGGGAAAGAAAGCAGTAAGGAAATTATCGTTCTGGTGGATATGGGGTCTTTGGAGGATATCTATCAGCGCTTGGAAAGTGTTAAGCTTATGGATATCGGTATCATCAATAATGTCACAACCAAGCTGGCACTGGATATCGGCAGTATGATTTTAGAGAAAATGGCGATACAGGATATTCTCAGGGAAGCAAGTAGTCATCTTCCTTACCATTATAAAATTATCAAAAACCGTGTAAAGCAGGACGCTGTCTTATCGGTATGTGAGACAGGAATTGGTACGGCGGAGAAAATCAGTAATCTGATGGAGGCGTCCCTGCCGGAGCATGTATCCATCAGTGTGATTCCTTATGACTTCGATTCCCTGATCAAATCGGGACGAAGCTCCTCAATCTTTGAAAAGTATAATATTCTGTTTATCGTGGGAACCAAGAATCCAAAGATAGCAGAGATTCCTTTTATTTCATTGGAGGAAATGATTGAACAGAAGAGTGTGGAGAAAACGAATGCAGCATTTGCCCAACGTATGCGTCCGGATCAGATTGAAGCCTTTAATGAAAATATGATTAAAAATTTCTCTATGGATAATTTACTGGATTATTTAACTATTCTGGACAGCGATAAGATTATCAACAGTGTGGAAAAAATCATTAAGACGATTCAAAGGGAGCTGCAGATGGTTCTCAGCAGCAATATCACGCTTGGTCTATACATTCATATCAGCTGTCTGATCGAACGGCTGATCATCAATAAGAATGTGACAAAGTTTCATGAGCTGGATTCCTTCATACAAAAGCATGGGGATTTTATCGCTATTGTCAAACGGGCTTTTCATGATGTAGAGGTGCATTACAATGTGGAAATTCCTGTAAGTGAAATTGGCTATATTTACGACTATATCTTTAAGCGTGACAGTGTCAAGGCGGTGGATGACAGTGTCAATGAATTATGGGAAACGATTGAATGAAGCTTTTTGAATAGAAGCTGCGATGCCTTTTGTAAAATTAAATTCGTCCCTGTTTAAAGGGATAAACAAGAACTGCGTGCCGGATTGATGAAAACTGGCACGCAGTTTGCTTATAGATTAGTGAAGCGTGAAATATCAGGAAAGGAGGGGAGGAGATTGAGAAACATCATACTGGCTTCTCATGGTTCATTGGCCGAGGGCATGTTAAGTGCTGTAAAGATGATCATGGGAAGTACGCAGGGGATTAGCGCATACGGGTTGGATACCTATAAGACTCCGCAGGATATCTATCAGATACTAAAAGATAAAATAGAACGGAATCAGGAACAGGAATATATCCTGCTTTGTGATATCAATGGCGGGAGTGTGCACAATCAGCTCATGCACTTATGCATCTATCCTAAGGTCTATCTGATGACCGGAATGACATTGTCTATTGTATTAGAGCTGTTGCTTACACAGGATCATGAAAATATTGAGGAGCTGTTAAGGAAGACAATAGATACTGCCAGGGAAAACATTCTGTTATTTAACTATCAAAGTGTAAAAAGTGAAATTGACAAAGGAATCGAGGATGATAAATTATGGTAGAACTTTGTAGAATTGATGATCGCCTGTTGCATGGACAAGTGGCAGTGACGTGGGTCGGAGCAGTGGCGCCAGAAGCCATTCTGATTGCGAATGATGAAGCTGCAACAAACGAAATGAGCAAGCTGGCATTGAAAATGGCGAAGCCGGCTGGTGTAAAGCTGGCGATCAAAACGGTTGATGATGCAATCGCTCTTCTCAATAATCCGAATGCAAAGAAAATAAAAATCTTTTTAATAACAAGAACGATTCAGGATACCTTGAAGCTGGTAAAATCGACAGATTGTATCCATCGCGTAAACATTGGCGGTGTTAAGAATAAGGAAGGAGGAAAGATGATTGCAGCTGCTGTATGTTTGGACGCTCAGGATCTTAACAATCTGAAGGAATTACGGAAACTGGTGAACGATTTGGAATTACGAATGGTTCCTACAGAACACAAAATTAGTATTGATAAGTATTTAAATGAAAAGGAGGAATGAACATGATTATTCAGGCGCTGCTTGTCGGAGTTACTGTTTGTATGCTTGATTTTTTGGATGTCTGGCTATGTAATCCGATGATAACAAGACCATTGATTGTAGGAACAGCAATGGGTATCGCTTTGGGGGATGTCAAGACGGGAGTGCAGGTAGGTGCTTCTCTTGAACTTGTTTTTATGGGTGTTATGGCTATTGGTGGAACGGTGCCTCCGGATTCCATACATGGAACTGCTGTAGGTACGGCGTATGCGATAATACTCGGTAAGGGAATAGAAACAGCATTTGCGCTTGCTGTTCCAGCTTCTATTGTATGTCAAATGCTGTTTGTGCCAGGTATAGGGTTACGTTCTTTATTTACACCATACGTAGAGCGGCAGGTAAGTAAAGGAAATTGGAAAGCTTTGCAACGAATTTTCCCTGTTGTTTCAATATCTTATGAAGTCTTCAATGGTACGATTTGCGGATTGGCGGTTTTACTTGGAGCAGATGTGATGAGAAGTTTTATAGATAGCGTTCCGCAAACACTGCTTGATGGTATGGGTGTCGCTGCTAATATGCTGGGAGCTGTAGGATTCGGATTACTTCTTAAAATGATGTGGCAAAAAAAACTGGCTGTTTACTTTTTCTTAGGCTTTATTATGGCAGCTTATTGTGGAATGCCACTTATGGCCATTGCTATAATAGGCGTTATTCTAGTGATTGTATTATTCTTTGAAGGTGAATTCAGTAAGCGAAGAGGATCTACTGAAACAATAGTAACCAGTGCTCAAGGAGAGGAGGAACTTTTCGATGATTAGGGAGAAATTCGGTTTAAATGAAGAAGACGGAAAGTTAATGGCAAAAGTTGCAAGGCGTTCTCATCAAATAAATGCCGTATATACATGGGAGAAATTTCAAGCCATGGGATATTTATGGACCATGATTCCAGTGATAAATAAATTGTATGAAACGGATGAGGAGCGTATAGAAGGCTATAAAAGGCACTATGAATTATTTAACACGAATCCTGTTGTAGGCGGATTTATTACAGGTTTGAGTACAGCTATGGAAGTACAGGGCGCTAAAGATAAAAATTTTGACAGAGCATCCATAGCAGCTGTTCGTACTTCTCTAATGGGACCGTTTGCTGGTATCGGTGATTCGATTTTTCAGAGTACTTGGCGTGTAATCACGATGGGAATCGGATTAAGCCTTGCAAAGGATGGTAATATTCTGGGGCCAATTGTCTTTCTTCTTTTATATAATCTTTTGGCAGAACCGTGCCGTATCCTGCTACCATATGTAGGATTTAAAATGGGATCTAAATTCATGACACAAGCTGAAGAAAGCGGAATTATGAGTTTTATAACAAAGGCTGCCAGTATTGTGGGGTTAATGACAGTTGGTGCAATGACCGCAACAATGGTCGTCGTCAATATTGGATATGTATTTAATATGAATGGCAGTGAATTAAAAATTCAGGAAATGATAGACACAATCTTTCCTTGCCTGCTTCCATTACTGCTTACGCTGGGATGTTTTAAACTTCTGAATAAGAATATGAAGCCTACAACTCTTATTGTGATTCTCATGGTGATTGGCGTTGCAGGAAAATATATTGGAATTTTTTAAATAAGTAAAATCGCTAAATAGCGTGAAGGAGGAAATATTTATGAATCTTATTGATACAATTCGTCGTGTTCCAAGACCTGTGAGGAAGGTACTGCAGGAACGAAAGGAACTAACTAGGGATCTATTCCGATATTTAGAAGGACGTCTGGATATCATAAATGAAATCGTGTTAATCGGTTCCGGTACAAGCGGTACTTCTTGCCAAACTTCAAAAGAATTTGTAGAAACTGCAAGTGGCATTTCAACAACAGCCATTCTCCCAAATATCTTTTTGGAGAAAAAGATTTATAATCCAAACGCTCTTTATATCTTTACATCGCAAAGTGGTACATCTACATTGGTCAACATTGCTCAACGTAAAATGAAAAAGCTTGGTTATGCGACAGCTTCAGTTACAGAGTCTGCAGAAACACCACTGGCAAAAGAGAGTGGATGTCATATCCTTATGGAAACAGATAATGAAGAATTTGGATGCAGAACCATCGGTTACTGTATGTCTGTGTTCACGCATATGATTATCGCTATGGAAATTGGATTCAGAAAAGGAACATTAAGTAATAATGATTATACGTTCTATCTGAAAGAAGCAGAAAAAGCAGCAGCAATGCATGAAGAGATATGCGATAAGACGATGGATTGGTTTGATCGTAATAAATGGAAACTTATGAATAAGGACGGTTTTGTTTTATATGGTGCTGGAACTTTATATGGAACAGCATTAGAAGGTGCGTTAAAGATACTGGAAATTGCCAGAAGATTTCTATGCGTTGGCTATGATATGGATGACGGCATGCATGGGCCGACCATGGGGTATACAAACCGCCATGCAATTCTGATTTTTGATGATGGACATAATGAAACGATTACAAAGGGCCTGATTCGCTATGTTCGTGACAAAGTAGGTGATGCATTTGTTATTGGGAATGATAGCGGACATGAGTGTGACCTAGTTTTTGAACCATTACAATCACCATTTGTATTCTTACAGTATGCACCTATTGTAGAGATATTGGCAGCCAGACTTGCTTATGACTATGGCATTATCATTAAAACAATAGGACCCTTACCTGAAGAAGGATATTTCAATACACATGATGAATGATAATAAATAAATATTGAGACGATGATGCTGATAATAGTTATTTCCATTGTATATAATTTCAAAATGCTGATGTGTTTTGTGAATTTGAAATTGTAAATACAAGGAAATAGTTTCCTATCAGCATTTTTCTTGGGAATTGTCCGCATACTTGTTTTACCTGTTAATTTGATTCAGTTAACAAAACATGCATTTGTATCACAATTTATATTCGATTGTTATACTTGAAATCAGCAAAAATAAAACCTGTCTTTACTTGTGTGGTCTTATCCTAAAATTACCAGTGCCGCTTGTATTTACGGTGCTGCGCTTCGATGATATGATAAAAGTTATCACAAGTACCGTGCGTATAAAAAGGAATCACTGGATGAAAAATTTGACATGAAATGAGGTGACAGAATGATTACATTCCAATATACGGTAAAGAGCCATATGGGGCTTCACGCGCGACCGGCGAGTGATCTTTCTGCGATGGCGCGAAAATACAGCAGTACGATTATGGTGCATAGCAGACAACGCAGTGCCAATGTCCGCAGAATCGTTGAACTGATGGAAATCAATGTAGGCAGGAATGAAATTCTGTTATTTGAAATTGAAGGCAGTGATGAACAGCAGGCCGCGGAAGAAGTGCGCCGCTATTGTGAAAGAAGGTTGTGAGAATTGCAAAACTATAAGATGGTTGTATTTGATTGCGATGGAACACTGGTTGACTCTGCCATTATGATTACGATGCTATATGAAGGGTATCAAACAATGTATCCGAATCGCAAGCCCTTACCATATGCGTATTTTATTCCCTGTTATTTTCAGACGGATCAGGAAAACTGCGCATATCTGAACGTGCCGGAAGAGGATAAGGAGCGCTTCGAGGATATCTGTTTTCATCAGTGTGAAAAAGGAATGGATACCGTAAAACCATTCTCTGGAATCAATGAGCTGTTGATTGAATTATACAAACGCGGTTATGCGCTTGGCATTGCGACCTCCCGCAGCTATGCCGCATTTTATGAACTGCGAAAGCAGCTGACAAAAGAGGCGTTTGACTGTTTTTCCTGTATTGGCGTGCAGGAGGTCGTTGCACGCACCAAGCCTGCACCTGATGTGCTTCTTTATATCATGCAGAAAACCGGATACTCTTCAAGAGAGCTGTTGTTTGTCGGAGATTCCATGAACGATGCACAATGTGCAAAAACAGCCAATGTGGATTTTGTCTGGGCGAAATGGGGCAGTGTTACAACGGAATCCCTGCCCTGTCGCTACATGGCAGAAGCTCCACAGGAGCTTTTAACATTATTATGAGCATATGAATACAGATCAGGAGGGGAATCTATGCAAAAGAAAATAGATTTACTGCATGGCAATTTATATGCCCTGCTGTGGTTTGCGATGCCCTTTCTGGCGGCGAACCTCATACAGGTACTGTATGGCACCGTCGATTTGCTGGTGGTAGGATGGTACAATAGCGAGGCACAGATATCTGCGGTGTCACTGGGTTCTCAGATTACCCAGCTGCTGCTTTCTTTGATTACCGGTCTGACGATGGGAAGCACCGTATTGATTGCACAATATGCAGGAAATGGCAAAGACAAGGATATTAAATCTTCCATTGCCACAACCTTTACGCTTTTTCTATTGCTGGGAATCCTGTTGACAGTTGTAATGCTAATGCTTACACCGCAGCTGCTATCCCTCATCCGAACACCGCAGGAAGCCTATAGAGATGCCTGCAGCTATGTATATATATGCAGTATGGGGATAATTTTCAGCTTTGGCTATAATGCTGTCAGTGCAGTTCTCAGAGGTCTTGGAGATTCCAAAAGTCCTTTGTATTTTATTACCATTGCCTGTTTGTTCAATATCGTGCTTGATTTTCTGCTGGTTGCCGGCTTTCATATGGGGGCTGCAGGTGCTGCCATTGCGACAACAATTTCTCAGGGGATATCTCTTCTGCTGTCCATAATCTTCCTGCGTAAACAAAAATTCAGCTTTGATTTTCATTTATCCAGCTTTCATATGCAAAGGGATAAGGCACTGCTGCTGTTGAAAATCGGTCTTCCCATTTCTTTACAGGAGGTCATATCGGCAGTCTCCTTCTTATGCATAGCTGCTATTATCAACGGCTTTGGCGTCGCTGCAAGCGCTGCTGCCGGTATCTGTAACAAGTTTGAAGGCTTTGCCATGCTGCCATCAACGGCAATCGCATCTGCCATCAGCACCATAGCTGCACAAAATATCGGTGCCGGAAATTGGAAACGCGCTGGAAAAGCGTTGTGGATCAGTGTTTTATTTGCATTCACCGCCTCCATGATATTCTTTGTCTGGGCAGGTATATCTTCTGAAAGTATTCTTCGCATCTTTAAGGCGGAGGGGGCAGTTATCACTGCAGGGGAACAATATCTGCACTATTTCCGATATGATTTTCTGCTGGTTGCCTTTGGATTCACAATGAACGGCTTTTTCAATGGCTGCGGCCGAACACTGTTTGCCATGATCAACGGCATAGCGGCATCCGTGTGCATCCGTATCCCTCTGGTATTTATCCTGTCACAATACGGGAATCATGACCTTACCGGGATAGGTCTTGCCATACCTGCCGCTACACTTGTTTCCGTGATTGCAGGAATCATCTATTATCGGCGCGGGAAATGGAAGCAGGCGCTGCTGGTATAGGAGAAACGAAAAGCTTGCATTGAATATTCAAAGGTGCGGCTTTCTTTTTTCCTTCCATACCTGATGAAACAGATGGATATCCATAATTCCACCCTGTATAACTGCAAGCCGGCTTCCTGCTTTCTGTCAAAGGAGGACGCATAGCAGCTATATAGGGCTTTTTTATCAAAATACATCCTGTACAAATATCGGCAAGTGCTATTTTCCCGATTTTCCTGTATAATAAACACATAAGAAAAAAGGAGACTGTAATGGAAGAAATCAAGGAAATGAGTCTGAAGTTTTCGGAATCACCGCTGTGTCCGATTGCGGCCGATGTTATCAGTGATGGCGAAAGCATTTATTTTTATATGTATGATCTGGATTTTGAAAATGAACGGCTGATTG
>OGFC01000571.1_pt1 | contig 32612 bp, 28 predicted proteins | sample 1570841 | NCBI WGS metagenome assembly OGFC01 (sample SAMEA2582137, study PRJEB24529) | metagenome | biome: Human gut stool | place: China | collected 2011 | reverse complement strand
GGTAAAGATTGGCAAAGTGGCTGTGCTATGCTCCAACAGCATGATCAACAAGCCTTTGAATGCGGCACTTTCTGCGATTGCCGAGGAATGTCAGCTGGATGTACAGTGGGAGGTATTTGCCGGAAAGGCCGGAACCGATGGCGATGTGGTCCATTTTACAAACGGCGGCGTACCGGTTGCCCTTATTTCCATCCCGTTGCGCTATATGCACTCCTCCATTGAAACTGCAAGCTATCAGGATTTGGAAACAATCATTGAACTGATCAGCGAATTTCTTGTTCGCTTTGATGACAGCTTTTCATTTGATCCGTTTCAGTAATATTGGGAGGTATGCATATGCGCTGTGCTGAAATATTGAATATCATCGAGGATCGCTGTCCGAAAACCTATGCGCTGGACTGGGATAATTGCGGGCTTCAGACAGGCTTCTTTGATAAGAACGTAACAACAATTTATATTGCACTGGATGCCACGGATGAAGTGATTGCAGCTGCTGCGGCTGAAAATGCAGAGCTGCTGATTACCCACCATCCATTATTATTTAACGGAATCAAGCAGATTCACGATCAGGATATCATCGGCAGAAGGATTTTAAAGCTGATACAAACCGACATGTGCTGCTATGCCATGCATACCAATTATGATGTTGCCTGCATGGGAGAGCTTTCTGCACGTTTTCTGCATCTAGAAAACACAAGGGTGCTGGAAGTCACCAGTGAGGATGGAAAGGGAATTGGGCATTATGGAAGCCTGAATACCGCGATTTCGCTTTTTGAGCTCTGCGAACAGCTCAAGCATACCTTTGAGCTGCAGGGTGTGCAGGTTTATGGTGATGTAAGCAGGCAGGTGCAGCGAATCGCGATTTCTCCGGGTGCTGGAAACAGTATGATTCCGCATGCGCTTCACAAGCAGTGTGATGTATTGATTACCGGAGATATTTCCCATCATACCGGACTTGATGCGGTAGCACAGGGCCTTGCTGTGATTGATGCCGGACATTATGGTATTGAACATATCTTTATTCAGGATATGGCGGCATTTCTGTCGGAAAAGCTGAAGGGTGTTAAAATCGTAGCTGCACCGCTGTGTCATCCGTTTACGATTGTGTGAGATATCCCATGGGAATGAAGCGGATGCGCATACATAAAGGCTTTCTGTATGGCGGTATGAAATTGAGACATGGATGGATTCTGACCGAATGCTTTTCTTTACCGGATGCTCTGCCCCTCAGGAAGCTCCTCCAGCTGTTCATTCCGATGTATCCCTGCCATTTGCACTGCCTGAAGGTATTTTCTATCAGGATAAAATATATTGGAAGAGCGATAGGTTGGCTGTGACAGTAAATGGACAGGAAGTGGGTACTGTAGAAAATAGTGTGTCATGCGGAGAATTAAACAAGTATTAGAATTTCATAATAAGTAGAGGCAGGGAAGACAGCTGAAAATTCATAAAGCCATTACTTTATGAAAAACAGCGCCTTGTTTCTCTCTAGCTTTGTGTGAATGTAATGATGAAAAGCAGACGGTTCTCATATAGAAATTGTCTGCTTTTCCAGCTGCCTTGGTGTAAATTCTGTCTCTAAAATTCATGGATCGATTTAGCTAGCGACTGCTGAAAAAGAAAACATCACATAATGGGTGCTTCATCAATATCTTTCTATATAACGCTAAAAATATTACCAGGTATTTCTCATGTCTACATCTTTTCTCTTGGTACGTATGCGCAACGATGATCTATTGTTTACAGATGGATTTTCTGGATACCACTATTTTTATTTTCTCTACGATTCTGTGTGAAGTAGAAGATGACAAGAAAAAAAGAAATAAAATATCCTTGTAACTCGTCGTATCTGCTATAATAAAAAAAACGAGGTACAGGATAATGAAATCATTGGATATTTATGGAACGCTCGGGCCATCCCTGCATACACAGGATGCCCTGTATGAAATGCTTTGTATGGGAATGAATGGTGTGCGCTTGAATCTTTCCCATGTGGATTTGACAGATTGCGAAGAATGGCTGTACGCATTCCACAAAGCACAGGAGCAGGCAGGCGTACAGGCTAAGCTGCTTATCGATATGAAGGGCCCGGAGCTGCGGATTGGAAGGCTAAAGGAGCCAGTCTTATTGAAAGAACAGCAGACCGTCGAACTGGGAAAGGAAATTCCGATTCCTGTTGAGGTGCTGGCGCATACAGCTGTACAGCAACAGCTTCTGCTGGATGACGGTCGTATTCTTTTGGAGGTGGAACAGGTCAGGGAAGACGCTTTGCTGTGTACTGTTCTGCATGGAGGTGTGTTGAAATCGGGGAAAAGTCTGGCTCTGGTGAACGGTCACATTGAATTGCCGACACTTACGGAAAGCGATATCCGCAATCTGAAGGCTGTCAGGCAGTATGGCGTTACCGGAATCATGCAGCCCTTTGTAAGAAATGTACAGGATCTGATTACGGTTAGGGAAACTCTGCAAAGTATCGGGAATCCGGATTTGCAGGTCTATGCAAAAATTGAAAGCATGGAGGGGGTAGCGCATCTGGAGGAGCTTTTTCCATACTGCGATCAGATTGTGATTGCCAGAGGAGATCTCGGCAATGCGATGCCCTTATGGGAACTGCCCGCTGTACAGAAGCGGATACAGGATATATGCAGGGCACATTCCATGCCGTATATGGTGGTAACCCAGATGCTGGATTCCATGCTGGAGCATCCAGTACCTACAAGAGCTGAGGTTAGTGATATCTTTTATGCGGTTTACCATGGGGCCTCCAGTATTATGCTGACCGGTGAAACGGCAGCCGGCAGGTATCCACAGGAGGCTATGAAATATTTTAGCGAAACGGCAAAATCTGCATTGGCCTGCAGGGAAGAAGTGCTGTAAGCAATCATGAAAAAAAGAATCCCTTTTCCATTTTTGGGTGGGATTCTTTTACGTTTCTTTCCTGCGTTTACAACTGCATGTATACAAGAGGTAATAACGCCTACATGCTGCGTCCGATCACCTCGGCAATTTTTCTTCCCTTGCGAATCACCTCACCGAAGCGCTCCGGCTTCAATGACTGTGCACCATCGCTCCATGCATTTTCCGGATCATTGTGCACCTCGATAATCAGACCGTCTGCACCTGCGGCGATCGCTGCCAGGGAAGCCGATTCCACCAGTCTCCAGTCACCGGTTGCATGACTTGGATCAATGATGATCGGCAGATGCGTTTTCTCCTTGATAATCGGCACTACACTGAGATCCAGCGTATTTCGTGTATAGGTTTCAAAGGTACGGATACCACGCTCACAGAAGATGACATTTTCATTGCCCTCAGACATGATATATTCAGCAGCCATGATCCATTCCTCAATCGTATTGGCAAGACCGCGCTTTAACAGCACCGGCTTGTTGATGCGCCCGACCGCCTTTAACAAATCGAAGTTCTGCATGTTTCTGGCACCGATCTGAATCAGATCCACGTGCTCGACGAATTCATCGATTTTATCTGCACTCATCAGCTCACTGACGATTGGAAGTCCATAGGTTTCTCTGGCATGCACCATGCAGGCAACCCCCTCACTTCCCATACCCTGAAACGCATATGGACTCGTTCTCGGCTTATACGCACCACCACGCAGCATATCGCCGCCGCAAGCCTTTACCTCCTTCGCAATATCCATAATCTGCGTATCGCCCTCTACGGAGCAGGGGCCGCCGATGACGACGATTTTCTCATTCCCGCCAACCTTGATGCCGGCTACATCCACGATCGTGTCCGCCGGATGAAACAGGCGGTTTGCCTTTTTATAGGGAGCTGCGATTCGCGTGACATTTTCGACAAACGGATGTGCCTTGACCAGCTTTTCATCGATTTTGGAGGTATCGCCAACCAGACCGAAGACATTATAATTATCTCCCTGGATCATGGTAACGGATAATCCTTTGTTTTCAAATGTATGAATCAGCTTTTCGACCTCTGTCTTGGGAGCATCTTTTTTTAATGTGATAATCATTGCTTCTTCCTCTTTTCTTCTAGTCGCTGACAGCATCAATCAAAATGCTGTGATAGGCTTCTACGATTTCTGTGACAGTTGATTCGATGTCACTATTGTTTACTGCAACATAGGCTGCATATTTCTGGTACAGCGGCAGACGCTCGGCATGCATTTTCGCAAGGGCATCACTGCTTTTGGACAGCGGACGGTTCGGATCGGAGCTGATCAGCTTATCCACATCGCGGTCAATGAAAATCGTAATTCCGTTTTGCCGCAGGTAATCCATATTTACCTTATGCTTGATCGTACCGCCTCCGGTAGCGATGATTTTATTGTTGAGCTTGCTGACCTCGATTGCCGCCTCGGTTTCAATGGCGCGAAAGCCTGCCTCTCCGCTTTCCTCGAAAATTTCCGGAATGGATTTTCCGGCCTTTTCGATAATGACATCATCCAGGTCGATGAACTCCTTCTGCATACGGTCCTCCAGCATTTTACCGATGGTTGTCTTGCCAGCTGAGGGCATTCCGATCAATACGATATTGCAGCGCTCCCGCAGCATGTCCTGATAGATATCGTCGATGATTTGATCATCGATGCTCTTATCCAGAAAGAACTCCACGGACTGCTTAGCCTGTGCTATCAGCATTTCCAGACCGTTTACACGCTTGATATCCATTTCCTGCGCCTCGAAGCACAATCTTGTCAGAATCGGATTGTAGATTACATCCATGACAGCCTCGCATTTATGAAACATACTGATATCGATCGGTGCGTTGCCGATTCGCGGATACATCCCGATCGGGGAGGTGTTGATGATGATTTCCGCATCCAGATGGCTGGAGAACATTTCATCATAGCTGATGGCACCATTTCCAGGGACTACATCGACGATGACCATACTGCCTGCCTGCTCATGCTGCACAACTGCCTGAATGGCAGCACTGGCTCCGCCGTTTCCGATAATCAATACCTTTTTTCCTTCCATGTGTACATTGTGCTTTTTCACCATGTATAGAAATCCGGTGAAGTCGGTATTGTACCCCTTTAGCCTTCCATTCTCATTGACGATTGTATTGACTGCACCGATCGCCTTGGCATGCTCATCCATTTCATCCAGGTAGGGGATGACATCCTTTTTGTAAGGGATGGTTACATTCAATGCAGTAAACTCCTTTTTCTCCATGAATGTCTTGAATTCTTCTTTGCTCAGCGGAATCAGATCAAAGGTGTAATCCGCAATCCTTTCATGAATATCCTTTGAAAAGCTATGTCCCAGCTTTTCACCAATAAGTCCGTATCTCATCTGTTCTCTTCCTCTCTTTTCTTAATTTTCTATCATAGAAGCTTGCTGTATCCGAGACAGGCTACAAAAAAAGCATCAACGTTTTCTTCGTTCGATGCTTTTTTTATGCCCTGAAACGCTAAAATAACCACGATGATCTCAATGGTTTGTTTCAGGGCTATCTAAAGTAAAAATAATAAGCTGCTGTCTGTATGGATTTGTTCACGGGTATCACTCCTATTGCCATTAGGATACAACACTCTTACGGAAAATGCAAGCATAAATTTTCATATTCTGTGAAAATTTATGAAAATAAATGGAAAATCAATCACTGATGTGCGGATTTTTGATGGAGGTGTGATGTACGATAAAATTGCAAAAGGTGTGTACTGCCGGGGGAAGATAGCGGTTTTTGACAGTCGCAAGATAAATATAGCGCTCATGCGGCGGATTTGTGATGGTCAGCTTTTTTACTGGAAACTGTTCCAGCATGGCGATGTTTGGCACCAGCGCGATTCCATAATTGATGGCTACCAGACCGATGACGGCACTGTCCTCCTCCACCTCACAGATGATGTTGGGCTGAATGCTGACCTTTTCAAACAGGGAATCCAGCAGCGGGCGGATACCGCTTTGGCGATCATAATAGACGAAGGTTTCCTCCTTCAGTCTGGCGAGATCAACGCTGTCATGCACCGCCAGCGGATGATTGCGGGAAACGATGGCAACGACCTCCTCCTGTGCAATGGGCAGAAAATTGATATCCGGCTGATGATCCACATAGGAACAAAAGGCCACATCGTATTTTTCCTCCTTCAGACCCTGCAATATTTCTGTTGTATTGCCCTGTTTCAATGAAAATTTAATATTGCGGTTTTGCGACTGAGCCAGAAAGCTCTGCAGCAGATGGGGGACGTAGTGGCTGCCCAGCGTATAAATGAAAGCAAGATCGATCCATCCGTTTTCCTGTGAGGTGAGATCGCGCAAGCGTCTCTCTCCCAGATTGATTTCCTGCAGGCCCTTATCTATATATTCATAAAAGATACGACCATATTTCGTCAGCTTGATATTGCGGCCCTGCTTTTCAAACAGATAGCAGCCCAGATCCCTTTCCAAGGCGGCGATGGCGTGGGAGAGGGAGGGCTGTGTGATATCCAGCTGATTGGCAGCCTGTGTGTAGTGCTCGGTTTTTGCCAGCACGCGAAAATAGTGCAGATGATTCAGATTCATACGCATACCTCCAGTATTTACCATACGAATAGTATAGCTCATTTATAGATAAAATCTATAGATTTTGTAAAAATTATGAATTGTTTACATGTTACAGAATCTATATAATGTCCTTGTAATGTTTGTGAATAAGATAACATTCACAATTAGGAGGCATAGTAATGGGAAAGTATTCTTCAATCTTTGAGCCGTTGAGTGTCAAACAGATGACGATTCCAAACCGTATTGTCATGACACCGATGGGAACAAACTTTGGTGAGCAGAACGGTGAGATGAGTTTTCTGCACATCGACTACTACGAACAGCGTGCCATGGGCGGTACCGGACTGATCATCGTGGAAAATGCGTGTGTGGATTATCCATGCGGATCCAATGGGACCACACAGCTGCGCATTGATCATGACAACTACATTCCACGGCTGTATAAGCTGGTGGAGACGATTCATAAACACAACACAAAAATCGCAATTCAGCTGAATCATGCCGGCGCAAGCGCTGTGGAAGAGCGGATCGGTATGCAGCCGGTAAGTGCGAGTGATGTAGCGAATAAGAAAAACGGGGCAGCACCGCGTGCATTGAGCAAAGAGGAAATTCTGCACATCGTGGACTGCTATGCGAAAGCGGCAAAGCGTGCACAGATCATCGGCTTTGATGCTGTTGAAATCCATGCGGGTCATTCCTATCTGATCAATCAGTTCTTATCTCCGCTGACCAATAAGCGAACAGATGAATTCGGCGGCAGCTATGAAAACCGCGCCCGTTTTGCAAGACTGATTCTGGAGGCTGTACGCAAGGAAGTCGGGCCGCAGTTCCCGATTATCGTACGGATCAGTGCAGATGAATTTTTAGAGGGCGGCAATACGCTGGAGGATACCATACAGCTGCTGGAATACTTCCATGCGGAAGCGGACATCATTGATGTATCCTGCGGTCTTGTGGATTCTATTCAGTATCAGATCGATGCGAACTATCTGCCGGATGGATGGCGCTCCTATATGGCAAAAGCGGTAAAGGAAGCCTTTGCGAAGCCGGTCATCACAACCGGAAACATCCGTGACCCTAAGGTTGCACAGGATATTCTGGAGCGCGGAGATGCAGATTTGATCGGTATGGGACGGCAGATGATTGCTGACCCGAACTGGACCAATAAGGTGCATTACGGAAAGGAAGATACGATTCGTAAATGTATTTCCTGCAACATCGGTTGCTCCGGACATCGCATCGGCTTGAACCGTCCGATTCGCTGCAGTGTGAATCCAAGTGTTAACGAGGGGGAGGAATACCGCAGCTGGAAGGTGAAGAAGCCATGTAATGTCGTGGTCATCGGTGGCGGTACGGCAGGTCTTGAGGCAGCATGTACTGCTGCAGAGGTTGGCTGTACGACCTTCCTGATTGAAAAAGAGGATCATCTGGGTGGATTGAGTGTGGAGATTTCCAAGATTCCGGATAAGAAGCGTCTTCGTGATTTTCCGGATTATCTGATTCATCGTGCAGAAAAGCTGCGCAACCTGATCACCTTTACGTCTACCGAGGCAACCCCTTCCTTTGTGAAGATGCTGAAGCCGGATTTCATCATCAATGCGACCGGCTCTACACCACTGCTTCCGCCAATCAGCGGATTGCGCGAAAACATCGATGCGCCAGGAAGTCAAGTCAGTGGCATTTTGGGTATGATCCAGCATATTGATCAGTATCCACAGGATCTCAGCGGCAAAAAGGTTTGCGTTGTCGGCGGCGGTGCGGTAGGATTAGATGTAGTGGAATTCTTCGCAAAACGCGGGGCTGCTGTAAGCATTGTGGAAATGCTTCCGGTTGTCGGAAAGGATCTGGATACCGTTACCAAGGTGGGAACCTACGATATGCTGGAAAAACACAAGGTGCAGGTATTGACCTCTACAGCACTGCAGGAAGTGCATCCGGATCACTTTGTTGTAAAACGCAACGAGCAGATGGAAACACTGGATTTCGATTACGGCTTTGTATGCCTGGGTATGCGTGCATATTCTCCGGTTATGGAGGAGCTGAAGCAGACCTTTGCGGATGAGGATGTGGCGCTGTTCAATATCGGTGACAGCGTACGTGCCAGAAGAATCATCGATGGTGTGGCAGAGGGAAGAAACATTCTCAACGCATTGAAGCAGAAAGAATTTTTATAGAAAAGAAACGAACACGTTATATAAGGAGGAACTAACAATGGCTGAAAGAATTAGCGGACACACAGAACTGATCGGATTGATTGCGACACCGATTCGTCATTCAAAATCACCAAAGATGCACAACGAGGCATTTGCGAAGCTGGGACTTGATTATGCTTATCTCGCGTTTGAGGTAGGAAACGAAGAGCTGGAGGATGCGGTAAAGGGCTTTAAGGCACTGAAGGTGCGCGGCTACAATGTATCCATGCCGAACAAAACCGTAATCGGACAGTATCTGGATCATTTATCTCCTGCTGCCGAGCTGTGTGGTGCTGTCAATACGGTTGTCAATGACAACGGGGTACTGACCGGACATATTACCGATGGTATCGGATATATGCGTTCCTTAAAGGATGCAGGAATTGAGCCTACCGGCAAGAAGGTCACCATTGCGGGTGCCGGTGGAGCTGCGACGGCAATCGAAATTCAGATGGCTCTGGATGGGGTTAAGGAAATTTCCATTTTCAACCGCCGCGATGAATTCTGGGAGCGTGCAGAACAGAATGTAAAAAATATCAACGAAAAAACAAGCTGTAAGGCGACGCTGTTTGATCTTGCGGATACGGAAGCATTAAAACGCGAAATCGAAGACAGCTATCTGTTTGCCAATGCGACCGGTGTCGGAATGAAGCCGCTGGAAGGGCAGATGGTCATTCCGGACGCAAGCTTCTTGCGCAAGGATCTGATTGTTACCGATGTTGTCTATATGCCAACGGAAACCGAGCTGCTGCGTGTCGCAAAGGAAGTCGGCTGTAAGACGATGAACGGTCTGGGCATGATGCTGTATCAGGGTGCTGCCGCATTTGAATTGTGGACAGGCAAGGAAATGCCGATTGATTACATGAAAGAAATTCTGGATATCAAATTTTAAATAAACAAACGACATAAGGAGAAAGTTATGAATAAAAAATACTATCCAAGTGCCTTTATCTTGTACTTGAATTACTTCATTCACGGGATCGGCTGTTCCATTCTGGGACAGGCCGTGATCAAGGAAATGCTGGTTGCCCAGTGGGGACAGGGCATGGATGCCATCGGACAGGTGACGATGGTTGCGGCTGCGCTGGGACTGGGGCGTTTGATTTCCCTTCCAATCGCAGGACCGCTGTCCGATAAAATGGGAAGAAAACTTTCCTCCCTGATCGGTATCGCATCCTATGCGATCTTCTTCATCGGTGTGGCTATGTCAGCGAATATGTGGGTTGCGTATGCTGCGGCAATTCTTGGAGGAATCGCGAATTCCTTTCTGGATACTGGTGTCATTCCAGCCTGTGTGGAAATTCTTGAGCCAAGATCCTCTCTGGCAACCATGCTGACAAAATTCTTCATCTCTGCAGCACAGCTGCTGCTGCCGTTTATGCTGGGGGCACTTGCAGGGGCAAGTCTTTCCTACAACGTATTGTTGTACATCAGTGGAATTGCGATTCTCATCATCGGTGTGCTGGTTATCTTTGCACCGATGCCAAAAGCAGAAAAGGCTGCCGGTGAAAAAGCACCGGGACTGCTGGAAAACATCCGCAATTCTCATTTCTCTGCGGAAAGTATCGCGCTGATCGTCATCGGCTTTACCTGCACCGCGACCTTCCAGCTGTGGCTAAACTGTGCACAGACCTTCGCAAAGGATCTGGCAGGAGTGAGTGATCCAAGCATGATGCAGACATATTATTCCTTCGGTTCTCTTGCGGCCATCATCGTAACGGCTGGCCTGGTATCCCGCATCAAGGGCGTGCGCTTCCTGTTTGTGTATCCGCTGGTAACACTGATTACCCTGATCCTTGTCTATGTAACACGCAGTGAAACGATGTGCTATATCGGTGCTGCCTTAGTCGGTTACAGTGCGGGTGGTGTCATCCTGCAGCTGGTTACTGCAACTGCGAATGATCTGTTCCCGCATATCAAGGGAACCATCACAAGTATTGTCATGATTATGTCCAGTCTTTCCAATTATACGATTCTCTCTGTTGCAGGTACTATGGACTCCGCACAGATTCTGATGATGAACATCGTGATTACCGTCATCGGTGTATTGCTTGCACTGTTTGTCAACCTGCGTTTTCAGAAGCTGGCAGGGAAATAGTAGAAATAAATGGAAATTTATCATACCGCACGCATGTGCGGTATGATATAATAACGGCAATTCTAACGGTTAGGAGGAAGTAACATGAAGATTATACGATGGCTGGATGACAATCTGGAAGAAGCGCTGCTGATTGCACTGCTGGTGATGATGACACTGCTTATGGGCCTTCAGGTGTTCAGCCGTTACATACTAAACGCGTCGCTGAGCTGGTCCGAGGAGCTGACACGCTACCTCTTTATCTGGAGCGGGTTTTTAAGCATCAGCTACTGCATCAAAAAGTGGATTTCCATTAAAATCGATCAGGTCATTCTCATGTTTCCAAAGCCGGTGTATGTCGTTGCACAGCTGGTGTTAAACGTAATCCTGTTTGCGCTGTTTGCGTTTCTGGCATGGCATGCGGTCACCTATTTGCAAATGAGTGTCGCAAGTGCGCAGAAGTCACCTGCACTGGGACTGCCGATGCCCTTTGTACAGGCGGCGCCGCTGGTAGGCTTCACGCTTGCCGCTATTCGTGCCCTCCAGCAGATTGTGCTGGAAATCGGTAATATCCGCTATTTCATTACCTGCGGAAAGATCAAGGAAAGAGGGGAGTAACGATATGCTGGCAATGGTAATTATGATTTTGTTTATCGTTCTTCTGCTCGTATCCGTACCGATTTCCGCAACGCTTTCAGCCGTATCTCTGGCACCTTCGCTGCTGGATCCCAATTTTCATATATCGGCGGAATACATCATCCGGGCAATGCTGGGAGGAATTGATTCCTTCCCGCTGCTTGCTGTCCCGATGTTTGTGTTATCCGGTATTCTGATGGCAAAGGGCGGTGTCAGTAAGAAGCTGTTTGACGTCTTCTCCTATTTTCTAGGAGAGCATACCGCGGGAATGCCCTGTGCGGTCATTGTGACCTGTCTGTTTTACGGTGCGATTTCCGGCAGTGCACCGGCAACGGTGGCTGCGGTTGGCAGTATGACGATTCCGCTTTTGATCCGTATGGGGTATGACAAGGTATTTGTGACCGCCATTGTTGCGGTTGCGGGCGGCCTTGGCGTCATTATACCTCCAAGCATTCCCTTTATCCTGTTTGGCATGGCGAGTGGAGCCAGTGTTGGCAAAATGTTTATGGCCGGCATCATTCCGGGGATTCTGATTGCCCTGCTGCTGATGCTGTATGCGCTGTATTATTGTAAAAAGCATGGAGAGGATAAGGAAAAGATTCATGCGGAGGTATCCGTTCTGCATGAGAAGGGGTTCGTAAAGGTGTTTCTGGACAGCTTCTGGGCGCTGTTAACACCGGTCATCATTCTGGGATGCATCTACAGTGGCATCGCATCTCCGACAGAGGCAGCGGTTATATCCGTGTTCTATGCGCTGATCATTTCCATATGTATCTACCGCACATTAAAATTCCGTGATATAAAGGGTGTGCTGGTTGAGGCAATCCGTACCTTTGCACCAATTCTGTTTATCCTGAGCGCGGCAGTGGCGTTTTCCCGTATCATTACACTGCTGCAGATTCCGGAGATGGCAGGGGAATTTATACTGTCCACCTTTAGTGGCAAGGTTGCGGTGCTGCTTGTGATCAATGTGCTGCTGCTGATCGTTGGAATGGTGATGGATACCTCACCAGCCATTTTGATTCTGACTCCGATTCTGATTCCGATCACCAACAGTCTTGGAATCGATCCGATTCAGTTTGGTATCATCATGGTTGTCAACCTGGCCATCGGCTTTGTGACACCGCCGATCGGTATCAATCTGTTTGTCGCAAGCTCGCTGACAGATGTTCCGGTCATGCAGATTGCGAAAAAGGCCATGCCGCTGATCGTCTTCTTTCTGATCGCTCTGCTGGCCATTACCTTTATTCCGCAGATTTCACTTCTGCTGGTATCGTAAGAGGAGGGACGTTATGAAAAAGATTATATTTGCTCTTTTCACCATCTCTCTGCTGTTGTCCGGCTGTGCGCAGAAGATTGAGGATCCGGCAGAGGCTTCTGCCGCGTATCCGTGGATCATCGCGACCGATTCCCCCAAGGATACGGTAACCGGACTGTTTGCCCATAAATTTGCACAGGAGGTGGAACGGTTAAGCAATGGTTCCATCCATATGCAGGTGTATGAGAACGGTACGCTGGGTAGTGACCGTGAGCTGATAGAAAGCTGTATGGGACAGGATATTCCCTTCGTTTTGCAAAACACGGCACCGCAGACCAATTTTATGCCCAAGCTGGCGATTTTCGATCTGCCGGTAGCATATACGGATATCAGGGAATTGCGCAGCACACTGGATGATCCCGACCTGATGTCCATGATCAACAAGGTGTATAAGGAAAAAGGCTTTCGACTGCTGGCCATGGGAGATCAGAGCTTTCGTGTCATGACGACCAACCGGAAAATCAAAAGCATTGATGATTTCAAGGGACAGAAGATTCGGACAATGGAAAATCCATATCATATCGCCTTCTGGCAATCCATCGGTGCCAATCCGACGCCAATGACGTTCTCCGAGGTATACATCGGCTTACAGCAGGGGACGATTGACGCACAGGAAAATCCATATGAGGTTGTCGTATCCGGAAAAATTTATGAACAGCAGGATTACATCGTTCAGACGAACCATCTGCCGCATCTGCTTTCGCTGATTGTCAATGATGAATTTTATCAATCGTTAAGCAGCGAAGATCAGAAAATCGTTGATATGGCAGCGGAGAATGCCCGTAATTATGCGCGGCAGCAGGCGGATGAACGTGTGAATGACCGTCTGAATATCATCACTGGCAGCGGAACGACCATCATAGAGCTTGAGGATTCCATGATTGATCAGCTGCGCGAAAAAGCACAGCCTGTGTATGAGAACATCAAGGCGCAGACTGGCGATGCATTGTATAAAGCATATACGAAACGTATGCAGTAGGAGGAAACATGAATACGGTAAACGTAAGAAATATAGTAATCGGCGAGGGGATTCCGAAAATCTGTGTGCCGATTGTCGGAAAAACAAAGGAAGAGCTGCTTTCTGAAGTAGAAGTGCTAAACAGTGTTCCTGTGGATGTTGTTGAATGGCGTATGGACTGGTTTGAAGATGTGGAGTGCTGTGAAAAAGCGGTAGCGATGCTGCAGGTACTTCGTGAAGCAATGCCGGAAATGCCGATTCTTGCGACCTTCCGCAGTAAGAAGGAGGGCGGCGAACTGGACATCAGTACAGCAGCCTATGTAAAGCTGAACAAAGCCATCATTGACAGTGGAAACGCGGATTTGATTGACGTGGAGCTGTTCACTGGGGAAGCACAGGTAAAGGAATTGATTGCCCATGCGCATGACAAGGGTGTTCGCGTCATCATGTCCAACCATGATTTTGACAAAACACCATCTTATAATGAAATTTTGACGCGTCTGAAGGCGATGCAGACACTGGGAGCGGATATTCCGAAAATCGCGGTTATGCCAACCTGTAAGGCAGATGTGATCACACTGCTGCAGGCGACAAATGACATGCATGAAAACTTTGCGGATCGTCCGATTATCACAATGTCCATGGCAGGTACAGGGGTACTTTCCAGATTGTGCGGAGAGGTCTTCGGTTCTGCATTGACCTTTGGAGCCGCAAAAAAAGCGAGTGCACCGGGACAGATGGGGGTCGAGGATTTAAAGACCGTGCTTTCTTTGCTGCACAAGAGTCTGTAATATTCCATTCCGTATAGAAAAGACTTAGATAGGCAACGACATTGGTCGGCTGAATAAGTCTTTTTCTTTATATTCACCCTTTGTCAATCAAACAGAGGCAATGGAGCATGATAAGGGGATATGTGTTCAGGAATGGTATACGGTTAGGCTTGCTGTGTCTGTGCGTACTGGATGGATTGCAGTAGAACATGGAAATGTGACGTTTAAATATTGCATATCCAAACGAAAAAAGGTAAAATAAAGTTATGCATTATGGAACTTTTTCAGAAAATTGAAAAAGTTTTCAGAAAGGAGAAGCAATGTACAAGGTTATAGAGAAAGAAATTCTAAATCCAACCGTTACCAAAATGGTTGTTGAAGCACCGGCTGTTGCGAAAAAAGCACTGGCAGGACAATTTATTATTCTGCGTGTGCACGAGGATGGGGAGCGTATTCCGTTGACGATTGCGGATTATGACAGAGAAAAAGGTACGATTACGATCATCTTTCAGATTGTCGGCAAGACAACGATGCTGTTGAATCAGCTCAATGTCGGGGATTGTATTCTGGACTTCGTCGGTCCTCTTGGCAAGCCTTCCCATGTGGACGGGTATAAGAAGGTCTGTGTCATCGGTGGAGGTGTCGGCTGTGCCATTGCCTATCCAACAGCAAAGGCCTTACATGAAAACGGAACAAAGGTAACGGTGATTACCGGATTCCGTAACAAGGACCTGGTGATTCTCGAGGAGGAATTCAAACAGGTCAGTACGCATGCCTATCTTGTCAGTGACGATGGCAGTACCGGTGTTAAGGGGCTGGTTACCAACGTGCTGGAGGAGCTGATCAACAAAGGGGAAAGCTTTGATGAGGTCATTGCGATCGGACCGCTGATCATGATGAAATTCGTATGTCAGCTGACGAAGAAATACGGCATTAAAACTGTGGTATCCATGAATCCGATCATGATAGATGGTACCGGAATGTGTGGCGGGTGCCGTTTGAGCGTTGGCGGCGAAACGAAATTTGCCTGTGTGGACGGTCCTGATTTTGACGGCCATCTGGTTGATTTTGATGAAGCGATGTCACGTGGGGCAACGTATCGTGATTTTGAAGCACATGCCAGAGATGCTGCCTGCAATCTGATGAATAAGGAGGTACGCTGATATGCCGAACATGTCATTAAAAAAAGTGGAAATGCCTGTCCAGGACGGAGAGGTCAGAAGAAATAATTTTGAAGAGGTAGCTTTGGGCTATACAAAGGAAATGGCGATGGAGGAGGCGCAGCGCTGTCTGCACTGTCCGACAAAGCCATGTATCAGCGGTTGTCCGGTCGCTGTTAATATTCCGGATTTCATCGAACGGGTGAAGGAAGGAAGCTTTGAAGAAGCCTATCAGATCATTCATGAAACAAGCTCACTGCCTGCTGTTTGCGGACGTGTGTGTCCGCAGGAGAAGCAGTGTGAGGCAAAATGTGTACGTGGTGTTAAGGGAGAGGCTGTGGCAATCGGACGTCTGGAGCGCTTTGTGGCTGACTGGCACAGAGAAAACGTGAAGGATGAGCTGCAAAAGCCGAAGAGCAACGGACATAAGGTTGCTGTGGTAGGGGCAGGACCCGCGGGTCTGACCTGTGCCGGAGATTTGGCGAAGAAAGGATATCAGGTATCCGTGTTTGAGGCACTGCATGTTGCCGGTGGTGTATTGATGTATGGAATTCCGGAATTCCGTTTGCCAAAGACTGTCGTGCAGACGGAAATTGAAGGGCTGAAGCAGATGGGCGTCGATATTCAGACCAATATGGTCATCGGACGCAGTGAATCTGTCGATGATCTGTTTGATGCCGGATATGAATCCGTCTTTATCGGAAGTGGTGCAGGACTGCCAAGCTTTATGAATATGCCGGGTGAAAACCTGAAGGGTGTTTACTCCGCAAATGAATTTTTGACCCGCTGCAATCTGATGAAGGCTTATAAGGACGGTGTGGATACGCCGATCCAGCATCCAAAACGGGCTGTTATCGTCGGCGGTGGTAATGTTGCGATGGATGCGGCACGCTGTGCAAAGCGTCTGGGTGTTGAGGAAGTGACCATCGTATACCGCAGAAGCATGGAAGAGCTGCCTGCCCGTAAGGAAGAGGTGGAGCACGCCATGGAAGAGGGGATCATCTTCAAGCTGCTGACCAACCCGGTTCGTGTGCTGGGGAATGAAGACGGCTGGGTATGCGGCATGGAATGTGTATCCATGGAGCTGGGAGAGCCGGATGCCAGTGGAAGAAGACGTCCTGTGGAAATCAAGGGCAGCAACTTCGTGCTGGATGTGGACTGCATGATTATGGCTATCGGAACATCGCCGAATCCGCTGATTCGCTCCACTACAAAGGGGCTGGAAACCAATCGCAAGGGATGCCTTGTAGCGGATGATAACGGGGCAACTACAAGAGAAGGCGTATTCGCTGGTGGTGATGCTGTCACCGGTGCCGCAACGGTTATCCTCGCAATGGGAGCTGGAAAGACAGCGGCAGCAGCTATCGATGATTATATTCAAAAGAAATAAAGAAATCAGATAAACCCGGGAATTGTCTCTTCTTCCCGAGTTTTGTGGAAAGAGAAAGAAAAAACGTGGAAGGGTTTACAATCGGAGTAAAAAATGTTATTATATAGACAGGAAATAAGTACCTTATTTCTGTTATCATGATATTGGCTCTATTGTGATAACCTTGAAAGTTGTGTATTCTTTACATTCCTTCCTTTTATTGTAAACTACACGATTTCAATTACTTTTATTCATATCGATTTCCTTTCGATAACCTAATGAAAAAGGACGTGGTGATGCGCGTCCTTTTTCAGTTGTATGCAATTACGGTTGTTTTTCTTTCCGAATTCTGCTATTCTAGTTTCAGGTGATGCTATGAAATCCAAAAGAAATAAACTGATCATCGGCGGTGTGGCCGGGATCGTCGCTATGTTTCTGCTGTCGCTTTTCCTTCCTGCTTTCCAGCCGGTTGCCAAGGCAGGGGCATTGCTGATCTATGCACTGGTAAACTATGTGCAGATCAAAGAGATGAAGCAAAACGGACAGGATATCGAAAAACCGGCACTTTTTACGGCAGCGGTGTTGATCATCATCGGATATCTGTTGTTTTTCACCTAGAAAATGTCCGAGAACGATTGACAAAGGATACGCAAATTGGATATACTAATGAAGTATAAAGGCTGAGAATTAAAGTAGTACCTTGTGGAAGTGTCACAGAGAGTCGATGTTGCTGAGAATCGATACATGAAAGCTTGCGGAACTTGTTAAGGAGCTGATAGCTTGCTATCCGTTTAACTTCGCGTTAAGAAGAAATGAAGGGCACTTGTACAAGTGAACTAAGGTGGTACCGCGTTAATTATGACGTCCTTAGAGATAAGGGCGTTTTTTATTTGATATGTAAAGGAGAATGCAGTTATGAATTACAACCATCAGGAAGTAGAAAAAAAATGGCAGAGCTACTGGCTGAACAACAAAACCTTTGCCTGCGATGCATGGGATTTTGATAAGCCGAAGTGCTATGTACTGGATATGTTCCCGTATCCAAGCGGAAACGGTCTTCATGTCGGACATCCGGAGGGCTATACCGCAACGGATATCGTATGCCGTATGAAGCGTATGCAGGGGCACAATGTCCTGCATCCCATGGGCTGGGATGCCTTTGGCTTACCGGCGGAGCAGTTTGCCATCACAACAGGAAATCATCCTGCAGAATTCACAAAGATGAATATTGATCATTTCCGTGAACAGATTCGCTCGCTGGGCTTTTCCTATGACTGGGACCGTGAAATATCCACGACGGACCCCAGCTACTACAAGTGGACACAGTGGATTTTTCTGAAGCTGTATGACAAGGGACTTGCCTATGTGGATGAAATCCCTGTCAACTGGTGTCCGGAGCTGGGAACCGTGCTTGCCAATGAAGAGGTCATCGACGGCAAGAGTGAGCGTGGAGGCTTCCCGGTTATCCGCAAGCCGATGCGCCAGTGGGTGCTGAAAATCACAGAATATGCAGAGCGTCTGCTGGAGGATTTGGAGCTGTGCGACTGGCCGACATCCACCAAGGAAATGCAGATCAACTGGATCGGAAAGTCCAAGGGTGCCAATGTGGTGTTCAAAATCAAGGATACCAAGAAGGAATTTACCGTGTTTACAACACGCTGCGATACCCTGTTCGGTGCTACCTACTGTGTCATGGCACCGGAGCATCCGTATGTGGATGAAATCACGACACCGGAGCAGAAGGAAGCAATCCATGCATACAAAGCGTCCTGTGCTACGAAGTCCGATCTGGAGCGTACCGAGCTGAACAAAGAAAAAACCGGTGTTTTCACCGGAGCATATGCAATCAATCCGGTAAATGGAAAAGAGGTTCCGATCTGGATTTCCGATTATGTACTGGCGAGCTATGGAACAGGTGCCATCATGGCGGTACCTGCTCATGATACCCGCGACTGGGAGTTTGCTAAGAAGTTTGGTATCGACATCATTCCTGTACTGGAGGGCGGGGATGTGACGCAGGAAGCTTATACAGAGGATGGCGTACATATCAATTCCGAATTCCTGAACGGTATGGAAAAACAGGAGGCAATCGACACGATGATCGCCTGGCTGCAGGAGCATGCATGCGGCTGTGCTAAGACAACCTATAAGCTGAGAGACTGGCTGTTCTCCAGACAGCGCTACTGGGGAGAACCGATTCCCATCATTCACATGGAGGATGGTACCACACGTACTGCTGATATCGACGAGCTGCCGCTGGAGCTGCCGGAAACCAAGAACTTCAAGCCGAGTGGTTCCGGAGAATCACCGCTGGCACATTGTGAGGACTGGCTGAATGTGGAAATCGATGGTGTCAAGGGAAAACGCGAAACGAATACGATGCCACAGTGGGCAGGGTCCTGCTGGTATTATCTACGATATATCGACCCGAAAAACGATGATGCAATCGCCGCACCGGAGCTGCTGAAGCACTGGCTGCCGGTCGATCTGTATGTCGGTGGAGCCGAGCATGCCGTTCTGCATCTGCTGTATGCACGATTCTGGCACAAGGTGCTGTATGACTGTGGTGTTGTACCGACGAAGGAGCCGTTCCAGAGACTGTTCCACCAGGGAATGATTCTGGGGGAAAACAATGAAAAAATGTCCAAATCCAGAGGCAACGTTGTAAATCCGGATGACATTGTAGAAAGCCATGGTGCCGATGCACTTCGTGTCTATGAAATGTTCATGGGACCGCTGGAAGCAGCTCTGCCTTGGAGTACAACCGGTCTTGACGGAGCAAGAAGATGGCTGGATCGTGTATGGAGACTGTATACGGACTATGATAAATTCACAGACACAAATGATGGAAGGCTGGATAAGGTTTATCACGCAACAGTCAAGAAGGTAACCAGCGATATTGAAACGCTGAATCTGAATACTGCCATTTCACAAATGATGATTTTTATCAATGAATGCTATAAGGCAGAAAGCATCTATGTGGAATATGCCAAGGGCTTTGCCAAGATGTTTGCCTGCTTTGCACCGCATATGGGTGAGGAAATCTGGAGCAGGGTGTTTGGCGGAACCGGAACGATCACCTATGAGCCATGGCCGACCTATGATGAATCCAAACTGGTGGAGGATGTCATTGAGGTCATTGTGCAGGTAAATGGGAAGCTGCGCGGAAAGTTCACGACAGATGCCGGAAGTGATGAGGAAAGCTTGAAGAAGCAGGCGATGGCAATCAGTGCAGTTGCGGCTCAGATCGAAGGGAAAACCGTTCGGAAGATCATAGTGGTAAAGGGCAAGGTCGTTAATATCGTTGCCAATTAAATACATCGCGCTTGCTGGATTCATGAGAATGCAGGTGGATGAAAAGCGGAGAGACTTCATGAGATAAGGAAGAACTCCGCTTTTTTGCGTTCCTTCTTCAAACGTTGAGAAGCGCGTGCTGTTTCTTAAAGGAATGCAGGATATCGTTTACCGATTAACAGGAAAATTTCAAGGGTTTTATTGGCTGCTGAAACCCTGCACACAGCAATGCATGCTTGTATATCTGCCTTAGAGCCATCCAACATATTCATACGCAATGAAAAAAATATAGCGGAAGCAAATAGAAGCACCCCCTGCAGGAATACTAAAAAGAGATACATTTAGTTTCTTTCAGAATAGGAGATGGCGATATGAGAAAACAAAAGACAGAGCTGTCAAAAGCGGCTGTTACACTGGGCTGTGTCCTTGCATCTGCTTTGCTGCAGACCTATGTCATTCAATCTATGATGCAACCGACGGGGCTGTTATCGGGTGGCTTTACCGGGCTGGCCATACTGCTGGATCGCATTGCCGGTGTTTTCGGCTTTCCATTCTCAGTTTCCGCTGGTATCCTTATGCTGAACATACCACTGGCACTGTTGTGTTATCGAAGGCTCAGTAAACGCTTTACCCTCTATTCCAGCATTCAGTTTATTTCCTCCAGTGTTTTTTTACAGCTGTTTCATTTTCAACCGCTGTTTCATGATCTTTTGCTGCAGGTGATTTTCGGCGGGTTTTTATACGGCTTCAGTGCTGTGATTGCCCTGCGTGGGAACGCCTCTACCGGTGGTACGGATTTTATTGCCCTGTATGTATCCAATCGTCTTGGTACATCTATATGGAGCTATGTGTTTATCGGCAATACACTGCTTTTGTGCATATCCGGTCTGCTGTTTGGCTGGCTGTATGCCGGCTATTCTATCATTTTTCAATATATCACAACCAGAACAATCGAAATGTTTTATCACCGCTATGAACGCTTGACGGTTGAGATTATGACAAGGGACAAGCAAGCGATACGGGATGCCTATATTCAGCAGTACGAGCATGGCATCACAATCATACCGGCCTATGGCGGCTACAGTCACCATCGCATGTATCTACTACGAACGGTAGTGTCCGCATATGAGGTGTATGACATCATACAGCTTGTCAGAAAAACAGATCCGAATGCGCTTGTCAATGTCGTAAAAACAGAGCAGTTCTACGGAGCCTTTTACCAGCAGCCGCTGGAGTAGGCTCACAAGCGGGAAGATCTGTGCTCACAGGAATCCAAGAAAATACAGAGCCCGCTATTGACAGGAATTCCAATGTTGTGTATGATTGTATTAGTTACTTAATACAGTTGAAGGGATGCCGATTGATTTCAGCTTGTTGAATACAAAGCAAATAGCGGAGGGCAGTGTATGACTTGGAGGAAAAGAAATATCATAATCATCAGCATGAGTATACTCGTACTGCTGCTGTATATGACGAATATTCTACAGAAGGAAAATCAGCTTGGTCAGCCACTTGCTGTGATTCTGCTTGCCGCTGCAGGCTCTCTGCTTGTCATACGCATGGAAACGCATATGGCATATCATGCGCAGACAGGGCAGCTCCAGTATCAAAACCTTGATCTGTTTCGTTTTCTTTCCTCCATCATGATCATCATTCTCCATGTGCGTCCCTTTTTTGCAGTTTCCGCTGAGGCGGACATGGCTATCAATAATATCATTGGCAGAATCTGCGTACCGTTCTTCTTTTTGATCAGTGGTTATTTTGCCGCAAAGCAGGAACAGAAAAAACCGGATTACATACGTTCCTATATCCGTTCCATGATTCCGGTATATCTGCTGTGGAGTGCAGTGTATCTGCCATGGTCGCTGTCGCTGGCTGCCCCTTATATAGAACAGGTACAGGGCATGCTGCCTGCTGCTCTTCCTTTCGTTGTGCAGCGTCTGCTTCTGCTTTTGCTGATTCCTCTGGCGGTGATAATCGCCCTGCTGTATTCCGGCGTGTATTATCATCTCTGGTATTTCCCGGCGCTTTTGCTTTCCATGCTTGTTCTGCGCTGGTGGAAGAGGAAGCATTCCCTGAAGGTACTGCTTGCTGTATCCTTTGTTTTGCTGCTGTTTGGTGCTACGGAAACCTATTACGGCTTTTGCGGTCAATTCTTCCAATCCCTGCTTCACTATTATTATGCCGTCTTTTTCACGACACGCAACTTTCTATTCTTCGCTTTATTTTATGTCACGCTGGGCTATTATATGGGAAAGCAACAGCAGCCAGCCTCATCCCTGTGCTTTTTAAAGCTGTTGCTCAGTATTGCGGCTTTAATCGGGGAAGGACTGTTGCTGCAGACAACCGAGCGATTGGACAGTAATATTCTGCTGGCCTGTGTACCGCTGGTCTATTATTTATTTTCCTGCCTGCTGTATACGAATATCAGGCTTTCCTGGATTTCAGAGCTTCCGTTTCGGACGATATCAAAATACTATTATCTCGTGCATCCGCTGATGATTCTATTTGTCCATGCCTGGTTTCCGCAGGTTGATTCCATCTGGCTGGCCCTCATCAAGGTAGTATGTGTGCTGTGCTGTACACATGTATGCTCTTTGCTTCTCATGCAAATGAAAAAGCGCTTTCCTGTGATACCACTGTGAGTGTGCAGCCTCAAACGTCATAGCATCCCATGTGTTAAGAAGCATACCTTGATTATGAAAAGTAGCAAATTTCGGTGGAAATTGCGTATGGAGCGATGCATTGTAACCTATTCCGCACGGTCAATCCTGCATCTTTTTGATATTTTATTGTCACGATATATAAATTCTGCTATAATGGTAAAGGAAATTTGGAAGGTGATTAAACAATGGGTAGACATTTTGAAGTGCGTGCCGCTTCCATGGCAAAAACAGCAGCGGTAAAAGCTAAACTATATTCCCGTTATGGAAAAGAAATTCTGATGGCGGCAAAAGCAGGTGTACCTGACCCTGATATGAATGCGTCTTTGAAAAAAGTAATCGAGCGTGCCAAGGCGAATCAGGTACCGGCGGATGTTATTAAGCGGGCGATTGAAAAAGCCAAGGGTGGTACCAATGAGAACTATTCAGCTGCTACATATGAAGGCTTTGGTTCCGGTGGTCAGGCAACGATTATTGTGGATTGTCTGACAGATAATGCAAATCGTACAATAGCCGACTTACGTGGCTGCTTTAATAAATCTCATGCAAAGCTGGGTGTCAGCGGCTGTGTTTCCTTTAACTATGAGCATGTGGGATTGATTTCCATAAAATATGACGATGAAGAAGCGATGATGGACGCGTTGATCATGGCGGAGGTCGATTTGAAGGATATTGAGGTTGAAGAAGGGCAGATGACCATTACGGTTGAGCCTACAGAGCTGAACAAAGCTAAGGATGCCATCGAAGAACTGATTCCTGAAGTTACGTTTGATATTCTGGAGGACACAATGCTTCCTAATGAATATGTAGAACTGCAGGGTGAGGAGCTAATGCTGTTTCAGCGTTTGGTAAACCTGACGAACGAGGTTGATGATGTACAGCAGGTATATCACAATGTTCGTAATATAAACGATTCTGTGGAATAGAAACAAAAGACGGTAATGTATAGGCATTACCTTTTTTGATATCGTTTGGATACAATACAAAAAGGCGGGATTGCAAATGGAAGGCTGCATACCTTTTTGATAACGCAGTTTCATGATTTTCGATATGCTGGATCAGGAATCGCAGCAAAAAAGGGGAAGGGGAACATAATCTTTTCAATAAATTATTGACAAAAAAAGATGAAATGAGTACACTATAGGTACATCCGATGAAAAAGAGAGACTTTGTGAAGCATAGTGCAGAGAGAGGGACGGCTGGTGAAAGTCCTTTCTATAAGTAACACAGTCGGACACTTTGGAGGAATTATCAGGAAATGGATAATCGTATGCAACCTGCGTTAAAGGTAAAGCTGCACTCCGTGTGAGTGAAATAAGGTGGTACCGCGTTCCCGACGTCCTTTGTTGGTGGCGCGTTTTTATTTTAATCTGTCTGATTATGGGCAGAATCATAGAAGAGATATAGGAGGAAACCATATGAGCTATCAGGTACCAAGAGGAACACAGGATATTCTGCCGGAGGAAATCGGCAAATGGCATCGTCTGGAGGAGCTGATTCGTCAGTTTACATACGTTTACAACTATCAGGAAATTCGTACACCGATTTTTGAACATACCAATGTATTTAAAAGAGGAAATGATTCCAGTGATATGGTGAATAAGGAAATGTATACCTTTCAGCTGGAAAACAGTGCTACCTCACTGACCCTGCGTCCGGAGGGAACGGCGGGTGTTGCCAGAGCTTTTGTTGAGCATAAGATGTTTGGCTATGCCGATCTGCCGATGAAAATGTATTATGTTGGACCGCAGTGCCGTCATGAACGTCCGCAGAAGGGAAGAATGCGTATCTTCAATCAGTTTGGCGTTGAGGTTATCGGGGCAAAGAGTCCGTTGCTGGATGTGGAAACGATTGCCCTTGGCTGGTCGTTTATATCTGCACTGGGATTACAGGATATGAAGGTGCTGATCAATACGCTGGGGGATGATGCCTCCCGTGCAGCGTATCGTGCAGCCCTGAAGGAGCATTTCAAAAATGATATTGACAGCATGTGTACCGACTGCAAGCGCCGTTATGAGCAGAATCCGCTGCGAATTCTGGATTGCAAGGTGGATCATGAGCTAGCAGTTATGAAAAGTGTTCCGAAGATGGCGGATTATCTGAATGAGGAAAGCAAGGCCTATTTCCAGCAGGTGCTGGATGGTCTGGATGCCCTTGGTATCCCTTATGAGGTGGATGACAAGCTGGTGCGTGGGCTGGATTACTATACACACACCGTATTTGAAGTCGTATCCGTCAATAAGGAGATGGGGGCACAATCAACGGTATTTGCCGGCGGACGCTATGATGGTCTGGTGGAATATTTCGGAGGTCCGGCAGGAATGAGCGGCATCGGCTGGGCGATGGGTCTGGAACGTCTATTGATTGCCCTGGAAGCGGAAGGAATTTCGCTGGCTGATGAGGAAGGTCTGGATGCTTATGTCCTCTGTCTGTCTCCTAAGGTTGCGACCATCGCATTACAGATTGTAACGGAGCTGCGTGCTGCAGGCTATCGCTGCGATACCGATTACCTGAACCGCTCCTTCAAGGCACAGTTTAAAACCGTGGATCGCAAGAAGGCAAAGGTGGCTATCATGGTTGGCGAAAAGGATATCTTAAACGGCACCGTGACAATGAAAAACATAGAAAAGCAGGAACAGAGCAATGTGGCGCTGGATGCTGTTGTCGATACGATGGATGCCATGTTTGGTGAAACAGAGGATGCACATATTTGCACATGCGGGGAAGAGAACTGCACCTGCAATCATGAAGAATAGGGAGTGAGGATATGAACAGAACACATACAAATGGAGAACTGCGTTTATCCGATGCAGGCAAAGAGGTGACCCTGATCGGATGGGTTGCGAAACGAAGAAATTTCGGATCGCTGGTATTTATCGATCTGCGGGATCGCAGCGGAATTACACAGCTGGTGTTTGATGAGGGGATTGCTGAACAGATTCGGGATGTCCGCAATGAGTATATTTTGGAAGTGAAGGGCTGTGTCAGTGAGCGGAAGGATAAGAATCCGAAGCTTGCGACAGGAGATATTGAAATTAAGGTCAGCGCCGTAGCCATTATCAATCGGGCAGAGACAACGCCGATCATTGTTGCGGATGAGACCGATGCGCTGGAGGATACCCGTTTGAAGTATCGGTATCTGGATTTACGAAGACCTGTGATGCAGCAGAAGCTGGTCCTGCGTCATAAAATCACACATAGTATGCGGGAGTATCTGGACAGCAAGGAGTTTATCGAAATTGAAACGCCGATGCTGGGAAGAAGTACACCGGAGGGTGCTCGTGATTATCTGGTGCCAAGCCGTGTACACCCGGGAAGCTTTTATGCACTTCCGCAGTCGCCGCAGCTTTACAAGCAGCTGTTGATGGTATCCGGCTTTGAACGCTATTATCAGTTTGCCCGTTGCTTCCGTTATGAGGACTTGCGTGCCGATCGACAGACAGATTTCACACAGGTCGATCTGGAAACCAGCTTTTTAAGCGATGTGGAAATTCAGACAATGATGGAGGAGATGCTGCAGAAGCTGATGAAGGATGTCAAGGGAATGGATATCAGCATTCCATTTCCGCGCCTGACCTGGACAGAAGCCATGAATCGTTATGGAAGTGACAAGCCGGATAATCGCTTTGGCATGGAGCTGCAGGAAATAACAGAGCTGTTTGAAGGCTGTGGATTCAAGGTGTTTGCGGATTGTATTGCAAGCAAGGGCAGCATCAAGGCTGTTGTGGTTCCTGGAAAAGCCGGCATGACCAGAAAAGAGATTGATAAGATTACCGAACTGGCGAAGAAAAACGGTGCCAAGGGTCTGGTAACGCTGAAATACAAGGATGAGGAATTGAGCGGACCGATCGTGAAGTTCTTAACAGAGGACGAAATACAGGCGCTCGTTACGCGTTTAAGCCTGAAGAATGAAGACCTAGTTCTGATTGTTTCCGATGCATGGAGAACGACCTGTGAGGTACTGGGCGCATTGCGGAATCATTTCGGTGCAGAGCTTGGCTTAAAGAAGTCGGATGAATTTTCATATTTGTGGGTAACGGACTTCCCAATGTTTGAGTACAGTGAGGAAGATGGCCGCTGGTATGCAATGCACCATCCGTTCACGAGACCGAGAGATGAGGATATGCAGTATATCGACAGTGATCCGGGTAAGGTGCGTGCCATTGCGTATGATGTCGTATTGAACGGATATGAGCTGGGAGGCGGATCTTTGCGTATTTACGACGGTGCCATGCAGGACAAGATGTTTGAGGTGCTGGGCTTTACCGAAGAGAAGATACAGGAAAACTTCGGCTGGTTTGTGGATGCTCTGAAATACGGGACACCACCGCATGGAGGTCTTGCGTTTGGGCTAGATCGTATCGCGATGATTCTTTCCGAGAGTGAGTCCATCCGTGATGTGATTGCCTTCCCGAAAAATGCAAATGCAAAATGTCCGATGAGTGATGCGCCGACACAGGTGGATGCGGCACAGCTGGAGGAATTGCATATTGCAATTACCGAGGAGTAAAGTAAAAAGCGCCTTCATATAGAACGTGTTGCATGACCAGTACAATAAAAGGAAGAGATTTCAAATGTTATTGTTTGCATTATGAAACAGCATACGAAATCTCTTTTTTTCTTTGCCATATGCCTCCCTTACAGCCTGTATGCTCAGGCAACATGCACTGGGAGCAAAGCTAAGGTGTACAGGTATGGCGAAATAGAGGAATGTCTAAAGAAAATAAACGATTTCCTTTTCCGTATGTAAATGGAAGGCGCAGCTATGGCAGTAAAAAAGCGGCAGATATGAGCGAAATCCTCTCGAATTCGGAACTCATTTGCCGCTTTTTGTCATGATGTTCTCTTTTTATAATACGTTTGCAGGCGTTCATTCATGAGCATCGTATCCCGTTTTGATCGAAGCTGCAGTGTCGTGTATACAATCAGAAAAATACAGGCAATCATCAGCAGCATACTGAGAACCATCTGTATACTGTCAAGGTAGAACCATTCAAAATACAGTCCGCTCAACAGCACAACTGTGTTGATATACAGATAATGCAGGAAAACGATGCCATAGTACAACCGTCTGCTTTTGGGTTCTTTGCGGAACAGCAGATTGCCCAAAGTGCACAATAAGCTGCAGACGATAATCTGCCACAGAATGGCACTGCTCAGCTCGGGATTCTTCCAGAATATGCTGATATAAATGGCAGCACCGATAACGGTACAGGTAGTAATTGCAGAAAATGTAAACATCAGTTCTTTTAAAATACGCATAAGCAACCTCCCTATATTTTCAGCAGCACTTTGAGTGCGGCTACATATTGTCTTGATATTATGATTTTTTCATCGTTGAGCAGGGTAGCCTCCAGACGGCTGCCGAGAACAGGAGAAAGGAAGCGGATTTTGCTCAGATTTACAATGGTGGATTTCGAGCAGCGGAAGAAATCAAGTCCGGCATAGCTGTCTTCGATTTCATACAGCTTCTGCCGTATTTCATAGATTTCTCTTTCTGTATAGAGGAAGGTCTTGTTATCTACGGATTCAAAATAATAAACATCATCCGGCCGGATTCTGGCGATGGTTCCGTTTTTTGTACAGGTGATTCGCTCATCACCGGCTTTCAGCTGTTGGAGGAGCTTCAGAACGGATTCGTTTAGAGAAGCACATCGGACGATAATGAGGTCTTCATCCTCTCTGGATGTTTTTTCTTCGATGATGATTTTCAAGCTGAGGCCTCCTATCTGTTGAATGTCGTATGTTTGTTCAATAAATATACGGTTATAGCTAAGGCTATTATACCACAAAGCAGCAAAGCGACAATCTGGATGTGGATGGAAAGCGTCTGATTGTTCAAAGAGACTGTGATTCCCATTGCTTCACGATAGGTATTGAAAAGGGAAGCAGGCAGCGTATGAAATAGATCACGCAGGGCTGATGCCGTAAAAATATCACGCATAATTGCTGTTTCATGCAGAAAGGGAAGACTTTTCAAGACGCCCTGTACGGCGCTTGGCAGCATACCGACAGGAAGATAGATGCCACCCAGAAAACCGATGAGAGTACCTGCCAGCGTGGAAAAGGCACCCCAGGCATGGTCACTGTTCACCCAATGCGCAATCAGTGCAACCAGAGCGCTGGATACAAAGGTGCATAGCAGCAGCAGACCACAGACCTGCATGGACTGAGAAAGATTGAGAAAGGCATAGCCGGAAAAGCTTACATAACAAAAGGACAGCACCAACAGCAGGATGCACATGACAAAGCCCATCACCACAGCAGAGAGCAGATAGGACAGCATCAGAATCGAGCGGGGAACACAGGAGCAGTAAAAGCTTTCCAGTTTTTTCTGTTCCTTATCCTGAATGAATATACCGATCATGGTAATAGGGACGGTAAAGGCATTGACAACGAGTATACCCGCGATTGTCCACATGGTAATCAGATGCATAGCATCCGCTTCCTGAATGCTGCCCTGCGCTTGCTGAACCAGCTGCATCAATTCATCTTTATTCATATCGCCCAGAAATACAAGCATTAGCAGCAGGACGATCAAAACAGAAAGCATGGAAAAGAATACTGCGGAGCGATCACGGACATATAGCAGGATATGTCGTTTGGTTAGCGTATATAACGTTGTCATTGGGCTGCCTCCTTCTCCAGTGCTTTCCCGGTGATATTTAGGAATACATCATCCATCGTCCCCTGCAGCACCTCAAAGCCTTCGATATAGGGCTGTACCGCTGGCAGAATATGCAGGGCGTCCATGGTATTGTTCAACTCTACCAGATAACGTTGGTCATGGTGCTGATAGGAAACCTGCAGACGAGTCAACAGCTTTGCCAGCTTTTCTTGCTTTGCTGCGATGAGGATGAGTCTGTCTTTTGCGTGGCGATCTTTTAATTCATAGGGTGTTCCATATTCCATCAGCTCCCCCTGATCAATAACGGCAATATGGGCTGCCTTTGCGGCCTCCTCCATATAATGCGTTGTGAGAAAAACAGTCATATTGCGGTTTTTCTGCAGCTGCTCAATACAATTCCATACCGACTGCCTCGTTGCCGGATCAAGTCCGGTAGTCGGTTCATCCAGAAATAAAATCTTAGGCTCATGCATCAATGCTGCGGCAATTTCACAGCGCCGCTTCTGTCCGCCTGAAAGATGAGCGTACCGCTTTGCCGCAATTTCCTGGAGGTCTAGCAGCTCACACACCTCTTTTCCGCGCTGTTGTAAAGCGCTGCGGCTGTTTTCATATAAAGCGCCGCGGATCAACAAATTCTCCCGGACAATCAGCTTATCATCCAGACTATTCTGCTGCTGCACGACACCAATACACTTGCGTATTTCCTGATTGTCCTTGCCAAGTCTATGATTGCATATCAGCGCTGTACCCTCATTGGGTCGAAAGAGGGTAGTGAGCATGTGAATCGTCGTTGACTTTCCGGCACCGTTGATGCCCAGAAAGCCAAACAGCTCCCCCTCCTTCACGTGAAAGCTAATATCCTTCACTGCAGTAAAATTTCCGTATTTTTTATTCAAATGGGATACGTCGATTACGTTCATAACCATTCCTCCTTGCAGTACCACCTTACAATGAAACCGATATTATATGCAATACGGATAACGGTAAGTGGCACAGTGGCAGGGGTAAGTAGGGAAAATTTAGGGATGAGCTGCACAAGAGAAACTGCGGCATATCATATAATCAAAGCGTACAGGAGAAGGGGATCGCCTTATCTGTGCGCAATAAAACAAGGGATCTTTCCGCATGAGCATTCGCAAATCAACAAACAGCATAAACAAAAAAAGACAATCTATAGGGATGAAAAAGCATCCGGATTCAGATTGTCTTTATTTCAGTCCTGATACATCGTTTGTATGCAGTGTTGCCTTGCGTGGTTAGAGCTTGCTTTGACAGTCCGCAATCGCTTTATCCTCACGAAAGCCTTTGAATACCGGCTGTCGCAAGCCGCCCTGTTCTGTATACTGCATGAATTTTACCGTTCCTACCAGTGGCGGATCGATCCATACGGCTTCTTCATTTCCCTCAGGGATCGTTGTTAAAAAGCTGGTATCGGTTTTTTCGCTATGTTCCATCAGATAGGGAAGTGATGCACCCATGGTCACATGTCCCTTGTATACCACCTGATGGTGCTGGTCATACTGTGCCAGAATGAGAGACACAATGCCTTTCTCCTTGACAATATAGCCGCAGATGATGAAGTCATCATCCAGCAGATTCTTGCATTTGATCCAGTCCTTCGTGCGCTTTCCACACACATAGCGGCTGTCTTTGCGTTTGGCGACGATTCCCTCAAGACCCCGCTGCTTTGTCAGCTCAAACAGCGCAATACCGTTGGTTTCGATATAGCGGGAGATCGAAAGCCGATCATTTTCCTGAACTGTCTTTTCCAGCAGCTGTTTGCGTTTCATGAGCGGCTGATCAATGACGAATGCATCCTTGTAATAGAGGATGTCAAAGGCGGTGAAGCTGGCAGGAAACTGGCGGGAATGCAAACGGATTTTAAAGGGGTCCGAGGTCAGTGTCCGCTTCTGTACCTGAAAGAAATCAGGCTCTCCATCATGAAAAATATACAGCTCACCATCCAGAATGCAGCGCGTTTTTACCTGCCGGTGCAGCTGTGACAGCTCCGGAAATTTAGCATTCAGCTTCAGATTTCGTTTGTTTCTCAGCTCGGTGCTGTCTTTATCCAGATACAACAGACAGCGTACACCATCCAGCTTCCACTCATAGATGTAATCCTCATCATCGAAGGCCGGCTGCTCTAACCCGATAAGCATCGGAGAAGCATCTCTGGCAGCAAAGTCCATCAGTGCTTCACGCCCCTGCGTCTTCCCTTGGGCTTCATTTCAGAAAGGGACTGCTGCAAGGCCTCCATCAAATCGACTGGAGTCGCAGTATCCTGCTTGCGGTCACTGGCATGTACAATATGCTGACCACTGATTTTTTCTTCGATTGCAGAGCGCAGTCGTTCCTGAAATTCATCATGGTAATCACTGGGGTCAAAGGGCTTGGTCATCGACTGAATCAGCTGCTTTGCCATATCACTTTCTGCCTTGACCAGCTTGGGACGTGCGAAAGCCTTTGGGTTTTCGGCAATCTCTTCCTCATAGAACAATGTCTTCACCAGAATACCGTCATCATCGGGACAGAGTGCCAGCAAAGTTTCCTTTGTGCCGATCACCGTTTTTGCGATTGCGACAACAGACAGCCTTGCCATGGCATCCCGCAACAGCTCATATGCCTTTTCCGCATGCTTTTCTGGCACGGCATAATAGTTTTTCTCATAATAGATATCATCGATTTCCTGCAGCTGTGTAAACTGTAGAATCGTAATCGTGCGATCCTTTTCTGCCTTTAAGGCATCAATCTCTTCATTATCCATAATGACATACTTATCCTTTTCATACTGATATCCCTTTACGATATCGGCTGCCTTCAGCTCCTTATCGCAATGTCCGCAGTATTTTTTATAATGCACCCGTTCATGTGTCTTCTTACAGAGCTGGTTGAAAGAAATATCCACATCTCTTGTGGTTCGATACATTTGAATGGGAATATGTACCAGACCGAAGGAAATAGCTCCCTTATGTGCAACTGCCATCATTATCACCTCATCATTAGGTTGTGAAATATCAGTAAAACCTATACAAAAAATACAGGAAGCCAAATATTTGCATTTTGTATGCAATTCTGAT
>OGFC01000550.1_pt1 | contig 33462 bp, 53 predicted proteins | sample 1570841 | NCBI WGS metagenome assembly OGFC01 (sample SAMEA2582137, study PRJEB24529) | metagenome | biome: Human gut stool | place: China | collected 2011 | reverse complement strand
AGAAACCTATTCAGGCTTCTCGGAAATAAAAGTCTAACTTTTTGGGGTCACTACAATTTTATCTAACCTTTTGGGCTTTCTTCTTTTTCACATACTTAACGCAATATGCTACGAGATAAACGGATCACCGTACCTTTCACCACTGAGCCACCGTATACATTACCGTGGCTCCTTTTATTTTAGAGCCATCAAATTGTACTAATCCTTCTACCCTGCCGGCTTGATAGCCTACAGTAGGATAAACTTTGTTGTCAATAACCGTAACACCGGCTTTAATTTTATGATCTTTGTTAAGGTTGATCTTATAAACATCAACCTTCTGCTTATCGGTATTCGGTACAACTACTGTTCTATCGGTATTAGCAATGGCTTCAGCCGGTACATCCGGTAATTTATTTTTAATCGCTTCAGCAGTTTTAACAGCAGCCTTTTCTACTGTAGGTGCTACTATCGTATATGTTACAACCGGCTTAACTTCAGGTATGGCTTTTACAATCTCCGAAGCCTGCTTAGGCGTTACCTTAATTTCTTTAGCCAGTTCCACTGGATTTGACATAGTGGTTTGAGGTATAACGTTAGGCTTATCAACTTTTTCCTTGCTATTGATATAAAATGCCGTTGCAATAACAATCAATGCCACTGCAATAGCTGCATATAATACATAGCATAATCTTTTATTCTCCATTATATCCCCATCCTTTAATAATCCCTAAGCACTCCAGTAATCAGTAATGCCACGAGCGATTGCCCGAACCATTTTATCCAAATTAGTTTCCAATAATCGAAGATCATCCATGTTATCAATGAACGCTAATTCAACGAGGACTGCTACCGCATTTGTACCATTAAGCACCCATAAGTCATCCCGTTGCTCACTGCCGCGGTCTACCGTGTTAACTGACCGGATTATCTGAGACTGTATAAATCCGGCTAATCGTTGGCCATAAAAGGATTTATACAAAGTCTCGGTTCCTCGTGCAATTGTGTTAAATGCATTACAGTGCAACGAGATAAATATATCAGCTCCCCACGCATTACTAGTGGCACACACGTCCCCTAAATCGTCGGACTGTAATGCCTTAACTTCTATGCCCGCAGCTTCTAGGTACCCTGCGAGCAACCGCCCCGCCTTTGCGGCTATATCGCATTCGCGGGTGCCCGTAACAGGATTAATCGCCCCCGGATCAGGAATCCCTCCCGGTGCGTGGCCTGGATTTATAAATACTTTCATAGCGCACCTCCTAAAACTTTACTTTGTTTTCAATCTTATCGCGTACTAATTCCAAGAAACGTCCCATACTTTTATTTCCGCCGTCCCGAAGATTTTCAAGGATACTTAAGAATTCCGACGAACCCAAATACAGCCAAACAAGATTGACCGCGAACGAATTCTTCCCGGCGAGCCAATCAAATAAAAATGCTGCTGCCGTGACTGTTACATAGGTCAGTACTTTATCACAAAATCCTTTTCGCATATATTCGCTTTTAATCAGGTTTAAGTCAATCGCTGTCGGAATTGCCCTGTATTTTTCCCATGAGGCAATGTGTTCCGGGTCGTACCCGAAATTTTCAATCAACATTTTATATGCCACACTAGCCCACTTAGTTACTAAATCAAGACATACTAGCAGGACAAATATACCTAGCACTTGCACGTGTTTAAGACCGATTAACCAAATGGCTACTGCGGCGACAACAGATAATGCTGATTTTACCCACCACGCGGAAATCAATGATTGGCACATGTCCTGTATATACTGTACATACATCATTCATTGGTCTCCTTTTCAGCTTCAATTTCTTTATCACACTCTGCAATAGCATCAAGATAAACATTTAAAACACAATCTTCATCAGGACAACGACCATCTTCATTCAGTTCCGCTGCACAATATTCACAATATAATTTCTTTTCCATGCTATTAAACCTCCTTGATTGCATCAATCATTGCCTTATTATTAGCTTGATATTGATCACGTAACTGTGCGGCTAATGTATCATTACCTTGCAATAAGGCTGTCAACATTCGTTCTTGTAGCGGTTCATTAGCCGCATCAGTTTCTGCCTTAATCTCCTGAATTTTGGCTTTTCGCACTTCCGCTGCTGTCGGTACATAAGGTGTAGGCAATACCGGCTTATTACCGCCCCATACATATTTACCATCAGCTAATTTCGCCTGAATACTACCATCTTCATCCCTCAAATATTGTTTTCCCGGATACGCTTGCTTTGCTAACGTTTCCAGTTCTTCCCATGTATCACCATTAACTTCTAGCCAGTATGAAGCTAAACGCTGACTTTCTCCGTTTTTATCCGGATTATCTAGTACAATAAGATATTGATTCATACAATCATCAATCCTTTCTTTAAAATAACTGGAGGTTAAAAATGAAACTACCTAATAACTATGGGTCCATCAGCAAATTATCAGGCAATCGCCGTAGACCCTACATGGTGCGAAAAAGCCTTGCCGGTAAACAATTAGTTATCGGCTATTTTGAAACAAAAGAAAAAGCCCTACAAGCATTAGCGGACTATAACTGCCAACCTGCTGAGCTACCAAGAGAAAATATTACATTGACTACCTTATACAAACAGTGGCTGCCGCATCACGCTCCTAATTTATCTAAGTCCGGAGTATCCAGTTACACAAATGTTTACCGGCACATCCAATCTATTGCCACTATACCAATACAACAACTAACTTACGACGATTTCCAAGGCGTATTAGATGCCATGAACTTATCATATGCGAGTAAAAAGAAGGTACGCTCTCTAATTAACCAACTTTGCAAGTATGCCATCAAAAAAGAGCTCATGCAGCGTAACTATGGAGACTTAGTCACTATTGGTAAGAATACTAAAGTACGGCCACACAAACCATTTACCCGGCAACAGATAAATAAGCTATGGCAACTCAATACAACCGAAACTGACGGAGCTCTGATTCTCCTCTACACCGGCATGCGGTGTGGCGAGCTACTCAACCTCCGGCGAAAAGATGTTAATCTTAAAAGCAAATACCTAACCATCTCCAAATCTAAGACCAAAGCCGGAGAAGGTAGAGTCATTCCTATTCACAAACGTATCCTTCCAATTGTCGAACGTCTCTGTTCTCAATATTCAGACCTTCTTTTCCCCATTTCCTACACTAATTTTTCAAAACATTTTAATCGAATCACAAATGGCAAACATACTACTCACGATTGCCGGCACACTGTAGCAACCATGCTGGATCGTGCGGATGCAAATCCTAATGCCGTGCGTGCTATCCTAGGGCACAAAAACGGAGATGTCACAATCAAGGTCTACACTCATAAAGGCTTGCGTGACCTGCGTAGAGCTATTGCCTTATTAAAGTGATGTTACAAACTTGATACTATTTATACATTTAACAGTTATGCCCAATGCATTATTACTAGAATATTGATGTTGCAAATTAGTTACTAATAGCTGAAATTACAGTCGCATGACTACTCCAGTTCGGTGCTGATTTATACAAATCTACAGACTCCGCTGGAACAAGAATCGATATGACCGATCCGCTAATAATGAAACTCCCATTTAAGACCGGTGGTTCTTTTGCACGCACAATAAGAGTAACATCGGACCGAGACCCTTGCATGAATGACCGGTCAATCTTCACACATTTGTCGCCAATTTCAACGACTTCGAGCTTATGACAATTATTAAAGCAATTACTTTTCAGTTCCGAGATAGCACCCAAGTGAACTTCACGCACAGCACTGCCGCTAAAACTAAACATGTCCAACCTCTCCAGCATCGGTAAGTAAGCTGTATCTATCCCTGTATTGTAAGGAAAGCACTGCTGACCAATATATGTTAGCCTTTCAGAATTAGGAATCAATGCCAAATTATTGCATCCATAGAATGTGGACAGTGGCAACTCCGTCACCTTCCCTAAGTCCACACTTACTAACCGAAAGCAACCTGTAAATATGGATCCCTTTCCATTTAGCGTCTCCAGGTTTGGTGCCGAAAAAGACACCATATTATTTGAAGTATCAAAAGCCCTATCAACGACAATAGATTTCAAACTATTATTTGAATAACGAATTAGATTAGGCTGCCTAGCGTATACCATGGTAGCAATCGTATTTTCAGTTCCGACATAATCGCCAAATCCATGAGTTCCATCAGCAACACTAGCCAATAATTCAGTCTCACTGACACCACCGCCACCAATTCTAGTAGTTTTGGTGGAGTTAAAGTTGCAACTACCACAAAAACAGGATTTATGGTGACATTTCCTAATGTAAATCCAGAGGGGAATGGCTTGCATTATATATCAATTGGAGCCGCATAATCTAACCAAGGTGGAAGCAACGGCGGCAATGCTGATAGTAATGTCCTTTTACCTATCCAATATACAAAAGAATATAAAGTGTTAGCCACTGGCACGGCAGCCAGTCAAGGTTATTACACATTTTTAACTGCTGTAAAAACTAATTTAGCTAGTTTTAAATTAAATACTTATAGTGGAGCCGGTCAATTAATGGCTCATAACTTTGATTGGCTTACCATTGGCCGTTAGTAGCCAAGGTGGAAGTACTCCTCGACCATCTAATAACGCGACGACTGCAACTTTCGCGACATCGTTTGGCGGCACTGATTATATTATTATTCCGGTTGGCGTTATTGACGCAAGCGACAGTAAATTCAGCTTAACTGTTAACGTTTTACAAGACTATAAAACGGCTAATAGTTGTACATTCCGTACATCCGATGCTATCGCTCCGGCGTGCTATTATGTGGCTTTTAGCCGTGCGAATTAAACGCCAATAATTAATATTGAAGCTCCTCCAGCAACGTAAGGTGTTGAATCTTTAACGTTTACTTTTCTGAATCCTATAGAATTTAATTCATCGGGAATTCTACCGCTTGAAAACTTCGTTAAACGTTCAATAGATTTAGAACTATGTGCATCAAAATAATCATGGCTTAAAATCAAAGAACCTAAGTATTTATTTACTGTAATAGGATATTTAACTTTCATCTCCGCATAGTTAATAGATACATTTATACCTTGGATAATCAATCCCCCGAACAGCTTGCCGAAACTTATTGACCATGCGTTAGGATTGTCAAAATTGTATTTGACTCCTAATGCCGTAAGCTTTTCTTGATCGAGTGCACTAATTACTTGCTTGTTAAAATCTTTAATATTTGTAACCGGCAGAGATGCAACTAGCGATAATAAATCCGTAATACTACTTTGAATCCCTTTAATATTATTGGCCGGATTTCCTACCCATGTGGATTCGCCGGTAATTGCCTTAATTCGATTACCAATCATATCAGTTAAGGCTGTAATAGTTTGAGCCGTATTAGCCGCTACTACCGCATCATTAATCCGATGTGTATTTTTACCATATTTCCGCAGTTCATCACTGATCATCGTTAATACTTCTTCGGCCGTAACCCACATCGTATTTGATAATGTAATTGTTACATTGTCTGAATTTGAGTAGCCAATGCCCATTGTTACGGTCTTGGCCACTAGTGTGCTACTCGATGCAGCCTGGACAAAGTCCGGATTTGCATCCACCATGCCGGCAAACAAAATTTCGCCTTCGTCTGGATCTGTGGCAAAAATGCCAATTTCAGAAATGTTTTGGGCTGTTGTAAAATTAGCATTTGTCAATCGCACTGTTACCGTACAAGTATTATTTTTCTGAACCTTAGTAATAATTTCTGCATTGTCAATTTCTCGGACAAGTCGTGTAGCATTTTCAATATTCGTTAAATTTCCGCTACCAAAAGCAACTCGTGTAATGTTTAATTTGGTGTTGCCAGCCGTAACCTTTGCAATAAGTGCCGTGCCTTTATTGGTTACTTTTGCCCCTTGCCAATTAGCCATTTACTACCTCCTCATTATTAATAATCATCCCTATACCAATTCTTGTGCTTGCAACCGGTGTAGGTTCTACAACTACACTGGTGTGATCAATGCCGGGAGCAAATGCCACATGCCATGTAGTTTCTTTAATTTCTATAAAATTAAAACCGTCAAATACGCTTCTTGCGTTTTTGACGGCATATACACTATCTCGTAATTCATTTAATTTTTCTGGCTCAGTTACGGCCTCACCGTAAATATTTACCTTAAAATGATAAGGACTGCCTCCATAATCATACCAATCTTGATATTCAGCCGTTGAATAAATGGCTGATACCATATCTTCTACGGCCTGTGGCGTTCCTTTTCGCCTGTGCCATGCAATTGATTGCCTAATCAGATTCCGCTTCACATCGTCTGTCATATCGTACTTAAAAAAATCAACATGGAATTGCCATGCTAATAGATTGAGTATTTCTGTTGGCAGCTCATCTAATCTGGAATATAGTTCTAATTTTTTTACATCATTAGAAACATCCTCAACCAGTGCATCCACAGCCTTAATAATCAGCTTAATATTTTCATCGTCAAGGCTAGATGGCAGAATATCAATGAGTTTCATTTCTTCAACGTCAATCATCCTCTAAACCTCCGTAAATAATATTCTTGCTGTTATTCCATGCAATTTCATTGTTGGCCACATCTTGATGCACAAATGCCGGCTCAACCCGTTTTGCCCCGGCTTCCATAATCCTATGAATCAATTCAGAAGGCTCAATATCTCTTCCCATTTTAGACCGTTGCCAAACAATGTAATCTTCTACCGCTTGATTTACGGCTAATTGAATGGCCCCCTGTGTAGTTTCTTTTGATTTTGCAATGTAATAGGTTGCTGAAAAGTTAAACATCTTCTTCTTAGGCTGCCGTACATTTACTTTGTCTGTACACGGCCGTACTGTTTTATTTGAGCAAGCTACTTTTACTTGATCCAGAACCTCTTGTTCCGGTAATTCGCCATCTTCCATTAATACATAGAGATCAACTTCACCTTCACGTTCAAAGTTTCTATCCTCCGGCCCCTCTACGTAAGTATCGATAATGCCAGTATTGGCAGATAGTGCAAAATATTCATAAGCTCCTTTTGGCCCGGCCGATGAAAATCGTTCCGGTGCCAGGTGAATGCGTTCACGATATGGTTCATCGGTTTCTACATCGGAACCAGCAGCACTTGTATCCGTATTTACCACACTAGCCACCCAAGGCACTGGATCTACCAACTTATTGATTTGCCCGGCCACGTAGCCATTACCAAGCTTGCCGGCTGTCATACAATAAGCAATTGCCGTAGCAGTCAATTGTCCCGGATTAATAGTAATGTCTTTATCAAAATTAAAATAAATATTATCGCCGGCTGTAACTCGTGTACCGGCAGGAATAACAACTGCGGACGTACGCTTTTCTGACAATGTAATCAGCATTGTTGTTTGAGCACTTTTAGCCGCAGTTCGGGCTGTCCCTACAAGCAATCCTAAATGATCCAACCCCCATGCCCTGGAGTATGCTAATAAATATTGTTTCCCGGTGAAATCAACACGCCGCCTAATGCCTGTAAGTGCATAGGTAATTACCTTAAATGTCAAATATGTTGGATCTGCCGGAGCTAATGCATGACCACCCAAGGCATTAAATATTTGAACTAAGTTAGCCATGATTTTGTCCGGATTTGATTCGGCAAACGAAATATCCGGTAAACCAGCCTTTACCAACAACTCAGAAGTATCCTCTGTATCAAATGTTAATAATTCTTCGATTGCCATTTACTTCACCCCCTTCACGGCTATTGTCAAAATTGGTCTTAAATGTCCTATCTCTGGCACATCATATTTAAGGCTCGTAATCTTAGCCCTTGGCTCATATTTTCTAACTTGCCTAATGATTTCTGTGCTGATTTTGGCCTGTGCCATTAATGTTGGAGAGTCTATGATTCTGCTATCAAGGCCAAAATCCCTAAATAATGGTACGCTGCCTTTAATCGTAGTGATGATCATGCGTACATTCTGCACAACCTCCGCTTCAATCGATTCCGGAGCCAGGCTAATTTTACTCGTAACAGAATTAATTACTGGATTGACTAGCACTATCAGCCACCTCCTTAGTTGTTATGATCGTGTCATTGATGTACTCGCTCAATGTGACATTTACTTTTGCATATATAATGCCGCCTTTTGGACCAAATAACACATCACTCATATCAGCTTCTTTCAGCACCCATTGATCAATACCAATCGGAGTGTTATTTAGTACAAAATCTACAACAGCTCCGTTTTCAACGTATTCTTTTAACTGCTCAAATTCTTCTTCCGGTGTAACGCCATACATCGTATGCAGCTGAATACTAAACGATATTTCTTCGAGATTTGGTCCAACGTATTCCAATTTAGGCTTATTTAGTAAAATTGCATGCTCTGCATAGCGTGCAGATACTTTTCGGCTATAATCACTAATAGTACGTAATGTTCGAGTGCTTGCTACAAAATATACATCACCCAATGATCCTACTACCATATAATCACCTCCTACTGTGGTTTACCGGTACTACCACCGCCCGGCACCACACCGCCATGAGTGTGATTAACTAGCGATATGCCATTTACAACAACATCACCAGCCCCTTGAATATTAATCGTACCGGCCTTGATATTTACAGTGCCTGGAGAATTAATACTTAATGTGCCGCTGCTTGTATCCATGGCCACCGATGTACCGTCACTAAACACGGCCGTTTCCACATTTGCATCGGCTACCGGTGGTACATCTGCACCGGAATACATGGCACCGATAATCCAGCCTTCGTTAAGATTTTTGCTGTTTGGATCAAAAATAATAAGCACCTGCTCTCCTATCGCATAGGAGTGTTGGTGCTTATTATTCAATGTATTCTTTTCCAAAATTTGCAACGGTCCTGTTACCTTATTATCCTTATCCGGTATTATAGCCCTTGCAGTATGAGTTGCAGGATCTATGGCATCAATATACCCTTTTACAATGATTTGATTAATTGTAGCCAATGAGCGCCCTCCTTAAGTCTAAACTAGTAACATAATTACCGGACAATTCTGCATCCACTTCTTTAATAACATATTTCCCATCAAATACGCCAAAATTATTCAGCATAATGCAAGCTCCGGCATATAAATCCGGTCTGCCTTTCAATGTGATTTTACCGGTCGTTTCTTCCTTGTTCTTATTAAACAATTCCTTTTTTGCCAAACGTAAGGCTGCAGCCGTGTCAGCCACTTCCTGATTGATTTTTAGTACTTTCTTTTCTGTGGTTCCCTTTTGTTTATTATTCTGTTCCGGAGCTTCAAAGGTAGCGGATATCTTTTCTTTATTTTTTGATTTCTGATAGGTCACTGTGCAGGCCGTATAGATATCACGCACTTTACTGTGAAATTCGTAATCTTCCATATCTTCCAATGCTAACTTATCAATAATCGCAATTGGATCTTGTGCATCATATTTAGCCTCATCAAATACTACAATTTTCCCATCAGATACCTTAGTGCATAAGCCATTGTCTTTACACAGACGTTCCAAAAACACCAAATCCGGTTCTTCCGTTTGCTCTACACGATCAAGAGTCGGATTATCCGCTGAGTCATATACAAGGCCTAAACTTGCACTATTGGCCAAGTCCTGTGCCACAACCTTTAATTGCACCTTTTCCCATGATCGAGTGTTATTTATATCCCTAGCTACGCCATCCGGAACAGAGACTGTATTGAGTTGCACGGTAGATCCGGAATTACCAGAAGCCAGTCCGATATCATCTATGTAAAATTTACCAAGCGGAATATTAATATCAGTAGTTACATCATAATACCAATGAATTAGGATTAAATTCACAGTTATCTGAGCATTTTTTGACGGATACCAATCGCCCGACCAAAGGCCTTGCCGATCATCTAATGTCAAATCAAAGGTATCCGCCTCGCCACTCATCACATCTTTGTAGCTGGCTCCAATTAAATATTTTGCCAAATCTACACTAATGTCTTTTGATTCGTACAAAATCTGCAAGGCTGCACGTCTAGCCGGATATATCGGATTCAATGCCAATGGAGCCGCTTCAGGTAAATATTGAGTCAACCTTCTAATGTCTAGCATGTCAACGCCTCCACGGTGGCAAGTTCACTATCGTTTTTTTAGTCACAGAAGGAATCTTCAGAGTAATACCGGATGGCAACATATCGTAATTAATATAATCAGGATTTGCCTTCATGAGCACCGACATAAATCGTTCATCACCCATCTGTTCTTTAGCAATCACATCCCACATATCACCTAATCTAGTAGTGTACTTAGTTGCCATAGGCCGCTCTTGCCTCCTTCCGTTTTATTTCATCTAATACTTTTAAAACTTCTCGTTTAATAGTCGCTGCAATATTCTTAGATTCTGCTTCCGTACTATTGCCGGTAATAGTAATATTGAATTCAAATGATGGATTAATAGCTATTTCACTACTATTGCTTGTAGTATTTTCCATCATTCTAGGAGCCTTAACCGTTGGTGCCGATTGCCCGGCCATACGTGGTGCCAAGTATCGTACCGCTCTTGGTTGATAATTCTGCTCTTTCCCGACAGCATTTACTCCTTCAGTATTTTCTGGCAATATACCGAGCATTTGCCCGGCTTTTTGCCATAATGCAATGGATCGTGGCTTACCATCGAGAGGGATGGCTGCTTCTGCACTATCCTCAGCAAACCAAGTAGTAAATGCACCCTTGCCGTAAATACCGCCTTTAGCGTTTTTCTTTTCGACGCCACCGCCATCATCGCCATTAATCATATTTTTAACGATGTTAATGGTTCCTTCTATCGGATTTGCTAAGAACTCTTTAATGCCTTGCCATTTTTGCATCACCCAGTCCCCGGCTTCGCCTAAGGAGTCTTTAATTCCGGAGCAGAACTTATCCATAGCTGCCTTTGGATCATTCCATAAAAGCACAAACCATGCCTTGATTGTATCCCAGTTAGTCACTAATAAATAACCAACTGCAATCAATCCGGCAATACCGGCAATAACTAATCCTATCGGATTGGCCAACATGGCTGCATTCAATAGCCATTGTGCCCCGGTCCAGGCCATAGTTACGCCTCTCACTGCAGCCATAGCCGCACTATAGGCAACTACACGCCCGGCACTCATTAAACCTCTACCTATTACCATGGCACCGTTATATAAAAATTGACCAGCAGCCGCTGCCTTTGTTGCTACGCTTATAGCTAATACGGCTCCATGATAGGCAACTAACCGGCCAACTGACATCAATTTACTACCGGTGGCCAGTGCAAAATTATATACTGCATGGCCTGCAGCTGATACTTTTGCCGCTATTCCGGTAGCTTTTGTAGCAATCGCATTACGCATACTTGCTAATGTATGCGTATTTGTTGCCGTGGTTGACAACAATTGAGCAGCCTTATACGCTTGCCATGCTTCCTTAGCTTTTAAGATTGGAGCTAAGACTGATGTAACCGCCCATGTTATTCCGGAAACCGCTGCTACTGTTGCCAACAATCCACCAACACCACCGACTACTACGGCCGTTAATGTTTGATGCTCTTTAGCAAAATTAGCTGCACCTTGTACCATCGGCGTTAAACTATCAAGCAATTCTTTTGCCGGCGGCAATAATGCCGTACCGATTGTGATGCCTAAATTATTCAATGCATTTCTGGCCAATTGCATACTATTACTCGTAGTTTGCATACGAGTATCAAATTCCGCTTGCATCGAGTTAGCGTATTTTGATTGATCCGCTACCGTGGCCAAATTATTACGCAATGCATCCAAGTTTGTTAATAATGGAGCAATTGCCTTAATGCCTTCGGCTCCGAACAAATCCTTCAAAACTGCCGTTTGCTTATATTTATCCAACTGAGACAATCTAGCAAATACATCTTGCAAAGCTCCACTGGCATCCGTTTGCATCCTCTTGGCCATTTCAACCGCATCAAGACCCAGTGCATTAAAGGCAGCTGCCTGTGACTTAGTCGCACCTTCCCCGGTAGTCATGGCCAAGATAATCTTCTGTATCCCGGTAGCCGCTACTTCTGATTCCACGCTGGCCGCCGCCATAGTAGCACCTAATGCAGCGATTTCACCGGATGCCAAACCGCCTACGGCCCCTAAAGGACCAACACGAGATACGATATCACTAATCTTAGCACTGGATGCAGCTGTCGTATTACTTAAATAATTGACTTTATCCGCCAAGGATACAACTTCCGGTTGTGTCATTTTAAATGCAGTTCTCCATTCGGCCATGGTTTGGCCGGCTTCTTCTGCACTCATATCAAAGGCCACGCCCATTTTAACTGCATCAGTTGCAAAAGCTTTCAAATCTTCTCGTGCAATCCCGGCTTGACCACCGGCTGCTACGATTTGAGCAATACCTTCTGCTGACATTGGAAGTACTGTACTCATTTGTTTAATATCTTCACCCATCTGCTTAAATTGTTCCGGAGTGTCAAAATCAACAACTTTTCGCACATCCGCCATGACATCTTCAAAGGCCATAGCTTCCTTGATTGGAAAGCCTAATGTTGCCACCGCAGCCGCTCCGGCTTTAACAGCCATGCCACCGGCTTGGTCTCTAACATTTTCAACATTAGCCCGCAATGCTTTTGTTTTTTCCACATTATTTAGTGCTTTAGCTGCACGTTGTTGCCGCTCATATGCCTTGGTAAGATTATCCATTGTCTTTGTGTAATTTACCGCATCAACCTTACCATCCTTGTAGGCTTGTTTGAGATTATCCATTTCCTTTTGCAAGGATTTAGCATAAGTCTGTGTTTGCCGCATCGTCTTGGCCGCATTGGAAAAGGCAGCCTTAAATGACCCAGCCGTATTAGCCGTAATATTAAATTGTGTTGTATACGTTTTAGCCATTCAAGTAATCACCCTTTCTTTGCAGCTATACGTTCATTCCAGCAGTTTATCCATTTAAAAAGCACCGGTACCGGTTTCTTTTCCCAAAACGCTATCGATGTCTTTGTTTCCAACGACATTTTTAACAATTGCTCACGTAAATAAGGCACTATTTCTTCAGGCGTTAATCCAGAAATTGCAAAAAATTTGCTGCGGCCTCAGTGATCTTGGCCACATCTTTAAATGTCATTAAGTCCCGGATATCTTCAAATTTAATTTTTTCTTTACAAGCCTTAACCGCTACCATGGCACGATATTTTGCACCCCATACGATATTAGGTGTAATTTCACCGAGCATACGAGATTCTTGTTCCAATTCAAAGAAATCTGCACTAGTCAATTTATTAAAATCAAAGTGCAGTTCTGTCACTTCTTTGTCATTAATCATTACCGGCTTAACCAATTTAATAGTTTCCATGTTATCCCTCCAAATAAAATAGGCGTAGCCTAAGCTACGCCCTATCTATCACACTACTTCTAGATCCTACATACCTAACAAGGATCTAATTTCTGCTAAATAATCTGTACCGCCAATATTGCAAATATAGTTGATTACATCAACTTCCAACATCGTTTTACCCTTATTGGTCACCTTTAAGTAGGTAAGAGACAACGTTACGGAGGTTCCCATCTGAGCGGACGGTTCTGCGTTCCCTTGCTTAAAACTTTTGGGTACACCTTTAGCAACCACACGCCAGCCTTCTGATTTTGGTGCCCCATCACCTCCATCCACATTGTTAACGGCCATACGGCAATCAATATAATGGCTGGTAGGTGCAGATAAAGAATAGGTGTGCTTAGTTACGGTGTTAAAATCCAACCCCAATTCCATGGCCTTTAATAAGCCTGGTGCGATAGAGTCAAATTCACCGGCCACACCGGCCCCCTTCATGGTTTCTGTTAAGTATTCAATGTCCGGTAATGTTACTTTGCTGATACCGAGCATGACATTGCTGGTGTTGTTGTATACACGCATATCATGAAGGCGATCAGGAATATTATGTGTATTCATAGTTCCTCCTTATTTATTGAGCATTATTAAACAATTGTTGCAAGTAGGATACATCGTATTCCAATACAAATTCCACATATTCGGCCGGTACCAAGTAGCCCAAGTACAAGTGGAATTTTACATGGCCATTAATAAGACTGGTGTCCGGATTTTCATCACGGCGAAATTCTACACGGCCACCTAATAATTTTTCATCTGCAGTCAAGCCGGCTAACCAAATATTAATGGTGTCTGTGATCTGTTCACACCAACGAGGCCGGATTGGCCCATCAACTTTAGAGAAATACGATAATACCAAGGTTGCACTGATCCAGTTAGCCATACGGCGTAATGGATTGAAATTATCTTTTGGATCTAAATTTGCCGGATAACAAGCGGTGCGGTTGCCCCAACTACGCCAGCCACCTACAAAATTAGTTGCCGTTGCAATGCCTTCACCATTAAGTACATTGGCATCCTTAATACTTAACAATACATCTGTTCCATCTTCCAAACAGGTACCATCAATTTTCATCACATGGTTAGATGGCGAAATAAACGGAACATCTTCCCCCTCAGTGGCATCAATGTAATATGTCAAGGCTGCGTTTAATGGGCCCATGTGTAAGATTTTGTCACCAATTTTTATCTTTGGCCAATGAACCATTAAGTTTTTGTCTACAAAATTCTTTTCGTTCTTATAGGCTGGTACATCACTATACTTGCTCAATGTATCATCTGCTGTTAAATCGCCATATACCATGCTAGGGAATAAACCGTTAATAGCTTCACCTTTTGCATTTAAAATCATGGCTACTTCGTTGTCTTTAGAAAATTTTGGTGCTAACAAAATTCCTGGCACAACACGCAACTTTGGAAATACGTTTTCAATAGCTTCAATACCTTTCTTGAGGCCTGTTGTTGTATCCTCACCACCAATAATGTCCTGTTTCGTAACAGCTGTAGGATCTACCTGTTCATACGTTACTGATAAATTAGCAGTGTTTTTTACCGCATCAGAGTCAAGCAATGTAATTACCAAATTACCATCATCATCATGCAATGCGGTATAATCAGTATCTTGCTTTAAATCCTTCTGGGTAGCACTGTCCTTAACTTTTAAAGTAGGTACAATTACAGGTTCTGTGATAATCGCTACTTTGTTAGTTAATTTAAGCGCCGTTTGCGTACCGGCTTTTTTATGTTTGGTAATGTCCAGCACATTGATAAATACTACCGGTGCCACATTGTACAAATAAAAATATGCATACATGGCTTCACAAGCATCATAGTTGGCAAAATCTGTGCAATAACCTAACTGTGCTTGTGCGTCTCCAATGTCATTACAATATACCGGCACATTAGCTGCCACCGGATCTGTAGCTAAATGCACCGGAGCAATTCCAATAACAACCGGCACATCAGCATTCACTGTCGCAATTTGCTGTAAAGATGTCGCCTTTTCACGTACACCAATACCATGCTTAATTTCCATAACTTCCTCCTGTCCTTAATTAAAGATTGGCTGCATCATATTCCGGTGTGCCTTTAGTGTTCATTTTTTGCACTTTATCCACATAATCCGCAGTCTTAACAATTAAACGCCGTAAATATGGCTTTTCAGCCAATTCCGCTTCAATGTAATCTGGAATACCGCCGTAATAAACAGCATTTTTAACTAATTTATAACCCGGCTGTGTAGGCCCAATATAAATATAGTTTGCAGTTTCCAGTTGTTTTACTACTACCGGTTCCGGCTCCATTACTACTTCCGGCTTAACCTTATCCAAATTCTTCGCCATCCCAATTCACCTCCGGTACTGGCTTTCCTATTTCGTAGCTAAAATACATAAGCCCTTCCATATGATTAACGCCTTGTTGCTCTGGTACTTCCCATTTGAAAGGTTCAGCTAATAAAAAACACCCGGATAAAAATCTAACTTTATCCAGGTGTTGCCTAACATGTTCTATTAAGTTAAATAAATCACGCCAACATTCATCTTTGTTGGTGTCATAAGTCCCAAAAGCAATATATCCTTTGCAAACACCGCCTTGATTGGCTTTTCCGTCTTGTCCCTCAGTTAACTTGATTAACACATAAGGGTACAAGCTATCATCCAAATTATCGTTACGGCGATTGTTCTTTTCTTCGATTGGAATAAATTGCTGATATACCGTTACTTTATTTTCTACGCCATCCACCCTAATAGGTAGAGAGTACCCGGTTAAGGCACTCTCTATCTCCTTTTTTAAGGCATCGGATAAGGCTAACGGTGTAAACATTACTTATCACCTGCCAAAATTTGTTCTACATTATGATATAAGCGTTTATCAAAAGTTTCTTTGATATCTTTTTCAATGGTATCTCGTGACTCATCACTGCCGGCCATGGCTGCAATAGACGGCCCGAATAATTGATCAATGGCAGCTCGTCTTTGCATTCCTTTGAATACGCCGATTTTATTTACCCGTTTCATATATTTACCGGGCAAACGCTTATATATCCCAATGTGGCCATTTGTCATTACCGTCTTAAATGCTCCCGGTAATGCATTACCGCCATTTTTAACATTTGCAGTTAACACTCTACCTCGACCAAATGTCATTTTTTTTGGACTGTGAGCAAAATCTCGTAATGGCTGTGCACCGCTCGTAACATTAATAGTGGCCGTTATATCATCTCCAGAATCCGGTTTAGTTACTTTAATCGCCTGCTTTATCAATCCTACCTTGCCGATATAGTTGTAATTATCACGGATTGTATCAGATATCGTTTTACCAGACCGTTTAGCCGTTTCATTGATTGTACGACGTAACGCTTTAATGACCCCATTGGGTATATTTTCTAATTTCTTTTCTAATGCTTTAATTTCTGAAGTGTCAATAAGTATCATCCTACATCACTTCCTAAAATTAAGATGGCCAATCCGCAATCATCTGTGGCCGATATAACACTATATGTTAGCCCATCGACTCTGCAATAATCACCTTCTGCCGGCAATCTTACCAAATCTCTTACTTTGGCGTGTACATATAGGTATACTTCGTAGCTGCCATCAAAGCCTTGCCTGAAGCGATCATTTAATAACTTACTTGTATTCTTTTCAACAATGGCCAAGACTTCTTTGTCATCGATAATATGCATCTCCCCAAAGTCCGAAAATAATACATTATCAATATCACGCTTAATCTGATTGCGTAAACAGCTAGCCAATTTTAACCGCTACAACACCAGCAGTTGCGGCGGCTTTGTCAGTTACGGCAATACCGGCCGGGGTATTACCATCGGCTGTAGTTGTAATTTCTTTGTTCGTTTTGTTCCAATATACAGCATCACCAACGGCCATTTTATCAGAGGCCTTAGCCTGGATTTCATAAACACCGGCAATGCCTACCGTGCCGGAACCACCGGCAGGAATATTTTCCAATGCTACCCCGATACGAGTCGCAAATGCCACTACATTGCCATAAGCAATAGCTTCTGTTGCCGTAAATGTTACAGTTTCGCCTTTATTAACATACGTTGCCATAGTTGTTTACCTCCTACTCTGCACTCTTATACAAACCTTTGTAATCTAAGGCCTGTACGCCATAATCCATGTAAATACGATATTCCATTCCTAAAGTGTCCCATGCCACACGAGATTCAATCGTAGGAGCATTTTTACCATTGAGGTAAGATACTTCGATAGTATCCACACCTAAACCTGGTGCTGCGGCTAAATACCAAGCAGTTTCACTGATTGCATCTAATTCCGCATCAGTAACAATGGTAAGAGAGGATGCAAATGGATTTACAACTGCTGCGTTGGATTGGCTTGGATCAGCCATAGAGTGAATTAACTGATATGCTTTTGTTTCCAGTGCAGCTGGCACAATCAAATACTTAGGAGCAATACCTAATGTTTCTTTGTTACGGATGTTCTTTTGTACACGCATTGCACGGCGTCCTTCCGATAAGGCTTCTACCGTGAGATCGGATGCACTACCCAAATTGCCTTTTTTAGTGTCATATAATTTACTGTCGCTTAATACTTTATATACCAAACGGTTAATGCCACGGCGTGCGGCAGCTGCATAAGATCGTGGAATCTTAGTAAGCATACCTAAATCATCATTGATAATTGCTTGGCGAGTAAGGCCAAAGCTACGGCCAAATGTAAGCAATACTTTATCTACACCAGCATCCGTCAACTCATCATATTTAAACTCGCCATTTTCTTTGATTTCAACCAATTCACCAGCCTCAGAAATTCGTACGGCTTTAGTTGGTTTGAAATCAGAAAGACTTCCTACAGAAGTAAATTGTTCAAACGTTGTTGGTGCCGCTTGATATGCTGTAGCTACAGCTTTATTTACGGTGGATGCCATAATATTAGGGAATGCACCGGTACCAGTTAACGCAGCACGAATTAAATCGGCATCGTCCATATAGCGTGCATTGGATTTGCCTTCACGTTCGAGTGTATCAATCATCAATTCACGCAAACGCATACCACGATACTGCATAGCACCTTCTGCCGGATTTGCTACATTAATACCGCCACGCATTAAAATAGAATCAGATACCGCTTCACGGATCTTATCCGCTTCTTGTGCCCCTTGGCGAATTTCTGCCATATTGCTAGGCACTGCTGCACGTTCTTCGGCTAACTTATTTAATACTGCAGTTTGCACCGATGCCACGGTTGCACCACTGCGAATATATTCGTCTGCATCAATATCAAAATTACGGCATAATGCTGTAATATCTGCAGCTCGTGTGCGTTCTGCTTCTGCAGCTGCTGCACGAATTTCTTCTTCATTTACTACTGGTGCAAGCACCGGTTGTGCTACTTCTGTACGCACATTATCTACTTCATGATTTTTTCCTGGCATAACTTTTTCTTCCTCCTCATTAATTACAATTTCCTCTTCACTGCGACCTACGCCTACAGTTGCATCTGCCGGAACAGACACGATGCTAATTTCCAACGGTTCCCAACGCATTGCAATGCTTGCCGGACCCGTCACCCCCGGCATAGTTGCTGATTGCTTACCTGCTTCTACATCTTCCCAGCTATCTACCCGGTATCCTACCGATACACCTTGTAATGTACCACTTTTTACCTTTTCGTAGATTAAATTAGATTGTTCGTCCGCATCAAATCGCACATCTGCATAAGCTTTATTGTCTATAATTTCTACAGACTCGATATGGCCAATAACTTGATCACGATTATGATTATAGAGTAAACAACCTAATCCGCTATTGAAACGCTGCAGGTTAATTGCATCAGGAGTACATTGCAAGATTTCCATACCCCAAATTCGTTGATATGGTTCTTCGGATGCAAAAGACAATCTTACTGTGCGTGTTTCGTCATTAACCGCATCACGATTCAGCTGCATTTGTCGTACTGCTTGACTCCTGTTGCCCTGTTGCTGTGGCATTATTATTTCCTCCTTCCATTTTGATACCATACTCAGCCTCCAGCTTTTTAATATATGCCAATTCAGCTGCACGTTGTTCCATTACGTCCTTCCAATCCAAACCTTTATTGGCACAGATATTAGCCAGCGTATCTTGCCCTGTTTTAAGAGCAATACGGTTTGCATTAGCTTCTTTTAACGGATCAATCCACGGCTGTCCCGGCATACTCCATGCACACGCATTGATGTATTCTTCCCGATTTTCCCAGTAGTCTTTAATTTTAACCGTACCGGCTAAAACTAAACTATCAAGAAAAGCCTCAAATACATCATTAAGCATGTGATTTATCATAAAACGCTGTAGGCGTTTGTACAGTTGTGTATCCGTAATAAGTCCTTGCCGGGCACTGGAATAGTTAACCTGGCTCATATCACGGCTTGTCGCTTCATAGCTAAGTCCTTGGCCGGAGCCGATGGCTCTAATATATTGCGACACCATTTCTTTTGTATTGCTGGCTTGACCGGCCGGAATAACCGAGGCCACATCATCCCCCGGCTGTAATTCCATAATCATGCCCGGAGATATACGACTTCGTGTATATCCGGTTGCTGGATCATAGTCTTTGCCTTCCGGTGGATTCTGGTTCATGGATCGCCCCACGGCCCCCATAGGCAATGCACGTTTAATAAACGCAGAGATACAGGCTAAGATTTTTTCCTTAATTGAAATCGTATCCATGTATTCTTCCATATCGTTTACACGTTCAATCGCCTTCGCCAACGGCGGCATCTCACGAATTTGTGATGGCAATTCCTTTTGCCATAATGCAATTACACGATCCGCTTCAATGCGTTTACTTTGAGGTAACGTCCATCCATCCGGGCTCGTTGACAGTAAATGATACGCCATTGGCTTTTGATTTTCGTTAACTTCTACGCCGTTAATAATCGTATATTGCCCCGGCTTAGTAATAAGCGTTTCGTCAAGATCATCAACTTCTTTTGCCTGCAATTGGAATGGAAAACGCTTAGAACCGGTATTACATTTGAGCAACAAAATACCACCATCAACACGCATTCGCCGCAATGCCATGGCACACATTTCATCGAAACTCTGCATCCCGGTAATATCACAATTCTTAGGCTTGCTCCACTCAGTAAATAATTTTTCGATTTGATTATTAAGCTTCTCATCGTCAGTTTTCATACGTAATGTAAAGCCCCGGTGCCAACAACATTATTTTCAAAGGCAATTAAAATAGAGCCTAATATATCACTATTACGCTCCATATCTCTTGCCTTCGCACGAATTATGCTTCGTGCCGGCGTATTTACTTGTTCCGCCTTACCATTGGTAGGCACCCACCCTAAGCTGCTATTGTTATTTTTGCCTGCCTTATAGGTATTTGATAACCCATTCCGCCATGCTTGCCGCTCATAGGCCCATTGAGGACTAAACCAGGCAATCGCTTTATCCAGAATATTCATAATTAACCTCTCACATAGGCTGCCACAAAGGCACCGCCGCCATTTTCAACCATGGCAATATCTGCCATCAATCTTCGCCGTTCTTTATATAATGTGGCTAAATCACCACGCTTAACCATCGTATCCGAGGATAACCGGTACTCTTGTGCACCACTTTCAATATTGCTAATTGCCTCATTGATGGATGCTAATTGCTTTTTCAGTTCTTGTAAATCCATATAATCATACTCCTAACCAATCATCACCAAATTCATCATTAGAGTTTTTTCTTCCTTGATGCTGAGCACTTGTATTATTAATCTGTACTTGTTCACCGAGATAACGTACCGATAATAAATCTGCTGCTAAGGCTGCGTATACTTCTGTGTCCAAGTAATGATTATCTATGCCTGATGATTTAGGCACCCAAGAGGCCACACGCCGATTATTTTTAATCGTTTCTATTTTGTGTTCTGCCGTAATCATTTCAGCATATCGTCTATCGCATCCGTTATAAACCATCCAGCAGCCTTCACCAAGTGGCCTACGGAGATGAGCATAAATAAAATCTTTGTATTGATCGGTATTTATCACATATACCCCTTGGCCATTCCATGATTTACCGGATGCATCAATGTTACTGCGAGTATATCTTGCTATTTTTTGACTATTAGCAGCACCTTTTACCGGCACAGCCCAATCACCATTGTATAAGCAAAATTCGTATATTTCGTCAGTCTTATACCCGGAGTCAATTGCACACAGTTGCACCTGCCACCGCAATTCCCCGTCACTATCCGGATAATGCCTGTTCATGATTTCTTCGATTTCTTCCAGGGTTTCACAGTAGCCATGAGCGATATTTTGACTCGTAATGCGATATCCCCATGCTCTGATAGTCCAATAGTAGCCATTCTTTTGTACGTCTACACCGGCGGTGAGCAATTGAGCCCATTCCGGCACAACACCTTCATCTAAATCACTTTCTTTGGAAAGGACTATATCCGCATCAAGTGTATCTGCCTTGTTTTCCCAAGGCTCACCCAACCAAGAATTTACAAAGTTTTGTAAATCGGTAGGATTATCTTTGGATGATAAAAATTCACTGGCTATTCGTCCAAATGTGACCCACGGACTATACAAACTGCTAATGCTAAATCCAACCTTACTGACAATACCGGCAACTTGGTTTTCTGCAATCCACTTACCTTGCTTCAGCATTTGCATCTTATGGCGATCATCAATACGGCTACCACAATAGGTGCATTCATAATAAGCGGAATATCTAACAGTAGTAACATCGGAATGGCCATCTTCATTTTTTGGCCATTTAATACCGCCAAACTCCAGCGTTTGCAATTTTCCGCAATGCGGACAAGGTACATAATATCTATACCGCACATCAGCTGCTTCATAGGCGGTGTAAATGTTCCCGGTTTTGAGCGTAGGGGTAGAACACATAAACATTTTACGAATTGGCCAGTTCTTCAATCGTTCGCTGGCCAGTTTAATAGGGCTTGCTTCTTTGCCGGCGAAAATAGGGAACTTGTCTATTTCGTCTAAAAACAAAATAGGCACTGACCATGAGGCCAATGCACTAGGAGATCGGCTTGATGCAAACACCAAGAAACCGCCTTGATATTTAATCAAATCCACACTATTTCTACTATCTACTTTTTCGGCCAACGTAGGGCAATTGCCAATCATCCGCTGCAGTCGTAATTCGCTAAATTGTTCTATCAAGTTATCATCCGGCAGCACATACATGATCCGGCTTGGATTTTGGCTGATAGTGTAACCCACCATGTTAAGCATGGCTTCTGTTCCGCCAATCTGCGTACACTTCAGCCACACAATCTGTTCGATTTCGTCTTTATTAAAACAATCCATGATGAATTTCATATAGGGGACATTGTTAGTATCCCACATTCCAGGGCGGCTCGTTTCTTGTGAACTCATCACACGATATTTGTCAGCCCACTCTGATACTGTAAGCCGTTCCGGTGGCGTAAATATAGCTAATGCCCTTGATACGGCATTACTTAGATTTTGCCTTACTATATCTTCCGCTTGCTGTCTGCTTGGCTCCTGTCGCAAGTTGAGCTAACCCCCTTTCAATTTCACGTTCCACGGTATGCTTTACATCAAAAGCAACCTCCGGATACTGATTATATATATCCGCCATTGTCTTTTGGCCAATAGCTAACAAGGTAGTTTTAACCTGAGCAAAGGTTTCTTTTAGGCGTTCTTCAATTTCTGCTACAGCAATATACTCACCGATAGCAGCCTTTTGTTTAAGTTCTTCGTTGTCCGCACGAGCCTCCCGGTAGCGTAAATCAGCTTTCAATTTTTGCTGTTCCAGGCTTTCCCCATGCTCCGAATTTTTGATGTTTTTAAATTCCAAACAACCTTGAAGATCATACCAACCGGTGGTTACTCGTGGCAGACCTTTTTTAGCCCATACAGCGACCGTTTTTTTGTCAACCGCAAAAAGTCTGGCAATAGCCTGTGTACTCGCTAAAATCCGTCCTTCGTTCATACGAAAAAACTTGTTCATGTCCTCCACTAGTAAACACCCCCTTTGCTCTATTGGTTACCTTGGTTTTTGCAATTAATTTGAGAGACTTTTCGGGCTCGCAAGCACCCGCAAGGGTGGATAGCCCCAGAAAGTACCTTGTTTTTTCAAGAAGAGTACTTTACTTGAATACTTTTCTGTCATCAGCGATATATCTGCCATGCTCTCGCCTCACCTTGGCACAACGGTGTTTGACTAACGTCTTGCAGTCAGCAAACGTCCTGCACATGCCATCGATGCATATGGCCTTAGCCTTACACCAGCCGTGCCAGTTGTTCAGACACCGCCTCTTACTGCAATGCACATCAGTCATCACCATCACGCCCAATCTATTTTTGCACAAACAAAAAAGGCACCAGCTTATGCTGATACCTTTTATTACACACTACTATGTTATCATGTTTTTACTTTGGTGTCAGTCCGCAATTAGTCCGCAAATCAAGCATTGATATATGTTCCGGAGAAACCCCAAATCAACAGAGTCATATCATCGACCGCCTCACGGAGCTTATCATAAAATATAGTCCGCCCAACCGGCTGTGTAGATAATATTTCCGCTTCAGTCTTATGCTCAATATAGTATAGTCTTAATAACTCATACTTCAGACTTGCTTCTTCTTTACATTCCTTTTGATAGACTTCCAACATTCTATCAATGTGACTCAGCATAACTTCTGTCCGTTCTTTGCTCTCCATAATGGATCGCACTCTGATATATCCCTTCTTATCAAATATCTCTGCAATAACCAATTTCAAATCACTTGGTTTTGACTTGCAGGTATTATCTATTGCCTGTTCTACATGAGCTTTTAATTTCTTGTAATCTTTTAATAATTTCTTGGTGTTTTCCCTCAACCGTCTCTCCACTCGATCTTGCTTGCTTTCATTCTTCTTATCCCAAATATCAATGGCTGCTTGTGCCGCTAACCTAATAATTTCTTCTTTCTCCATATAAGCCCTTCCATTTATCTACCAAAAATTGCCATATACCCAAAATACAAAACAAACCAAAACAGTATGCTGATAATCACTGCACCAATCCATGTGATTAAATTGCAGTATCGTCTTAATATCTCATCTAGTAATTTCAATAAAATCACTCTCTCCCTTCCTCCACTATCCATTTACAATCTAAGCATTTCCTATATAGTCTTAATTCCGCTTCATGCGTTTTCGGATTAAAGTCACTGGTGAATCTATATTTAATCTGCCTACCAATCTGTATTTCTCCGTTTAATGTGCTGTACCCACAAATGTGTGTTCTATAAATATTGTCAACACTAATTTTTTCGCCTTGACTCTTTAAAAACTCAACTATCTTGTTTTTAATTGCTTCCGTATGATCTATTCTGTGTGCGGTCATAAGTTTCTCCGTTTTTTCTGCAATTCACCTAATTTTACTTTTACCTTAGCAATTAACAACTTGCTTTCATTGACTTCTTTTACATGACTTGCTCCGTGTTGATTAAAAAAAAGCACCTCTGCCTTACTTACCAACTTCAAGTTATCTAAGCTAAAATTTCCCTTATTCTGATCCAAAAACAGTACACTATGAGTTTTCGGGACCGGACCATGCTCCTTTTCCCAAATCAATATATGCTTCATACGCCATTTATTTGGTTCTGCCACTTTTACCAAAGTGTATCCATCTACATCAACTCTTTCGCTTCCTACCGGTTTATGATTGTGAGGTTCATGGCCTTTCTTAAAACTACCACTATTAATCTGTCCCGGAAATCTCTTTCCCTTATTCCATGAATCATGCCCCTTTTTAAATTGAGTGTTAACCTCACAGGTAAAATCATTGTTTTTAAAAAATGCTTTCATTTGATTATACGTTATAGATCTATTAAATTTTTTATTTATGAGCTCTGCTGTTTCATTAATGTTACGACCCTTATGGATGATCATAAAATATTCCATTTCTTCCGGGCTTAATAACTTAATTTTTGATACATATCCTTTTTTATCTTTTTGAGACCTTCAACGATTAATTTTATGATTTTTTAAATATTGTTTAATCTGTGTTTTTTTCCAAAATTTTCCAAATCGCTCATTCATTAGTTGTGTTGCCGCATCAAGGGTGTAATCATAACACATGCTCAATAAATATTCTCGTTCTTCATTTGTAAGTAGCCGTCTCATTCTTTTTTGCCGCTTTCAATCTGTAATACATCCGGCATTTCATAGTTACTGCCAATTGTATTTTCCCTTGCCATATGAGCACGTAGTATTAATGCAGCATTGTCTACGACCATTCGTGATATATTTACTGTGGCCTGTGTTCTGTTTATTTCGGCCACCAACGCATCGCTATCTTTTAAATCAACCGCTTCAAGGCGATCTAGTTGAGCAAACAATTTATCGTTCAAGACTTCTAGGGTTTTCTTTCCCATTTTTATTAACACTCCTCTTTTATTTCGGTTGATACTTCTAAACCATATTTTATTAAAATCATTTTCACATTTTTTATATTTAATTTTAATGGTCAGATTCATCATTACAGGGTTTATTGTATCCTCTCCAATTTCATTTATTCCTAGCTCTTTCATTAGTCGTCTAAAACGATTTCCAAGAGTTTCCATTATTATGCATCTCCTTTTTTACAAAATTTTAATCATTATCGCTGGCTTATCATTAATCCGATTACTATTCATCCGCTAATTTTCCATATTTCCAAGAGACTTCCTCCCCATTAGTTGTAAAATATGAACGTCCAGCATTAAAGCAATATATTACACCATTTTTATATCCGCTAAAATGTTGTGGTACCCATTCATCATCTACATTATCTTTAACAAAAACCCTAGCATTTATAGATACTTTTGACCAGTCCACGATGCCGGCTTCATTGAATATGTCTTTTAACTCTCCCTCTGGCCAATCTTCAAACAAATCATCAAACATAGAAAAAAAAGCTCTTTCATCAAATCCATCATCAGATATCCATCCCGACCGTCCATATTCTGGCATATTTTTAAATGCTTCAATAAGTCCTTCTCTATGTTTGACTATATACCGAAACCCATTCTTATAAAGGCATGTTAAAAAATAATCCTTAAATTTGTTTTTTACTTCTATTTCATTCATATGTTTACCCACCTTTCAATGCTATTATTGCTTATCCATGATTACTTTTTTCTTCAATCGATTTAATTTCCCATAGCTAAATCCGAACCATTTTAATATCGCAATAGCCAAGGCCTTTTCTAAATCGTCCGCATCATCCGGATTTCGTTTAACAACTACTTTCTTTTTAGGGCTCTTATTGTAAAGAATTAAGGCATCCTTACTCTTAATAATTTTTAAACTTTTAGGTAATTCCATTCCAATTCCTCCATTCCAAATTCTTTCAATTAATTCAGGATCATAATTTATCTTGAATTCTATGTTTGGAAATTTGTTTTCCTTGGGAATAACACCATAAATGAATGCCGCTTTGTTCTCTGGTAGATTAATTTCTTGAATTGCACTAACTTTCATCTGCTCGACTAAAATACGAGCTCGTTCTTTTATCGGTAACATATTTAATCACCCGCCTTGTTCAAATTAATACGTTCTGACTCTTTAACCACAAACATGTTAAATGCTAATTTATGGAATTTAATCCAATGTCTTAATTCTTTATTTAATCGCCCTTCCAAATCACTTCTAAGAGCTTCATTCATTCCACCTAAAAATAATTTTTCCGATGAAACTTTTTCATCGTCATAAATGATTTTCCCGCACTGGACTGCTTTTTCAGATGTTTTTGTAAACTCGTAAAACCACTGTCCCTTTAATTCACTTATAATGTCATTTGCATGAATGTGTGGATCATATCTATAAGCTCTACCAATCCATACGCACGCTATGCCGGCTTCACTGTACATTTCTTTAATTTCTTTCAATGCATCCTTTTTGTTTCTAGCTTTTAGCTGCGTAAATTCTTTATTATCCAAGCTTGCCGCCCATCGGCCTGACCAAGTTAACATATTATTATCCTTTCCTATGCTGAATAACATTCCATTTCTTCAATCTTACTTACTTCAGGCTCATCATTTTCATCTTTTTCTACAATTGCTAAAAACTTCGAGTTATCAAATTTAACTTTTACTAAATATGCACTTCTTGTTCTATCATCTCTAGCTATAAAACGTTGAATTATCATTTCTAAGTTATTATTGTCGTATAAATCGGTAAAATATTCCTTTACCGTTCTATATGCTTGATTGTCAAACTCTTCCGTTGTTTTCATATTCTTCACTATTCCTTTGCACCATGAAATCATAGTAATGTTCTAATTCGTTATCTGTCAGTACTTCTTGTTTCCAATTTCCTAAGAGAAATACAGGAATATTATTGTCAATGGCCAATTTAACTTCCTGCTTGCATCCCCGGCTATTTTCCCATCCGGGGCAAATTACTAAAATGTCACATTTCTTCAAAAGATTCAGGCATACATCCAAACCACGCTGATACTCATCGCCCTCTAAATAGGCAAATCCAAAATTATGGATAGGGGATACGTATACATGTTTATCATCAGAAAATACTAGCTCATTCATGATTTTGTCTATTTTCTTCTGGTTTCTAATCAGTCCGCCAAAAGGATGAGCCACATATACCAATGGCTTCCATGGTTTTAATTCGTTCATTGGATCACTCCTTGTCTATCTACCGCATCAGCTGCAGCCATAAAATCATCGTTAAATTCATCTTCCGCATCAGTCTCCGAAATTCGTTCCGGCTGTTCTTCAAATAAGCTGGCCTGTGCTCTCTTGCCTTGAATATATAGCAGCCCTTCATTCACCAATGCTTGTAATATTTCATTGGCCAACTCTTCCTTCTTCATGCCTATCTTTATTGATTGAGTTTCAAGCTTACAAGTAGTGCTTTCTTTATTGTCCACTCTTCCTGATAACTTATATTCAGACATTTTATCCTTACTGCAATTTTTGCCACCGTATTTAATTCTTACGGCAAATACAGTTACGTATTTTGCTCCAAACTTTAAAGTATTGAATTTTTCAAGCAATAGTTCTTTCAATCTTAAAAATGCCGTAATTAACTCTGGTCTCGGTTTATCTTTTGATTCCAAGGAATAATATTCTGTTCCGCCTCCCTCTGTTTCTTTGGCGTATTGGAACATATAATATCCACCACTAATCTTAATGCTTGTTATCTTAATCATTTTCTTCACCTCTCCGATTCCAACAATCCATTAATTCAATATAGGTAAACGCCTCATGGAATGATACTGTTACACCACAATCTGCACACAGTACCATCGGCTGATTAAATCCGGCTCCAATGCCTTCTACAACTCTCACCGCATCAGACCCACAAAATGGACATGGATCCAAATTCTTATCCTGCATTTTGGCTGCCATTCAATTTCCTCTTTTCTCTTTCGTAGTGGGGACATGTATTACAGCGTTTGGCTGCTATATATTTACGTTTCTCTGTTTTACCGGTGGCTAATTGTACCGGCAATAAAAGCGTATCTTTATTACCGCAGCTTTGTTTTACAAATAAACCGCCTAATTTAGTAAACTTGATACCATGCTTACATGTTTTTGCTCTCAGAAACTCATCTTTTTTTCTTGCCATATTCTCTATCCTTCTTTGCTTTTTCTAATGCCTTTTTTCGTTTGTGTCCCACTTTTGGCAATGCAGCCTTTTCCAACTCATTGCCGTTAGAAGGGAATTTCTTCATTACCTGCATGCGTATTACTAAATGAGTCAAAATTACTTTCCGTCATTGTTTCACCAAGCGAAACGCCTACCATATTGGCAACTACTTCTGTGATATACCGTTTTTGGCCATCATGCGTTTCATATGATCTAGTATTTAATCGGCCCTCAACAAATACTTGATCACCTTTTCGTAAATTTCCGACTAACTCACCTTTCTTACCCCATGCTACGCACTGCACATAAGCTGTCTGTTGCTTAACTTCTCCGGTAGAGGAATTTACATATTCATCACTGGCAGCCACTGTAAATGTTGCCACCGGTCTACCTGCTTTTGTAAAACGCACCTCCGGGTCTCTGGCTAAATTTCCTAAAATCTGAACTGAGTTCATAGTCCGCTCCTTTCAATAATCCTAACTATTCTTTTAATGGCTGCTTGTACTTCTATTTCTTTTTGCTTAACTCTTTCAGCTGCCCTTGTTACCCATTCCGCTAATTCGACACTTCCATAATCAACTTTTCGGTAAAATGGCAATAGCTCATATGCTTTCATTCTTTGTCTTTGCCTACTATTCAATCATTGGCCCCCTAATTCTAATTATTCTAAAAAACCTATACGGATATCCGGCGTTATTCACACCTTCAAAATAACTTTCTTTATCCAGATAATAACCATTTGGAATATTAACCTCACGCTTCCATTCTGTTGCCTTTAGTGTTTTTACCTTTGCTTCCGGCGGATGCACGTTATTACTTTTTACCCATGTTCTCTTGAATACTCTTGGTTCATCTTTTTTATCATCATTTATTGTTCGCTCCTTAGTAAAATATTCGGCCATCTTAATAGCATCTTCAGCCGCTCCCCGGTAATATTTAATTTCCGTAAATCCGTACGGCCATAATTTCCGCATCAAGGCCGTTGTTAGTTCAATCTCTCTATTCACTAACATATGAAAATGCAATCTGCCTTTTTCTTCTGCTATGTAAATATATTTAAGTTCTTTTTCTGACTTCTTGTATTGCTTCCTCAAATCTCTTACAAATTTTTGGATCGCCTTTTTACTCTCTTCCGGTGGCAATTCCTTTTTGAATGTTAGAGTTAAATAATAATCATCTTCCTTGAAATTGTTATCAATCAACATTCTTAATTTAGCCTTGGCCATTCGTAAATTATTTTTCTTCACTTCTTCGGCCGTTGGTTTTCTTTTTGGCAATCTTGGTTTCTTGCCTTGACCCTGATATGACTTGATGAATAAACTATCATATATTTCAGTCATATTTTTACTTTTAATAATTTTCCGTTTACGCATAAATATCACATACCATTTGAACGACTTATTAATGTATAGTATCAAGTCAGTAAACAGTGCCTAAACACTGTCAAATACTGACTTTGCGTCCATTTTGTGATATAATAAAAGTGTCAGATTTTGTTACATCACTTTTGTAACGCTAAGGACTATCACTACGGTGGTAGTCCTTTTATTTTGGACAAAATCTCCATTGCTTTTGCCCTGGCTTGTTCCGGAGTTTCTTTGTAGGTGCAATGTGCTTGACCACCTATCACCTCTTGATGGCTGCACCGCCCATTTTCATAGCAATGGCTCATACATATATTGGCCTGGTACATATGACAGACAACTACATGATGTGGTATTTTTCCACATACCGGACATTCTTTATTTTCAAATCCGCTAAATTTAGTACTCATAGCCGTACCTCTCTGATAAAATCTGCTGTAGCAGCCTTTTGTATTCTTTAGGCGTGCTGCCTTGGTGAATCTTAATCTGGTGGCAGTGCCAGCACAGGCAGCATAAATTTTTGATTTCATTACCGCCGGCCGATGAACGGTAGCTAATATGATGTATTTCCTCGTATGGCCGGCCACATAATATACAGCGATAACCATCACGTTCTTTCACAATCGGCTTAATCTTTTCCAACTCCGCATCATACTTCTTTTTTCTTGTACTTCTTTGACTCAGTCTTTTCTTAGCCTTTAATTTGCTTTTTGCTTTTAATCGGCTTCTGGTCTTTAATGGAGTTCTTCTAAGCATCTTCCCACTCCCGCTTAATCTGTGCCTCCACTAGCCGGCACTCTAATTTATAAACATTGATGGCCTCTTGGGCATTCCAATATAATACTTTCGCAACATCTCGCTTATGTCTCAGTTCGCTTATTTCCGGATGTCCTTTTGCTAAGTCGCCAATTAAAGTCACGGCAACCTTTTCAATTCTTGCCTTGGCAATAAATTTTGCCTTTTCTTTTTTGTATTGTCTCTCAGCGTCTGCTAAAGCAATGCCACGCTTCTTTGATTCGGATAAAGCGTGGCTTAACTCTCTTCTTTTGTTCTGCAGGTACTGTATTAGTTCAAATGATTCCATTGCTTTCTCACTGCATTAACTTATATATATGTAACTTTCTCAATTCCTTGGTAATCGTATCCGATTGTGCAGCAGCCCACCAAATCTCATCTTCATTTTTAATGGCCACCACTTGATCCATATCAATAGGTTTATTGCTTACTTCGCCATACAATAAAATATTCATAATAATGTTTTTCTCAAATCCTTTTACTTTCATAGTTATCCCTCATGTGTTATAATGATAAAAAAGATATTTACAAATAACGGTTAGCACTCTTATTTGTTTGGCCTTACATGACGGCAATCATGTAAGGCTCTTTTTTTATTCTTTTTCACGATCATACGCCCTTTTCTTTTCTACCGGCCTACTATATATCCGAGTCAACACCGCTTCATGGTGCTGTTGAATTCGTTCCGCTTCAGTACGCCAGTATTGTGCTTCATTTTCCATTTCATTCCATTTGAATAATGCATTTAAACCAATCAGTGTAAGTAGTCCCCATCCGATGTAAATTCCCATCGGCATTTCTTCGACCACACCCGCATCAGCTCCATCCATAGTACCGATGAGTAATGCTGCTGAAATCGATAAAATTAGAATACAACCCGGCTTTATATTTTTCTCAATAAATTCAAATATTTTCATTTTGGCACCCCTTAACCAACATTAAGCTCTTGATTGGTATGATGATTTTGCATAATTCCAATCACTTCTTTTATAGCCGGTGTCTCTTGACTGATATCGATATCGTCTAACGAGTTAACCACAGTTCCATTTTTCAACCGGTGTACAATTTTAATAACCTGATTATCATTGTTTTTCATTATTTCTCTCCTTTTGTTCATGCGAAAATATCTGCCATGCAAATTTATAAGATACATATAAAAGAAAAACAGCAAATATAAGACCTATAATTTCAATGTAATAAAGTTCGATACGTATCATGTTTAAGTTTTCCCTTCTTTCAGTGATATAATTAAATCAAAAAGGATGTGATATAATGCCTGATAAAAATATTTCCAACAAACCAGAAAATTCTCCACAAGGCCTTACTGTACGTGAAATTTATGATACATATGGCCGGCCCTTAGCTGAAAGAGCACAATCGTTAATAAGTAACCCTGTTGTACAAGCAGAAATGCAAAGAGCTACGAGAGAAGAATATTATAAAAAAGTTAAAGCCTATGAAGATCAAGCCTTTAATCTTACGAATAAGGAAATTGAAGATCTCATTTGGTCCATTCATATTGGGAAAAATACTTTTGAAGATTTAAAGCAGGTAATGCCTTCAATCAATTCAGCTACTATCTGTAAATATCTCCTTGATGAGCCAGAACTACGTTTTAAAAATGAAGGCTTATTAGGCGGCATCCCTAAAGTAGCTTCGCTTAACGTCAAGCGTTCTTATTATTTCCAAATGACTAAAATTCCTACCGGCTTTTATGCTCCCTATGAATTTGAACCTACTGATTCATTTATACTGACCATCACTGCTGAAAACATGATTTACCAATTAGAAAAAGAACGTCATATGCAAGAATTAGCTGAAAAAAGCTTGGTAATTGCTGAAGATAGCTTAAATGAAAGTAAGCAGTCAACAAAATATGCAATGTATGCAATGTATGCTAGCACTATCGGAATTCTAATAGCGTTAATACAAATTTACTTAAGTTTAAAATAGTAATTAGTACAGCTATTGTAATAATCACTATGTTAATTCGAGTTATGTACCGTGCATCATGTAAACGTTCATCAACCGATGTATATTCTTTTTTGAATAACACTTCAAAAAAACGCTTTAAGTGTCGTTTTATTACATTAATTGCCATTCCTTCTCTAACACTTTTAGACAAAATTATCCAAATGCCAATAATAAGGAAAATTGCTAATAACAAACTATCAATAATAATAAATAAATCTTTCATATTTCTGCTCCATATATCTATAACTATGTAACGAATGAGTTTACTAATGCCTTGTTACTAGAAACCACAGAACTAGAAAGGTATTTAAAAATGCCAGGACTAGCAACCACATACTTCCTTCTTCTTTCCAATCCTCGTAAAGTACAGTTGTAGTAATGGCTGCTACGCTAATTGTTATTAGTCCTAAAATGT
>OGFC01000549.1_pt1 | contig 33511 bp, 28 predicted proteins | sample 1570841 | NCBI WGS metagenome assembly OGFC01 (sample SAMEA2582137, study PRJEB24529) | metagenome | biome: Human gut stool | place: China | collected 2011 | reverse complement strand
CACGTGTCACCGTATCTTTACCGGAGCCTTCACGGACATAAATGACGGTGCCCACGAGCGTCATCATGAGTTCTTTTAATTCTTTGCTGTAAGAAGCATTAAAGCTGCCGCCGGAAAGCAGGGACCACGTGAGGTTTAACTCCGGGGCATCGACCACATTTCCGCCGGAGTCTTTACGGGTCGGCGCGTAATCCAAAACCGCGGCGCCGTCCGTGCGGGTCTTCGCATCGGCCTCGGAAGCGTCGGAAACGATACCTGATGCCCGCAAAGCATTGCGAGCATCAAAGCCCGTCTTTTGAATCCATTGTTCTGCGCCGCTCATCTTCAAGAGGTTTTGTGCAGAGGTGCAGGAGTCCTGGAACATATTGGTGTACTGGCGAATCATGTCACGGAAGCTGGTGACTTGTTCATTGAGGTCGGGTGCTAACGACTGAAGGGCAAGCTGAAAAGCTAAGCCGGGAAGTGCGGTTCCGATGTTGCGCAGGAATGCGACAAACTCTTCTCGAGAAGGGATACCGAAGGCGCCAAGAAATAAGTCAATGCCGCCGCAGCCGGCAGACAGAGAAGGCGGAGTGAAATAAAACGCATTGAAGTCTTTGCGCGGGGCTCGATAGACAAATCCGCCGCCTGTGACGGTATTCATGCCGGAAGACTGATAGACACCTGCCGGTGTGACATTGCCTTGATAAGAACCTGCGGCAGAATAGAAGTCTTTCATGAAGCCTGCGGAAGCGTCTGCAGTGAAGAGACAGGTGCTCAGAGCCAAAGCTGAGAAGAGTTTTGTGAATTTACGGGTCATGGCTGAAGAGGATTAAAGGGACGGAGGGACGGCCTGCGTTGTTACGGGAGTCGCGGCTAAGGCGTCAGGGGCAGAAAAGTTTGTGGTCTTTTGCACAGAGTTTTCGGCTTGTGCGCCGCCGAAAAGTGACTCTCCGGGCTTGCTTAAGGCGAGCGTCTGGATGCGGCTTAGCATGTCTTCGAGAGAAAGTACGCCGGAAGACACTAAGTAAGAAGCGGATTGATCGCGTTTGACCATGAACAGCGCAGGTACTCGGTCGAGTCCCAAACCGTTGGTTAAAAGTTTGGAGACGCCGTTGTCGGGGAGCGCGTCCGGGAAATGATCATTAGAGGAACCGTCCAGAGATACCGCGAGTACTTCAAAACCGAACGTGTCTTTGAGCTGTTTTACCAGCGGCGACTGCAAAGCACAGAAGCGGCAGTCAGAGCGGTAGAAATACATCAGCCCCCAGCCTTGTGCGATCTGCGGAATCTGTTCTTTACGGATTTGGTTTCTGTCTTCTTTTAAAGAGACTTGAGCAAAGTTAGCAGCCGGATTAAGGGTTGAGAAATCAAACTGCGGGTTCTGCCAGGAAACCCGGCGGTTCATGTCGGTAAAGAGAGCGGCTTTTTCTTGAACGAAATAGTTGACCTCTTGGAAGGCTAAGACGTTGGCTTCCGTCGGAAGAAAGGTCGCGTTTTCTAATCGTTTGGTGTATTCGGCTCTAAGTTCTGCCGCGCTTAGGATTAAAGAGAGATCTTTAGGCGCATTAGGATCCGGGACTTTCTTCTTTAATCCTTCGGGCGGGTAGTAAAGAAAACCGCGGTCATCCGAGTTCCAGACGTCTTCATCCCAAAAGGAAGCGGCAAGCGACGCGGGCGTCGTGAGCGTTAAAGCAAGCGATAAAAGCAGACAAAGATTTTGTGGTCTTTTGCACATAATTGAAAGTTAGTTTTTAAGATTCTTAGAGGGCGCTTTAGGCGATGACGGACGGTTGGGCGCGGTCGGCGTACCCGTGAAGCTGGGATCGACGACATGAGAAGAACCGACGGAGGGCGGCACGTAAGCGCCTAAGTCTTTATCGACCAAATTCTTGGTATGAGCGGTTCCTCGATCTTTGGCTGCCGCGGAATCAAGTTCGTTCTTTTGGACGATTAAGGCTTCGAACTCAGACAAGTCCATTGCGTCAAAATCCAGGCGTTCGAGTTCGTCTTGGGTGAAGCCTTCGCACTGAGGATTCTGAGCCGAGCCCCAGCCTTTGCCCAATTGAGGACGACCTTGTTCCTGAAGGATTCGGGCAAGCGGCGAGTTATAGCAGCAGTAGCTTTCTTTTCTTTCGACGCAGGTGACGACTTTCTTAGAACAGTAGGTTCCGACGTAGTGGCAGAGCTTCTGACCTTTCTTGAGCATTAAGGTTTGCTCTTTCGGTTCGCACTGGAGATAGTCCAATGCGATTTGGAGGGCAACGGACATGGCGAAAGAGGTGGGGTCAAACGTGAAATACATTTGGCCCCCTTGGAGCGTCATTCCGAAACCATAGAAAGAGAGCGACGGATTGTAGATACCGCTCGTTGCATCGCCGTAGAGCATATTCAGGATGCCGGAGGTGGCGTCAGAGGCTGACAACACGTCGTACACATAAGGGCTGCCGATGTATTTGACGGTTTCTACCGTGACGTCTCCGGCAAAGCTCATCGCTTTGCCGAACGCAGACGAATTGGCTGTTCCGGCTTTGACTTTGGTGTCGCAGCAAGAGAATCCCAAGACTTTCTTGGAACATTCATCGACTTCGCCGTTAAAGAAGCGGCCGTTGTCGTAGTCGCCGTAAAGGGCGCCTTGACGCGCGGTCTCAAGCATTGTGATGACTTTAGAGAAGTCGGAGTCGGCCGGATCACCGGAGCCCTCGCAGATGCCGTCCAAGCATTCGGCGGGGCGGCAGATGGTTTCCGTGACGACGGAGCCTTCTTTTTCTACACAGCGGTAGGTGTGGGCAGTAGTTAAGCATTTGCCTTGGTCGTCGACCGCAATGCATTCGGAAGAGACTTTTACACAGTCTTTATCGGCTTCGAACTTACCGCAGTCGTTCTTGGTTTCTTCGGAGCCGTCACCGGAGGCTCCGCAGACATAAACATGCTCATACTTCCAGCAGTCTTTATAGACGGGAACGCCGTTGATGATCTTTTCTGCCGGGCCTTCGACACATTCCGTTCGAAGCACCGTGCAGGCCGGATTATCTTTAAGAGGAAGACAAGTGTCCGAGGGTTCAATGGAGCCGATGACAATATTTGAATCAATGATGTCGGCGCCCGGGGCGGAGATTTCCGAGTCGCCTTTACAGAAGATTTCTTTTTTATAGGCGAGGCACTTCGGGCCGTCGCGTTCGATACAGATTGACTTACGGACTTCGCATTCGGGGAGTTTTTCTAAGGCAACACAAGAGTTTTCGTTTAGGGATTTGGTGCAGTTATAGATGTATTTGCGCTGAATGCATTCGCCTTTATCGTTGGTCTGCATACAGGAGTAACCGGAGGCTTTACAGGTCATGCCTTCCGTAGCTGTTTTACAGGCAAGAAGATCAAAGCCCGGTTTAGCCGGTGTGCCTTCCGGCGTGATGTCATCGCCTTCAATCGGATCGGTATTAACGCAGTGGAACTTCTGCGAATACTGCGCACAGGAACCGTCGGCACCGACTCGCTCGCAAACTTTTTCTCCTATGGGCTGACAGCCTTTAGAGGCGAGGATTTGGCAGCTGTTGGAGGCGCCGGGAGCAGCGCAGGCAAAAGCGAGTTCTTTCTTCCAGCACTCTTTATAAACGGCTACGCCGTTAATGATTCGTGTCTCAGGACCTTCGATACATTTCTCTTCTGCGATATAGCAGTCGGGATTGTCTAAGAAACTTGAACAAGTCGTCGTATCCGTTCCGGATATAACGGTATGAGAACTATCGAGAATTTCGATGTTTTCTGTTTCTTTTACTTCTTCGGAACAGATATAAGTACTGTTCCAAGACATACAGGTACCGGTCAGGCTGTAACTCAGACACTCTGCTTTTGTTTGACGACAACCCGGTGTTTGTTTTAGGCCGGAACAATAATCGACAGTCGAGCTTGAAGTGCAGTGACGCGTGGTTTGATAGTTCCAGCATTCGCGCCAGACCTCAACGCCATTAATAAACTTGGAGCCGGGACCGTCGACACAGACTTCGGGGCCGTCCGTGCAGGCGCCACGGACAGGCGCAGAAGACAGGACGGTCAGGGAGGACAAAAGGACGATTAAAGGAAGACGGATCATGATTCGAACTCCACGACTTTGCCGTCATCGCTGACGCAGGTGGTGCGCCACTTGTCTAAGGAAATGTCGTTGACGTTTTTCTGGAAAGAAAAACGCTTTTGGATGGAACCGGAGTAATCCCATTCACCCGGACGGGTATAGATGTCCATCTTGATATCGACGGTGCAGTTGACTCCGATGCAGCGGGTTTGTCCGGTCCAGACGCCTTTGCAGTTCGAGAAGTAATGTTCGTTCTGAAAGTCGGCCGCCTGTATCTCAAAACCGAAGTTAGCGGAATTTTTAACGTTGGTTTCTATGCGAAGTCTGGGGATCAGATCATTAGAACATTGATATTTAAGTTCAATAACGTCCCCTCCGTTGCAGGCGTCTTTGCCAAGCGAAGACGAAGTCTCGGACTGAGCTTCAAAGAACTTGCCGATTTCGCATCCTGAGTATCCGACCACTTCCAGATATCGATTGCATCGATAAGTGTTTTGTTCAAACTGCTGAGTTTTACAGCGATATTGATAGGTGCTTTGGATTTGAACTTTTTCTCCGACGTGGCACGTCTGAGGCGGTGTATGCAGACATGTGTAGTCTTGGCTCGTTTCATTGTAGTCAGCGAGGCACTCAACGGTGAGCTTCTTACCGGTGCGAGCAATACATTCAAATAACGTGGAGACGTCGAGCTTTTCTGTCCAGCCCTCAAAGCAGGACTGAGTGGAACTGCCGACCGTGGTTTCTTCGCAGACAGCAAAGTCAGTCTGAGGCGGCCGAGTCGTGGTGATGGTTTCGCAGATTTCCTGACCGTTAGACGGAAGATCAGGCACTTTGTTTAAAAGATGATCGCGATCTGCCAAGATGTTGTCGAAATCAGATTCCTCCCAGCCGGGTCTTGAATGTGTGTCGTAAATCACCTGGACGGCTCGGCAGTCCATAGAAGTTTGCGACAAACATCCGTCGGCTTTTGAGCTGCCGGGCGTCAGAAGATTGCCTTGACCTTTAGCAAACAGATCCTTGAGTTCAGATACGTCCGATCCGTATTCCGGAACCGTGCCGGAAGCTGAGCTCTCGGTGAGGATGTCTTTGATCGACAGCTTAGCGGCTTCTTCTTTGGCTGCATCCATTGCCGACTGTTTATCGTAAGCGCCAGCCGGGGAGCTCAAAAGCATTAGAAGGGCAGAGCTGATTAAGGCGCGAGGAAAGATGCTAAGCATTACGGTCGGTTCCCAAGTTTGGCGCGCAGAGCGCGGGCCGCCTCTCCGATCGAGTCTTTACGGTCTGTTAAACGATCTAAGGCGTATCCCAAAGTCACGTCTCCGGGGACAATGACGGCTTTAGCGCTTTGGATGCACCCGTCCGAGGAAGCGGAGCTTTCTTCTTTGAGGATTAAGGCGGGAACCTGACGGATATTGAATTCGGAGAAGAGTCCGGGGTTGAGCTGAACATCGGCGCCGGAATCGATTAGGGACTGGAAGGCTACCAGCGACTGAGGATTAAGGAGCGGAAGTTTAGAGTCCGTCGATTCTTTGGTCTCCGGCACGCCGCGGAAAACCAACGGGATCCCGGCGTCTTTGGCATCACGGGCCAAACGTTCTAAAGAAGCCTCGGGCATAGAAAACGATACCAAGACAAAGACCTGCGGCAGAGGCTTTTGCGGTGCGGCCTCCGGATATCGCATCTGCTGAGAGAGTTTGGAAGAGGCATCAAGTACGTCCTCGATGGTCCAAGGCTCAGGTGCCGCAAGGCAAACAAGCGGACAAGTTATCAAGGCGCTCAGGATAAATTTGAAAAAGTATGATTTATTCATAAATAGATTTTTGAATAAGTATGTTTAATTCAAAAAGTTTTTTTGTGTTCGGTTGGAAGGAGCATTAAGGTTTGAAAAAGTGTGCATATTTCAGAATCAACTCGGCTGAATCCCCGCTCCTTGGCAGCAGTCCCGTTTGCGATAGATGAGATAAGCCGCATCTTCCCCGCCGGAAGCCCAGGTTTTGCCGGAATGCCAAAGCGAAGTTGAGGCGCCCATCGGATAACAGCATCGTCCGTCTCGTTTACCGGTGGTACGTGACGGATACATCATTTGTGTTCGATAGACACGCTTATCCATGATCGGTTCGAGATAAGGGCCGCATTGGCCTTTTTCTCCGTAAGCGGCCCATTGAAGACCGGAGCGATGGAGCTTCATCGTGAAGCGGGCGACAAGAAGAGATGAGGCCTGCGGAAAGTGAACATGAGAGCCGACCCAGCCGGTTAGCGGGAAGATTCCGCCGTGGCAGCCCGCGCACCAATAGAGCTCGGAGACCGGCAGAGAAGACGTTGCAGCAACGCAGTCTGCTGCGCAGGCCGCAGCTGCGGCCGGATTCGCAAAGAGCGAGGCATCGGGATTTAAGAAGAACGTGGTGACTGAATCATCCCAGAGCGGATCGAGCTCTGTCATATAGGCTAAATCCCATGCGGACTGTTCCAGACATTTAGTGTCTAGGAGGACTTCAAGAATAAAAAGCCAAGGCGTGAAGTACCAATGCACCTGATAAAAGGAAGAGCGCTGAGCTGAAGTCGATTTATTGGGCGTACGGCCGTGAGCAGGCGCTCTTATGCCGACATTTAATTCCATGCCGCCGAGCGACGGAAAGCAATAAGGCGTGCGGACGACCTCGGCGGTTCTTAACGGTTCCCAGAAGGACATATTAAGACCGACAGTGATATTGGCGCCGGAGGCACAAAGACAAAGACGATTGGCATCGGTTTCGGGATCGGCATTCTTACCCGAAGAAAGCGTGACGCCGCCGAGCTTGATCGGAAAAACACAGCTCCAGCAGACATCCGTAATCGGATTGATGATTCGGCCTTTGCAGTTTCCTGCAGAAGCGGAAGCTGCAAAACAGAAAGATAAAAGGAGCATTAAGAGAGAGCGTTTCATCACTGAGGCATCAAAGAAAGGAGTTCGGACAATTGGTCGGGCGCAAATTCGGCGCCGGTCGGACCTTCCGGACCATTAAAGAGAAGAGCAGGGACGGCTTCGATTCCAAAGACGCGGACTAGGGCGCCGCCTTGATCAAAGAACACTCGGCGATGGAGCTTTTCGGAGACGTCTGCCGGCGCGCCGTTCACAAGGACAACCCGCAGATCTTTCTGCGACTCAAAGAGTTTCTGCGCGACTTTCAGAGATTGGACGTCGGTTCCATCAACAAAAAGTAGTGAACGAGAAAGGTGCGGCATTGGGATGGACTGAGCCTGACGAAGAAGAGATTCCGGCAAAGTCTCGGGAACGGAAGCAGACAATTCCCATACTCGCAGTTCTGTGGCTCTCTTCAATCCGACAACTGGTGTCGGGTGTTCGAGCTCTTTGGAAATACGGTCTTTGTTTTGGTTGAAACGACGATCGTATTCACCGGACGCTTTCATTGCATCGACACGAGATTTAAAAGCTTCGAGAATGTCGGGTTCGGAAATATCGTGCAATGGACCGAGCGGTTCGAGGATTTCGACTTTGGGTTTAGGTGAGGTTTCTTTAGAACACGGTTTAACAGCAGTAAAGCTCACGGACGGTTCACTTGAAGCAATGCTGTAAGCAGAAATGCAAACGACGGAAGAGATGACAGCGCAAGTTGAAAGAATGACACGGGTTAGTTTCATGACAATCTTCGGCCATTAAAAGAGAGGATGAGCTTTGCCGCTGAAGCGGCAGCGGTCGATCAAGCCGAAAGCTTCATAACGGCTGTCATAAGAATCTTTGTGCGTTCCGAGCACAAAGTATTGGTCTTCCCCTAAAACCTGAGGCTGAGTGGCTTCTAAAGGATTGCCGTTCAGAGCGCGTTCTTTAGCGGTGGTGAGTTCTTTGCCGTCGCAATAGAACGTACGGTTCTCACGAGTCAGCGTTTGGCCGGGACCACAGACCACTTCCTTGATAAAGGTCAGACGGTAACCTCCGACAGCTGAAGGCTTAGGTTCAAAAGCCACGTAATCTCCGACTTTGATCTCCTTTTGTCCTCGTTCAATCGCAAAGAGCTTGAACGGCAGAGAGTGAGAGCGGTTTAAAGCCAGATGCCAGCGATGGTTAACGAGGCTGAGGATTAAGAAGACAGCTAGCCAAATCCATCCGAAGCGGCGAATATGATCTTTTAGACGATGCCAAAAGACTCTCGGGTGGGCTTTCATGCGGCTCATCGTTTGACTCCGCTGTTTAATCGAGCCTCGATCTGCTGAAGCTGATTGCTTTGCTGTTCAGCAGAAAGGCCGAGTTTGGAGGAAAGGTGTGCGGTGTAATCAGGTAGCTTTGCGTTAGAAATGACAGCTGAAGAAACCAGAAGAACGCAGTCGCATTCGTTTTCTATCTGGGCAAGTTCTTCTTTGAGTCTTTTAGCGAAGCGTTCGGCTTCGCCAATAATTTCTTTTCCGCGTTTGCCTTGAGAGACAACACGGACTTCATTGGCTTTAACGACAGAATTGAGATTGACAACGGCAAAGCGGGGACGATCCAGAAAGTCGGGAATTCGGTTTTTGGCTTGATAAGCGCCGTAACCAAGCCCTAGACCGATAGATACGGCGATGGTGACGGAGAGGAAGGAGATTTTCATAGGATTAAAAGGAAATGGAATTGAACTCTTGGAGAGGTCTGAGAATTAAAGGGAAAGACAATTAAGGAATGAACTCGCCTTGACCGCGTTCTAAAAGAACCGCTTCGATGGCTTTTCTCATCGACAGTCCTTCCTTACGGAAGCGATTGATATCGCTGATGTCCTTTGGATGCGTACTCATGACCAACAGAGAAAACGGATCGAGAATCAGACGATTCACAGAAGTCGGCGCATCGCCGACCTTGACCAACACTTCGGAATAAACATCCCTCAGACCTTTAAGAGAACGGAGCTGCTGGAATTCATAGTCGTCTAAGCCGAGCTGGGATTCTTTTTCGCATTCACTTAAGACGGATTCTTTGAGCTTCATGATGAACTTGCAGTCGGCGTTGTCTAACGCTGCTTTAGCCGCAGAACTCTTCCAGTAGTCTCCCGGTCCTTGCGTACCGGTAAAGAAAGCGCCGTTTAATTTACGGGCACGGCGGTAGCCGGCCTCAATAAACTTAGAAGAATGTCCTCGGACCATTAAGTCCCAGGCTTCATCGATGATGACAAGTTTGGGCTGGGAACGTTCGCCTCTTCGCATCTCAACGTCTATGAGATACATCAAGAGCATTAGGACAACGGCTTGAAGAGACTTCTTGGTGTTGAACTGTTCCAGCTCAAGCACGATGAAGTGATTGTCAAAGTCGATATTGGCTTCGCCTTCGAAGAAAGAGGCATAAGCTCCGCCTTGTGCATAAGGCATGAGTTTGACGCCGAGGTCGACGAGCCGCGGATCATCCTGCGCTTTTTGTTCTTCTGTAGTTAAAGAAGCGTAATAGTCTTCCCATTCAGGATCATTAAGACGAGGATGAGCACCACCTAATCGTCCGTTATGAAGCAGGGATCGAGTGAGGTCGGTAATCGTCGGAACTTTGTTCAGCGCTTTGGCTTCATACCAAATATGACGGATATGGAGCTGAAGATGCGAGAGCATTAAGTCATCGAGCTGTTCGTTCGAAGACGCCATCTGAGCAATCAGAGGCAGGACTAAGTCCATATCCGCTTCGATGTTCTTTGTCACCGACAGAGGATTAAGACAATCGATCTTGCCGTCCGGACGCGGAGTATCCGAGAGTTCTATCCATTGGCCGTTGACGCAGTGGCAGAGTTTTTCGTAGCTTCGGCCGATATCAATGACCCAAACGCGGCCGTTGGAGCAAAGCGTTCCCAGCGCCAGAGAGTTCAGCATGACGGACTTGCCGGATCCGGAAGATCCGGTCACTATGCCGTTGTAGTTGCCGTGGGGATTGGCGAAAGGATCAATGTGCGTGATCTGACCTCTGCGCGAGAACAACGAAAGAATCGGTGTCGGCAGAACGTGTCCGGCTCGAGTACCGGAACCTTTCCAGTCGCCGAGCAACGGCATTGTATTGGCGGCATTGGCGCTTGTTTTCGTGGAAGAACGTTTGGCGAGTTTTACGTCATGGGCGAGCAGAGGGCCTCCCGTCATCGGCAAAGAAGCCATTAAGCCTTGAAGATGCATTAAGTGATCCTGCATGAGCTCAATCGACATCTTCTTGAATATTCCGATCGCGGTTTGAACTTCATGTGTGACGTTCTCTGTCGTCGGGAAGATCATGACTTGGTGAGAAAGCTGAACTAAACCTTCTCCGTGCTCGAAAGACTGAACAGCAGCTCGCCAGTCTCTGGCTTCCTCTTGAAGCGTCGGAATGAAGCGGGCAATTTCTGTCGCCGACATTTGTTCTGCTCGGGCGCTTTTAAGCTGAGCGTAGCTTTTGCCTTTCTCATAAGAAGTTTTAGAGAGATACGTCGTAATGAGGAAGGGACTTGAGAAGCCTAAAGAACCTTCCACATCTCCTGCAGCGCGGGCCATCTTGTCCAATGAGAAACTCTGCGGATAACCGTGCGGTGAAAGACTCACCGCTTTGACGGTTAAAGGATGGTTTGCGGAACGGAAGACAATGCCGTCTTCTTCCACAGAAATGGTGGTTTCGTGTGAGACCATTTGGGTACGAGGTTCACGAGCGGTGTCCACTTCCGAAAACGACCAAGCGCCGTTCACAAAAAGCTGAGGATTAAGAATAAGGGATAAGGTATGCACCAAAATCCGTTCATCCCAAACAAAGGGCGCGAAATGCCATTGGTTCAAGGTCGACACCATAACTTTGCGAACTAAGAGCGCATTGTCTCGAGCTTCTGACGCAAAAGGATCTTTAGTAGGGATGACAACGGAAATCCAGCAGCGAAGGTTTCTTCCGAGAATCGGGAGCGCCGGATGAGGCGCCTGAGTGGCAGAGCGAGAGAGAAACTTTGCCTTGGCTTGCGTCATCGCAGACAGCAAGTCCTTTTGCTCGGCGCGTGCCGGCGTATCTTCCGGTGTCGGACGAAGGCTTTGGCTTCTGACAAGTTCTACCAAAGGTTCAATAAACGGAGATCCGAAAAGGCTTACCTGAACGCCGTTTCCGTCTGGCAATATCGATCCGATCATGTGCTCAAGGCTTTTTGCCATGTTTAATGAAGTTCCTGTCTGAGGCGTCACTTCAATCACAAAACCTAATCCTTCAAACGATCCGTCGGGAGCGGCAATCGCACAGAGCTTGTCGCTTTCTTCAAGCTGCGCATACGGCAGTTCATCGGCAAAGCGGTCAATACGCAGAGGCGCCTTGCGGCGCGTCGGCGTAGAGCCCGGGTGCGCCCTAAAGTTCGGTTTTAAGTCTTGAAAGGCAAACAAGGATGCGGCAGAAGACAGAAAGTTCTTGAGCTTCATGAGAAAGATAGAAGACGATTAAAAGAAGGATGGATTAAGGTTTGCCGGTAAAGCCGAAGGCGGGAAGCTGCTTGAGCTTTTCTCTTTTGGCTTCATTGGGATCCTGAGGCTGATCGGAAGACAAGGGATAAACGGGTCTAGACAAGCGGGAAGACGAAACCAGTTCATTAACACTGTCGGTTGTCCAGCCGCCGTTTTCTAAACGAACGTAGAGATAACGCTGGTCATGCAGGTCGCCTAACTTATCGTGGAAGGGTGCCAGCCAAACTCGAAGGACGGTTTCGGGCTTGCGCCAGGGACGTGCAGGAACAATCGTGACAAAGTCGGAAGTACGTTCAACGGCGCCGGTTTGCCCTTGCTCAACAGAAACTTCTGTCGAGACCGTTGTCACTTCCTCGTTGCCTTTACTTTGATTAGATTCAAAAAACGGCTGAACAAAGTCTTCTTCCTCGGAAGCCGCTAAAACGACAGGAGTGGTCGGATTGTTTTCTTCATAGACCTGAGAGATGTTTCTGCAGGACGGACCGCCGGATAGATCGGCGCAGGCAAAATCCGTCTTCGCATTAGAGAACCCTGTGAGGGACCCGCATCCGGAAAGCATCAGTGCTGCAGAAACCGCAGAGACGATTAAGGAGAGACGTTTCATTTAGTTTCCCTGCAAAGGAGCGTTGATAAACGCCTCAAGTTTGTCGAGCGGAAGTGCGCCGGCCGTTCGATCTCCTGCTTCATTGATCAGCGTCGGCGTGCCGCCGATGCCATGCTGCTTAGCCAGAGCCAAAACGTCATTGACCGGAGACGGACAAACCGGATTGTCCGCAATGGCTTTCAGCATCGGTTCGCCCTTCAAGGCTGAAGTAAGAGCTTTAGAAGGCTCTTTAGCGCACCAGATTGCATCAGACTTACCTCGCGCTTCCGGATGGATGGACTCCAGCGGGAAGAGGAACGTATAAACCGTCACGTCTTTGAGGGATTCAAGTGTGGTTCCGAGTTTGCGGGAGAACGGACAATCGACATCGGTAAAGACGGCAAGTTTTCTTTTACCGTTTCCATATACGGTCTTTACCGCTTTATCCAGCGGTAAAGAATCAAAAGGGATTCTTCTCAGATCTTTAAGACGTTTATCGGTTAAGTCTTCTCCTCGATCCATATCTAAGAGACGACCGGAAAACACAAACCTTGCAGTCTTATCAAAGTAGATCACTTCTTTGCCGACGGTGGCTTCAAAAATGCCTGATAACGGTGTCAGACGATAGGCAAGAACTTTAGTTTTGGGATAACGCGTCTTGAAGTTATCCGCGGCAGTCTTTAATTCGTCGGCTTGTCCTGCGATTAAGGGGACGGAGGGTTGGTTGGACTCCTTGGACGCAGGAGTATCAGCAGCTGCCTTCTGTGCAGCAGAAGTCTTAACGGCAGAAACTTTCTGAACTTTGAAGTCAGGATTGACACACGCACCGGAAGCAAAACTTGAGAGCGGTGCAGCCAGACCCATAGAAATAAGGACGGTTAAGAGGGAGGATGGTTTAAACATGGCAGTAAATTAAGGTTTAGTGTTTCGTTCAATCGATATGCCGTTTGAGATCACAATCTCGACATTGCGTCCGGAATCCACTTCAAGGACCGGGAACATGTCGCTTGCGAGCTTTAAGTAGTAATCGGTGATTCGATCCATGGCGTGTGTGGCGCCTTCTCCGAAACCCGCTTTCCAGGGATTGGTAACGGTGGTAGATACCGTCCCGGTAATGGAAGTGGTTTGGTTCTCAGAAGCGAGAGACACAGCCTTTCCGAGGCCGGCAAGCGTTCCGGTAAAGAGGGCATTAGCGATGGCTTGTCCGCTCTTGGTGACTAAGCGGGCCCGAAGACCGGTTTTACCGTCTTCACCGGACACATATCCCTGGATCTTCTTATCCACGGCTCCGCCGTTTTCATCGATACAAGATAATCGGTCAAGACGAATGAGCACGCGTTCGCTTGCTAACTCTCCGGTGGCGTTGGCAGTCACAAAACAGCGCTTAATGCCTGAGCGATAAAGATTAGGCATAACGGCAGAATCGGTGAGTTCTAAGAGCACAGGAACCGGATTTCCGGAACCTTGTCCTCTGGTCGGTGCAGTGGCGCCGTTTAAGAGGCGAGCTTTAGCAAAGGTGCCGCTCGGCAGATAAGACAAGGTTTCAGGTTTTGCCTTAATCGGGAGTGATCCGAGAACATTAGAAGGATTAGGAGCAGAGCCGAAGTTATTGATTACGAGACGCGGCGCCGGTGAAGAGGCCGGAGCATCGGACTGCTGACGAGTATATCTGCCTTGAGACGAATTGCCGCTCGTAAAACCCGTCTTTTGACTGATCGGCTGTTTGCCGAGAATTTCGGAAGGCGGCCAGCCGTCTTCCGACGGTGCGGCTTCTGTCTGACGATTTGCCTTAGGAGCATTCTTTTCTAAGAGCGCAATACGATCTTCCAAACGTTTCTTATCGCTTTGAAGTTTGGCTTCGCGCAGCTTTGCTTCTTTGGATTCTCTTTCTAGATTCAAGAGACGATCGTTATAGATGGCCTGGTGCTGTTCATAGTCCGCTTTAGACGGAACCATCGAGATTTGTGTGGTGCTGGTAATCTGAGGAGCAGCCGCCGGCTTCTCGTCGTCAGAGTAGTAAGAAGAAAGCATGGCGCCGGCAAAAAGTGCTCCTAAGATAATGAGCGTCCAGGTGATTTGTTTCTTTCTTCGCTCACTTTCGAAATAGCTCTTAACGCTCATCTTGCGGACCTCACTAACCAAAGATCAGCAGATGCTCCCGGAGCAAGATCGGAAGCTTCAGTAGCCACCGCTAAGACACCGTTTCTCCAAAACTCCGGTTCACGAACCGTCCGTTTGTGTTTTGTACGATTAAGGATGCGATAGCGTTCAAGCCTTAGTCCTAAGACATTCCAAGCTCTGACGGGCTGAGCGTGTAGATAAACACCTGCCAGCGTGCCGACGAGTGCTTCGCCCTCGGAGTCCCTAAGCTGCGGGATAAGTTTTAAGACAGTCTGAATCCGCTCTTCATACGGAAGACCGGATAGTTCGGACGAAACGAACAGACCATTAAAACCAGAGAAAGATCCCGATTCTTTGAGGGTGACGGTTTGAGCCGTGAGGCGCTCTTTGGGAGAGAGCGTAATGCTGTGGGTCTGGCCGGATTCGGTTACCACAAACATTCCGGTCGTTTCTTTGGTCAGAGGAACGACATACAGAGAACCGGTCGTAGGATCTTTATCGGCTTGGATCAGATTGTTGTCGTATACGGCTCGGACAATCTTGCTGTTTAACACGACAACACGATTGGGCTGTTTGTAGGCAACAGCGGCATGCACAGAAGACTGAGCATCGGACGTGGTCGATTCTTTCGGCATCTCTTTAGCATTAAGAGAAGGGCTAAACAAAACCACAGACTGGCAAAGAAATACGCTGAGAATGAGAAGACGATTAGGAAGGATCATTAGATTTCTCCGGTGGGCTTCATCGGTTCAAACGGACGCTTGCAGTCGGCTTCCTGCATGGTTTCTAACCAAAGACGAGAGTTTCTGTAGGTGAACTTCACGATCCAGCACTTCTTCTGCATGGAAGTGAGTTTGTCTCCGATGAACTGGCGAACATTGCCGCGAACAGAAACCTCCATGGCGGAGGCTCTGGTCTCCACCGCTTCAGGCAGCATATGAACGGATGCGTTGGCGCTTTTCATGCGGCGTCCTTGAGCGGTTAAGAAGACTTCAGTAGCTCCGCGCTGATCCGGCGAGACGTACTGAAGCAGCTTTCTTTGGTTGTGCTCAAAGGTCTCTGGAGAATTATTAAGAGCGAGCTGCAGCGCAAAAAGTCCCATCTGCTCTAAGTGCTCCGGAGAGACGCCGTTGGCATCCAGCCAGAAAGACTTCGTGATTTCAGCCGGCAGCACAACAACACGATCCTTCTTGTCGAGGAGGATTAAGCCAGAGGCGAGAATCACATTGACAATGAGAGATGCGGCAAAGGCGTAAATAAAGAATGTGCGAAGCGCAAGACGAGCAGAAATCTCAGTCGTATATTCTTTAACGTTCATATTCGGTTATCCGACAAAAAAGCGGCGGCTCGATGGCGGAGTGCGCTTAAAGGTTCTAAAAGGGAACTGCCAATAGAGGTAATGAAGTCCGTATCCGGGATGGCGTTTCTGTTTGAGACGGCTGTACGCCCAGATTGCAGCATAAGAGGCAATCGCACCCATCAGAAGAGAATTAACGATGATGCCGAAGGCAAGTCCCGCAATGCCGGACGCCACCAAATCAAAGTCCCAAAGCAGAAACTTTGCAGGCGCATCCAAGCGGCGAGGGACGTATTCGTGAGGATTAAAGGATTCCATGATTGATTCCTGGAAGAATCGGAAGCCCGAAAGAGCTTCGGGCAACCGAACTCAAAAGAGTTAGATCAGGGCCGTGAAGATCTGTTCAATGATCTGCGGGCCGATGAACAAAGCCATGGAAGCGGCAACGCAGCCCACGGCACCCATGATGGATCCGCGGATGACGCCGACGCCTAAACCGACAAGAAGGAACATTAGGGCGATGGATTTACCGAGCGTGCCGGTACTCCAGGCCTTTAACATGGCGTAGAGATCCGCAAAGTGTTCCTGGCCTCCGGTGGAAGTTCCGGCCCAAGCAGCGTCCGGACAGACGGCGCTCAGGACAAAAACAGAGACGGACAGAAGAGCAGGAACAAAAGCAAAAGTTCTGTTTGCGGCGATAGATAAAGTCATTAAAAACTCCTAAAAGTTAAGTAAAAGAGAAGACAAAGGTCGATTAAGGACAAAAAATCCCTCCGCAGCCGCGGCCTTTGTCAAAAAGCGACGCGGAAGGCGTTACAAAAAACTGTTTAAAAAGAGAGAATTAAGAGGTGACGTCTCTGAGCTTTTGACGTTTAGCGTCAGACATTCCTATGTATGCTCGATAGACTTTCCAGGCATACTTTTGTCGGGCATCGATACAGTCCTGACCTTTAAGTCGAGTGCAGGCGGCGTTGTAGGCGCCGACGGCATCCCAAGGATGCACGGCGCGCGTAAAGTTGTCCGCCAAAATCTCCGCACCGACCTGAACATTAAAGCAGGCGTCGTTCAGCAGTTCGGATTTAGAGGTCTTAAAACGCTTTAGCCAGCCGGAATTAATCTGCATGAGTCCGTAGTCTTCGCTCGAAGCATTACGACCGACAGCAGACGGATTGCCGGAAGATTCCACAAAAGCAATGGCGCGGAGAAGATCAGCATCCAAGCCTTTCTTTTGAGCAATTCGGTCGAAGCAATCCTCCGCAGCAGACACAGTAGTTCCGGCAAACGCAAGGAGTATTAAAAGGAGAAGATGTTTCATCAGTTATCCGAATCGGTGAAAGTTAGAGACAATTAAATGAATGGACAGGAGGAAGGCCACATAGAAGAGCGCAGCAATCCAAGTCGGAATGAACCAAGGCATAAGCATCACAGCAAACGCGCAGATCAGAAGCACGGTCGGAGAGGACAAAGCGGCTTGATAAAGTGTCGGATGGTGCACCGCAAAACTCTCATACTTCAGGCGTCTCACGACCCATGCATCAATGACCACTGCAAGGAGGATCGGAGATAAAAATGCAAACCAGCCGATCGCTAAGATGGCTCGAACACAGGACATCTCCAGCATGGCTCGCATCGAGACGAAGTAGGGTGAAGACCAAAGACGCGTAAAGAATTCTTTTGTCGGCGCATCCTTATGTCCGTCCACTTCCGCAGACGGAAGGTAAGTGTCTCCGAGCAGAGCATTAAAGGAACTGGTCACTTTGGTGTGAACGCCGTCCACGATCGGCGTCAGAGACTCAAACAAGGAACCGACCTTTTGGCTCGTGTCTTTGAGATGAAGTTCCGACAAGTTTTCAAAAGACGAGGCGTCATTCAAACCGGGCCACCAAATGACGGAACTCAAGACAAGGATCATTAAGAGGATTAAGAGTCGGGAGAGCATCTTAGTTGTCCTCGTCGTCAATGATCACAGGGACGCGGCCTTTCATTAGATGACCGCCGCCAAGAGAAGCAAAGAACTGAGCGTTCGGGAGCTTGCCGAGATATTCCGACGGAATAATCTCTTCGCGCACGGCCGTGCGTTTGTGTGAAGCACCGCCTTTAAAGGAAGGCATGCCGAGATGCGTATCTGCATGAGTCGACAACGTGGTGTCGACATTGTGGATATACGTCTTGCCGAAGGTTTCGGTGACAAAGTCCTGAGTTTCTCGATCTTTACAGCGCAGAGCGATTAAGTTGTTGCAGTTGCCGAGAACCATGCGTGCTGCATGGACGGATCCCAAACGATGTGCTAAGTCAGGTACCGTCTGAATCGCAATCGTGGTGTAAACGCCGCCCTCGGCGCCTTTATTGAGCAGTTCAATTAAGGGCTGATTGATCACATTCGAGGCTTCGTCGACATAGAGCGAAATACGAACGTCGTTTAAGCCGAGATTGTACCGTTTACCGGCATAAGCCGTTAAGTCGGATAAGAGCATGGAACCGACGGCAGAAGCAATCATGTTGTCTGACAAGGAGTCAAGATTGACGTAAAGAACGCCTTTACATTTAACGAGCGATTCCATATCCCAGATGGGACGCTTATCGGAAGCGTCAGACGGATCAGGAGATAAAGATTCTTCCAGAGGGCCGCTAGTCAACATCGCAAAGATCGGCATAAGTGTTGCGGTAATTTTGGAATAGTGCTCTTTAGAGTGATGGAAGATCTTTAAGCATTCGCCGACGACCATCGTATGCAGATACGCAGGCAGTACGTTCTCGTACCAAGACACCAGAACATTAAGTTCGTGGATGGCGTCAGTGCAGTTTTCTCTTCTTGCAGGAAGGAAGTATTCGGCTTGTTCTCTCCAGTCCGTGTCAGCATGCTGTTTGACCGCTTGGAGGATTAAGGCTCGGAGAAGATCTTCAATGCCTTTGTTAATGTTCTGAGACAAGGACTTCAAAGAAGGCTTTTCTCCGAGTTCAATCATGGCGTCCGCAAAGGTCTTAATACAGGACCAGGCAAACTGCTTGAAGACGTTGTCTTCACCGGGTACGACCGACATCACGCGAGTGGCAATCTGCGCACCGGTACTGAACACCGCAGTCACATCAAAACGAATCCCATCGGTTTTAGAACGGTTTCCGGGATGGAAACGCAGCGGTTTTCCGCGGGCTGCTTTCTCGCAAGCTCGGCAAAACGCCTTGTACATACGGTCTGAACCTTTAGGATCAATGAAGATGACCGCATCGCCTCTCAGAATGGCCTGCGTCATGATGAAGTTCAGCATCACGCCTTTGCCAGCCTGAGTCGTTCCGACAATGAGAAGGCCGCCCTCAAAGTTTTTGAGGGCTCGGCGCAGGGTCTTTTCAGACGTATCCAGCCCATGAAGATAAGGCATGCCGATTTCATCGGGCAGCTGAGTCTTGTCGTGACGATTAAAGAGACGATGCATAAAAGACGGGAGCATTAAGGTTGAGATATTGAGGCGAGATAAGTCATGGAGCTTTTGCGTGTGTTCCGGAAGCCACGTAAATCCGTACCCGATACAGACGGATTTGTCGTCGAAGTCCTCTAACGCTCTGGAAAACTTCATGAGCTCCATCCGTCTGCCGGAAAGCAGACTTCTGGCTCTCAGAATGTGAAGGCCGTTAGACAAGCGGTAGGTGCCCATCCCAAGCGTTAAAGACAGCAATGCGAAACTGAGATTTAAGGGAAGGATGTTTTGAAAACCCAGAAATGCCAGATAGGCCGACGATACAAACCACGGAAAAACCGCGGCCAACTCATGGGATCGTCTGTACGGATGGCTTCGGCGCCTCCGGATAGCAGTATCTTCTCGGATGGTGAACATTAGGAAAAGGATTAAACGTATGGTTAAAGACTTCGAGCGGGATGTATTTGTCTCGCTTGGAGCGGTAATAGACTTCGTGGTTGAGATCAAGACAAGGTTTAAGCGGACGGACTTTAGAAAACTTTTCCCCGCGGCTTAGCGCCTTGTTCCGATATCGTCGCAGACACTGGTTGAAGTATTCGGCCTTTAAGGGAAGAAGCTTTCGGGCTTTTTCCCTCCACTCGTACCATTTCTGATAGGTAATGATTTCGTGTGCGGTGTAGGTTTGGTTCATTTTCTTCAGCACCTCGCGCTCTCTCGAGCGCTTGTCAGACTTACTGAGCTTTAAGACAATCTTTCTGGTGTACTTGTAGGGTTCACGAGTCTGCATACGTTTAAGACGATCTCTTTTGGCTTTTGTGGCCATAAGCTCCATGTATTCATCTACGTAAAAGTGACGATGGCAGAGCTGGATCTTTTTGTTTTCCTTCTGCGCTGAAGTAACACACCTGGAAGATTTGTTCCTCTTTGACCTGTATTCCTTAGCCATTTCTTCCCAAGTCGGCTTCTCTTTGGGTTTTACGGTGTATTCGAACTCTGGTCTTAGGTAACGGATCGGCAGATACCAGATCTTCCTGCCGTAAGGATCTTTACGGTTTTGAGGATGTTTATGGTCGCGGGAGATGACCCTTAACTTGTCAATTGTGAGGATGACATCCGGGTTGTCCATGAAGAGGGCTCTCATGGCGGCTCGGGACAACATCATTTTGTCCCAGTCCGGCAGCTCGTCGAATTTCTTCCTTGTTTCCGTACGGCTCAAGATGACCTTGTCGCGAGAAGGTAAGTGAAGTGTGGCCATAGTAAAAAGAATCAATAGGTATTCGTTAGGTACAAAACTCCCCCGATCGGCCGTAAAACCGGTCGATTTGGAATGTTTTGAGAATTAAGAGAAGGACGGTTAAGCGGTTAAAGCTGCTTGTATTGCCTTAGCCGAAGAAGGCGGCTTTGCGGGAGTTTTAGACACCGGCTTGACTTCTGCTTTCGCTTGAGTCGCGACTTTAGCTGTTTTTGCTGCCGGTTTGACGGAAGCTTTTGGTTGAGCAGCTGATTTAGCTGTCTTTACAGTCTTGTTGGCCTGGGCATTCCGGACAACAGAAACTTCCTTTGACTTCGCGGCATCGTTTGATGCCTGAGTATTAGCAGACTGAAGGGCTTTTGGCTTTCTGCCACGTTTAGCCTTCGGAGGATTCTGGTCAGAAGGAGCTGCATTTGATTTCGGCTGACCGGACGCTGCTGTATTTGTTTTAGGTTTTGCAGCAGAGGCAGGTTTTGCTTCATTTGAGGCCTTTTGGCTTGCGGCTTGTTTGGTATTAGTAGCGGCGACAGCGTTCTCAGGAGTATTAGCGGTTTGGGTATCTGTTTTCTTTTTGCGCCCACGTTTGGCTTTAGGCTTTTCTGCATCGGAAGCAGAAGACGTTTCGGATGGGGAGCCGACAGACGGATTCTTTGAATCAGAGGGTTTGTCAGATTTGCTTTGAGCATTAGAGGAGGATGGCTTGGTTTGCTGAGCTACGAATTGAGCCCAGGTTTTAGCTGCCGCATTTTCTTTGGAATTAGCGTTAGCTTCTTGAGAAGTCTTGTTGTTCGACAAGTTGTCCGATTTATCCTTGTTCTTCAAAGAAGCCAGTCTCTTGATTTCAGCATCCATTTCCATATCGGCAAGTTTTTCCGGATGGATAGAGGATTTTTCTACAGACTTATTAAGTCGTTGGACTAACTGCTGCTGAAGCTCCGGATTGGCGACTTCTCTGCTTATCTTCGTAAATTCTTCTGTCGTTGTTTGATCAACTTTCTCGACTGGAACGGGAGCTGTGTTTCCAGAAGCTGCCGTTTTGCTACCCTCAGAAGACTTGTCTGTAGCGGTTTCAACGGCTGCAGTTTCGGCCGGTGTCTCATGGGTCGTTATAGTCTGCATTTCGGTGACGGGAGCTTCAGTGGTCGGACTGACGATTAGAGAAGAGTTTTCTTCATTGGCGTCGGCCTTCTTATTCTCACAAGTAATCTGTTTAACTTCAGATTTCTTGTGAGCATTAGAAGGAGAGGATTCTTCGGAATCTATTTTCACCAAACGGTAGCCGCGTTTGGCCAGCCAACTGTGCAAGGAAAAGCATTCCCCAACACCCTTGAAGAATCTGCTTGTGTCATGACAAAGAGCATTAAAGACGAGTTTGCACGAGGCTTTAATGGCGTGCGAGGTTTGGATCGTCGGAACAGAAGGTTCTTCGGACTTTTGGACGACGATTAAGTTTGTGTTAGACATTTCTTTTGCAGGTTCTTCAGTTTTATGGATTTCAGCAGGCGCTTCTTCAGAAGCGGCTTTGTCAGCAGCTTCCTTGGACTTCGCCTTTTTGTTTTTGGCTTGTTTCTTCTTTACGTTGAATTCGCAATCAAATTTTTCTTTCGCTTCTTCGAATGCTCTCAAAGCATGTTCTAAATCGGCTTTACGCTGAGCGAGAATTGCCGGAGGGACTTTTGCTTCTTCGGCTTCTTTAAGTGCTCGTTCTTCTTCTTTCCAGCGCTTCCGGGCCCTTTCCATCATTTGTGCGAAAAATTCCCTTCTTTCCCTGTCCTCATCTGTTTTTGGTGCTAGTACCTCTTCAAAGTAGGGTTTCAAACGTTCCATCATCAGTTTCTTGTCTTCCCATTGCCACTTGGCAACCGGTTTGTAGAGACCGAGCTCTTTCAGTTTCTTATCATTAGCATTGACAGAATGTTTAGCTTGGAGAGATTGAACGGTTCTCCCGAAATAGCTGTCATTTGCTACATAAAGAAGGAAATTATTAAAGCGAAGACCTTGTACGGGTGTAGAGACAACTTCTTTTCCGCATTTCTTATAAATTTCAATGCGGGTTGCGACTTCTTCAAACGTAGCGCCTTCTTTCAAGTCAAAGATTCCACACTGACAGCACATTCTGAGAACCTCTTTCTCTCGCCATGTTTGGCGAGGAAAGAGTTCCTGAAGCTTAGCCGTTAAGAGAGGAAAGAAATATTCGATTACGGCATAGATTTCTCCGTCCTTGCACGTGATCGCACGTGCAACGATTTGGAGAGGTTCTTTGTTGCCTATCGCATCGGACTTCCTAAGCGCTGCTTCCGGAGAGAGTTCGTTCGCGAGCAGGGCGCAAATCGCCCAGCTCAGAATCGAAGGAATATAGTGAGGCGGTTCCTCTCCTTGTCTGGCAAATTCAATCATCATCTGCTCTCTGAGGATGGATTCTGCTTGAGAAATTAAGATGAGGATGAATTCATCCTTCACAATACTTCCGACATCTCCTCGGATAAATTTGGAAAGCAGCGCAAGGTATCCTCGCTTAAAGCTCTTTGCAAAGCGCTTTTGGAGAGATTCCGGAAGATATTTAAGGACGAGACGATTGATGTTGCCGGCGGCAGCCTCAGGATCGGGATCGACATTGTGGTAAAGCGTAAGTTCCTGTCCCTCGTGTTCCTTGAACCAATCTTCATAAGGCACTTCAAACCGAAACTCATCTCCGTTCTCCGCAGATACACAAAACGTCATTGCCGTAATGCGTAAGTTGAGGAAGAAACAGATGGTTAGAACCAAGAGTTTTAAAAGCTGTGTCTCAAACTCTTTCTGAGCCAGCGGCATCGTGAAGAACTGGATGCGCTTGCGCAGAAGATTAAGCGCAATGCGGCTTAACTTTAAAGAGAAATCGATGTAGCTTCCCGGCCAAAAGTATCCTGAACCTGAGCTCAAGGGAAGATTGCCGACGATCTTAACCAATACCTCAAAAAGCTCGGTTTGTATTCCAAGCAGATGGTCGTCTCCGACCGCCTGTCTCAGCTCATCGACCAATGGCTGAACCTTATGGCGGTCAGATTGGTTAAAAGGCCTCAGGCAATCGGCGAGGGGCATCGAAGGTTTAGCCATTGTTATGTTGATAATGAAGGAAGGACTTAAGGAAAGAATTGCAGCACTGGTTTAACTGACGGAGACTTTTACGAGCATCTTTCTGAAAGCCTTTGGGAGTATTAAAAGGAGCAAGATTCTTTGGACAGCCTTTAGCTGTCCAACTCTGATAATCAAAAGGTCCGTGACCAACCAAGGAAGCCGTGGAAAAGTGGACAAGAGGTCCTGGAGCAGCGAAGACTGATGTTTGCCCGTCTTTGTGCATCAAAGCCGGCCAAAGTTTGGAAGTCTTAATGTTGCGAAAGTCTGTTTGAAGATTAAAGAAGGGCAGATGCTGAAGTGTGTAAAGAACAAACAGGGCGCTCAGCTTATTCTTCAAACCGAAACGACGCTTAACCACAAAAGACATTAAGCTTACGACATCGATAAAAGCGTAGATAAAGTCTTTATTGGAGATTCCAACAGGGATATCCATTCCATAACCGCTCGCTCTTCCTTTACTGATTCCTCGGTTTTTGCTCAAAACTGCAGAAGAAGGATTAGAGAGACTGACTCCGGACTCAGCAGCATATTGCTTAGCAAAGTCGTCCAAGGCTCCGTTCATGTAGCTGTCAATCTTCTCTTTAGGTTTGCCGGCAGAATCGTAAAGTTCAGGAATGAGCTCAAGGGCGAGCATGGGGAACTCTTCCTTGTGAACGTGAGGTGCAAGTTCACAGAGGAATTGATTCAAATGAGGATTAAGAAGGATAGGATCCTTCAAAACAGATAAAGTTCTCCAGATACGGCGAGACTGCATTTCTTCTGCTTCTTCCGAAGTAACGTCCTTGTCCTGCAGGATGAATTCAAAACGATTTACATAGCTCAAGAGGGTATGGGAAGAGAGCAGGAAAGAAAGGGCCGTGAAATAACGATGATCTCTTCTGATCTTTAAGTAGAAGAAGATGAAAGCCCAGGCGATAACGGTCTCCATGAACTGCTGGTGTGAAGCGATCTTGGAAGGCTTCATGAAACGGTCTTCCAATTCCGTGTAGAGCTTTTGATCGCCCTGGGCATAAGCATTAAGGAGACGGATGCAATCCGCGATCGGTGGAAAAACCTTCTTGGATTCAACCGGTGTTCTACCTAGCGGCACTACCTTTACGATGGGATAGGGAAGGTAGGCGGCAATAGTCTCATCAAAATCACTGTCGGAAAAAGCAATGGCAGGAACATTAAAGAGAGGAAAACGTTTTACGTATTCCAGCGCCGCTTCGTTGATTGTGGGGATATCAGGCTTCAACCCCGTTTCAAGACAGTTTTTGTTGAAAATTTGACATACTGATTTCTTCATAGCTCATCTCCTGAATAGAGTGAATGGAATGTCGTAATGATGCATTAATGATCACCCTATAAAAGAAGCCAGGGGATAGTTATGACTAACTTTAGGTAGAAACTTTTATTAAGTGACTGAGAACTGCATTAATTCACATTAAGAGTTAAAAAACTCCCTCCGTAATGCTTTCATTCTGTTGTTTGGATTGAATCAAACATTACTAAAATAGTAATGACTGGGTTACAACTAATTAGCCATGGGCTAATATGGTTATACTTGCGTTACTAATCTGGTAATAAAAGATAGACAACTGGTGCATGTCCGTTGCACTAATAGTGCAAAAAGTTTTTTAGTGTTTAACTAATTTCCACTTTAGTTCCATTAGCTTTACTACCATTAAAGCAGCGTTTTACCACACAAACGTTGATCCAACCATTTCAAAAGACACTTAACAAAAATTTCTAACCCGGATGGTTAGCAGTTGAAAAAAGATTCGGCCTTTAGCCGGCTCTCGCGGAGCCGGCCGACCCGGAATATTAAGAGAGAATGCTCAAAGAGCAAGAACCCTCAAACGTCTGAAACGTTTTCCCAAGTTTGGAATTGAAGCGAAGGCTCGGCCTCACGGCTTCGGTCAATCGATTCTCATCGACGGGCAAGACCTCGAACCGAGATGAAATCCCTTTCATCGTCTTTCCTGCAGTTTGGTACCCGATACCCTGATACAGGAAAGGTTTAGAAATTCGCCTTAAACAAATCCAATCCAAAAGAACCGCCTCAGAAAGACGCTTGTCGCCAAACCGTGCATTCGATCATTAAAGGTGAGGGAGGAGATTCAGATGGGCAATACACATCCTCTTAACCACGTTCCCCTTTAGTGACTTCCTGCCGCGCCGGAATAAATCCCGGTAGCGTCCGTCTTCGGTCTCTCTAAATTTTCCTCTGCGCTTCTTGTCTCCTTACCAGGAAGCAGTCTGCGCAATTTCGACACAAGGTCGATGTTTTCCTCAGCACGGCATAAGCCGCTTCGAAGTGTAGGCTTCCGGGGCACAATCCATTCGCCTAAACTGCATGCGAAATTCTCGGCCACGAAGTCGAAACTTTCCGACATTCCTCACGTCCAGAGCAGGGCCGTTTCAATACATGAGTCATGCCGTTATGCAGTTCCTGAAAAGAGGAAGATCTTTTCGAGCACTTCGAAAAATCTTTGAGAAAACTCAAAGATGCTTCGGAATTGATCGGATGAGAGCCTTGAAAATCCGCCGAGACTTCCAAGACAATTTTCCGATCCGTCTGCTTAAGTCTTTTAATCGACTTTTTGCAAACGGCCACAAGTTCAAATTTAAAAGTTTTACCTTCTGAATTCGGCGATGGTAGCAACCTGCTCAACTCACGGTCTTGTTTTCTGAGCTATCGCTCAATCGCCGTTTCTTTCTATTAACCTCTACAAAGAAAGATACGGAACAAGAAACTAACCACAGTTTTTCTATCGAATCTCCGAGGTTTCTTCCGTTCTCTTTTGAAGAACTTCAGATGCGTTCCCTGTTGAGGCGTAACTCTAAAGAGGTTGGTTTAAGCGGTCTATGTAACCCTTTAGTATAAAAGAAGGGATTTTTCAAGAATTTTTGAATTTCTGAAAGATTAAACCCTTTGAGGCTCAAGGAGAGATTAGGAAAGAAGGTTTAATTTTAGGTTACGCTTCAACTTTACCGACGGATACACTTCCTTTACGGATGGGAGGTGAGCCTCATCGGAGAACTTTCTCTCACAGACGGCACCAACCTGACCATTGAAGATCTCTAAAAGAAGAGTTCCGGTTCAAGATTTATGCAATTAAAGCGGCCGATTGATAGAAAATATACGCAAAGCCGGTTCAAACTCTCCAGCGCTCTAGAATGACAGATGACCTAGCCGGCGCCCGATACGCAAGATTTATAAATAAACGCTTCTTTGGGTTAGGAGAAGGACGTTTCGAATAAATCTTGGAAGAATCTCGCACCTGGGAGCGGGTTGGGAATTGGAAGAACTGAAAGACAAACCCACAAACGCCGGCAAGAAATCAATAGTCAGGATCCGTCGGAGAGCCGGACAAGTGCTTCAACGTGAGCAAAGGACTGACCGAAATCTCAGAATCTATCTTGAGAAAAGGAAAAGTGGAGAGCTAATATTAGGAAAAAACTAGAAGAAAATGCCGCCTTCTACGGTTCACGCTCCAGCGGAGTTGCGTCTTGGCAGGAGAAAATGAACAGAGAAGTGGCTAATGGGAGTAGTGTGATCCAACTGGCAGCGGTAGACAAGTTAGAAGAAACAATCATAGATCTTCTTAGGGAGTACAGAATGAACACCTTTGCTAAGCAACTGCACGAACAGCTCAGGAATCCGGCATTCTTAAGACGTCTTCTTGTCTGTTTTGGAGCAGATAGCGCCGTTCGAAAAGAACAAGGGGCGGAAAAAAGATTTAAGATCGCCGGCTTGCCCCGAGGGGCATATTGTCTGAAGCAGTTCGACTTTGCGCCGGGCCGGGGAATCAGCCGTCAAACCCTGGAAGAGGTAGTTGAATGTCGATGGATCGCTAAGAGAGTGTCTTATCAAAGAAGAGACAGTCGTCGCGACGGTCAATCAATTGCGATCACGGGAACTAAAAAGCTTCCTTGCGATGGTTATTAGTTCTGAAGCGATCGAAAGAGGCTTTAACGTCAGATACTGGAGTCTGAGTGAACTTGTGGAAAGGCTCTCAAAGACTGAGAAAAAATCTGAGGCGCTAAAGAAGATCAATGAGGCGGACTTGCTCACAATTGAGGACTTCGGTCTGGGGACTCTTACAGCCCAGGAGCAAAGCCTCGTCTATGAAATTATTAAAAGTCGCGCCGTTAACTTGTCTACGATCATAGTCAGTTAAAGACTATGCGCTGACTGGTATGAGTGGCTGGGTGAAAAATACATCGCTGACGGAGTCGCCGACAGAATAATTAACTTCTATTATTTAATAGAGTTAAAAGGAGAATCCCGTCGAGCATTAGCACGGAAACAAACTAAAGAAGCGGTTGGTGCGTAAAGCTTGACGGTCTCTCGAGCTAAGGCGGTGGTCCGGGAGACCAAATTTAAAAAATCAGAACCTGTTCCGCGGAATGGAGAAAGTTGTTCCAAGACCTTATCCCGCGACATCCAAAAACTGAGCGGATCAATTGCCACTTTCCAAATCACCAAGTGCTACCACGTTAACTATAGCTTTTTTCCAAATTCTTCCGTGATAGTTGGATTTGCCGTTAGAGACTTTTGTTCATAAAACTTTTCTAGAAGATTTTAGAAGATCTCAGATAGTCCCCCGACGGTAATAGATAGATTAAGCTAAAAAGGACTATACGAACTTTTCCAATATCGAAGAGTAAGTGGAGTTCTTCTTATCGTTCAAATTTCCTTCTTCTTTCTATCTGCTTTTCAAACAATGCGTCATTAAGGTAAATATTTCAGGCCTGAAAAACTAATTAATTTTTATTGACTCTTCGGCCCTTTTTATTCATATCTTTCTGTTACGCGACAGCATAGAATAACCACTGTGGGGTACTTGAATTTGTCGTTTGACACATATCTTTCCTTGTCATTTTTTTTAATTTGAGTAAAATCGTCACGCCAAGTTGTTTGAAGAAAGACCTGATTGGGCATATTTAGTTTTTTAAACTAAATAGCAAATAGAAAACCGTGAGCGATTTTTGAAGCAGATTAAATGGTGATAAGAAACTCGGAGGCCCTCCTTGATTGGATTTGTTGTTTCTTTTTTGAGGTCTAATGAGGGTGCTACTCACAATTTTCATTAATGCAAGAGATTTCACCAACAGAGCCCGTCAGATTGTTTAAAATTATTCTTTGACAATTTATAGAGATGTGTGTAAAAAATTGGGGTTCTTATTACGCATTATTCGTTTGTGGTTAATCCCAGTTAAAGAAGCTATTTTATTTTTTTTAGACTCAACTTTACGTTTAGTTCAGGTCAGGTCAGAGGAAGTCTTACTGATCAAAATTTAGATTTTGGAAAAACGAGAGTTTGTCCAGTGAAAGAATGAACAGAGAGAATGTTATAGTAATTGGGGGGGGGTTCTTTGGCTTGTATTTAGCCGGGTATCTGAACCAGTGTGGTTTTAAGGTTTCCCTCTTTGAGGCCGAGTCGGATTTTATGACTCATGCCTCCTTGCACAATCAAGCCCGCGTACACCAAGGCTACCATTATCCTAGAAGCGTTTTAACTGCATTGCGTTCAAGAGAAACTTTTGATCGATTCGTTAAAGAATTTCCAGAAAGCGTCTATAAAGATTTCGATAAGTACTACCTTATAGGCAAGCATTTAGGAAAGGTAAGTTCTTCGCAATTCTATAAATTTTTTAAGCGTATAGGGTGCCCAATAACAACAGCAGATGGAAAAGTTTTTGATCTAATAAATAAAAATTATATATCCAACTGTTTTTTGACTAAAGAATTTGCTTTTGACGCTTTGGGTTTGAAACGAACTTTACTGGAACGTCTATCCGGGACGGACACAGAATTGTTTCTAGGCCATACAGCCCTTAAAGTTGAAAGAACAAGCAGAGCGGAGGTCTTGTTAACTGTTATAGACAGCAACAAAGAAGTAAAAAAAATCGCTGCGAAGCATATTTTTAATTGCACTTATTCTGGCTTAAATTTAATACCATCAGCTAGTGGATTGCCAATCATTCCTCTAAAACATGAACTGACTGAGATGGCATTGGTTAACGTCCCTGAAGAAATTTCTCACATGGGTATAACCATCATGTGCGGTCCGTTTTTTTCCGTAATGCCTTTTCCAGCAGTAAGGGAAAATGGTAAACCACTTCATTCTTTCAGCCATGTCAGATACACACCTCATTATGAATGGTTCGACGCCGCAAGTACTAGAGGGTATGAAAGCCTCAAAGATGAGAGGAATTCTGCTTGGAAATATATGTACAAAGATGCCACCCGTTATCTTCCTATTTTGGCTGGTTGTGAATATGTTCGCTCTTTGTGGGAAATTAAGACTGTGCTGCCTAGAAGTGAGGCTGATGATTCACGTCCCATTCTTGCAAAATTCAATTATGGAATAGAAGGGTTTCACTGCATCATGGGAGGAAAAATAGATAATGTTTATGACGCAATTGAAGCCGTAAGAGAACATCTAGGAATTAGGAATGAACAAAGATAAAAGTCTTTTTTTTATTTCAGTCGTGATTCCGATTGAAGAATTTGAAAATTCAGATCGTAAGAAACTTATCAAGATCCAAAAGGAACTCGATCAAAATTATTGGGACTACGAGATCGTGTTAGTTGCTCGTCAAGGAGCCTATAAAAAGTATTTAAAAGAAATTAATCTGCTTCTGGAACAGGTCCCCTCGATAAGATTTATCCAGTTATCTACTGGGTTATCTAGAGAAGCTATGCTTGAATGTGGAGCGGAAAATTCTATTGGAGATTTCGTCGTTCTCTTCGATTTAGTTTCGGATCCGATAGCTAACATAAGAGGTGGAGTTGAGGAGTGCGCAAAAGGAACAGATATTTTGATCGGAACCTCTGACTACGACAATTCTTTCTCTTACAGTCTTGGTAGGAGACTTGTAACCTCTCTTCTTCGCTGGTCAGATTATTATCTTCCCAAAGATGCAACGGATTTTAGAGTGCTGAGCCGTAGAGCTATCAACGCAACTTTTTCGTTAAGCAATCAAACCCAAGACTTTTTCATGAGAATTCAAAATAGCGGATTCGAGTGGAAGGTCCTAAACTACGCTTCTACTCACAAAAAAAGAAAAAGTTTCTATCAAGGGGTGAAAAAGACTTTTGATTTAATGGTCTTTAACTCGCTGAACCCTTTAAAGGCAATTTCTCTTCTTGGCCTTTTTGGATCTTTAACTGCATTTTTTGTTTCCTTATACTCATTAGCAATTCAACTTTTCAAGAACGACATAGTAGAGGGATGGACATCAACTGTCCTCTTAATCTCATTTTTCTTTCTCTTACAATTCTTGATGCTTTCATTTATAAGCCAATATATAACAAGACTTCTCAGAGATATTAATCGCAAAAGTGACTATGCGGTTGTATTTGAAAAGAATTCTAAGGTTATGGTTAATCGAGACAGAATTAATGTATTGGAGGAGGAAGAGAGTCCAGATAAAAATTTTGTACAAACAGGAAGGAATAAATAATGAGAAAGGACGCATTAATTGGTTACAGCGGTTTTGTTGGAAGCACGTTATTAAGACAGAGAGATTTCTCTGAACTTTATCGTTCAACGAATATTTCTGAGATTAAGGGAAGAGAATTTGACTTAGTTATCGCTGCAGCTGCACCGGCACAGAAATGGGTTGCTAATTCAAATCCTTTCAATGATCAAAAAGCTGTTGATAAATTGATTGCTTCGCTTCGACAAGTAAGGGCTAAAAAATTTGTCCTTGTAAGCACGGTAGACGTATTTTCTCAACCTATTAACGTTGATGAAAGAACTTCTATCGATTCTTTCACACTTAACCCGTACGGTTACAACAGAAGGCGTTTAGAAGTTTTTGTACAACAAACGTTTAAGGATCCCTTGATTGTGAGGCTTCCAGGCTTGGTCGGAACAGGATTGAAGAAAAATATAATATATGATTTAGTTCACAAAAACCAAGTAGAAAAGATAGACACTCGAAACATTTTCCAATTTTATCCTATGTCAAATTTATGGAGAGATATTGAAATATCTTTAAAACATAGGCTAGAGACGGTTCATTTATCTGCTGAACCTATTAGCGTATCAGAACTAACTAAAGAAGCCTTTGGCATAACGTTTGAACAGGAGTTAGCTGGGCCCTTAGTCAAATATGACTTTAAAACTATATTTAATAATTTTTGGGGTAAAGAGATTCCTTATCAATACAACCGATTTGAAACAATCGAAGCAGTGAAAGATTACATTCAAACGGAGTCGACTTGTGACAATTAAAAACCCTCTTTCGATTTCTAATATTGCTTGGAATGTTGAATCAGATGATGAAGTAGCTGAAATACTTGGAGCTATGGGTATTAGTTATATTGATATTGCTCCAAGCAAATATTTCAGAAATTTTTTTGATGTCAAATTTGAAGATGTTGAGGGCTTAAGAAAGAAGTGGGAGTCTCGAGGAATTCAAATTTATGGTATGCAGTCTTTGTTGTATGGATGTCAAAATTTAAATTTATTTTCGGGACATTGTGATCGGGAACAGATGTTATCTCATTTGGGGAGAGTATGTGAAATCTCAAATGTGCTTGGGGTTCAGTACTTGACCTTCGGTTCCCCAAAAAACCGACTTATACAGGACCAACCAGAAGAAGAAGTTCAGGAAATTGCTTTGGATTTCTTTTTTAAGTTAGGCCAGGTTGCCAAAGAAAACGGTGTAACGGTATGTATTGAACCTAATCCTGAAGCATACGGTGCGAATTTTTTGACAACAACTATAGAAGCATATCAATTTGTAAAACGGCTTGATCATTCAAATATCAAATTACAATTTGATACCGGAACCGCAATCTTGAATGATGAAGGTGTAATAAGTGATTTCTCTATCTTTTATCTGGGCCATGTACACGCCAGTACCCCATTCCTTTTGCCTATAGATGTGAATAATAGAATTAGTGTGCTAAAAAAAATAAAAGGTTGCTTACCCATCCCTGAAGAAAAAGTTGTGTCTATTGAGATGCTAACGGTTCATGAAGGGGACAATAAGCAACTAATTACTGAAGCAATAACTGCCTTGAGGAATCCTGAATGAGAGAAGTTCCAAAATATGAAATAGTATTTGAAAAACCGAAGAAAGGTGACTACGCAGTCGTTATTCCGGTGATCAACGAAGGGAACCGTATATTATCTTTACTTTCCAAGTTTGCAGAACTTAAATTAACTGACGTTGATTTAATAATAGTAGACGGTGGTTCTACAGACGGAAGTTTAGATGAAGTTTCAGAGAAGGGAGTTGATACATTAATTGTTAAATTAGGGCGTGGAAAGCTAGGTGCTCAGTTGAGGTGTGCATATGATTATTGTCTGAAAAGAGGATATGAAGGCATAATTACGATCGACGGAAATAATAAAGATGATCCCTCAGAAATCCCGTTGTTTATTACAAAACTGAAAGAAGGATATGACTTTGTCCAGGCTTCCCGATTTATTCAAGGGGGAAAGGAGGTAAATACTCCTCTTTTGAGGAAGGTAGCAATCAAATTAATACATGCCCCTCTTTTAAGTTATTCTTCTAACTTTCATTGGACCGATACTACTCAAGGTTTTCGCGCTTACTCTAGAAATTTGATCGGTTCGCAGAAAATAAATATATTTAGAGATATATTTCAAAATTATGAATTGTTATTTTACCTTTCTCATATATCCCCTAGGTTAGGTTTTAAATGTGTTGAAGTTCCTACAACGAGAACTTATCCACGTGGAGAAGTCCCAACAAAAATAAGTAGTTTGAAAGGTAACTTGCAGATTTTATCGACTTTACTGAAGGTTGTCATGGGAGCTTATGATATAAAATGAGATGGTTCATTTTAATTGCGGGTGTGTTATCAAACGCCGCTGCGAGCATTCTAATAAAAAAAGCGGGAAACGATTTGATTATTAATGATTATATAAGTCATCCATTTAAAATTTTTTCAAATTTTCCCTTAATTGCGGGGATAGTATTATACTTTTTCGCCTTTGTTTTTTATATATTAGCTCTAAAAGAATTTCCTCTGCATGTTGCCCATCCAATACTTACAAGTGGTTCGATTGCAATAGTAGCCATTTTCGCTTTTTTAGTCCTCCAAGAACCGGCTTCTATTTATAAAGTTCTTGGAATAATTGCTATCTTGATTGGAGTGGTTCTTCTTTCAAACGGTTAATTTACTTACTTATAAGATTCAACAGGGTAAAGATTTATCATGAAAACAAGGGGTAAGTGTATATTCTATTATGCTATTTCCGTTCTGCTTGCGCTAGTAAACTATTTTTTAATTTACCCTGGTTTATATAATAAC
>OGFC01000542.1_pt1 | contig 33864 bp, 32 predicted proteins | sample 1570841 | NCBI WGS metagenome assembly OGFC01 (sample SAMEA2582137, study PRJEB24529) | metagenome | biome: Human gut stool | place: China | collected 2011 | reverse complement strand
TTGTTTTACCACACTCCCGTCGTCCGATAGTGCAGGTGGCAACTATAAAACCGGAAATACAAACGAACGAAAATCAAACAGTATATGGCATACGAACAGAAAATTAACATCAGTATCATAAGAAAGAAAAAAACGATGGTCCGTACAGCCATCGCGAGAATAGTGGGGATATTCATCCTCACCCTGCTTGTCCCGCGGGTAGCGCACGCCCAGAAAGCGGCGGTCAAGACCAACCTGTTGTACGGAGTCTATACCCGTACTCCCAACCTGGGTATGGAGTTCGCTCTGGGAGACCGTCACACGCTGGATCTCGGGGGCGGCTATAACCCATGGAACTGGAAAGGCTCGCCCGGCGACAATAAAAAGCTCGTCCACTGGCTTGCGCAGGCGGAGTACCGCTATTGGCTGTGCAGCAAATACAGCGGTCATTTCCTCGGCCTGCACGTACTTGGCTCCCAATACAACATCGGAGGGCACGAGTTGCCCCTGCTGTTCGGCAAAGGCTCTAAAGAGTACCGCTACGAGGGATGGGGTGCCGGAGGCGGAATCTCCTACGGCTACAGTTTTTACCTGGGCAAGCGGTGGAGCCTGGAAGCCAATATCGGAGTCGGGTATGTCCGGCTGCACTATGACAAATACGACTGCGTGAAGTGTGGAGAAAAAGTCGGCACCGAGAGCCGGAACTACTTCGGCCCGACCAAAGCCGGTATATTCTTAATCTATATTATTAAATAAACAGGCATGAAGATGAAAGCAATTTATATCCTCCTGATCCTTCTGGCTCCGGCACTGGCAATGGCGCAATACAAAGGCAAAATCAATGTGACACCGTTGAAACTGGAGCAAAAGGGATAAACATGCAGGACGTCCGTGTGGACACCCGCCGGTCCGTCGAACTTATTCCCGTATTGACAGCCCCGGAGATGGAAAAGGCACTGCCCGCGGTACTGCTGAAAGGCAAATCAAATTACCACATCTGGCAGCGCAGGCTTTCCCTTATGAACAAGAAGGAACGTCTCAGGTATTTACAAGTTCCTTACACTGTTGTCAGGAAGGGAGGTAATACCAAGGAGGAAAGGCATATAACCTATAACAAGGTCATTCCTTTCGAGGCGTGGATGAAAGACGCTCGTCTGGACATCCGCAAAGACGTATGCGGTTGTGGAAATCCCCCGAGCATCCTTGAAGTGTCCCAACTGGCACAGGTACAACTGGAGAAGATCGTGGTACCCTATACGGTCACCCCGCATCTGGCCTATATCACCCCGGAGGTGGAAGCCGTCAAACGGCGTGAAATGTCGGGTGAAGCCTTCCTCGATTTCGTGGTAGCCAAGATGGATATCCTTCCCGACTACATGAACAATCCCGGAGAGCTTCAAAAGATTACCAACATGATGGCGGCGCTCAGAAACGCCCCGGCGGTGACGGTGAAAGGAATCGTCGTGTCAGGGTATGCCTCCCCGGAAGGAACGTTAAAAATGAACCAGACCCTTTCCGAAGGACGTGCCAAAGCACTGACAGATTACCTGGTCCCGAAATTCGATTACCCGGAAAACCTGTATACCATCGCGTTCGGCGGTGAAAACTGGGCGGGACTGCTTGAGAAGGTCGAAGCCTCGGACATGAAACACCGCGAAGAGGTCATCCGCATCCTGACCACCGTTCCGGCAGAAATCAATTACAGGACCAACAACAGCCGCAAAAAAACGTTGATGCAACTGGCGGGGGGCGTGCCCTACCGTTTCATGCTCAAAGAATATTTCCCCCATTTGCGCAAGGCGGTTTGCAAGGTGGACTACGAGGTACGGGGCTTCAACGCCGAAGAAGCCCGGGAGGAGATAAAAAGCCGTCCGCAGAACCTGAGCCTGAACGAGATGTACATGGCTGCAAACACCTACGGGGCAGGCTCACCGGAATTTACCGGCGTATTCGAGACGGCAGCAAGGATGTATCCCTCCGATGCCACTGCCAACGTGAATGCCGCCTCAGCCGCCCTCTTGCGCGGGGACACCGTTTCCGCCGGACACTATCTCGAAAAAGTGGAAACCCCGTCACCGGAATACGACAACGCGATGGGAGTGCTGATGTTACTCCGGGGTGATTACAAGCAGGCGGAGGAATACCTCACCCGGGCGGCGGCAAGCGGCCTGCCAGATGCTTCCCGGAATCTGGAGGAGTTATACCTCAAGCTGGATAACATCCGGCAGCTCCGGGAGCAGGACAAACGATAAACGTTACGAATCCAATTTATTAATTAACTAAATAAAAAAACGTATGAAAGTAAAAAAACTATTCCTACCCGCATTGGCAGCAGTGACTCTTTTAGCAAGCTGTAGTAAAGACGGCCCGGATGAGCCTGTAAACCCGGTGGACATGACAGGCAAAGCCTATCTGTCCCTGTCATTGAAGAACAATAACGAAGCCATGACGAGATCCAATGAGCAGAAGCCCGGAACCGAGGCGGAAAGCAAGGCCGACAGGGTAACGGTACTGCTGTTCGACGATGCGTTCCTGTGCCTTGGTACGGCGGATTTCAGCGGCCTGACGGTCGGCAATAGTGGCGGCAGTAACACCCCCACAGCAGAAAAAAGCGAAGCCAAGCTGGTTCCGGGAGCTACAAAAAAGATATTCGTGGTAATTAATCCCGTAAGTTCGAACGGCTGGGACCTGACCGACAATGCCGTCAAAGGCAAGTCCTGGCAGGATATCAACACAACGATAAAAGATGCCAACCTGACCATCGGCAATCTGACCGCAACCAACTCCTTTATGATGACTAGTGCGGGTAACCAGACCTACGGGGCCACTCACCACCGTGGAGGTAGCCAAGCCCGCATCCGACAGCCAGGCCGATATAGATGCGGCCAAAGCCCTGGCAAAAAAACAAGCGGCGGAAGTATATGTAAACCGTATGTCCGCCAAGGTCACCGTAAGCGAGAACCAGAGCGGTGTTACCACAGGCAACAATAATACCGACAAGTTCACCTTTCAGGGCTGGGAGCTGAACATTACCAACAAAAGCATCGGCCTTTACACGGACATCGTGACTTACGATAACGCTTCCACCAGTGCCGTACAAGGCATCTACCGCAAGGACGCGAACTACCTGCTGGCAGACCAGCCCGTACAGGCAAAGATTGGCGACGAGTTCAATTGCCTGACCAACGGTGGTAATGACCCGGCTAATAATATGTCTACGGTAGCCAAAGCTAAAGGAGCAGACGCCTACTGTTTCGAAAACACCATGGACGCTCCCGCCCAGAAACTGGGTTATACCACCAAAGCGGTTGTCAAAGCTAAATATACACCGGCAAGTATTACCGAAGGCAGCAGTTATTTCTTCTGGCACGGCTCTTACCTGACCCTCACGGAACTAAAGGCGCTCTACCTGACCCACAGCGACGGAACGGGACTAAAAACAGACCTGCCCATCTTCCTGAAGAAAGCGGGGCTGATGGCCTCAAGTGTAACCGACCAGACTGATATAAATAATGCGGTAGACGCACTGACTGCCAACGATTTCGATGCTGTAACCGGAGTTAAAGGCCGTTATTGCGCTGTGCGTTACTACCACGAATCGGTTTGTTACTACGATGTGCTGATCCGTCACGACCAGAACGTGACCGCCGACATGGCACTGGGCAGATACGGTGTGGTTCGCAACAACTGGTACGGCCTGACGATCAACAGCGCCGGCAGCCCGGGCACGCCGTGGATACCCGACCCGACCGATCCCGATGATCCCACCAAGCCGGGTACGGATGACGACGATAACAGCGAGGCATACCTGTCCGTATCGATAACCGTCAACCCGTGGACTTTCTGGAACCAGGGCGTGGACCTGAATTAATACGATATACAAACAACCTGACCAATGGCGGACCGGACACAGATCCGCCATCGGTTTTCGGGCAACAATAGCCCCGCGTGAATAGAAAATGAAAATATTTAATATACGGAGATACATGCCGGTCCTTGCCACCCTTTTTATGGCAGGGTTTTCGGGTTGTGACGTACTGCACGACGACCCGAGCGACTGCGAGCTGACGCTGCAATTCCGGTACGATTACACCATGGAGGGTAAAGACCTGTTCACGGAGCAGGTACAGGAAGTAAAGGTTTTCATTTTCGATGACAACGGAAAATTTCTGCGTGAGTTCATCGAAAGCGGCGAGCCACTGAAAGCTACCGGCTACCGGATGCGGATACCCTACCGGTACAAAAACCGCACGATGGTCGTCTGGGCGGGAAAAACGGAAGAACCCTACCGGCTTGCGGTTATGGAAACCGGCGACCCGATAGAGAAACTGACCCTCCGGTTCGAACCGGACGGAGGAACATGCAACAGCCATCTCGCCACGATCTGGCACAGCGGACCCGCGCAAATGGTATTTCCCAATGAGGGCGGCACGGCACAAACCGTCGGGCTGGTCCGTAACACGAATGATATAAAGGTAAGCCTGACCCGCAAAGGCGAAACACTCGATGCCGGAGATTTCGACATCCGTATGGAGGGAGCCAACGGCGCTTATGAATATAACAACCATATTTCCGGGCAGCGCGAAAACATTGCCTACACCCCCTGCAAGGAATGCGGTGCGGCGGCACCCGCTTCTCATGCGCAACTACATACCCTCCGGCTGATAGAGGGCGTACCCATGAAACTAACCGTCACGGAGAAATCTACCGGACGGAAAATAGATATAGGCGGTTCAGAGGCCGTAAACTTAGTTGAATACCTCCTGAAAAGCCGCCCCGAAGGAATGGGCAGGCAGGAATACCTCGACCGCAGGTACGACTGGGACGTGAGCCTCCGGCTCGGAGATAACGCCCAAAACGGCTATATAGCACTGAGTATTACCATCAACGGATGGACCTATTGGTTCCACCCGACAGACCTGCATTAAAAAAAATGAGAATGACAACAGGCATCAAACATATACTGCTGGGAGTGTTTCTCCTGCTGGGCGCCTCTTGCGTCAGGGAGGAACAGATACCTGGACCCAATATCTACGCTGGGGAAACACTTCCCCTGAATATCCGGCTGGGCAGCCGCGCTACCGGCGATGACCCCGACGGGAGTGTCACCACCATGCGTGCCATCGTGTTTAACGACAAAGGGCAGCTCGTGTGCAACGAGGTTACGCCAGCCACCCTGGATGGAAACGTCTACACGGCGCAGGCAAAAGCTGTCCGGGGAACCAACCACTTTTACATCATCTGCAACGAGACGGAGGAACTTGCCGGAAAACTCGCCCAGGTCACCCGGCAACCCGATATCGAACAGATCACCTTTTCGGCTGTGGGGCTCACTGCTCCGGCACCCATGTACGGCAAGGTGACCGATGCCTGGGTATCTTCCGACAGCGACGGCTCGAACGCGCAGGTAACGGTCAACAACGTCACCACCGGCGTATTGCCCGTATCAGTCAACCGCATGGCGGCACGTTTCAGTTTTACAGCCATCAAGAACATAACCGGGGGGGAGGACTTTGCGGTAACCGAATTGCGCATCAGGGTATGCCGGATGCCGGCTTACACCACCATCGCCGGCAACGCGGCCTATACCGACGACAAATGGTCGGACCGGGTTACAATGGATAAGCCCTGCCTGCTCGATAATAACGGCACATATACCGTCAGCGATAATAGCTATACCGTTCCCGAAGGTCTCGACCGGATCGAATTCCCCGATATATATATCCCGGAGAACCTGCTGGAAAAACCCGCGGACCGGTCGCGGGCCACCTACCTGAAGATAGAGGCGAAATGCCGGATGAAAGACGGCACCGACCAGATCAGGAACGTAGTCTACACGCTCAACATCGGCCAGGCCCCGCCGCAGAACCACAACCTGAAGCGCAACAACCATTACAACATCTACGCCACGATCACCGGTCTGGGGGCGATGGGCATCTATGCCGACATCGTGCCGATGGACCTGTACGAGATTCCGGTCACCTGGAAACCCATCGAGGGACTGGTCATTGTCAGCGACAAGGCTTCCGATTTCGACTTTGACACCGGAACCTCCAAAAACGTGAATATATGGAGCGATTACAAAGTCTATTCAGGCATATTGAAAGCCTATCACGAGAACACCGGTTATGAAGACCTCCTGTTCAGGTACGGCAGCGTGGTCGCCGTGAGCAACAACGCCGCGAATCTCGGACAGGGCTTTACTGCCCCCTCAACCCCCGAAACATTGAACGATATCCTGTGGTATCCCTCTTCCCTCGGGAATCCGTACAAACGGATTAACGAGTGGGCCGATATTCCTTATCTCACGAGCGGCGATGTTCCGGTGGACAATTCACGGGTCGCCCAAGGACTGGGTGACCCGTGCAAGCTGGCCGGGCTTTCGGAAACGCAAATCCGGGACGAGGGAATCACCGACAACGGGCAGTGGCACATGGCCACACCGGACGAGTACGCCTTGCTGGTTTCCCAGGAGAACGACACGCGGGACGACTCCGGTTACGGCTCCTTCCACCTGCTCCATATCCCCAACGTGAATTACCGGGATGAGAACGGCAGGCTTACAGCGGGCGATGGCGGGCAGTACTGGACAACGACAGACGTTTCGGCATTCGGCTTTACCCACACGCCGCCCGCGAGCGCCGCGGTTGTGCCGGCGGACCCGGGGCGGGGCTACACGGTACGGTGCGTGCGAAATGTGATTCCGGTCAGCGAAATGTCGGTATCCCGACACGCAAGCGTGTCTTACCAGGGTAGCACGACGACAGGGGTAACCTTCGGCATCCTTTCCAACATCCCTTACTGGACGGCGACACTGATCGAATCGGGCGACGACGCGGGAACAGCGACGGAACCGGGTGATTTCTCGTTCGCCCCGGGAGAGAGCGCCGTTCATGCTACGACCGGCAGTTATAATCAGAATATCCCCGTGTATGTCAAACGAAAAGAAAGCCGGACTCCCCGCACGTTCAAGGTAAAAGTAGAGGGTACGGGGCTGGACGGTAACAGGCTCGGCAAAATCGTCACCGTCACACAGAATGAATATACCCTGTGGGGTAACTTCACGAATCTCGACAAGGCCACCATACCCCAGGTGGGAATCACTTACAACGATTTACAGATCAAGTTGAGTCCCGACGACATCGTATTCCCTGAGGGAATGCTGCGGATAGAAGTCTATTATAATAAAGAGAGCATTACGAAGAGCCAGGAATTACCCACCGAACCGAATAAATACACGTATGGTGGGTTCAGCCTGACAGTCCCGGCGAATAACTATCCGGATATAAGAGGGCTGACATTCAAGATAAAGTTCCGCCTGCCGGATGGCTCAGAGCCGACGATAAGTGGTAATGGTGTCGATATAATACTGCAAGATAAAAAATAGAAAACGCATACATGGAAAAGAAAATAAGATATCGTTACTTTACGGCAGCTTACCTGGCACTGCTGGTTCTCTGCGGCTGCACGAGGGAGGAGGGTATAGGAGTTCCCCCCCAAGCGACGGGCAAGACGGTGAACGTCAGCCTGAAGGTCAGCATTCCGCCGGTCGTCGATCCGGTTGCCGCCGGGGATGCTTCAAAAACACGTTCGGGGTCGCGAGGCGGACCGGGATTCGTCGTACGTTTCGCCGATACGCCCCCCGGGATGCAAACCAGGAGTTCGGACGGGAAGACCGAACTGCACAACCTCTGGCTGCTGCAATTCAACAGTGACGGTACGATCAACGGTCCGGCCCGTAAAGTATCCGACAAGGTGACGGCGGTTAACGACATGGTAACGCTGGAGGTGCCGATGGTGGTCTCCACGAACCAGACGCTCTACCTGCTGGTGCTGGGACCGAAGCTGGAGTGCGACCCGGGTTCGGTCACTACACTCGAAAATCTGGAAAAGATGACCCTGGAATACACAGTCGGTCAGGGAGGACAAACCGTGTCGCTGGTCACCTGCGATGAAGAAATACCCCTGGCGGGGCAAGTATCGGGCGTGACGGTCCTCCAGACCGAATCCGGCGACCAGGGACTGGTCGAGTACAACAAGCCCGACGGATTTGCCGGGGGCATCGAGATCAAGCGCCTGATGTCAAAAATCAGCCTGCGGTACAAATTCGAGGTGCCGGGATACAAACTGGAGGGCATGAAGCTGCTCAACGCCAACTCGGTGATCCGGCTTTCCGGCAATCCGGACATCAATACCAGCGACGACCGTTACGTGGAGATCACGGCGGCAAGCCCGACGGAGCAGGATGCCGAAGGATACCGTACCGTTAGCTGGTACGTGGCGCAGAACCGTCAGGGAAGCGTAAGTAGCATCCTGGCCGAAAAGGACCGGTTTAACAAGGTAGTGAACAATGTCCAGGCGGGCAACGCGCCCGCTATGGGTACCAATATCGAAGCATGGGCCTATTCCACCACCCAAAAAGATATGTATGCCATCTACCAGATATACGTGGGTAAAAATAACACGAATAACTTCGATGTGGATGCCAACAGCTTCTACAGTCTTCATACGATGATTGACATGTCCATTGACGCGGCGCAAGCCGATGGTCGCATCAGGGCACAAACCGTCGGAGGCCAGAAAGTCTATTTATGTAGCAGTTGGAACAACACGAATAGCGAGTCTGGTCAAAAGGGGCCGGACTTCGATCTGGACGCGCATCCTGACTGGCGGCCGCTGATAGTGGACGCGCGGGGCAGGAAAGTAACCATCGGCATATTTACCGATGAGCAGTGCACGCAACCGGCAGACCCTTCGGATTCATGGCTGCGCGTCTCCTCCTCGCCGAACTATACCGAAGCTTATAATAACACAAGCGAACCGCTGGATACCCATGCCGAAACGATTGTCATACTGCCTACCCAACTTTTTTTCTATCTCTACAGCGATGAATACGTATTCGGCGAAGACGGCTCTCTGGCTTTCAGGGAAGAGGATCCCGAGGGCAATAAACGCTCCCTTTGAGTCAAGGTAACCACCACGCCTGAAGAGGTTATGGAGGGGGACGCAAAGCCAACGTCGATAATTTACCGGATGGACCAGCGGCCCGCCGCGTTCGCGGGCAATTTCGGGGGTGAACAACTCAGCGACGGCTATTCACTGGGACTGGTTTACGACCGAATTGGGGAATACTTGTACGAATACGATGGTATCCATAAGGCAATCAATATTCCTTATGGCTATTACGGGCAAAGTACGAGAGGTGCGGGATACCGGACAGACGACCTCTCTTCCGGTCTGGAGGCGACACGCTACCTCTCGGAGAACCCCAAAAATCTACCGTTCAACATTACAAATCTTGCCGGACCGGAGCGGGATGCCCTCGGACGAATCAAGCTCTATCAGTACGACTACTACCAGGTACCTGCCGCCAGATACTGCTACGACCGGAATCGTGATGAGAACGGCAACGGGGTCATCGATCCCGAAGAATTGGAATGGTACCTGCCCGCGAGCAATCAAATGTTGGGACATTACATAAATTTATCTCTAAAAGATAATACTGCTTTTTATACTTTAACGGTCAATGAAAATAATGACAACTACGCGATTAGTTATAATAGGGGGCCTAGTTTATATAGCTATACCCTTAAATCAACAATTTCATCCAGACCACGATGTGTACGGAATGTCCCCAAGCAGGCGGGATCCCAGCGAGTGGAGGTGGTTACCGATGACAAGGGAAATTTGTATGCCGCCATCAAAACCTCCGGGATGCGACGGAATCTGAATCGCGATGATGACGCAAATTTCTATGTCAACCTCAATCTTTATACTGAGAATGGCGGTAACATAGAGCAGGTAGTGGATGCCGGAGGATATCCAGTTATCGTCCGGCGCACGAGGCGACATTCAGATATGGATTCTTCAAACGAGCGCTATTCTTCCGGCTTTATGGTGGCTCCTGCAGATTTCTCCTCAAGTTCCGGCAGTTGGGCCGAAGCGAACGGCTACCTGTCGACAGCCAATTCGATCGCCCCGACTGTTGAAGCCTCTGCCGCCCCGACAGGATGCCCCACGTACAGAGGTATCAACGGCACAGACCCGGAGGGAAGCTGGAGAGTACCTACTCTCAGGGAAGCAGGGTTAATTTTGATGTACGCAAAGGAACTAGAAAATACGAATGCTCGAACAGGGTTTAAGCCCCTCATTGGTACCAAATGGGGCGCTACGGAAAGTAGTGCCGTATCGCCTACTGCATCTACTTTTCTAAAATCCCCCCCTGAATTTCGAATTACAGATTATAAGACAAATAGTAATAAGGTCCGCTGTATCCGGGATATACCATAAGCCTAAGTCACCGGAATAGAGAAAAACATGTTATTACAAATAAAAAGAACAATAATGTATGTCAAAAACCGATCTCGAAGAAATCCTCATGAAGGAAGCGGAAAACGCCGGAGATATCCACCTGTATTTCCAGCCGGAATCCTGCGAATGGTTTGCCTATGGCAGGTCTGCCGACAATTTGCAGATCCTTGTTCCCGAAATTGAAAAGACACGCATTGACGAACAGTTTCCGGAAGTGGAAATGCACCTGCCCCGTGTCAGCATCAATTTTGAACAGACCGAACGCTACAACCTGGCGGCTCATTGCCAGCTTATCGGAGATAACTACGCGCAGTTGGGGATGGAGAAAAACGACCCGAAGCAGGAAGTGAATAACGACTTTTTCGGATTATCCGGAAAAAACCATGCCCATGAATGGTAATTATAGATACACCACATACTTTCCCACGACACTCCCTGCCTGTACGGTACGGGGCATACTTCATACGCCTGATCATCGCCGGGCTGGCATTAGCCCTCTGCCTGGTGTGTGCAGGCATCGTCCTGCCTTTTCACATCGCGGATGTCATAATCCGGAAAAAGAAGAAAAACAAGCTGAAACACAATTATGAAAACCATGAAACGATTAAATAGCACGTTATTGCTTTTGGCTTTCCTGACCGCCTCCGGTTGCAGCGGTCAGGGAGGCAAACAGCAGACCTCCCAGGCATCACAACCTGCCGCTTTCACGCTCCCGAAGGTTCCCATAATATTGCAAACCCCCGAAGAGATAACCGCTTTCCTCGTGTCCCATTATTGGGATAACTTCAATTTTGCCGATACCTCATTGAGTGGCAAAGCTGACATTACCGAACAAGCATTCGCCGACTATGTGAATTTCTTTCCCCACACCACGAATGATGTTATCGAAAAAAGCGTCTCTTCGATGTTGCATGAAGCGATGACCGGCAGCGAAGACATGTTCCTGCATTTTGAGGGATTGTACGAAAAATACCTCTATAATCCCAACTCTCCGTTTCGTAATGATGCCTATTACATCATTGCCCTGCAATCAATCATTGCCGACAAACTGGTAGATGAATCCTTCAAGATACGTCCCCGGTACCAGCTTGAAATGGCTCTCAAAAATCGCCAGGGAACGATCGCGAACGATTTTGGGTTTACGCTCGGGAACGGTCGCAAAATGAAGCTCTCCCAGGTCAGCGGGTCTTACACAGTCCTGTTTTTCAACAACCCCGATTGTCAGGAGTGTGAGCATATGAAAGAGGTCTTGTCCCGGTTGACGGTTCCCGGCGTAAGAATCGTGGCTATCTATCCCGATGAAGATGTTGAACTATGGAAGAAAGCGGCATATCCGAAAGGGTGGGTCAACGGGTATATCGGTCAGGAATCGGGGGAACAACAATCTTACGATTTAAGAGCCATTCCCTGTCTGTACTTGCTCGACAAAGACAAAAAAGTCATTTTGAAGGATGCAAGAGTCGAAGAGTTGGTAAACTACTTTCAGGCTACGGATTGAGATAGCAGATGTCATTGTGGCAGCTATATTTATCAGTATAAATGGAATCCGTAAATCGTGTCCGGCAGCAAAAGAATATTAGGTTTTAAGTGACAAGATAAATAAGATGTAAATCTTAAAATAGCAATAATGAACAAAAAACAGTTAATAGACGCTCTTTGCAAAAAACTGGATCAACAAAATATCCGTTATCCGAAATGGGAACTGATCTCCATCATCGAACCTGCATTGGAAGTAATCATGGAGGCTCTGAGCCGTGGCGAAGAAATCCAGCTAAACAAATTCGGGCATTTCTCCATAAAGCACAAAAAAGGTTTCCGGTATTACAACATGAATACTGGACAGACTGCAATCGCTCCAGACAAAAAAATCATTCAGTTCACCCCTCACAAGGGTTTTCATTTTGATAACTTACCAACCGATTCCGAATTTAGCCCTAATAATGAAAACAAGCCAATGAGATTTTTCGAACAGCTATGGAGCATGAACTTAAAGTATTTACATCAGCAACTAATATAACAAATCAATTATGTCAAAAATAACTAAATCATACGATGTCTCCGAAATTAAGAAAGACTATTATGTTTTTTGGAGTCTTTGTACTGCATGCAGATTTGAATGTGAAATATCCTTGGTAGATGAGACAGGAACTGTCTATTTCAAATATTATAAAGATGAAACGAGTGGTAATGTCGAAATGACACCATTAGGTCAGGGGAACGCTCAAATAAAAGGTAACAAGCTGGAACTTATTGTTATGAGCAATACTTCTATAGATGAAATCAAGCAGAGTATCAATTCATTTAATGTTACAGATGCAAAAGCGTCTACGGTAGGACACGGTTATAACTTCTGTATCGAGGATTGGACTGATGAGGATTACAACGATATTTTCATCGATCTAACCGGATGGGTAAGCGGTAAATAACTAAAATAAAATGGTTATTATTTTCTGCTGACACAGACTTTATCTAATCAAAGAGGATGTGTCCACCATTGAACCCCAATTCTCTTGTCGACGACAAGAAGAGGTCGAGTCGTCGACAAGAGAAAAACGGGTTGCGGGGAAAACGAAGCTCGGAGCAATACACCACCAAACCGATGGACAGGACTGGTGACACGATAAAAAAGCAATGCTCATGAACATGACAAATAATCCACGTACCTTGCGTTCTTTGCAATTGAAGATGATAACAGGATATGCCGTTATCATCAGTCTGTTCCTGCTTGTTCTTTTCTTTATCTATAAGGAAAAGAAGAAACAGGACTTAACTGTTATCCAAACCGGAGAACTGCAAACACAGCGGCAACTGGCGGATAATGCCGCCGTGCAAATCTTAGGCCTGGCATTATTGGGCGAACAGATGCTTGCATGGGAAGAGGAAGAATTTGCTCTGTATTCACAAAAAAGAGATACGCTTACCACCTTATTACATAGATTGCGTGGACAACTCCCCGATAACACGCAGAGGAAACGTATCAATGCCATCATCGAATTATTGCCGCTGAAAGAAAAATATATCTTCGCCACACTGGATGATCTGCAAAAGTTACGTGACACTTATACAATCCTGCAAAAACGCATCCCCACCATTATCCGTGCCAACAAAAAACAGCAGGAGAAACTCACGCAAGAGATACGGAAAAACTATGAAGGAGACCGGAAAAAGACCGGCGGCTTTTTAGGGTTGTTCCGCAGTACCAAAAAATCCTGGTATCTCACCGAGCGGGAGAACCATGCCGCCCTGCTCAATAACCAATCTCAAACAGACATCCGGCTACGTTCGCTGGCAAACGAGATAGACCGTACCCGTCTGGAAAATATGGAAAGGCTATTTATCCATATGGATAGCTTGAATACACTGAATACCCGTCTCAACCAACAAATGTGCCGCCTGATTACGGACTTCAACCGGACTTCTCAAGTTATCCAGAAACAAGCGGCTGATACTTATTGGCAGGGGCAACAACGGGGACTGAAGAGTATTTCCGGCCTGGGGCTTTGTGCTGTTTTGCTGGCTTTCGTATTCTATCTGCTTTTACAAAAAGACCTGAAAAAACGGCACAAGATACGAATGGAACTGGAACGGTCAAACCAAAAGAACGAGGCTCTATCCTTGTCGAGAAAAAATATATTACTGACCGTGAACCACGATTTGCGGGCACCGCTTAACACGATAAACGGATATGCGGAACTGATAGCCGGGGAAACAGACGAGAATCAGCGGAACTCGTATGCAGAAAATATCCGGCGTGCTTCACAGTATATGGTGGGACTGGCAAATAACCTGCTATATTATTACCGGCTGGAAGCCGGTAAAGAACAAACCGGGAAGGAACTGTTCCATCCGGGCAGAGAGATAGCAGGTATCGTCCAGGCATTCCGGCCACCGGCAGAGAAAAAAGGATTGGGGCTGACCGTCGGACTGGCGGATACGGATACCGTTGTGGAAGGCGACCGTACACGGCTCGGGCAAATATTGAACAATCTGCTGGCCAATGCCGTAAAATTCACGCGGACGGGATATATACACGTGGGGGCCCGTTATGGGGAAGGGCGGCTGTGCTTCTTCGTTCGCGACACGGGGGCGGGCATCAGCCCTGAAAGACAGAAAGGAATATTCACAGCCTTTGAAAGAGAGGAAGCAGCGGCAACGCAGCCGGGGTTCGGTCTGGGACTTTCGATAACGGCGAAACTTGTCGCGCTGCTGGACGGACAAATCAGCGTGGAGAGCATGCCGGGACATGGAAGTACTTTTAATGTGTGCCTGCCCATGCCCGAAGCGGACAGACGGGAGACAGGGAACATACCTCCGAAAGAACATTCCACCCTTTCGGGAATGAGGGTGGTGCTGATTGATGACGACCGGATGCAGGCGGACGTGACAAAGCGGATGCTTGCACGGACCGGAGTGACCTGCGACTGCTGCCATAGCGTGAAGGAACTGATCGGACTGCTGCGCTGCAACCGTTATGACCTGCTGCTGACAGACATGCAGATGCCGGATGCGGACGGGAACCGGATACTGGCACTGCTGAGGAACAGTAATCTGGGACAATCGAAAGACATTCCCGTAGCGGCGGTCACGGCAAGGACGGATAAGACCCCGGAATATTTCGCGGAAGCAGGATTTGCCGGATTTCTTCATAAGCCTTTCTCGCTGGATGAACTGCTGGCGGTTGTGGCCCGCTGTACCGGCGGAAAGGCACGGGAATGCCGGGAAATGGATTTCACCGGTCTGCTGGAAGGTGAAAAAGACCGGAAGGAAATGCTCGGCATGTTCATACAGGACACGGAAAATGCGGTGGCGGACTTGCATGAGGCCATTCAAAAGGAAGACTACCGGAAAATAAGCGCACTGGTACATAAAGGGGCACCTTTATGGGAAACTATACGGATAGGCATACCTGCTGCGGAGTTGGAACGGCTGGCGTCGCTGCCGCCCGAAGCGTGGAGCAAGACGATGGATGAGGAAATAAGAGAATTGGAAAAAGCAGTGGAACTGGCTGTGGAAGCCGCCAGACGGCTATGGGAGGAAGCAGGATGAAAACAGTGCTGATTGTGGAAGACGACCGGGTGTATGCCCGGACAATAGCCAACTGGCTGGTTAAAAACGGGATAAACGCCCGTTATGTGCTGTCGGTCGGGGCGGCAAAGGAATTTATAACCGGCGGTGGAACGGATTTGGTACTGTCCGATTTCCGTCTGCCGGACGGCAACGGTGTGGAACTGCTGGAATGGATGAAGAAACAGGGCTACCGGCTGCCCTTTCTGGTGATGACGGGTTACGGAGAAATTCCGGGTGCGGTGGAAGCCGTGAAGAAGGGCGCCACGGACTATCTGCCCAAACCTGTGCAGACGGACAAGGTGCTGGCGGTGATTATGGAACTGCTGCGCGGACGTAATGAGAGTACGGGAAAAGAATGGACTTGTTACCGGGGGAAAAGTCCGCTGACCGTGAAGTTGCAGGAATATATCCGGCTGGTGGCTCCGGTGGATACGCTGACGGTGCTGATACGGGGTGCATCCGGTACGGGGAAAGAATATGTAGCCCGACAGTTACATGCGCTCAGCGAGCGTGCGGACGCCCCGTTTGTGGCGGTGGATTGTGGGGCGCTGCCGAAAGAACTGGCGGCATCGGAACTGTTCGGTCATATGAAGGGCGCCTTTACGGGTGCGGTGGAAGACAAGACGGGCATGTTTGCCGCTGCCAACCACGGGACACTTTTTCTGGATGAGATAGGCAACCTGAACGTGGAAGTGCAGATGTTGCTTCTGCGTGCGTTGCAGGAAAAATGTTACCGTCCCGTAGGTGGTAAAACGGAAGTGCGTGCGGACATCCGGTTGCTGGCGGCAACCAACGAGAATCTGGAGAAAGCGATAGCGGAAGGGCGGTTCAGGGAAGACCTGTTCCATCGCCTGAACGAGTTTCCGCTGCGTGTACCGCTACTGGCGGAGTGCCCCGATGATATTATCCCGTTGGCACATTTCATGCTGGAAGCCGCCAACCGGGAACTGAAAAAGGAAGTGAAGGGCTTCGACCGGGAAGCATATAAAAAGTTGGAAGCCTACCCGTGGCCGGGAAACATACGGGAACTGAGGATAATCGTAAGGCGGGCCGCCCTGCTGGCAAAAGATAACTGGATAACGGCTGCGGACATAGATTTGCCCATAACGGGCAGACAGCCGGAAGAATATACGCTGAGCGATGAGCGGACAGAGCGGGAAACGATTGGCAGGGCACTGGAAGCGACCGGCAATGACCGGAAAGCTGCCGCCAGACTGTTGGGCATCAGCCGGAGCACGCTCTATCTGAAACTGAAGAAATACAGGCTGGATTGAAAGTGTCTGTTTTTCGGACACGCCGTGTCCACTCCACAACTTTTCTTTATACACTCTATTTTACACTACTTCATATTCCGTTTATTTTCAATGATTTACTATTCTGAGTTTTACGGCATAGCACTTGCCTTCATATTGTTATGATGATTGACCGTGAAGCATGAATTTGTATAACCTGAAAAATCCGACACCATGAAGACACTTACCGATACTTCTCTTTTTGAACAGTTCTCTTTATATCTGAACGGTACGGCTTCCGCTCCCGGCGAGCTATCCGCCGCTTATGACAGCTTTGCCGGACTGCTTGCGGAACTGCCGCAGGATGAGGGGATGATGCAGCGGTTACGCCGGCTGAACTACACAAGAATAGAATTGGGATTCATGCAGCAGGCGTGCAATGGGATTACGGAAGGATGCCGGCATGTGTTGTATGATGTGTTCGTCGGCAAGACAATGGCTCTGCTGGATGCGGAGATAGAGATGTTGAAAGAGGCCTTCCGTCATAGTGGTACGATGGCAGGCTTCAAGGCGGAAATGACACAGGAGCGTGGAAGGAAACAGGTGGCTTCGCTCACATGGACCGGTACGGACAGCGACCTGATAGAACTGGTGGCGGCATTGATGGCGACCGGAGCGGTAGGTTCGGCTGACGGACGGAAACTGACAGTGGCAGACGTTATCCGTGTATTTGAAGAAGCCTTCCACCTGAAGATAAACGCCTTGTACACCAAGCGGGGAAAGGTGTTCGACCGCTGCACGGATTCTACGCCGTTTATTGACTCCCTGCGCAAGAACTATATCAGGATGCTGGACGAGCGGCTGGCATAAGACGATACGCCAACGGCCGCCAATGAAAGACTTGCGTTCACGTTCTATTGTGTATCGGGTGGTGAATGGTTTTCTTTGCCGCCGGTTATTCACTTTAAAAATACAAGGTTATGTCAATCCTGAATGATATTTGGAACCGTCTTTCCAGAAAATCGGAAAAACGGAAAATAGCGTTACCGAAAGCTCCTGGAACGGAAAACCGGGTGTATGCCGTGGCTACGGAAGAAGGCGTGATACTGTTTTCAGACACCCCGAAAGGAATGAAGGCACGGAACAGCTACCTGCAACATCTGGCGGACGGTTTCTTCAATCTGACCAAAGTTCCCGAAACACTACGGATATACGAAATGGATCTGCCCGTTAAACGGGTGGCGGAACTGGCGGACAACTGCATCGAGAAACTCTCGAAAGCGGATTTGCGGAGTGCGGACGGGCAGCTAAGGAAATCGGTGGTGAGCTTCACTCCCGACAAGTTTACTGACAGAAGCGTACTGGACGGCGGCGTGTGCAGGGAAAAGTTTGACCTGCGGCCCGACTTTCATAACTTTGACCGTCTGACAAAGGAGTTCGGGCTGGGCATCTCGCCCCGGAACTATGACGTGGCGGCATTGCTGTATATTTCGGAAAACGGATATGCGGGACTTGTAGCGGCGGATAAGGTGCATCCCTTCAGCTATGAATACGAGTTCCGGGATTTGGCGGAAAAGCTGGGTGACAGCATGAAGGCACGGGTGAACGCACCTCTGTCCGCACACGACTTCGGCTATGCGGCCTTGCAGAAAGAGGCGAAGGAGATAGCGGCGGATTTGTTGCAATCGGAGTTCCATATAACGAATGGAGAGTTTAAGCCGGGCGCACGGATAAACCGTACCGGAAAGGTGGAAACATTACGTCCGGTGCTGCATTCATATTCGGAAGAAGAAAAAATTGGCCGGTCACCGGAAACATACCAGGGACAGGAAGCTCCGAAACAAAGGATGTCCGGCAGACAGCGGCAGGCAAAGCACGTTGCTTCCATTACTCCGCAGAACAAGGAAAAGAAACAACTAATCATATAGAATTTATGGAAGAGAAGAAAATGCAAGCAGCGGAAAGCGGCAGTCTGTATATGACGCTGGACGCCTTTTACCATCCCGTGTACCTGAGTATGCGGGGACAGGGGGAAGATGGCTTTTCCCGTTACATCAGCAATAACGTGCAGTTTCATACGGCGGGCAGGGAGTTTGTACCCGACCACTGAATGTTCCGTTTCGACTTCAAGGACAAGGGGCTGATTCCTACCATACTCGGAACGGATAATGCGGATTATCTGGAACGGCTGTGTCCGGTGCTGGAACGGGAGAAAGTTCACCCGTCCGGAGTGGTAAGGCTTCGGGATGCGGCATTCTGCGAGGAAAGGGGAATCGTGCAACTGTCGTCACTGGCAGAACATACGGCTTTGTTGGAGGACGAAGATTACAAGCGGTTGGCACACCGTTTCGGAATGGACGGGGACGTGATAAGGAACGGACTGGCGGCCTTTCCTACCTGTACGGCAGTGGAATACGGACGAAGGGTGTTGCTATTTAACAAGACGGATAGCGGGGACAGGATGCTGGATGCGTTTCTGGGCGATTTGGCCGGACATTTCTTTGACGGGAAACGAAAGCCGGGAGAATTGAGGTTCCATGAGGTGGCGCCGCTGGATGCGAAATTCCGGGCGGAGATTGGAGATTACAAGCCGGTTTCACCGGAAATATTACAATACGGGATTTGCACGAAGCGGTGCGGTATGGCACCAACACTGAGAAATTTCAACCGGCTGAGAAACCTGCAACTAATGAGTGCGCCGCTGACAAAGGAGCAGGAACGGATTGTTTCGTCATTGGTTGCACAACCGGATAATGTGCGGTTTCAGAATGTGGAAATGAAGGTGCGGACTCCGGCAAAGAGAAAAGGACAAGGTATAAACATCTAATTCATTGGTATATGGAAAAGGAAAATACAAACGGCGGCAGTGTGTATGTCACAGTGGACAAGCATTTTAATCCGGTGCATATCAGTACGAAAGGTACGGGCGAAGAGGGATTTCTGGAATTTATGCAGGAAGATGTGGAAAAGGCACTGAAAGCAACGGAAATGCCCGCTATGGGCATGATGTATTACAATGTGCCTGATATGGGGATTGTACCGCCTTTGCAGGAAGGGAACAATGAGGATTATCTGAAAAGGCTGGAAAAGGTGATGGACGAACATGGGATTGAGTTGCAGAGATACCAGCGGTTGTCGGAAGTGGTGTATTGTCTGTGAAATGAAATAGACCCGTTTTCGAGGGATGAGACTTATACCCGGTGGCTCACGCCGAAAATGTGGCAGGAAATAAAATCATCGCCCGTAGCGATGGCGGATATGTTGGATGATTTGAAGTACGGGAATAAATTTTATACGGGCGTTGAAACGGACAGGGGGGTGCTGCTTTTCAGCCGGGATTATGCCGGGGAACGGCAGTGCAATGTATTTCTGGTAATGAACATAGAAAAACGTTTCTTTGAACCGGATTTTGAAGGCAAGTCTCTGACTGTATATGAATTGAGGGGATGGCCTTCTCTGATGGAAGGGAAAGTAAACCACTGTTACGATAATTATGGCTGTTTGTTACCGTTGGAAGATATTCCGGCGGATGCCTTTGTGGATAAGTCGGCATTGAAGAACGTAACCGATACTGAAATATTTAACCTTTCACCTACATGGGAGAATTATGCCCGGTTGACGGACAATGAGAAAGGGCTTGGAATAGCCCGGAGCGTGGATAATTATGACCGGATGACCTTGCTTTATATCATGGATAAAGGTTATCCGAGGGACGGATTGATAGACGAGTATCCGGATAATTTCAGTTTTCATGGGAAGTTTGAAAAGATAGAAAACAAGCTGACAGGCCGGGACAGATGGGATGTGTACGACGGGATGCAGGAGAAGGCGAAGGCGTTGGCGGAAAGATTGCTGAAAGAGAATTTTCCGGCCATGCGGCAGAAAGAGGCTGCAACACCGGAAAGGAAGGCGGGGAAGGAAACACCCCAGAAGAGTAAGGGCAGGAAGATATAGGATACGGATAAACAGGCAAATGAATGTGAGGCCCGTTGCTGCCCGGATGCAGGAACGGGCCTTTGCGCTGTCAGGACAATGCACGCCAACGGGTGACTCCGGTTCCCGGAATTTGGAAGGGACGGAAGATGTGCTTTACTTTGCCGCATATTCAGAAACTTAAAAATGATTTTAGTATGGAACTGACGATTATTGAAACAGGTGCGTATCAGGAGTTGAGAAGGCTGGTCAGTACGCTGGCCGTGCAAATGGGTGACTTTCAGAAAAAGATTGCTCCGCCCGTACCGGACAAATGAATGGATGCACAGGACGTGTGTCTGGCTTTGGGCATATCGAAAAGATGCCTGCAAAACTACCGTGACAACGGGCTTATCCCTTACTTGAACGTCGGGGGAAAATTCTTTTACCGGGAAGTGGATATTCAGGAGATATTGGAAAGCGGACTGATCAGAAGGAAATAAGGGTATGGCGGAGATTATCACAAGGGATTCGGAAGAGTTCAAGGAACTGGCCGGATGGATAAAAAAAACTGGGAAAGCGGTTGAAGAAGCAACGGCACGGATACGTCCGACAATTGCAGACGAGCACTATCTGACCGGGGATAACGTGTGTACCATGCTGCACATCTCAAGACGGACACTGCAAACGTTGAGGGATGAGAAGGTGGTGCCCTATACCACTATCGGCGGGAAACTGCTTTACCCGGAAAGCGGGCTGTATGAAGTGCTGAAAAAGAACTACCGGGATTTCAGGCGATTCAGGAAATAAGAAAGAAAAAAAACGTCCTCCGAGCTATGGCTTGGGGGACGTTCCTCTTTATTGTCATGTTACATGGCAAGTTTGTAAACGTGGCCGATTCTCTCGCATAGCTTGTCTGTATCCTCACCGACTTTCGGGTTAATAAGTTCGGCATATATTTGTGTGGAGAGAATGGAATTATGCCCTAAAACCTTTTGCAGAGTTTCCAGTGGCATCCCTTTGAGGATGGCCAGAACTGCAAATGTGTGTCGGGCGAGGTGTGGGGTGACTTCGACCTTACAACCGCATTTCTTCCCGATAAATTTGAGACTGCCCAACATTGCCTGATACTCTCCCACGGGAAAAACATTATCGGGAGAGATTTTCCTTTCATTCACTCCTTTGTACTTTTCTATAAGTTCGATAGCAATGGGGAGCAATTTTACTACATAGGCGACACCGGTTTTTATACGGTTCCCCATTAACCATGTGCCACCATCGGAGTCGGTATGAATATTCATATAGGTGATAGCTTTCAGGTCTGCATAAGCAAGCCCGGTGAAGCACATGAAAAGAAACATATCCCGATTGGCCCGTTGCCGTTTATGGTTCAGTTCCATATGGATCATTTTCTGCAATTCGTCTTCGGAAAGGAAGGAACGTTTTTTATATTCGGGCGCACATTCGAAGGATACAAACGGATGAACTCTTATCCAACCTCTTTCCTGTGCGATGTACAATAACCATTTCAGGGTGTTGACACGGTTGAAGGCTGTGGCGTTAGCATTTCCTGCCGTTCCGAGCATCCATGTATAGTAGTCCTCAATGAACGGCTTTTCAAGTTCATCAATAGCTACATCTTCAATGTTCTTTTTGGTTTTCATGAAAAGCAAAAGACTTTTGTAGTCGGCAACCAGTCCACGATACGTGCTTTCCGCTTTTCCCTTACCTATCTTTTCCTTATATGATTCAAGCTGTTCTTTGAAAAGTGCCATAAGTGTGTGACAGTCTTCACCAAAACCAACATAACGGTTATAGACTTTCTTAGCCGTGACAAAACTGTCATGGTCACAAATATACTGATAGTGCTTGGTAATCTGGGCCTTGATGTTATCAAGCTCCTGATTGAGAGTGCGGGCTTCTTCGGATTTACCTTTTGCCCGGTTGGCTTTGACGTCCCACAAAGCGAGGGACACTTCTTTCTTACAACTGAAACCTGCCTGGGTTCCATTGATGGTTATACGACCCATAATCGGTGCCTTACCATTCTTTACTGCCTGATTCTTGGTGTAAAATAACACACGGTACGTACTTCTCATAACTCAACTTTTTTTAGTTACAAATTTAATTACTGTTGAGTTATTTGATGTTATGCAAAAGTGAGCAACAGGCTGAAATATAGGATATTGCTTCGTTTTTAGCGGCAATTTGGGGTGAGTTACGATTTGGTAACGTAACTCTGGCCCAAATGTGCTTTTCTTTGCTTCCTTTTCCGACTTCGCTAAAAAATATATTTTATAACTATTTGATTTTTAGCATAGTTGCGTTATCTTTGCGCATCTTTTAAAAATACTTTGTTTCCCGGCATGGAACAAAAGTTTCATGCCTATGAAACAAAAGTTTCTCTATGGTGAAACAATCGTTTCTTCAGCATGAAACCAGATGGAACTTATATGAGCATGACTCTTTTGTTTACTTCGCCTTCTTCGCAGCTGCTATAGCCGCTTTATAATCCGGTTCCTGTCCGATCTCTTTTACATACTGTACATAAGATATTTTGCCGTCTTTACCGACCACAACCACACCACGGGCAAGCAATTTATTTTCCTTCATAAGAAAACCGTAATTCATACCGAACTCACTTTCCTTGTAATCCGACAGCGTATAAATACGGTCGATACCTTCCGCCGCACAGAAACGTTCCAGGGCAAACGGTAAATCTTTCGACAGGGTGAGTACAACCACATCCTCTCCTAAACCGGAAGCCTCTTCGTTAAACTTCCTCGTCTGCGCGGCACAAACTTTTGTATCGACCGACGGGAATACGGATAGTATAACAACTTTCCCTTTGAAGTCGGATAACTTTACTTCTTTCATCTTCCCGTCTATCCCTGTAAAATCAGGAGCTGTTTCACCTACATAAGCCTTTGTGCCTAATAAGGTGACAGGTTTACCTCGCATGGTTATCTTCTCGGAATTGCTGTCCGGTGATTGTGCCGATAAAATACCGGAACAAAGCAACAGGCACAACAGAATGTATAATCTACTCATAATTACCTTTTTCTTTTTGTTATGTTCTTATTGTATGTTTACAAATTTATAATAATAACGGGAAACGGATCTGATTTCTCCATTCATTTTATCTATTGGCTCATCGATAGATGTTATCAGCAAAGCAATAGCATTCATATGTTTTCGGTCACAATCCTTAATGATACACACGAATATTCTTAATCCCCCCTTTCAAAATGAAAAAGACAACTCCATTTTGAAAGGGAAACCAATCTGTATATGTCGTGTTGTATTCTTGTTGTGTGCTGATTATCAAGTTGTATAAACGTAATAAGTTCTTCTGGCATACCCTTTGCCCTGTAATCTGTATGAAACTCTATATAATATCAAACAGATTACCGGTTAAAGTAACCGATCAGAATGGAACCTTCGCATTATCCCGGAGCGAAGGCGGATTGGCAACCGGTTTGGATTCTCTTCAGACTTCCTGTGAGAAACATTGGATAGGATGGCCGGGAATATGTGTGGACAAACCGGAGGAAAAGCAGGAGATCAGTGCTAAACTGGAAGAAATGAACTTTCACCCGGTCTTTTTATCCGGTTCGCATATCGAGAAGTATTATGAAGGATATAGCAATAGTACGATCTGGCCTTTGTGCCATTATTTCTTCGTATATACCCTTTATAAGAATAGTTTCTGGCAATCCTATCAGGAGGTTAATCAGCTTTTTTGTGATGAGATATGCCGTTGGGTAAAGCCCGGTGACAAGGTCTGGATACAGGATTATCAGTTGATGCTGCTTCCTGCGATGTTGCGGAAGGCTTGTCCGGAACTAAATATCGGCTATTTCCACCATATTCCTTTTCCTTCCTATGAGTTATTCCGTATTTTGCCGGAACGGGCGGAGATATTAAACGGATTGCTGGGAGCGGATTTTATCGCTTTCCATACACATGACTATATGCGGCATTTTATCAGTGCTGTGGAACGCGTACTTCGTATCGACTTCAAACTGGATGAAATACAGTTGGGTAACCGTATTGTCCGGGTGGATGCATTGCCGATGGGCATTAATTATGAACTGTACCATGAAGCTTTCCGTAAGCCGGAAGTCAGATCGGCTATCGACCGTACCCGTAAACAGTTCGGGAATAATAAACTGATCTTGTCTGTCGACCGGCTGGATTACAGCAAAGGTATCTTACACCGGTTATGGGGATTTTCCTCTTTTCTCGAAAAGCATCCCGAGTATAATGGAAAAGTGACCCTGGCGATGGTCATCGTCCCGTCACGCGACCACGTAGGAAGTTATGCGACACTGAAGACGAAAATAGATGAGGAGATCGGTTCGATCAACGGACGTTATTCGACGATGGACTGGACGCCCGTCTGTTATTTTTATCATAGTTTCTCACTGGAAGAACTGACAGCAATGTATTATGTAGCCGATGTGGCACTGGTTACTCCTTTGCGTGACGGTATGAACCTGGTGGCTAAGGAATATGTGGCAACGAAATCTGATACCACCGGTGTCCTGATATTAAGTGAAATGGCGGGTGCCGCAGTAGAAATGACGGATGCATTGCTGATCAACCCCAATGATGCCGAACAGATAGATGAAGCCATTTGCCGGGCATTGGAAATGCCGGAAGATGAACAGAGAATGCGTTTGCAACGTATGCAGGAGATCATTTCGGTACAGACGGTAAACAAATGGGCGGGAGATTTTGTAAACGAATTGAGCGACACCGGATTGAAAAACCAACAGCTTCGCCGCAAGCTCATATCTGCCCGAACGGTGGAGACGATCCGCAAGGCTTATCGTGAAACCCGCGAACGTTTACTCCTTTTCGATTATGACGGTACGTTGGCAGCTCTTGAAGCTCGTCCCGAAGAGGCCTGTCCTACTGGGGAACTGCTTGCATTCTTAAAAGATCTCTCGGATGATCCGGCCAACCATATTGTCATCAATAGCGGACGGGATCATCTCACTTTGGATAAATGGCTGGGAAGTTTGCCTGTTTCTTTCGCCGCTGAACATGGTGCATTCTATAAAGAGGATGGGATGTGGCATAAGAACATAAGGAAAAAGGAAGTCTGGGATGACGGTTTATTGTCTGTCTTGCACAAGTTTGTGGAAAAGACTCCCCGTGCCCGTCTGGAAATAAAAGAAACTGCTTTGGCATGGCATTACCGGGAATGCGATGTTTGGCTCGGTTCGTTGCGGGCGCAGCAGTTGGTCAATGCTTTGGTTTCCATCTGCATGCCTCTCCATCTGCAAATTATGCAGGGAGATAAAGTCGTAGAGATCAAATCTCCTGATTATAATAAAGGTTCTGAAGTAAACCGGCTGATGCGGCAACGGCATTATGATTTCATACTGGCGATCGGGGATGATACGACGGATGAGGATATGTTTCGTGCCTTGCCGGGTAATTCGGTAACAATCAAGGTCGGTAATGTGTCGGATGTAGCGAATTACAATCTGACTTCGCAGGCGGAGGTCTTACCGTTTCTGCAAAGTATTATCGACCGCCATGTGGTAGAGAAGAAGAAAAATGTAAAAGACCGTATCAAATCGGCTTTTGGCTTTTTCAAAGGATTACTGAGTAATAATATAAAACAATCGATATGAATAATCTGAATTATGGAGTTATAGGTAATTGCCGTACGGCAGCTCTTATCTCGGAAACGGGGAACATCGAATGGTTGTGTTTGCCTGATTTTGACTCCCCGTCTGTTTTTGCCTCTCTGCTCGACAGGGAGAAAGGTGGAAACTTCGGGTTTGAAGTGGATGAAAGTTATCAGATATCACAATCGTACATGCCTCATACCAATATCCTGCAAACCCGTTTTTATTCCGAAACGGATGAGTTTGTGGTCTTGGATTTTATGCCTTGTTACCGTTCGAGAGACAATGAACATTATCTTCCGGCAGAACTTTACCGGTATATCCATCCGATAAAAGGCGCTCCCCGTTTTAAGGTGGATTACAATCCGGCCCCGAACTATGCCCGGGGAAAGGTCGTTTATAACATGACTTCGCAATATCTTGAAACCTATTGTTGTTTTGAAAACAAAGACCGTCAATATTTGTATTCTTCCATACCCTTAATGCATATTGTCGAGCAGAAGGAGATCGTCCTCGAAAAGGATGAATTCTTCCTTCTTTCTTATAATGAAAAGGTGATACCGATCGATATCGAACGGGAAAAACTGGAATATTGCCGTACGCTTGTTTATTGGTTGAACTGGACGAACCGGACAAAGAAATATACCTTATATAACGAAGTCATCGAACGCAGTCTGTTGATACTGAAGTTGATGTCGTACTATAACGGAGCTGTTCTGGCAGCTCTTACCACCAGTCTTCCGGAAACGATCGGGGACGTGCGTAACTGGGATTACCGCTTCTGCTGGCTGAGGGATGCATCCATGTCAATCGAAACCTTATTCCAAATCGGCCATGCAGGGGCGGCTAAACGTTTTATGCGTTTCATACAATCTACCTTTGTTGCCCGTCATGAGTCCTACCAGATTATGTATGGCATCCGGGGAGAACGGTTATTGACAGAGACAATTTTATCCCATCTGTCCGGCTATAAAAACTCCGGGCCGGTAAGGATCGGCAACGACGCTTACCATCAACGGCAGAATGATTCGTTCGGTTACCTGATGGATCTGATCTACCAGTATTATCGTTTGATGCCCGGAACGTTGGATGAAATAGAAGATATGTGGGAAATGGTGAAAAGCATCCTTTCTATGGTGACGGACGATTGGAGGAAGCCGGATAAAGGTATCTGGGAGATCAGAGGGGAGAGCCGTCACTTCGTATCCTCGAAGGTGATGTGCTGGGTGGCTTTGGATCGTGGAGTCCGGATTGCTTCTTTATTGGATAAACCCGGTTATTGCGAACTCTGGCAAAAGGAAGCGGATGAAATACGGAAAGACGTGTTTGAACAGGGTTGGAAAGAGGAGATACAGAGTTTCTCCCAGACGTATGATAACCTGGCATTGGATTCGTCTCTGTTATTGATGGAGCCTTACGGGTTTATTCAGGCGGATGATGTACGGTATATTAAGACTGTTGATGCCGTGAAAAAGGCTCTTTTCCATAAAGGACTGATGTATCGCTATAATAGTGCGGATGATTTCGGTATGCCTTCCTCTGCTTTTACGATCTGTACGTTCTGGCTGATACAAGCCTTGTTTGTTACCGGACGGAAAGATGAGGCCAGGCTTTTGTTTGATGAGATACTGAAATATTCGAACCATTTGGGATTGTTCAGTGAAGATATCGACTTCGATACAAAAGAACAATTGGGGAATTTCCCGCAGGCTTATTCTCATCTGGCATTGGTGAAAACAGCCATTTTATTTGCTGAAGAAGATAAGCGGTTACCGTTTTTCCGTCCCTGACAGACTAATAAAGGGGAGGGTGGGAGGCAAACATAGTTTTAGATTGAATTTGCATAATATTTGGATATATACAAAAAGTATTCTTATCTTTGCCGCATAATTTTATAAATACTCCGATGAAAATATCTTAAGTAAAGCCGGTTTACATACTAATTAAGAGGTGCCTTAAAATGGTTTCACCCCCATTGTTTATATTACCTTTTCCTTATATACCTTCCCGGCTATCTGAGTGCCACTCTCAGGCACGTTTTTAATCCACTTTAGTTTCTAACATTTTTAAAGCAATTAGTCTATGTGCATATCAGTACAGCAGCTTAGCTATATCCATGCGGATAAAGAACCACTGTTTCAGAATATTAATTTGACGGTAAATAAAGGAGAACAAGTCTCATTGGTCGGAAATAACGGTTCCGGTAAATCTACTTTGCTACGTATTATTGAAGGAGGTTTGAAACCTGTTTCGGGCGAAGTCGTTTGTTCTTCCCAACCTTATTATGTGCCCCAGCATTTCGGGCAATACGATCAGTTGACGGTTATGCAGGCCTTACAGGTAGAGTCTAAAATTAAAGCCTTGCAGGCCATTATTGCCGGGGATGCGTCTATCGGAAATTTTACCGCTCTGGATGATGACTGGAATATCGAGGAACGTTGTCTGGCGGCTCTTTCCTTTTGGGGATTGCAGCATATCCGGTTGGATCAGCCCATGTGTACGCTTAGCGGCGGTGAAAAGACAAAAGTATTCCTGTCGGGCCTGCAAATCCATTCTCCGGAAATTATACTGATGGATGAACCGACCAACCATCTGGATACCGGAAGCAGAAATAAGTTATACGGTTTCATTGAGTCAAGCCGTGCCACAATGCTTATCGTGAGCCACGACAGGACATTATTGAACCTGCTGCCTTATACCTGCGAACTGGACAGAAGCACCATTTCGCTCTATGGCGGTAATTATGAATTCTACAAGGAACAGAAGGAACAAGCCCTGGCTGCCTTGCAAAATCAATTAAGTGAAAAAGAAAAAGAGTTGCGTCTGGCAAAGAAGATAGCCAGGGAAGCACTCGAGAGAAAGAATAAATCGAGTTCAAGGGGAGAGAAAAACGCTGTAAAAAAAGGCATTCCTCGGATAATGATGGGGGCCATGAAGGAGGGCGCAGAGAATAGTACCGTTAAATTAAAGAACGTACACGATGATAAAATGAGTGCGATCAGCTCTTCCATTGCGGATATACAGACTGCTTTGCCTAATATGCGGCAGATGAAAACGGATTTTAATTCACCGGATCTTCATATAGGAAAGATATTGGTAACGGCCAAAGATGTAAACTTTGGATATGGCGAAAGCCGTTTGTGGCAAGATCCGTTGAACCTGCAAATAAAAAGCGGCGACCGTATCCGGTTCAGCGGAAATAACGGTGCGGGAAAGACAACCTTACTGAAATTGCTCTTGGGAGAACTGGAACCAACGGAAGGAATTATTACCCGTGCAGACTTTAAATATATCTATATTGACCAGGAATATTCGATCGTGCAACCTCATCTTACGGTTTTTGAGCAGTTGGAGCAATTTAACCTGTTTGCCAAACCGGAACATGAGTTAAAAATGATACTGAGCCGTTTTCTTTTCCCGGTCGGCACCTGGGATAAAAGCTGTTCAAAACTAAGCGGGGGAGAGAAGATGCGCCTGGCGATCTGTTGCCTGATGGTTAGCAATAGTACACCCGATTTGTTTATTTTGGATGAACCGACGAACAATTTGGATATACAGAGTGTTAATATAATAACAGCAGCAATAAAGGACTATAACGGTACGGTGCTGCTGGTATCTCACGATCTTTATTTTGTGAAAGAAATAAAAATAAACAGGGTAGTTGAACTTTTTTCTTCAAGTCCTGTTATTAAGATATAGTGTTTTTCATGGTATTAGAATTAAGTTAGATTAGGTTATCCGTCTTGTTCGTGAGAATAGGGCGGTTTTTTTATGCCCTATGGTTTGTACTTCGATAATGTCAGTATCTCCTGCGGATTGTTGTTGTTCATCAGTGCTTCGGGAGTCGCATTTGTTTCATTCATATATTGAGTGATGATCTGCAAGCCGATCCAGCTTCCGATATTTCCGGGAGCATCGCTGGTCAGGAAATGAGCGGGCATATCTTCGAAATACTTCATGGTCGTCATCTGATCGGGGGTATATAAATGCTTACGCTCTACGATCGCTTTCCATAAGTTCGCTTCATTATTTTTACACCATTCCCATGATTGGTCGGTATAACCGAACAAGTTGGCTGGCGTCATTTCGGGCAAAGCCAGCAGAACCATATATTTTATCTTTCCTTCGTAAATCATCCGGTCGAGCAGTACATTCTCTTTTCCGTCGAACGGATATTCGGACATCAACCAGCCTGCAACATAATCGGGCACTACATGCGAGGGTTGCATTTTACTACGTTGATAGTCATAAAAGAAGTCCTGATATAAAGGATAATCTTCTCCCATATATTTATCGATGGACAGCGATAATAAGCTGTCACCCACCAATACATTCTGGTTGAAACCGGAGACGTGCATATATAAAGCCGGTATCTGCATAGTCGGGAAGTTTTCGTGTATCCAGGCAAAGGCATTACCCAGGGATTGTTCCAGACCTGCTACGGAGTCGTACTTTTGGATGGCATCGCCGTACAGCTTCTTCAAGGTCGGTTCAGAATAGAAGTTTTCGAGTTTGGTAAAGAATCCCGGAAGATCCGGCGACTGCATGTTGAGGATGCCTTTACCCAGTATCTCGGTCATTTGCGGATATTTGGCTAATAACTGCTGATTAAGGGTTGTGTCGTCCGAATTGATCAATTGGAACAATTCTTTATCGAACCGGTTGATTGGCATCGGTACGGCAGAGGTAATGCTGTTGGCATTTGTATTTTGTCCGTTGCAGCTGCAAAAGCAAACGGTCATGAGGAATGTTAGGAATATTTTGAGGCTCATCGTTTATATCTTTATGTTATGTATCTTCTTCTTTCCTTGTCATTTTAATACGTTAAAAAATATTACTCGTGATACTAATTCCAAATAGTCGCCATAGTAATCTGATTTACCCGCTATAGTATGACAAATTGATAAACGGATATTTATACGTTATATTGTATGGAAAGTATCTTATTACTACCTTTGCAGCCCTTTTGAATATCCAATATGCAATTTACGAATAAACAAATTTGGCAAATCACCTATCCTGTACTTATCAGCTTGCTGATGGAGCACATGATCGGGTTAACAGATACGGCTTACCTGGGACGGGTAGGAGAGGTGGAACTTGGTGCGTCGGCATTGGCCGGAGTCTATTATCTGGTTATTTATATGTTGGGGTTCGGCTTTAGTGTCGGGGCGCAGGTATTGATGGCACGAAGGAACGGGGCACATGATTATACACGGATCGGCCCGGTGTTTATGCAAGGTTCGCTTTTCCTGTTACTGCTTGCCACTACTTTATTTACAGTTTCCCATTTCTATTCTCCCGTTATCTTGCGGAAGCTGATCGGTTCGGATGACGTGTATCATGCGACGATGAGTTATATCGACTGGCGTGTTTACGGTTTCTTCTTCTCATTCGTGGCAGTTATGTTCAGGGCTTTCTATGTGGGTATAACCAAGACGAAGATACTGACTGCCAACTCTGTAGTAATGGTGCTGACGAATGTGATGCTGAATTATGTCCTGATATTCGGTAAATTCGGATTTCCGGCCTTAGGGATTGCCGGGGCGGCTATTGCTTCCTCTATCTCGGAAGCTGTATCGGTGCTGTTCTTTATTATTTATACATGGAAGAAAATCGATTATAAGAAATATGCCATGTTCAGTTTTGCCGGGATCGATTTCCGGATGTTGAAACAGATATTAAATGTATCTATCTGGATTATGGTGCAGCATGGCATTGCATTTATCGGTTGGTTCATCTTCTTTGTCGTGATGGAACATCAGGGGGAACGGCCGTTGGCTATTACGAATGTGGTGCGTAGTATATCTTCTTTCCTGTTTATGTTTGTCAATGCGTTTGCTTCTACTTCAAGCTCGTTGGTCAGTAATTTGATCGGCCAGGGGAAATCTGATCAGGTGATGGGATTATGTGGACGTATGATACGGCTGTGTTATTTCTTCGTGTTGCCTATAAGTGCACTACTCGCCTTATTCCCGGATCTGGTTTTAAGGATATATACGGATAATCCGGATTTGATACAGAGTTCTATCCCTTCTCTATGGGTGATGCTTTCTTCTTATCTACTGGCTGTTCCGGCTTTTATCTATTTCTTTAGTGTGTCGGGCACCGGAAATACACAATCGGCCTTGTTGATCGATATGACAAGTATCTTCGTATATGTGGCTTATACCTATTTTATTGGGGTCTGGCTGATGGCTGATGTTGCCGTTTGCTGGACGACGGAATTTGCTTACAACGGGATGCTGCTGATCTCGTTCTTCTATCTCTGGAAAGGGAATTGGAGAAATAAGAAGATATAAGGATATTATCTCTTTATCAACACCGTAAGCCTGAGAGACAGATCGAAGAATACCATTTTGGCATTTACGTTCTGTGTGATATGGCGTTCCGCTTTAGCCAGTTCTTCCATGATGTCGAATACATTCCGTTCGTTCACGTAGGGGGCGAATTTGGTGGCGAATCCTGCTTCATCCAGATTCATATAATTGAGGTCGGGTGACTGGAAGCGGTACATGAAATTCTCACGGATCAGATGTTGGCAATATTGCAGGAAGTTCTTCTGTCGTTCACGTCCGATGCTGGCGAGCACATCACCCATCGCTTTCATTCCTTTTACGTTGCGTGCCCATGAGTTACGCATCATTGTTTTGAACTGTTCCAGATAGAAACTGTTTTCTTCGCTCAGGCTGATTGCTTCGACAGCCTTCAGATAACTACCATTAGCCAAGTGAGCTACATGTTTGGCATCGTCAGGAGCTAGTCCGAACTGTGTGACCATAGCAGCGGTGATCGCTTCCGGATGGATGGAACGGACATTGATCCGCTGTGCACGCGACAGGATCGTTCCCAATATCTGGTCGGGCAATTCGGATACCATCAGGATAACCGTATTCAAAGGCGGTTCTTCTATCACTTTTAATAACTTATTGGCACAGGTCGGATGTAACTTTTCCGGTAGCCAGACCAGCAGGATGCGGTAAGTAGCTTCGTATATCTTCAGGTTCAGTTTACGGATGATTTCGTCACTTTCCTTCGAATAGATCAACGCCTGCGAGTTACCGGCTTCGATATAATCCAGCCATCCGTCTATGTTGAAATAAGGGCGGCCTTTCAGAAAACCTCTCCATTCGGTCAGGTAATCGTCGCATACTTCCTTTTTCTTCTCTTTTTTCGATACGATAGGGAATACGAAGTGTAAGTCGGGGTGAGCCAGTTCGTTATACTTCAGGCAGGAAGGACATTGCCCGCAGGCATCGTTATCTGTGCGATGCGTACAATTCAGATAACGGGCATAAGCCAACGCCAAAGGAAAGGCACCTGCACCGCCCTGTTCCGTAAAGAGTTGAGCGTGAGGAACAACTCCTGTCTGAGCTGAGTGTATTAATTGTTTCTTAATCTCTTCCTGACCGATTATATCTTTGAAGTACATGAACGCTCCTTGTTAAGTTGATAGAACAAAGGTACGAATAATCGGGGAAATAAGAAATGCCGTTTTAATGTGTCGGTTGTATTTTACTAAATATACTTTTAGCTATAAAGAGTAATAGCAGGAAAGGATATACTGCCAAATCCATAGCAATGAATAATATGTATTTCATATCAGTCTTATTTTTAATTTTTATCTGTATGACAGAAATATTTTGAAAACCCCTATCATTATAACAGCTTTTTTTTATTTATGTTGAAAATGACACAAAGACATGTATAGTTAATAA
>OGFC01000540.1_pt1 | contig 33883 bp, 44 predicted proteins | sample 1570841 | NCBI WGS metagenome assembly OGFC01 (sample SAMEA2582137, study PRJEB24529) | metagenome | biome: Human gut stool | place: China | collected 2011 | reverse complement strand
AGAGGCAAAAAAGGATACCAAAATCCAGATAGAACTAACGGTCAAAAAACCGTCGCGCAAACTGTAACTTGTACTCGGCTGCCCGTAATAATACAATAAACTGCCCGTTACAGCCGCCATAATGGAGGCGCCGATAAAAGAAAAATATGACTCACCAACCGTCAAACCGTAAATGAACGGAACCCACATAATTCCTGCAACAATGAGGATTAACTGCCCCACTAATCGCATGACAATCTGTATACGCATAGGACACCTCGATTAAACCGGCTTCAAATACGTTAATAGTTTATTAACATGATTCGGCAACGTAAAGAAAACAATATGGTCATTGGCAAAAAGCACCGTATTACCTGTCGGCACGATAGTGGAACCATCACGTACAACAGCACCTACCAAGGCTTTACCGGGGAGCTTCAAGTCTTTCAAAGCACAACCCACAAGCGGCGATACCGGACTCAATACCACTTCCACGGCTTCTGCTTTGGAGCCTTCAAAGGTGGAAATGCTCACTACATTTTCACCGCGTCGTACCATACGTAAAATCTCGCCGGATGTCAATAGGCGCGGCGAAAATACAATATCAATCCCCACTTGTTCCATAAGGACAATATATTCCGGTCGACCAACGCGCACAATTGTCTTTGGCACACCTAAATGTTTGCCCAATAATGCTACCAGCAGATTCAATTTATCATCATCAGTAAGGCAGATAATAGCATCACAATCGGAAATTTCTTCCGCTTCCAATAAATTCATATCTGTGCCGTCACCATTGATAACCATGGCATTCTCTACCATAGAGGCCAGCAGCTCACAGCGCTCCATGTCTTTTTCGATAACTTTAACCATGTAACCGGCTCGATCGAGGAGAACCGCTAAATTGCGACCGATAAGGCCGGCCCCAATCAATAGAATACGCTTGGTTTGCTCCATCATGGCTTCTTCGTGGAATTCTTCGGCTATTTTCAAAATAGCGTCTTTCGCCCCCAAGAAGAATACTTTATCCATATTCAACAGACGACTTTCCCCATGAGGAATAGTCATTTCGCCGTTCCGGAGAATGCCTACAATAATAACACCTTCCGGAAATTGAATATCCCGCAAACGTTGGTTAATATAAGGAACGTCTTCATGCATCTTAAATTCCATGAGACGGACAGCCCCACTGGCAAAATCCTCCACATCAAGAGCTGCCGGAGTCTGTAATACCTGCACAATTTCTTGAGCCGATACCATCTCCGGATTAATAAATAAATCAACCCCTAATTGTTCCTGTAACTCGCGGTTTTCTTCTCTCAAGTAATCATTATCACGAACACGAGCTATAGTACGAGGAATCCCGCCGATTTTTGCCACCGAACAAGCCAGCATATTTACTTCATCGGAATCCGTAACGGCGATGAGCATACCCACATCATCCATACCGATTTCTTTAAGTAATTGTAAACTGCTGCCGTTACCTTGAACGAGACTTACATCTAAGCTGTTCTCCAGATTACGGATGCGCTCTGCCGATTTTTCAATAATATATACATCATGTTCATCTTGCACGAGGCGCTGTGCTACGGAATAGCCAACCTTACCGGCGCCTACCACAATAATTTTCATAATTAATCAACCCTCAAATTCAATATGTCGGTAAATGCAAAGAAAGGCGTAATTGATTACGCCTTCTATTTGCCGTCACTACGCCTTACGAGTATCCTCTTTGGCTCCCTTACCTGTGTCAGACGCTTCGGTTACACCTGCACTTTGGGGTGCGTCACCGTTTGTCTTACTTTTCACAAGTTCCTCAGCCGCTGTTTTACCCGTTTCGGTCAATAAGGTCCAGCCTTCTTCCTGAATAACCTTACCTTCTTTCATTAAATGACCTACAGCACGTTTAAAGGCTGCTTTACTGAAACCGAATTTTGCTTTAATAATATCAGACGATGATTTGTCACTGTATGGCATACGACCATTACGCTGATATAAATATTCCAATAACACTTCGCCATCAATGGTCAAAGCCGTTTCTTTTACAGGACGCATGGATACGTTAACACGTCCGTCATCACGCTTATAGGTAACGCGAGCATCGATCAATTCGCCCACCTTCAAATGATGTGTCATTTCACTGTTATGAATGAACGCAATCCATCGTTCCGGCGTTATAAAAAATGCCCCGTCGGAGGTGAAGTTATAGATTGCACCGCGCACCATTTGCCCCACTTGAGCCTCTGTGGCCGGTTTGGAGGCACGGCGCATGGCGTCATCCACATCCATAGAAACAGCTAAACGACCGGACTTATCCGTATATAAACGAACCCAGACTTTCTCGCCTAATTGGGGACGACCGCGCATTTCCGCGTGTGGCATAAATATACCGCGTTCGGTACCCACTTCGACGAAAACGCCGAATTGTGTCTTATTAATGACTTCCACATAGCCGATTTGGCCTTCTTTAATGGCCGGCAAACGCATACTGGCGGTGAGACGACCTTTCGGATCTTTGTACAAGAATACCGGTACTTCATCGCCGATTTTCACCGGTGCGGTCTGTTGATCCTTATGAAGTAAAATGTCATCATTCGTATTACCCGTACCACCATCCAAGAACGAACCTTGGTCGCTTTGACGTAACACTTTCAGCGTGGCTAATGTGTTTTCAGATAATTGTGTTGCCATATTAAGCCCCTGTAAATTCTACGCGAGCCGCATCATTCCAAAGCTGTTCCAAGCCGTAGAATGAGCGTGTTTCCTGCCCGCCGAAGACATGACAGATAATGTCGCCGAAGTCCAAAAGAATCCATTCGCCTTCGTGATAACCTTCACGATGAAGCACGGTAGCGCCTACTTCTGCACCTTTATCTTCAATTTCATCGGCAATACTCTGTGCCTGTTTTACGTTGGACGCACTCACCAATACGAAATAATCCGCTAAGCTGGATAAACCTTCCAAATCCAAAATGGCAATGTCTGTACCTTTTTTGTCAAAACCTGCTTGTGCCAATGCTAATGCCACGTCTTTAATTTCTTGTTTCTCTTTCATGAAATCTCCTTTTTATAATCATCGCCAACAATAAACTATAAAAATAAATACAATATATTGTCACGACTAACCGTTACAACCCCTATAATTATTTTAACAATTATAATACTGTTTGTAACATAGTAAATTAATATTTATCCTTCTTTGGCGTTACCGGCCGAAGTATTTTTCGAATCATCGGTTGTCCCGTCGCCACCGCCTTCAATCGGCGCATTGCCTAAGGTAATGCCCAATAATTGCTGGGCTTCTACCGGGTCGTAAGTCCAGAATATTTCACCGTTAAGCACTTCCCTGGTGCCCGGTAAAATATAGTACTGTATATTATTACCGGTAAGACTGCCCAAACTCATAACCAATTTAACCGCGTCAGTCGTACTGATATTAGAATCATAATGGCTCCAGAGGCGCCACACATGCCACATGCGGGAAATAGTAAAGGTGTCTTCCTGAGAACTCAATAGTTGTTTTAAAAACCGCTCTTGACGCTGGGTACGACTAAATGCATTTTTATCGGCGTCCACAAAGCGCACATATTGATATGCTTTATCCGCATCCAATGTTTGATACCCACGTGCCAAATTGACATCGGCTGTATCTGTAGCGTCGTCAATATGTACCATTTCTTTTTCCACATACATATCTTGAGAACCCAGTACATCAAGGGTATCTTTAAAAGCCGCCTCATCGACCACCACATAATAAGGAATGGGAATATGGAATAAATCTTCCACCACGGCCTTAGTAAGTTCAATATTACCGCTGCTGTACATGGTATTGATCATAGATACGGACTTATTGTCACGGCTGTAAATTTTTGTATTGGACGGGATGCCGATTACATCAATATTTTTTTGTTGTTCATTTACGGATAGTAAAAAGAGAGCATCCCCTTGTGCCGGATTATTGCTATCTTTACCTACCAATAAAATATAAATCGGCTTATCCAGCGACTTTTGTTCTAAAGGAATTGTCGATACTTGATTTGGCTCTGACGGTGGTGCCACATCGGCCGTCGTTGTTGTCTCGGTCGTAGCTGACCCGCCAAAATAACTTACCGCTGCCTGATAACCGCGCCATAAACCAAAACCGATACCGCCTACCAGGACTATGAGTATTACCAAAGCTAAGATGACCCGTCCCCAGCGTACTTTGGGTTTTCGCCGCACTCGCCGAGTCGGTCTTTTACGCACTTCTTCTTCCATACTACACGCACCCTATCGATTATGAATACGCCGTACCATATCGTTACGGCCTAAAATGGTTTTAAAATAAATACTCAACTCCTGATCCAACAAATGGCGAATTGTCGTATCATAACCGGCCAACACCGCTTCATCCAAATCTTCCAAGGCCAGACTGCGTAAATAGTCCACACCCGGAAAATCCCGAGTTTCTTCCACATAATCGGCTAGAAAAATAATTTTATCCAATTGCGTCATACCTACGCGGCCCGTCGTATGATAACGAATGGCATCGAGAATATAACCGTCAATAACACCATAGCGATCATGGGCCATAACGGCACCGCTTACACCATGTAATAGCGCACCGTTTACATACATATCCATATCCACTTTAATGTCCGCGTCATCTACCAAACGCTGCATTTCCGATAAAGGCAATTCTTTAGCACAATCATGCAAAAGACCGGCAATATAAGCTTCTTCCGGATCGGCACCATAGCGTTGGGCCAATCCTACAGCGGCTCTCGCCACACCTAAAGTATGGGCGAAACGTTTAGGACTAAGTCGCATTTGTAAATCATTAATAATTTCTTCAAACATAGTATTTGTTGCCTCACTTTTTATAAATATCATGTTGTGCAATATACTGAACTACGGCTTTAGGAATCATGTAGCGAACACTGCGCTTGGTGCGCAATCTTTGACGTAAATCCGTAGCCGACAGCTGCATGAGCGGCACTTCCAGCAAATGAATACGGTCACGACCTAAATCGCCAAAATATTCAATAATCTTTTCAATAGCCGCCGAACCATCCGGTCTCACAGCCCCTATAAAATGGCATAAACCGAGCAGTTCGTCAATATATTTCCAATTGGGTAAGTCTTGAATGGTATCTGTACCGGCTATGAAATAGTATTCCTTATCCTCACCATATTGGGCACGGAAGTCCTTTATCGTATCCACCGTATAAGACGGCCCTTCCCGTTTAAATTCAACGTCGGAAATAGTAAATTTAGGATTGTCCATAACAGCCGCCGCCGTCATCTCATAGCGATATTTTGCATCAATCACGTCTTCATGTTTGTGAGGCGGATGATACGCCGGTACAAAAATAACGCGGTCAAGTTCATAGGTTTCCTGCGCCATTTCCGCTATCATCAAATGGCCTAAATGAATTGGATTAAAGGTACCTCCGATGATGCCGATTCTTCCTGTAAGTTTCATAAGCAGTACATTATCCCCATAATTAACAATGATATTACAAGCCACAGTATTATTGCTTTAATATAGGATAGCCATTCATAGCGTCCCTTAGGTGTTTTTAAGTAGGAGCCATAAGCTCGTACCATATTGAGCCACTTTATCATGAACGAATTTGGCCATCTCCTTGCACATAATATTTATACGAAGTAAGCGCCAAGAGCCCCATAGGCCCGCGCGCATGTAGTTTCTGAGTGCTGATACCGATTTCGGCTCCTAAGCCAAACTCAAAGCCATCCGTAAAACGGGTGGAAACATTTACATACACGGTAGATGCATCTACTTGTTGTAAAAAGGCCTGTGCCGCCTCTTTATTTTCCGTAATAATACATTCCGAATGTTTCGTCCCGTAGTGATTAATATGAGCAATGGCAGCCTCCACGGAAGGCACTACTTTTACATTCATAATTAAATCGTTATATTCCGTTGACCATGCCGATTCTTCAGCAGCTTTAATATCTTTAACGATAGCCCGCGAAGCTTCATCACCGCGAAGTTCCACCTGTTTGGCCATTAAAGCATCCGCAATAATCGGCAACAATTTAGGTGCCACCGCTTCGTGAATAAGTAACGTTTCCGCGGAATTGCATACGGATGGCCGCTGTACTTTAGCATTGACTACAATCGGTACAATTTTAGCTTCGTCACAATCTTTATCCACATATACATGAACGACACCGCTCCCCGTTTCAATAACCGGAATGCGGCTTTCTTCTACAATTCGTTTAATAAGGCCCGCACCGCCACGAGGTATTACTACATCAATGTATTCACGTTGGCGCAATAAATCAGATACGGCCGCACGATCGGTGACGGTTACCAATTGTACCGCATCGGCCGGTAAATTAACTTCGGTCAATGCGTCACGCAATAAATTTACCAAGCATTCATTAGTGTGAAATGCTTCTTTACCGCCCCGTAAAATAACCGCATTGCCTGTTTTCATACATAGAGCCGCTGCATCAACAGTTACATTTGGTCTTGCTTCGTAAAACATAGCAATAACCCCCAATGGTACCCGTACTTTCGTAATTTCCATGCCATTGGGACGGGTAGACGACTCCATAACTTCACCGATAGGGTCTTCTAAATCAACAAGCTCACGTACCCCAAGAGCCATCTGCTCGATGCGCTCCTTAGTAAGACGCAATCGATCATACATAATTTGCGGTAAATTATAATCGCCGGCCTGTGCCATATCTTTTTCATTGGCATCTAAAATGGCCGGAATATGAGCTACCAATACATCAGCCACGGTCTGCAATAATTTATTTTTTACCGCCGTATCGGCCAATTGCATAGCCGTCGATGCGGCCCGAGCCTTACGGCCCATAGTTTCAAAATATGTTGCGTACTCTGTCATATTAAGACTCCTATCTGAGGATTACTAAATTATCACGATGAATGACTTCCGTATGAGCACTGTCTATCTTAAGAATAGACGTAATTTCATGGGAATTGCAACCTTTAATTTGATCAAGATCCGCTGATGAGAAGTTTACCATACCACGGGCAATTTCTTCGTCATTAAACAGGATACTAATGGTTTCCCCTTCATGAAACTCACCGCTTACTGCCGTAATACCAACCGGCAATAAACTGGAGCCTTTTTTAAGTAAAGCATCAGCACAGCCCTTATCGACAGTAACCGAACCTTTAAGCCGCTTGCCGAAGGCTACCCAGCGTTTTTTCATATGCGGTTTCGAATCACGCGCCACAAAATGGGTGCCTCGTAAACCGCCGGCGGCAATCACTTCGATAGAATCATTGCGTTCACCGGAAGCGATAACCATGTGCACACCGGAATTAACGGCAATATTGGCGGCTTGAATTTTAGTATACATGCCACCCGTACCGCGTGATGTACCGGCACCACCGGCTATTTCATAAATATGAGGCGTAATAACGTCTACTTCATGTATTAATTCGGCATCCGGATTCGTTTGCGGATTAGCCGTATACAAACCTTCAATATCAGATAAAATAATCAACAAATCGGCCTCAACTGTACTTGCAATAACAGCCGACAGGGTATCATTATCACCGATTTTAACTTCATCAATAGACACTACGTCATTTTCATTAATGATAGGAATCACGCCTAAAGAAATCAACGCATATAAAGTATTGCGCAAGTTGATATAACGAGAGCGATTCATACTGTCTTCGCGAGTCAGAAGAATCTGACCTACCGTATGGCCGTATTCACGAAATAGCTTTTCATACATATGGAGTAAAACCCCTTGCCCCACGGAGGCAGCAGCCTGTTTCATGACAAGGTCTTTTGGTTTTTCTTTAACCCCCAAAGGAGCCAACCCGGCACCTACGGCACCGGAACTGACTAAAATAATTTCCTTCCCTTGATTGGCCAAATCAGCCAATTGCTTTACAATCGATTCGATTCGGCGCAAATTAAGCCGTCCCGTGTCATAGGTTAAGGTACTGGTACCCACTTTAACGACGATACGCTTAGCCTTGGCCAATACGTCACGGGAATGTTCATTTGTTACGACTTTAACAGTAGACTCTCTTTCGCTCATAATTATATCTCCTCATCATCAGATTACCTTTTAACGTTTCCGGAAGTCAGCTAAACTAACGCATTAAGCGAATTAATTCGGCTGACTAACGGGGCAATATGATTTTGGGGTCTTTTTTGGCTTTGTATAAAACACCGTTGTGACCGATAACCTGTACCAATTCGGCACCCAACATATCGGCTAATTCTTCAAATGTTTCTGCAGGGTCCACAGGGGCATTATTTAACACTTTAACTTTAATAAGTTCTCTTGCCGTAATGGCCGCACGAGCACTGTCAATAACAGCATCTTCCAAGCCGCCTTTACCGATCATAACTACAGCCGGCATGGTACTGGCTAATGCACGCAAAAATCGTTTTTGTTTACCTGTCATATACTATTCTCCTCATAAACAGCATAACTACGCCATTCTCAACGAATTAAGTTGAGCAATGGTTGAGCAATAAGTAAATCTAAATAAATATATAGGAACTAATTTTAATTGATATCCTCAGTTAAACCATTATACCATTACTCATATTTATCGTCTATTATTGCAAAAGTTAAGCAATTTACAAATCACTCTTCCGGTTCTCCATATAACCGCTTCATACCCTCATAAGTAATTAGCCATACGCTCCCACTTTTCCGGCACTCGTCCTCTTTAAATCGTGGAGGGTTACCTTTCTGCCCGGAGCACGCAAATTTTAAAGTACTTCTGTTTACGCCCCATCGTTCAGCAGCTTCACCAATGGAATATACTTCGTTTATGGTCATTAGTACTCACTTCTTTCTTTTATAGAAATTATAACCCGCTAACCCTAATAAAATAACTGTTATGATTTGTAGTATAATTGTTAAATATTGCATTTGTTATTCTCCTTATTATATAATTAAGTTAGGAAGTGGAGGGGCTTTCCCCCTCCTGCTTTTCTCGCTTTTCGAAGCCTTGTAGATTAGTATTGCAGCCGCCAAGTTGATGATACTAGTTACAAGGCTTATTATTTTTTCTATATCCATCGGTCTCACCTCCTTCTTACAATTATATTATATAGCCATTTGGCTATATTGTCAATGTTTTTATTTCAATTTTACACAAAAAAACTGCCCACTAAGCTTAGGATTAATCCTAGCTTAGTGAGCTTTTTTTTAATTTACCACTGCGCTACTGTGTATAAAACAGTAGCGCCTTTAATTTTACCATCAGCCTTAAAGTGTGCCATCCCCTCGAATCGCCCTGCTTGATAACCAACAGTAGCATATGTTTTATCATCAATTACAGTCACTCCTGCTTTGATTTTATGTGCTTTATTTAGATTGATTTTATATATATCTACAGTCTGATTATCTTCATTTTTAGTAATTACTGTTCTATCTGTTTTTTCTAGAGCCACTTTAGGTAGTTTGTCATCCTCTTTCTTAATTAAACTTTGTGCTTCTTTAGTAGCTTTATCTAAATTAGTTGCTACAACTGTAAACTGTCCATCAGGACTTCTAGTTTCCGTTTTAATTATTTCTGACCTAATCACCTTAGCTTGTTCTGGATTTACATCTATACCTTTTGCCAATTTATCTATTTGTGCCTGTCTGACAATATAGTTAGTAATTACTTTTGGCTCTTCTTTATTTTTTTGAACATATGCAAAAATTGCAAAAGTTGCAATTAAAGTAGTAATCACAATCACAATATTTTTCCAATTCTTTTTTAGCCAACTAAGACATATATTGTACCACATAATCTGTCACTCCCCTTGCTAATGCCTTAGCTGCTTCATTTTGATTAATTGGATTTCGTAACCATTCCTCTTCAACTGGATTACTAATAAAGGGTAATTCAAATAAAGCTGCTGGCATTATTGTATTATTTAATACATATAAACCTGCCTCTTTATCAATATCTCCATCTGACCAATCTGCACGCACATCAAGACTTGGAAATGTATCAGCCATTTGTAACATCAAACAACTTGCAAAATCATCTGAATCAGTCCATCCTCTACTTGTATATACTTCAATACCTCTAGCCGATTCATTAAATGAATTACAGTGAATAGAAAGAAATAAATCATAGTTTCCTTGATTAGCCGTTTTACAAATATATTCTAGCGAATGATCTTGAATGTAATCTGCTTGCACCCCTGCAGCAATTAAATATTTTTGTACAAGTCCACCTACAGATGCTACTACATCACATTCTCTCAATCCTGTTGGCCCAATTGCACCAGGATCTGGATTTCCTAAATATGCATGCCCTGCATTAATTAAAATTTTCATATAAATTACCCCTTTCTACAATTTAATTTTATGCTCAATCTTATCTCTAACTAATTCTAAAAAACGTCCCATACTCTGATTTCCACCATCACGTAAATTTTCTAAAATGCTCAAAAATTCAGATGAGCCTAAATATAACCAAACCAAATTAACTGCAAAACTTTTTTGGTCACTCATATAGTCAAATAAAAAAGCAGCCATAGTGGCTGTGACATAAGTAAGGACTTTTTTTACAAATCCTTTTCTCATATATTCACTTTTAATTAGACCCATTTCAAATGCTGTAGGAATCGCACGATATTTTTCCCACACAGCAATCCGTTCAGGGTCATACTTATATTGGTCAACTAACATTTTATAAGCTACACTAGCCCACTTAGTCACTAAATCAATACCAACAAGCAGAATAAATATACCTAAAACTTGTATATGTTTAAGACCTATTAACCAAATCGCTACACCTGCGACTACTGATAACGCACTTTTAACCCACCATGCAGATATTAATGATTCCCACATGTCTTGTATATACTGCAAATATACCATTAATCAATCTCCTTTTCCGCTTCTATTTCCGCATCACAATCGGCAATCGCGTCAATATACACGTTGTAAACACAGCCCTCATCTGGACAACGGCCATCTTTAGTTAATTCATTAGCGCAGTATTCACAATATTTAACTTTATTCATTTTTATACCTCCTGAATCTTTTTAATCATAGCAGCATTATTAGCCTGATATTGGTCACGCAATTGAGCAGCCAAAGTATCATTCCCCTGCAACAGGGCTGTCAACATACGGTCCTGCAGCGGTGCATTTGCCGCATCAGTTTCAGCTTTAATTGCTTGAATCTTAGCCTTGCGCTTTTCAGCCTCGGTTGGCACATAGGGAGTTGGGATAACCGGTTCTTCACCACCCCAGACATACTTACCATCAGCCAGCTTCGCCTGAATGCTAGCGTCTTCATCGCGCAGATAAATTTTACCGGGATATTCTTCTTTCGCTTTAGCTTCGAGTTCTTCCCAACTACAACCATGTACGTCCATCCAGTAGGATGCTAGTCGTTTACTTTCCCCGTTTTTATCCGGAGTGTCGAGTATAATTAAATATTGATTCATAACATCATTATTCCTTTCTTTTAACAACGGAGGTACAAAATGAAATTACCAAATAACTACGGTTCTATTAGTCGCATAACAAAAGGCAAGCATCCATGGATCCGCTCAGAACCATAATGCTAGTTACTGATCCACCTGACCCTAGCATAAAAGTTCTGTTTAATGATGGTGGTTTAATCAATCCAGCAACCAGAAAATGCACTGTTAATTACTGTTGTACAAGTTTCCCGACTGCAAAATAATAGCAGGCTGGAGCGATCGAGTCGGAAGTTCGGAAAGTGCAACTGTCTGCTGTTTTGTAATCTTTCAGGACATTAACGGTTAAACTCCATTTGTTGTCGTTCGCATCAATAACGCCTACCGGGAAGATAATATAATCGGTTCCACCAAACGATGTCGCAAAAGTTGCGGTCGCTGCATTATTTGATGGTCGAGGGGTAGTTCCACCTTGGATAAGCAATCCCCCAAAAAGTCGACCAAGGCTGATGCTCCAGGCGTTGGGGTTATCAAAATTGTACTTAACCCCGAATCGAGATAATGTTTCCGATCCAATGGCATCCATAACGGCTTTGACAAAATTACGGTCTGTCAAAAATGCCAACATAGCCGATTTTACAAACGAGGTACTAGCCGCCTGCGTGTCATTTGAACTCGCTGAAGCAGTAGGTACTCGTGGTGTTCCGGTAAAAGTTGGAGAACTTAACGGTGCCTTAAGGGCTAATAAATTAGTAATTGTCGTAGCAAAATTAGGATCGTCACCTAATGCAGCCGCCAGCTCATCGAGAGTATCCAGTGTTCCCGGTGCCGAATTAATCAGCTTGGCTACTGCCGATGCGATCTCTCGGAGCACGTACGCTGTAGATGCAATACGAGTCGAGTTATCTCCGGAACTCGCTGTTGTCGTATACGTCGCGTTAGTGGCCGATGTGGCACTGCCCGCGTGTGCGACATTATCAATCGTAATAGTCGTACTTGTATTATCGCCTTTAGTAATCTGGAATGTGGCATCATTTACACGAGTCACATTTTTAACAAAGTTATTAAAAATAACCTCGTGGGAAGATGTATCGGCATCATGATCATCTAATTCCTCACGAGTAGCGTACTGCTGAGAGTTGAATTTAACGATTACATTAACTTGAGCATCAACCCCAAGGGCTATCGTTACACGTTTCTCGTTATATTGAGACGATGCCGGTGTGTAAGATGCATTCGATGCATACGTATAGGCGAATAAATATTCTTGCCCGTTCTGTCCTACTTTAGCGTATACGCCTAATTCGCGTACATAGAAGCCCGTTTTGATCTTAGAGTTATCATACACAGTCGTTAAATATAGCGTATTTTCTTCTCGACGCTTCTTAGTAACACCGCTCTCAATAACCTTGTGAATAAGGCCGGTAAATAATTCCTGCTGTGCGTCTTGTTGCTTGACGCCATCGCCCCACTCTACGCGGGTAAAATAAAGTGCTTTCTCTTCAGCAAGTGCCTGAGTTATCATCGCACGCCCTCGGATTGTAGGCACTATCGGATCATATTGACTCATGATTACCTCCTATAAATACATTGTCAAAAACACTAACCAAGCCGGCATAGGCTACCGGTGCCCTGCCCGTATCAATATCGCCATCGGCACCTTTTTCGATGGACAAAATATCAAATTCTGAGACCGCACCGGCATAAAAAAATTGCCCCTGCGTAAAAAACGCATGAGCAATTAAATATGTCAGATGAGCCGGTTTATAAAAATCCACGATAGCCCGTAATTCATCTAGGACTATCATCGTTTCCATGTCAATCCGGAACACGCCCGGAGCAACATTCTCGACGAGAGTAGCATCCTTGGTGAAAACTACAGAATCGATCAGGGACTGCATACGGTTATTTGTCACCGTATCGCGAGCACGGATTTTCCGCAATAGTGCGATACGTCTGTTTTCTATGGTACCGGTAGACGGTAACGCATATACACGCTCCCAATCCGCTAGCCCCCAGGTTGCAGTCTCAACAAAAAACTGCTTAGCAATATCGATAACCTTTAATCGGTACTGTTCATGTTCATACGACAAAGTACCTTGCACCGCATTAAATGATTTGTCTTTTGTTAAGAACTTAGGCAAGTATCGCATAACATCGACTTTATACGTACGTAACAACTCAAATATCATTCAATGCGCACCTCCCCGATTACGGGCAGTTCTTCATCTGAAAGGGCTACATTCGTCGCATTCCCGTTAAGCAATAACGCCGTATAATCTTCTACACCGGTAGTATGGAAGATAATATCGCCGATTTTAGCAATACTTACATAGCTAGTGGTTATGTTTTTGAAATAATCGACTACGGCGGCCTTGATACTATCCTTATCAGCAAATCCGTTAATTTTAACCGAAATGTCGATTACTTTTTTTGATGCGGATATAACCGTAATTTGAGCACCAATTGGTCGGACTGTTTCAATATAGTCGGCTACTCGCTTAATCAATTCAGCATTAGCCGTATCACGATTGGCATCAACGATAATAACCTTTACCGTATTCGGGCCATTCCAGGTTGGCAACACACTCGCAGAACCGACGCCCGGAACAGCTAACGCCCACTCCAGATAGTGCGATTTATTACCGGTAGTGCCTGGATTGCGAACATGGAGTAAATAACGAGCAAGGAGTGCCTTATCGGTTTCCCCGTCATAGCCACCATAGGTAGCCTCCGAATTAGTTACATCGCGTATGCCCGGAATTGACACGGATATAGTATTAATCGCACCGGCCGCCACGTTTCCGTTTGTCCCAGCTACCACAGCCTTTACTGGTATAGTAGCCGTAGTATTAACTGTTACAGATTCTTCAGTTTCAAACTGTATGCCGGTTTCAGTAGCGAATTGGCAGCCTTTAGGTATTTCGCCACTGCCGGATACAGTGACGGTACCCGTAGCCTTTACGGCCAATTTTCGAATAACACCGGCTTCCGCTGCACGGGCTGTCAGGAAATCTCCCCATGCTGTATCAGCGAAGGCAGCATTATATAATTGTTCCAGTTCAACTTCTACTTTTCCGAATTCAATCGAATTTGAAGAGAAAACATCATATTCGAAGGTCCCTTCAATATTACTAACCGGTAGTTCCGAATAGGATTGTAGTTCTTTTAAAATTTCGGCTTGGTCTCTCGCTTTATACATTTACGTTCACCTCTCCATATATAGTAGTTAATATGATGTCGGCCACCACAGTATCAGCATCAGTAGTGGTAAACTCAACAGAATCAATACTGAGGATATACGGGTTAACCATTAAACACTCAACGATAACACGTTTAAGTTCCAAGTACCGTTCTTTGACCTGCATTACCTTACCGATAAACGGTTTAACTTCAATGCCGTATTGCCACGAATAAGCCAGATACTGATAGCGTTCCGTCTGGAGCGCCTTGCCTACCCAAACCTTAATAGCGTCATTTTCGGTAACGATTTTTTGCTTTCCGTTAGAATCGTATTTGAAATTATCGGTGTCGAAGTCCCAATCAAATTCAACAAAAGTAGGTAGTTTTTTAGCTTCTTCAACAGGATTAAAGCCTGTCACAAATGGATAGGCATCACTCATACTAATCGCACCACCTTATCCTCAATCAAGTACAATTGGTCTTCTTGGCCACCGGGATTATAAACCGGAATAACGGATACTCGATCACCGGGCTTAAGTGTATCGGTGTAAATGATATTATCCGTGTACGGGTTATCAATATCGTGAGTATGGCTTGCAAATGCAGGCATACCACTGCCGCCCGCTCGTGGTTGAGTTTCCGACTTAATCACGCCCTTAGCAGTACGTTCGTACCCTACGAGCAAGTATTCACTGATGTACACATCTTCTTTTGTCAGAATGATGTCGTTAAGTTGTACCTTTATATCAGGTGGCGATGCTATCACAACACCTATCATAGTTTGTCGTGGCCTTGCATCTTGGGCAATCCCCGTTACCATATCAACAAGCTTAGCCGCCGATTGTGCGGCCGTAGGAATTTGTTCCGGCATTAGCTGCCTCCTTCCTTATTCTTATCAGGATCCTGTTCATCCATAAGATTTTCAAATTCGAGCTCGACCTTCATCGTATGTACGCCATCACTAAATGAATGATGGTCGGACTTAACCCAAAATTGACCGGTTAAATTAGCGATACTGTCGCTAATCTTAATCGAATACGAAGACTTGACCGCATAATCACCGAGTAATTCCAACACACCGGTTCGTTCAGGTCCTTTTAGTAATGCTTTTACAGCTTCTTGAGTATTCACCTTTGGATTCGTTTTATATACATCCTGAATCATGGAATACTTCTTAATATCATCCGTATTCTGCTGATAACCGACCAAGTTTCCTTGCTCATCAGTTATACGGACCGAGTTAACCATGTTTTCGATGCTTTCCCGGTAGGTACTGTTATTAGTATTCACATACTGACTAGCCTCGAACGACTCAATAAGGCTTCCTTTTTCAATGACGTCTAAGCTATCACCATTCATAAGCATTTGGTACTTTTTACCGGTTGATTTGGATAGTTGAGTATAGGCCATCATAATTATCTGATAGCCTGTTTTTTCGGCCGCAATATAGCTTAATTTTTTATCCGTCTTGGGCAAGGTACCAACCTTTACCCCTAATTCAGCACATACGCCTTTTACAATATCCTCGGCCAATACATTAACAAATTTCTTAGTAGTTTTGGATTTACAAAGAATAAATAGATTGTCATAGCATCGAACGGAAACTAATGAATTTTCAGTATTGCGTTCCATTGAGTATATATTGCCCTGGAATTGTAACTGTCCATCTTCGTCGTAACCATAAATCGTTTGGCCACAATCCAAAGAATGGACGGGAATCAACGCATCCCGCCCATCTTGAACATATGAAAATTCCAAAACTCTAGCCACTTGAATACGTGAGCCGCTCCATTCTACTTTCTGAACTACGGTCGACATATCCACATCGGCGCCAGTGTCGCTAGATTTGTATTTAATAATCATAACTACACCTTCAACTTTCGGATCTTCGTTACGTTATTAATGACTAACCCCGTCAAATTATTGCTTTCAACTACACGTCGCCAATGCCTATAATCACCATAAGCTTTTTTGGCCACGTCCAAAACATCCGCCGCTTTACTAACCATAGTAGCCGTCGTTGCATTAACCTCGCCCGGTCTAGTGCGCAATCCGGTAGCATCTTCAATCTGATTACTGTTATTGGCCAAAGGCGTGTTCAAATCCTTATGCTCCGTAAGTGTTAAGCTGTAATAAATATCGCCACTACCGTCACGTTTATCACAATCAAAAGAGCCAATACCTACCGCCAAATTAACATCTAAACTAGTGATGATAACTCGAACCGGTAACCGCAATTCTTTCCACTTTTTGATGAGAGCCCTACATTCGGCCGGTTCCTTGTTATCACCAACTACAAAACGATATTCCCTCTTTAGATTCGGAAAAAATGAACTAAACGAAATAGTTTGTAACTTAGGCATACCAAATACTAAAATTTCGCCAACTTGAGTTACATTCATGGTTTTATTGTTCTGACCGTCGGATATAGTAATCTTGCTTGGGGTTACCGGTAATACAAACCGTTCCCCCTGACAAGATAATACAACCGACTCACGTTCACGGCCCGCCCGTAATAATGCGATAGATAGCATATTTAATATGGATCCTAATCCAGCCATTAATACGCACCTCCATAGTTAGCCTTACTTTGTTCGAATAAACTTACAATCTTATAGGCTATCTTATCAATATCAGCTTCTTCACGTACTACAAACGTATTACCAGAGATTGATACACTGGTGCTTCCGGATTGACTAACAGGTGTCGGAGCATTCACCGTAATATTTGCTGTACTGCCCATATTAGCTAACTCTTTTTGAAGCAATTGTACTGTAGTCGCATGTGGATAAATTCGGGATTTATTCGGCAATTCGATTAACTCACCACCACGTTCATTAATTTCAGTCCAACCGCCTCGAAATGATGTAGTACCCGTCGCATTATGAGCTACTCCGCTAGGATTCCAGCCTGTGATACTGGCACCACGGTCTCTCCATTCGGCTGTTTTATTGCTTAATGGCGTCCAAATATTTTCATCGAACCAACTTGTTACACCGGCCCACCCGTTTTTGATTATGTCGACGCCTTTGTTTATTCCGGAAGCTATAAGAGAACCGGCTCGGTCGGCCGCATCCGAAATCGGCTGCCATACATTACTGTCAAACCATTCAGCGGCAGGTCCCCAGTACACTTTTAAATTATCCCACGCAACACCGGCATAACTACTAATGGTATCCCACGTAGCAACAGCTGTATCACTGAGTGGTGTCCAAACATTATCGTAAGCCCATTGAACACCTGCACTCAAATAAGGGCCAATATGATCCCATACCCCCGCAGCCACACCAACTATCACGTTAACCGTGTTAATAAGACCGTCAGTTAAAGGCTGGGCAAAATCCTTAATACTTTCAAAACCACTATAAAGAGACGATTTGAGTGATTCCCAGTCTATATTAGCGAGCCATTCGCCTACAGCATCGCCACCCATAAATCCAAGTGCACCACCTAACAGACCGCCTATAGCGGCTCCTGGTGCGGCACCGACACCACCAAATAAACTACCAATAGCTCCACCGGCTATTGCTCCGACTTTACCACCGGCCCACATACCGGCAAGTCCACCGGCACCTTGGACAGTAGCTTTTGTCTTATCATCGGCAGTAGCAATGTTGTACGCAGTAGCACCTATAGCAAGGGCTGCACCGCCACGTTTTAACCACTTGCCATTATCCCCCATAAATTTGAAGAACTTTTGCCAAGGTCCCATTGCAGGTGCTCCTTTAGGAACATTGCTTGGAGCTCCCGGTTTTGGCAGTCCCGGCAACCCCCCATTTACGATAACAGTAGTAGCATTAACAGTCATTGTATCAGTGTCAGTACCGCTTCCACCTAAACCTGGAACTTTGTTTCCAAAGAAGTTTCGTATTCCTTTAAATCCTTTGTACGCACCTACCCCAATTCCGGCTAACGCTCCGATAGCTAATATAGAGCCTTCGCCGTCTAATTTAGCTGCTTTTTTTACTAAATCTTCAAAGGCCTCTCCAACAGTTTTAAGTACAGCTTTGATCGACAATCCGTTTTTCTCTACTTCTTCACTGAAGTGTGATAACAGTTTATCGACCTCTTGCACAAAGGAGCGGATACCTGCGATATTTTCACCTTTCATGAGATTCATGATAAAGCTATCCCAGTCACCGCCTAATGCTTCTAAATCACCGAACAAGTTGTCCTGACGTCTATCTGCCATTCGTTTGGCGGCTCCGTTAGCATTATCGATGGCTTCTGTCAAAGTTTTATATTTTTCCGGTGCTGCATTAACTATTGCAAGCAATCCGGACATACCTTCCTGACCGGATAACATGGACGCATATTGTGCTTGTTGATCCTTACTTAATCCCGCGAAGCTTTTACGTAAATCTTCCAGCACTACTCGGAACGGTTTAATGCTCCCGGATGCATCAGTAAGTGATACGCCCAATTGGCTCATTGCCGCCGCAGATTGTTTTGTAGGCGATGCCATACGAGTTAATAAACTACGCAATGCCGTACCGGCTTGCTCGCCTTTAATACCGGAGTCCGCCATAGTACCGATTGCAATAGATGCATCTTCAATCGTATATCCTAACGCACCGGCAAGAGGTGCTACGTATTTAAACGTATAGCCCATTTTTGCCACGTCAGTATTTGATTTAGTCGCTGTAGCAGCTAGTACGTCAGCAAAGTGCCCTGCTTGTTCCGCCTTAAGACCGAACGCACTCATCGAGTCTGTAACAATATCCGATACAAGCCCTAAATCTGCGTTACTAGCCTCCTGGATACACATGGTACCTTCCAGGCCGTTTAGCATTTCCTGCGTATTCCAACCTGCCATTCCCATGTACATTAAGGCGTCCGCGGCTTCTTTAGCACTAAACTTCGTATCGGCACCCATCTGCATAGCTTTTTTCGTCAAGGCTTCAAAGTCTTCGCCGACCGCTCCACTAATCGCACCTACGGCTGACATTTGCTGTTCGAACTCGCCGTATTGCTTGATACTCTCGTATACTCCAAAACCAACACCGGCTGTTCCTAACATGCCCGCAGATGTGCCCCTTAACATACCGGAGCCGATTCCGGTAAGCGATTGTTTGATTTTATTAATTCCTTGATTCTGACGGATATTAACCGTGGCCGTATATACTTTACCGCGAAAGCTTTCGAGTTGCGATTTAACACGATTAACTACACTAGTTGCCTTATCCTTAACGCCCAATGAGATATTATATACACCATTTTTTAAGGCTTTCAGCTTATTTGTAAGGCTCGTAGTTTTACTGGTTAAATCTTTTACCGCACTACCGGCTTTAGAGGTAGCACTGCTCACACTACTTAAGCTAACTCTTTTAGCTGTATCCTCTAACTGTTTAAGCCCCTTCATTGCCTTTTTAGCTGTAATAGTTAGATTATCTTTCAGCTCTATAACCGCGGATAACTTCATGTTGTCGGCCATTGCATGCTACCTCCTTTCACCTGTAATTGCATTTGCGTCTTTAATATTTCGAGTTTATATTGTTCTTCCAGCTTCATTGCTTGATAACAAAATATCTTCTCTAATAATGTCAGATTAAAAAAATAAGAGAGAGGATGACCTTTTAATAAAAGATAGGCGGCCGTAGCCGCCTCCCAGTCATCCTCTATTAGTTTTTTACAGTTTCGTGTACCTTAGTTTCGATATCAATGCCAAAACCTGCTGTTTTCATGATAGCCTTTGAAATAGCGTACACCTCGCCGGCATCAAATAATTTACCAACAATATCAAAAGGAGATGCACAATTATAGGCTTCTAACAAAGCTTTATCCTTAAGATTTGGTTCGACGACACTGTTAATGATGAGATATTCATCACTAGCATCAGTCAATTCTAACGCTTCTGCGGCCAATGCATCAGACGGTTTGGCCACGGTAATCACACCAATAGAGGTAGTTAAGTCATAGAGTTCCTTTTTCTTATTGACCAAGGCTTCTTTTTTTGCAATTAAATCTTTAACACTAATAGCCATGTGCGGGCCTCCTATTCAATCGTTTCAATAAATGTAGCATCTTCAGGGGTAAAGCCAAAGGTAAATTCCTTTTCAACGACTTTCCCTTTTTCAAAGGCTAATAAAGTGAGTTCGTTAAACCACACGTTATCAACCGATACACGTTCCGCCTGACCGTCTACTGCATCCGGATCATCAATATCTGCTACTAAAGTGGAACGTGGGTCTGTACCGGCTTTCCATGCTTCGAGCATTTTATTGAGATTGCGGTTAATTACGCTTTTAATCGTAAAGTTACCTTCACCGGCAAGCACTACGATTTTACTGTCTTTACTGTTACCAACAATTACATCTTCACGTTCAGCAGTTACTTTACATTCATATTTGGCAATTTCGAAAATTAATTCGCCGTCCCACCATAAATGGCCATGAGAGCCATTCCAACGGCGGCGACCACGGTATTTTACATCTTCTTTATTTCTGCTCATGTGCTACTCCTTTCAATCCATTACATCGTAAAGCTTATTTGTAAGTTTTCCATGGCATCTACGAACTTAACATCGCCGACTAACGCCAATGTGTCACCGGTATTGTAACGACGGATGGCCATAGCAGACATTTTAGTAACATCTTCACCTTGTAATTTTGCGTAATTACGTTGCCATTCTTCATTGATGTCAATAGTATTGTTGCCGTTTGGATCCAAAACGTTACCTTTAAGATTGTTGTAATATACTTCAACAGCCGCACAGAACAACATCTTATTTTCATAGAAGTTAAGGTACGCTCCGGTATATCCACCTTTGAAAGTATCGCGAATATCATCTTTAACCATATGCACGCCTTCCACAATCTTAATTTTGCGGAATTCCTTGCCTTTTTCTTTGGTATAAGAAGTAAACGAGTTAACCGCACGACCAATCTTTACGCCGTTACCGTCTTCCTCATCAAACAAAATCAATTCGCCCTTCTTAACAGCTTCATCCGGATCTTCATATTGTTCGACAGATGCAACTTCCGGCAAACGATAATATGTAGCACTGCGGTCGAGCGAAAGACCTGCTAAAATACCGGCAATACGTGCTGTATACGCAGTAGCGTCGTAAGTCGTATATTCCGGATTGTTCTTGGCATCCATACCGGTCTGTACGTTAATCGCGTCCGTCGTGAAGTTGATGATGCATTCATGGTCACCCTTGTTATTGGCCAATACAGCCTTATAGGTTTTATCCTTGTTTTCAGACATAGCCTTTACCCAAGTGGCAATATCTGTATGCTCTTGGAAGGTACTGTCCGGCGCACAAATATAGTTCCACTTGATGTGTCCAAGTTTTTTCAACGTATTGGCCAATGTAATCTTTGCGTTTTCAACCGTGCTGTCCGGAATGGTATACAATAAGATTTTTGCCGGAGTGCCTTTTAGGCACATTTTAATTAACGCAATACTTTTTTCGGACAATCCGGTTTCGGGAATATCTGTTATGTCATTGATACGATAAAAGTTTTGTACGTCTTTAGTTTCATTGTGTAAAATCATAGCTACAATACCACGCGCCGAACGGGCAATGGCAGTCGCTGCCTTAGTCTTAAAATCAATTAAGACCCAAGGTAACCCATAGTTAGTCTCATTTGTTGTTGCAGAAGGTCTAGCCATACTATTCTCCTTTTCTGTTTACCTCAATATCCAATTCCAAGTTCTGCATCAATTCGTACTCTTCTTCCGGCGTAAACGAATCCGTAAAGTCGAGATTAAAAATATAATGCAGCACCTCGTCAACGATGGTCTGTTCCGCCTTCAAAACGGTAATAGCCCGGTCCTCGACATAAAAAATAGGCCTGATGAGTTCTTCTAACTCATCGGCCTTTTCATATAATTCGGACCGCTTAATTCGCCCTAGCGAATCTTCCAACGGTCTAAACGCAATATCAATTTGTAAATACCTGTCGAAATAGATGCGGTCGAACGTATGCGATACCACATTCATTTCAATGTAGAAATAGCTTTTAGTGGATTTTTCAATATCATCAAAGAACACCTTATAATCAGGGTATTTCTTTTTAAGTAACCCCAGTAAAGCCTGTTGTATTGTCCGTAATCTAATCATGTATTATATTCTCCAAAATAGCCTTCGTGTTTTCTTCAAAGTTCTTTTTGTGAGTCAAAATAGCACGATGGAGCATTTTACGGCCCTTCACAAAACCACCATTTCGTGTGCGATGGCCATACTCAACGTGTGCCGCATACTCCGTATTGTTATATACTTCACACTTGCTTTGAGCCGCTCGACTACGGCGCCAGCTACCTTGTAACCGTCCTGTGTCTTTAGGCGTGTTTTTAACCGCTTCACTGCGTAATATTTCACCCTGCTGTGCGACAAAGCGATTGAGTTTAACCTGTGAATTCGCTATTTTATCAAGCCGTTTATACAGCTCTTCAAAGCCTGTAATCTTCATTCACGCCTCCGTTTTAGCATATACCGATATTTCCTGATGCGTCATATACTTGAACGCTTGCGTCGCCCAAAACGTAAACGTCTGACCTTTGTGCTTAACAATTAATTTGTCATTAGCCAGAATCGTGTAGTCCGGTGCTAAACATAACCGTAAATCGGCCGTTACGAACGTTACGCTATTGGTTGGAGTATTATCGAGGGTATTCTTCCCGGCTTGCCCTAGTTTACACGGTATATCCGCATATACTACGGTTTCGGTAAAAATATCCGCTCCAATATCGTCAACCGCTTCTACTTGCCTAACTACTGTAACACGATCATTACGCATATATCGTTCCAATATGCCCTGATAGTTAACCATTGCGCACCAACTTTCGATACAAGTTCAGTTTCGGCCGTATTTTACCAAACAGCTGATTACTTAATAAATCAGTAGTATCCGCATCCGCAACAGCAAACTCAAACCGTGTGTCATTTTCTTCAAGAGCCTTAAGTGGGCCCGTACCCATATGTTCCGGCTCTGTTATAAAATGCATGGCTATCAGATTAGCCACTGTAAGTACGAGAGTCGTTGGAAAATCGTCTCGGTGGCAATAATCGACAATATCGTATACAAACTGCTCAATTTGTAACTGCTGTAAAGGCATTATATCCTCCACATCAGCGCTAATTTTAACTTTATCGACGATTTGTTCAATCGCCGTTTCAACACTAATATACGTTACCAATGTATCACCTCATTTTGGGCATGAAAAAACCGCCTACATAATGTAAGCGGTTTAAGCTATGTATTTTCTGAGTCTTTTATCATAAGCGGCATACGACTTTAAGAAATATTTGCAAGCCTCTTCTTCTGATAAAAACTCAATTCGGTCTACTTCTTTATTTCGCTCCAAGGCTAAATATACAAATTTATTACCTTCTTTGATTAAGCACAGAGGCGTTTCACTCAGTGGTTTTTGTAACGACCCGATAGCATAATCGTATGGCCAAATATTCTCTTTTTCCATAATTTTAGCTAAGTCATTCATCTTCATAAATTTCCTCCAGGAATTCGCCTAGTAAGTTCTTAACCCTATCCGGTAATCGGTATTGTATTCCCAGCCCTTTTTCGCCAAACCACGGTGCAATTAGCCCTTCTTCTACATTATCCAATAACTTAATAACTCTATACCGATGATAATTAGATGCATTCACATCAACCGTTCTGGGTAACGCCCTTGCTGTAAAATCTATATCCCCAAGGCTGACATATGAGCCCGTATCGCGACCATACCTTGTTAATACTTCCGTGCCGGGTTTTAGTGTAATAATTCTAACATCTCCTATCGCACCATTGTTTGGCGGATATATAGGAGCACCATTATCGTCATAAAATCGTTCTACACCTTCCTTAACTTTATTATAAGGCTGATTTCCTTCCGCGGCAAGTTTTGCAATAAATTCTACTGTCGGAGGTAAGTAATTTTTCTCCATGCCATACTCTTTATCACCTTCGATAAAAACTCGTTTATAGTCTTCATATGGCATAGTCTTAAACAGAGTTAACTTACCTTTATCCTTAGCCGGGTCGTACCCAGTTAACGTTCCGGCTATCGTACTACGGCAATTGGCGTGTAATGGTGGTAAATTTTCCCCTGGAATAGCATCGGCCACTTTGTACACTTCGTTGTTATGGTCCTTACAAACACGAGAAGTACGACTGTCCATGACAGCGATGAACTGATAATACGGCATATCTGCATCCCGAATACTATCAAGATTGGCCTGATTATTTACGTAGTTCATCTCGGTACGCACCAAGCGTTCGGCTTCTTTTCTACCGGATTCCATGACCTGTTGTACGTGTTTGGCCATCTTAGTATTGCTTATTCCACGGTGCACACCGTTGGTAACTTCACGCTTAATTACTTTGGCCAACTTCTCGGTATTTCCCCATAGCCGTGTACTGTAATTCTTACCGCTCCACGGATTAGCTAACACCTTGGCAATATCATCCTTGCTCACTAAATTACATGGTACGCCTATGCCGGCAACTCCTAAATCGTAGCGTGCGTGGTAATAATTGTCCTCGTAAGCCCTTGTTAAAAACTCGGTCATCTTATCATCGACAATAATTCCCATCGACAGCAACTCTTTAATCGTGTCACCATATAGCTTATCGAGCCGGGATATGCGACTACGCATGGCCAATACATTAAGCTCTCGCAGCAATTCTTTACTACCGATAGCTTCTATTTGTTTTATATACTCGGCAATATCCATACGCCACGCTCTGAATTCGGGTCCAGTAATTAGCTTTTGGGCTTCGGCAATACTCATTGCATTGTCCTGACTGAACCGGCCATATAGAGCGTTTATTTCATTTTGAATACGTTGCAAGGAACGGGCGTATTGTTCCGCCAGCTCGCGTTCAATTGTCTCTTGACTAATCTGAGTCCATTCGGCCTCCCGTTCCCGGCTACGTCGTTCCCAATACGAATCCTGTCCCATACAACACCTCTATTAAACGATTTTGTGCTTAAACGCTACCATACGAATCTGTTTAGGTTCATATACCAATTCCCAGTTAGTTGCCGTAGACATTTCTGCACGGCTAACAGTTTCGATATTGGCACGAGTTGTGGCGGTGAATTTAACCCCACGTGGATGAAGAATCTGTACACGACGGTTAATTAAGTAATCCACACCGGAACCTTTGCGTTTATCACGGTCGGTTTCAGTAGGAACAAAGCCAACCGGAGAACCATTACCTAATGCAATCGCACCGGAACCGAATAAGAAGGACGTGTATACGCCACCTTCTACCGGGCACCCGTCATCGATGATTACGCGACGTCCCTGGTAAGTGTCGAATTCCACGTTCATGGAATCGCGTTCAGTTTCAAGCAAGTTATTTTTGAGTAATAACGCATGTGTTGCAGAATGCATGACAACAGCCGTAAGATTAGCCTTGCTATCACCCAATAACTGGCAAGCATCAATAAAGCTGGATGCACTGAACACCGCCGCACGACCGGTAGAACCGGAAATATCCAACACGTGCTGTTTCATTGTAGTAGCGCCGAATACGCCTTTTAATGTTGCTAACAAGTCTTTCTGAAGTTCGCGTGCCCAGTAAGCACCGACTAAAGTACCAATAGCTTTCATTGGATCCGCGCCGGCTAATTGTGCACTCAAATCAGTAGCGGACCACATCTGTGCACGACGGAATGTTGCGGATTGGTCCTTTTTAGATTCAATTTTCTGTGCGGTTAAATCCTGACCTTCGATTACATCAGACGCATCACCGGTCAAATCGGCGAAGAATGGCATATTGTGGATAGATGCTGCTTCGCTTGCCAATTTGTCAAATTCCGGGGAATTAACCACGATGCCACTTTGCACCAATGCACTTAATTCCATAGTTCGCTTGATAGTATATGGTGTAAAAATCTCCGGTACGATTACATCACTTAAAGTTGTTCCCATTATGTTCCTCCTAATCTAATACAATCCCCGCAGCGGCCGCTAATCGACGTGCCTCTGTTGGGTTTTCCTTAAATAATTTACCTTGTTCTGTTAAGTTTTCCGTTTCGGCCGCAAACGGATTCACTGTAGGCATCTGACCGCCTTTTGGTGTATAGCCCTGACTCCCGGATGTAGATTTAAACAAAAATGCTTTATTTTTCTGTAACACTTCTACCTGTTCCGTTAATCCGGTAATACTACCATCGTCATTCACAATTAACTTTTCACGGTCAATCAAACCGCTAACAATATCAACGTCCTGTGCTTTATCGGCAATTTGTAACGCAATCGCATTATCAACTTTTAACTTTTTGAGCTGAGACTCGTATTCTGCTTGGTCGGCCTTCTGCTTCTGGGTTAATTCGCTGATTTGCTTTTGCAAGCCTTCGACGTCCTTAGCACCTTCCGCTTGTTTTTGTAACGCTTTCATTTCTTTATTGCGAGTAGTCAACTGTTCTTCCAATGCATTTTTTGCGGCAATTACTTCGTTAAAGCGTCCTTTTGGCACATATTCCCCGTCGAGATATGCTTTAATAGCGGCCGTCGCCGCTTCCGTTTTATCATCCGTAATGCCTAATTGTTTTAACAATTCTTCCATTGTTGTCCTTTCCGGTTTTTACCGAGGTTACCTGCCTCGAGGAATAAAAATAGCGAAATATTACTATTTCGCTTTAACTGTTCGTTTTGTAGTTTTAGGTTTTTCTTCAACTTTTACTTCTTCTACCGGTTCGGTTACAGGTTCATGTTTTACCTCTTCCGCCGGTACCGTTTCGGTTTCGGTTTCCGGATATACCTTTTCCTCTTTCATTACCTCTACCGCAGTTTTATACGATGTTACACAATACTGTAATACGGATTTAACTTCGCTAGTCGTGCCGTAAACTTCGTATAAAAGTTTAACCGGTGCATCCTCTCCAAATGATTCAATATAAGCTCTAAGCGTTTCCATCTTCTTCACCTCCCGTGTTATTAAATTCATACGATGCCAGTTCGGCTTCTTTTTCTTTGCCCAACTGTTCTTCTTCGGCTTCCACGTCTTCAACAAATGGATGTGCCTTAAGAATGGTTTTATCCGAAATAATGCCCTTCGACTTAGAACACATATCCACTAGTTCGGCATCGTTACGAATCATAGTGCGTGTCCACGTCTGAATAATATTATGTGGCGTTATACCTTTAAAGCGGCATATCGCTCGGATAAATTGATTAAAGCTTAACCGGAACTCGGTTTCCATTAGGCCCGCCTTAAGTTCCAGTAACGCGTATAAGAACTTCATAGCTTCACCGCTAGTCCCGTCGAGTCCTTGCATTTCCGGATCAATACCTTGGCCCATAGTAAATATAGACTTACGAGTAATTTCGAGTGCCTTTTCGCGAGCCTCTACCGGAATATCAATAGTTAATGTCGACACACCGGATTTATCTTCACTGCCGATGGAGTCGACTTGAATCGTTTTATAATACTTAAGGTCCCGAATAAATTCATTGAGATTTTGACCACTGTAGTTAGTTAATACGAAGATAATCTCTTGAATGTCTTCCAGGTCATTAATAAACCCGCTATATGTTTTATCATACGCATCGATTAGTCGTTTGATGCGGTCTAAATCGCTATAGCAGTTTCCATTGTTCTTAAACGGAATGAAAGGTACTTCACCGAGGTCATGAACAAATTCATTGGCTGCTTCTGATTGATTCTTTTCCATAAATATGGAGAACATATCGTATGGATTTAAGCCTTCGTTAATACTCAGAGACTTTTTCTTACAATAGGCTCTGCATATCGTATCATCCCAAATTTCAAACACATCATACGCATCACCGGTAGCCACATCAAGCTCTTCGTAACAGCGCACGGCCGCTTGTAAATTATGCTCTAAGGTGGTTCCCCAAATAGGTATAATTTGTGCCGACGGTACAACACCCCATTTGAATTCGTTGTCGTCAATCCAATAATGGAGCCAAGCAATACCTGCATTCGACGCATTAACGCATAATTCTTTCGCATTTTTCTCATATGTATCACCTAATACCTCGGTTACTTGCTTGTTCTGCTCATCCGTGCCTACATCAAAACTAGGCGGCGATGAAAACATGTAACCGGCCTTTTGGTCCACTAATAAACTATGAAATGCCGAAGGAATACGATTGTCTGCATTTCGCAATTCCGGTTTTTCTTTATCTGCTTCTTTTTTCTTCTTTTCGTTCAAAATATCATTCTGATTTGCATAATACCGGCGAGCAGTTGCATCGGCCATTGCAAAATTTATGTGACCGGCAATGAAGGTTTCGAGTAGTTTCTTCGCACTGGCCAACTTATCATTCGTCCCCGTTTCCAAAACTTATCCCTCCTTTTCTAATTTTAATCAGCGGTTCCAAGGCATACCGCATGGCATCCATTAAATGGTTAAAATCATCAATTGGCTTATTCAGTTTTTTGCCAAATTTATCTTCATCCCAAGCGTAGTTCATGATTTCGGTTATGAAATTCACGCAGCGAGGGTGGATGATAATCTTATAGTCTTGTAATACCTGAATACCGGCATTAACGCTATCCTTGCCTTTTAAGGCCGCAGTAATACGTCGCAATCCTAATCTCCTTAAATGAACAATAGACTTAGGCTCCGCTGAATCAGCTCGAATACGTTCTTTAGCGTAGCCCATACGAGTAATCGTTTCCGCGATTTCGTCATTTGTAAGGCCTTTTTGATACATCTCGTCAAACACATAAATCTCTTTAGCGACCGTATCAACTAGCCCGCAAAACAGTGCCGACGGATCATTGGTAAAACCGAAGTCTAAACCGAAGTAACTTTGTACATTTGGCCGCTTACTTATTTCAGCGGCATCAAATACACATTCTTCCCAGTTTTCGTATACAAGGCCTTCAACAATACCCCAGTCACCTAAACCAGCTACTTTATATCGCCGTGGGTTGTTGCGTTTCATGTCTTCAAACACTTTTATATCGGAAGGGCTTAAAAACTCGTTACAGGTGTAATTCGTTGTCATAGCCAGAACATCACTATTTTGGGTATCAAAAAACCGCTTCTTGAGCCAGTGCCGCTCATTCCACGGGTTAAAGGTAATCGTTATTTGATGCCATAAATTCGGAGGTAACTGGCCACGAATTGATTCATTCAGCATATCAAAATCTTCTTCATTTGTAATCTCGTAGGCTTCTTCAATCCATAACCAACATAACGAACCTGATTCCACAGCCACCGAAGTAACCTTAAGCGGATCGTCTAATCCCCGGAATAAAATCTTTTGGCCGGTAGCAATAACTGTAATCTCAAGAGGGCTTTCTGTAAACCGGAACAGATGATAACACTTCAACCGTCTAGCCGCCCACTTAAGCTGTGCATAACAGCTATCTTTTAAGGTGCGGAATACCTTACGAACCACTAATGCATTCGCTTCAGGGTACTTTAATATATTTTTGATAAGGTCCAGTGCAGCCGTTGCTGATTTTTTGGATGCACGACTTCGTTTTACAACACGGTACCGGCCTCGGAACCGTATAAACTGACCGTAACCCGCGCCGAATATCTCAGGTAATCGTACCGGTTGATATTTGGTCGGGTCATAGTTAATCACTAATATCATCCTCTCCGACAAATATTGGCATTAGTTCCCCGGACATTTGGACCTTATCAGTAAAGAGTTGATGGCGCTTACCCATTAATTCGGCCGCCTTTAACCGGTCACGAGCGGATATTTGTTTAGTCATAATCTTAGCTTCACTATATCCGTCCCCGGAGCCTTCAACCACTACTACTACTTCTTCAAGCTCTCCTCGCATAGCTTTCGACAGCATTGCTTCCACTTCTTCAGCGGTGGCAATGGTTTTCTTAAACTCTTTGGCTCTTAATTCTTGAATGCGATTTTTAATCTCAAGTTTTCTCAAGTTTTGATTCGCAATCCTATCGGCTGTTTTAGGGCTATATCCTGCCCGTATAGCCGCTTGCGTACCGTTCAAGTCAATCAGATATTCGGCACAGAATTTTTCTTGTTTTGGCGTCACGTCATCACCTCCTTTTGGGCAATAAAAAATGCGGGGTATTCTCCCGCTGCAGGCCGTAGCCCTCTTACACCGCAAAATGAAATTACATCTCCGGCTTACTGGTGGATCCTGTAGGATTCGGACCTACGACCATTCGGTTATGAGCCGAGTGCTCTACCACTGAGCTAAAGATCCATGTGGCTGCCTAGATAGGATTCGAACCTATAACCTGTCGGTTAACAGCCGACTGCACTACCGTTGTGCTACTAGGCAATGTGGCGGAAGAGGTAGGATTCGAACCCACGCACGTGTTAACGCCTCGCTGTTTTCAAGACAGCTTCCTTAATCCACTTGGGTACTCTTCCATGTACAAGAAAAGCATCCTTTCGGATGCTCATCTTGCTCACCATAGGCATTTGTTGAGGAGTGTAAAATCATTATTAGCTTTATTCGCTTCTTTCTACAGTTTACATGATATCACAGACCTAGGGGGTAAAAACAGGTAAACTTTTATTGCATCAAAACGTCGTAGAAACTTTCCAATGCTTTTTTATGGTTATACTTAATACTCTCATAGGCCATAAACCATTCCACAGCTATACGCTCCAAACTATGGCCTTGAATGTATTTACTTCGCAATAAGGCACGGTGTCTTGAATCCGGTACGCGAGCTATAAGATTAAATAAACGAATTTGTTCTTCCACAACTCGTTCGTTTTCGACCTGAATAAGCCCTTGAAGTTTCGTTATTTTCTTAAGAACCGTTAGTGTCGGTTCCCTTCCTCCACCACTCACTCGTTCACCTCCGATACTACATTCCGGCAATCCGTCCGGAGCTGCATCTCTCAATAAATCACAGAATTGTTCTCTTAACGCTTTACGCTCTTTTTCCATATCCCGAAGTTTTGATAATTCTAACCGTGCTATACGACGTTTTTCTCTTGGTTCCATACTCAAGTAAATCCTCCAAACCCACATGACTCACGTAAACAGTGTTTCAAAGATTATGGCTAATACTAAAAATAATAAGGGAATTAATGTAGGCGATAAAACCAACCACCAACTTAGGCTAACAAGCCCTGTCAGTTTTAAAACAAGCATTATCACCTGTAATATGAATATCCACATTTAAGATCCCCCTTTTGGCGTATCAGAGAAAGGTAATTTAATCTGTTCCCACCCTGTAATGTGCCATTCTCTTGGTTCATCGCGTATTGTAAATTGGCTTTTATCTTGCCAATAACATTCAAAGGGCTTATCTGATTGAGGATTGTATCTATAAAAATGGCGGCTCACCCACGGTTCCTTATCGTTATGTCTAACAAATACCGGTGTGTTAACCGGGACCATTGCCCATATCATATCCCCCGCCCAGAAAAATATATTAAGAACTCTATCTTTTTCAATATCTGCGAATACAGGCCTCGCCCAATTTAAGCTAACACAATCATTGAGTTCTCCTGTAGCTCCTGCTGTCGGTCTTGAACCCATTCTATATGCCCATAGGTTATCATCTCTATCACGGAGTATAAATTGATACCCTAAACTACACAACATAGCCATGATTCCCTTTTTGGTGCTATCCAATTCTGAATTCATACACATTCTCCTTTCACTGTTTCATATAGCGACTTTCTATATTTAATCGCATCCAGTAATTCATTCTGACCGGCTTCCTTTTTAGCGATAGCCCGCATAACTTGCTCGTCCATAGTTCCGACAGTTACCAAATGATGGATAATAACGGCCTCGGACTGACCTTGCCTATATAATCGTGCATTGGCCTGTTGATATTGTTCCAGACTCCACGTTAATCCGTACCAGACAATAATATGTCCACCGGCTTGTAAATTAAGCCCGTAACCGGACGATGCCGGATGTGCGAGTAGCATATCAATTCGACCTTGATTCCAATCTTCTACATCTGCGTCAGTTTTAAGTTCGCGTGCACTAGGGAACGCCTTCTTAATCGCTGTCAAATCGTGACGGAAATTATAAAATACCAACATCGGTTTTCCTGCATTCGTATCAGCCAATTCTTTCAGCACTTCTAATTTCTGCTCATGGATTTTCGTACAGTGCTTGTCTTCGTCGTACACATACCCGTTAGCCATCTGTAACAGCTTATTCGCAACAGCAGCGGCAGTTAGTGCAATTATTTCACTATCTGCCAAGGCCAATACATGCTGTCGCTCCATCGTTTGATACAAGGCTTTTTCTGCATCGGTCATCTCCACTCGAATTACATTGTCAATACGTTTTGGCAAGGATAAATAATCCGCAGCCTTTAAGCTCATACACACTGATTGCAATCGTTTGTAAATATCTAATTCAGCAGATGCCTTTAATCGGTAACTATATACAACGTGGCCATTGGTTTTATCCGGTACGAAATATCTGTCTCGGTATTCGGTAATCGTACGTCCTAGTCGTTCGCCACCATCCAATAAATAGATTTGAGACCACAAATCCATCAGTGTATTGGGCGCCGGTGTCCCGGTTAAAATAACGACACGATCAAAGAGTCCGCGGAATTTACGCAATGCCTTAAACCGTTTTGCTCTTGGATTCTTAAAACTACTGCTCTCATCCACCACCAACATATCAAATGGCCATTGCCGTATGTTATGTACATAATATTCGCATAACCATGTTACATTTTCTCGGTTAATCACATACACATCGGCTTTTGTGTGTAATGCATCAATTCGTTGTTTGGCACTACCCAGCACCTTTACAATTTTAAGATTCTTCGTCTCGTCCCATTTAGCAGCTTCCTGCACCCAGGTACTTTCAGCTACTTTCTTTGGTGCTATCAATAGAACCTTGGTAACCTCAAACCGGTTATTGATTAACTGATTAATGGCCATCAACGTGCAGATACTTTTACCAAGCCCCATATCGAGTAGCAGTCCGTAGTGTGTATTCGTTACAATCCGGTCTATGGCTATCGATTGATAGGGGTGCGGAACAAACTTCATAAGCCCGCCTCGGTGAAGAAGTTAATCACACCATCCTTACCTTGTACCACACTGACCTGTGCGTGATGCTCTTTCAGTCTTAAAATCTGCACCTGCTGCGTAGGTGAAAGCCTGCCTGTTGTAGTTTTCAACTCAATAAAATGCACCTGCCCTGTACGGGTAATTAAAATTCTATCCGGCACACCGTCGTTACCGGGGGACACGAATTTATAAAATAGGCATCCTCTTTTTTGAGCCTCCGATTTCATAAAGACCTCAACCTGTTTTTCAGTCCATTCCATATACACCATTCCTTCGAACATTTGTGTGTAGCCAATGTAGCCAATTATTGGCCAAAACTATATATAGGCTATTTTTTAGATATACACTAATATATATACACGCGTATATACAATATTATTATATTTATAATTAATTAG